>JAANMY010000240.1_pt1 | contig 80342 bp, 60 predicted proteins | sample 7279691 | NCBI WGS metagenome assembly JAANMY01 (sample SAMN14094543, study PRJNA606508) | bioreactor metagenome | isolation source: A lab-scale SPAN reactor treating ammonium-rich wastewater day 388 | place: Ireland: Galway | collected 2018-02-07 | reverse complement strand
GACGGCGAGCAGCCCGAATTGCAGCGGCCAGCCTCCCAACAAGTGCCTGTGCGACACCTGCAACAACCTGGCGGCGACGCCGTGCAGCACCAACGCCGATTGTGTGCTCGTCGGCGCGACGGTGTGCGGCGGCAAGCGCTGCCTCTCCGGCACCAACAACGGCGCGCCCTGCAGCAACAATACCGAGTGTCCCGGCGGCGGCACGTGCAGCCGTCCCGGCGAGCCGACCAAGCCCGCCTCGTGCCTCGACAACACGAGCACCATCGACACGCTCGATTGCGTCGACGGTGATGGTGACGGCGAAGGCGAGTGCGTGGAGGGACCTTGGGACCGGAACTGCACCCTGGCCTCGGGCCACGCGCAGCGGGGGTGCTTGAGCGATGCGGAGTGCGGCGGCGCGCCCAGCAGTTGCGGAGGGGCGAACCGCATGTGCTTCCTCACCGGCGGCGGCACCTTCGTCGCCAACGCCCTCGGCGGCACCAATACCCTAACGGCAGTCGGGGCGCCGGACACGCCGGTGCGGGACGTGTCGAGTCCGACCCTGGCGTCGGTCTTCTGCGTCGGACCGACCGGAGCCGCGGCCATCAACAACGTCGCAGGCCTCCCCGGTCCCGGCCGGACCACCCTGAAGGGCCTGGCAGTCGGTCACCCGTAGCCTGCTCGAGCGGGGTGGGCCGGCAGCGGCCCACCCCGACCGCTTCGACCCCGGGCGCCCTGACGGTGCCCGGGGTCTTCTTTTTTGTGGATGCTGTGATGGTTGTCGCGGCTGGTGCTTTCGGATACGAGGAGCGGCCGCTCGCCCGCCAGCATGATCGAATCGCTCCTGAACCTCCTCCACCAAGTCTACGACGTCGAGGGCATCATCCGCTGGGGCGGGATGGCGATGCTGATCGGCATCGTGTTCGCCGAGACGGGGCTCCTGATCGGCTTCTTCTTGCCGGGCGACTCGCTGCTGGTGACCGCTGGCGTCTTCGCCGCCGCCGGCCATCTCGACATCTGGACGCTGCTCACCGCGGTGAGCGCCGCGGCGGTGATCGGCGACCAGGTCGGCTACTACATCGGGGCGCGGACGGGGCCGCGCATCTTCGCTCGCGAGGACTCGCTCCTCTTCAAGCGTGCCCACCTGATGCGGGCGCACGCCTTCTACGAGCGGCACGGCGGCAAGACGATCATCCTCGCCCGCTTCGTCCCGATCGTGCGCACCTTCGCGCCGGTGGTCGCGGGCGTCGCCGAGATGGAGTACCGGAAGTTCGTCACCTACAACGTGGTCGGCGGCATCCTCTGGGTCTGGAGCATGGCGCTCCTCGGCTACTCGCTCGGCCGCGTCATCCCCGACATCGATCGCCAGATCCACATCGTGATCGGCGTCGTGATCGTGCTCTCGCTCCTCCCCGGCGCCTTCGAGATCTGGCGCGCCCGTCGCGAGAGCGCCGCCGGCCGCTGATCAGCGATCGACGCGGACCGGCGCGAAGCGGCTGCGACGGTAGCCGTAGCCGGCGTAGATCGCGAGGCCGACCGCGAGCCAGACGAGGAGGCGCGCCCAGTTGTGCCAGCCGAGCGCCACCATGAGGGTCAGGTTGGCGGCGATGCCGAGCACCGGAACCAGCGGAACGAGCGGGGTGCGGAAAGGGCGGTGCACGTCCGGACGCGTATAGCGCATGATCAAGACCGCCGCGCAGACGACGACGAAGGCGAAGAGCGTGCCGATGTTGACGAGCTCGGCAAGCACCTTCAGCGGCAGGAGGGCGGCGACGGCGGCGACGATGACGCCGACGAGGATCGTGGAGCGGTGCGGGGTGCGAAAGCGCGGGTGGATGGCGGCGAAGAAGCTCGGCGGCAGGAGCCGGTCCCGCGCCATTGCCAAGAGGATCCGCGCCTGGCTCAGCATCATGACCAGGAGGACGCTGGTGATCCCGGCCACGGCGCCGAAGGCGACGATGAAGGTGGCGACCGGAAGCCCGAAGCTCGCGAAAGCGTGCGCGATCGGTGCGTCGATGTCGATCTGCCGATAGGGCACCATTCCGGTCAGGACGCCGGCGACGGCGATGTAGAGGACGGTGCAGAGGGCGAGGGAGACCAGGATGCCGATCGGGACGTCGCGCTCGGGGTTGCGGGCTTCCTCGGCGTGGGTGCTGATCGAGTCGAAGCCGATGTAGGCGAAGAACACGTAGGCGGCTCCCTGGAACGTCCCGGCCAGGCCCTTGTCGTGGTGGAAGAAGGGGCGCCAGTTGGCGGGGTCGATGTGGCCGAAGCCGGCGACGATCACGAAGAGGACGATGCCGAGCTTGAGCGCGACGATCAGGGAGTTGAGTCCCGCGCTCTCGCGGATGCCGACCACCAGGACGGCCGTCAACAGGGCCACGATCGCCGCCGCCGGCAGGTCGAAGACGACGGGGATCGGCCCCAGGTGCCAGGCGCCGGCGATCACCTCGGGGCTCGCGCTCAGCGGATCTATGGCCAGCGCCGGCGGCAGGTGGAGGCCGAAGAGGGCGAGGAAGGCCTGCAGATAGTGCGACCACCCGTGCGCTACCGCACACGAGGCGATGGCGTACTCGAGGACGAGATCCCAGCCGATGATCCAGGCCATGAGCTCGCCCAGGGTGGCGTAGGCGTAGGTGTAGGCGCTGCCGGCGACCGGGATCATCGATGCGAACTCGGCGTAACAGAGCGCGGCGAGCGCGCATCCTGTCCCGGCGACGACGAACGACAGCATGAGCGACGGGCCCGCGAAGTCGCGCGCAGCGAGTCCGGTCATGACGAAGATGCCGGCACCGATGATGGCGCCGATGCCGAGCGACGTCAGCGCCACCGGTCCGAGGACGCGATGCAGCCGATCGGCGGCGGCCAGCTCGGCGTGCAGCACCTCGACCGATTTGGTGACGAAGATGCGCGATCCCAAGGCGAGCTGCGAGTACCACAGCTCATGAGGGGGCGCAAAAGCCCGTATGCATCGGGGCACTATGCGGTCGCGGAAGTCTTTCGCCGTTCGTGACCCCTGCTTGCCTTCGTATATCCGTTCGTGATTTTGCCCGAGTATCGGACGTCGTGTAGCGTCGAGACGTCGCCCGCATCATCGCCGCCGCCCAGAGAGGAGCACTCCGAGTGGAACCGACCGCGAACTTGAACGTACTCGCCATGATCCAGCAGGGATGGCTAGCTACCTACCCGCTCATCCTCATGTCGGTCGTCAGCATCACCGTGATTGCCGAGCGGCTGTGGAGCTTCCGCAACCTGGTGAGCGGCACCGCCGAGCTCGTGCGGGGCGTGCACGCGGAGCTGGCGCGCGGCGATCTCGACGCCGCGCTGCAACAGGCCGAAACCAGACGCGGATCGGCGCCCGGTCGGATCTTCTCCGAGGTGGTCCGCCAGGGCGAGGCCCTCGACGCCGAGGAGCTCGCCGATCTCGGCGCCGAGCGCCGCTTCGAGGAGATCGAGCAGCTCAAGCGCCCGCTCTGGATCCTGGGCACCGTCGCGGCGAGCGCGCCCTTCATAGGACTCTTCGGGACCGTCGTCGGCATCATCAAGGCGTTCCACAACATGGGGGTGCAGGGGAGCGGCGGCTTCGCGGTGGTGGCGAGCGGTATCTCGGAAGCCCTGGTCGCCACCGCGCTCGGCCTCGGCGTCGCCATCGTGGCGCTGATCGCCTACAACTATTTCCAGGTGCGGCTGGAGCGCATCGAGGCGGCGCTGACGATCGGCACCGCCCGGCTGATCGAGATGCTGCGGACGGTGCGCGGCAGTGCGTCGCCGCAGGCGAGGGTTGCCGATGGCCTTCGCTAGACCCGCCGGCGGCGGCCGGTCGCAGATCATGGCCGACATCAACATCACGCCGCTCACGGACATCTTCCTCGTGCTGCTCATCATCTTCATGGTGACGAGCGTCGCCATGGTCGATACCGGGGCCAAGGTGATGCTTCCCGAAGTCGACAGTACGCAGAGTGCGCCGCGTGAGATCACGGTCACCGTGACCCAGATGCACGAGATCTACGTGAATCAGGATCGCGTCTCGATCGAGGACCTGGAAGGGATGCTCCGGAGCCTCCTGGCGACGCGGCCGGACACGCCGGTGGTGCTGCAGGGCGACCGCGAAGTGCTGCTCGGCGACGCCGTACGCATCCTTTCGGCGGCGCAGCGCGCCGGCGCGACCCAGGTCGCCATCGCGGCCGAGCGCGGGAGGACGACCCAGTAGGCGGGCGCGAGCGGCCGCCACCCGTCACGAGTCGCTTATGGCTCCCCCTCCCAAGCGCGTGCCGATCGAGGACGATCCCCTCGCCGGCGCCTTCCCGGTGCGCAGCGCGGTCCCGGCCTTCCTGCTGTCGATGGCCTTCCACGCCGCCGTGCTGCTGGCGCTCGCCACCATCAGCGTGACGGTCGTGAAGCAGGTGCAGCAGAAGATAAACGTGCGGCTCGTCGAACCGTCCCCGGCGGTCGAGGAGGCGGAGGTCGAAGGTGCACCGTCGCTCACCGACATCGCCGGCGAGCTCCGCCCGGTGCTCACGCAGCCGCGGTCGGCCGGCTCGGTGGCGGGTCCGAGCGTGCCGGCTCCGGTCGCCAACGTGCGGGCCCCGGATCTGCCGCGGATCGGCGTCGCCCCGAGCGTCGGTGCGGCTCCAGGAACCCTCGATATCCCGCTCTCGGTCGGTGGCTCCGGATTCGCCGGCGGCGGCCCGGGAGGGGGAGGTTTCGGCGACATGCTCGGCGGCCTGCGCAAGGTCGGTGTCGATCTCGTGCTCCTCATCGACACCACCAACAGCATGCAGTCGATCATCGACGACGTGAAGAACCAGGTGCGCGCCTTCATCGCCAACCTGCAGCAGATGGTGCCGGCGAGCCGCGTCGCCGTGGTCGCCTACCGCGACAAGGGGGACGAGTACGTCACCAAGTGGGTCGACTTCAGCTTCAAGACCGAGAAGGTGCAGAACTTCGTCGCCAACCTGCGCGCCGACGGCGGCGGCGACTACCCGGAGGCGGTCTACGAGGCGGTCGAGGCGGCGATGACCGAGCTCTCCTGGCGGCAGACCGCAAGGCGGATCATGATCATCATCGGCAGCTCGCCGCCGCATCCGGAAACGATGCCGGCGCTCCTCAAGCTGGTGCGTGAGCTCAAGGAGAAGAACGGCGTCATCGGCGCCATCGACGTCACCAAGCGGCTGCACGAAGAGTACGAGCGCGCCGACTGGGTCGCCCACGGTTCCCAGGGCGTGTTCAAGCCGAGCCCGATGCCCGGGTTCTACGCCGAGGTGAGCGACACCTACCGGATCATCACCAACCAGGGCGGCGGCGAGCTGATGGCTCTCGGCGAGGAGAAGTCGCTGCTCCGGGAGGTCATGATCCTCACCTTCGGCACCCGGTGGCGGATCGAGATGGCCAAGTACATGGGCAAGCTCGAGTAGATGCGGACGCGACGGTCGGTCTTCGCGGCGGCGCTCGGCCTCGCGGCCTCGGCTCTCGTAGCCGGTGTGCCGCGCGCTGCAGCCGGGGCGTCGCTCGCGGATCTGCGCGCCCAGGCGCAGAGCGTCGGTCTCAACCCGGGCTCGGGCGGTGCGGGCGAACAGGCGGCGATCGACCGACTCGGCCGCCTGGCGCTGCAGTTCCTCGATAGCGCCGACGCCGGAGACGCCGGCGCTGCAAGCACCTACGAGGCCATCGCCGGCCCGCTCGAGCGCAGCTACGACCTGCATCGCCAGGCTCTCGACCGCATGAGCCAGAGCGTCATCGACGCCGACGGCGACATGGACGCGATGGTGGCGTCGCCGGCGTACAAGGGACATCAGGAGCTCGCCGCGCAAGCGCTCTACTATCTGAACTGGCTCCGCTACCGCGGCGCGCTCCTCTACGGAGGCGCCAAGCGTCGCGAGCTGCTCGACAAGGCGGCTGCGGGATTCGGCGAGTTCGCGACCGCGCAGAGCGACAACCCGATCGTCGCCGAGAGCCGGCTCGGCCGCGGGCTCGCCTATCTCGAGCTCGATCACGTCGACTGGGCGATCGCAGACTTCGCAGCCGTGACAGAGATGAAGGGGGCGTCGCCGGAGCGCGTGCGCAAGGCGCGGCTAGCGCTCGCCGAGGCCTACGTCAGAGCCGGTCGCTCCGCGGATGCTCTGCGGGCGTCGCAGCAGGCGCTCGCAAACGCTGCTCCGGCCGACCTCCCGCGCGCCCGCTTTACCCGCGCTCGCGCTCTCCTGATGGCGGCCGCGAGCCAGCCGGGGCAACGGGCGGCATATCGCAGCGAGGCGGCGGAGCTCTTGGCGCAACTGCAGGGCGAGGGCGGTCCGTGGGGCGCGCGCGCCTCCCAGATCGTCCGCAACGGGCTCGACAACCCGAAGAACTGGGCCGGGCCGAAGGCCAAGGACGTGCCGCCCCCACCCTCGGAATGGGACGTGACCCGGCAACTCGTCGCCGCCGGCAAATTCAAAGAGGCGATCCCGAAGCTCGAGCAGGTGCTGGCCGCGAGCGACGAGGAGGCAAGGAAGAACCAGGACGAGGCGCGATACCTCCTCGGGCTGGCGCGCTTTCGGACCGGTGATCTCGCGAGGGCGATCGTCGCCTTCGACCAAGTGCTGGAGGAGAGGAGCAGCAAGTATGCCGCCGATGCGGCGTATCTCCGCTTCAAGGCGAGCGAGGCGCGCTACGCCGCCGACCCGACCCCCGCCAACCAGCCCGCCTACGAGCAGGCCCTGGTCGGTTTCCTCCGTGACTTCCCCAAGCACAAGGCGGCGCCCGAGGCGCGTTTCCGGCTCGGCGAGCTGCGCCAGCACCAGGAGCGCTACGCCGCGGCCGAAGCCGAGTACGCCCAGGTGCATGGCGATCTTCCCTTCGAGATCCGAGCGCGCTTTGCCGCTGCGCAGTGCCTGGTGAAGCTGCTCGAGCAGACGCCCGAGGGCGCCAAGCCGGATTCCGAGATCGCGCACCGTGCCGAGGCCGCACTAGATGCCTACCGGGCGCTGGTGAAGGGTCGTGATCCGAAGTCGCTGGGCGGGGTGCCGGTCCGCGACTTCGACGGACGGGCGGCGCTAATGAGCGCCTATCTGGCGGCGCTGGCCGAGAAGCCTGACTACGAGCGCGCGCTCGCATGGCTCGACGGCTTCGAGGAGAAGTACCCGGAGCTCGCGAGCGAGGAGCCGCAGGTCGTGAAGCTCAGGCTCCTCGCCTTGTCGCGTCTCGGATGGCTGCAGCCTGCGGTCGCGGAAGCAGCGCGACCCGCGGCGGCGACGCTCGAGCCGACCTACCTCGACGACCTCGCGACCCGCTTCCTCACCACCGCGGCGCGCGAGCAGGCCGCGGGGCACGCCGCCGCTGCCGCAGCCGGGCGGCAGGCGGCTCTGGCGCTCAGCGAGCACGCTTTGAACGGCCCGTCGGCGGCGACGCTCCCGCCGGCGATGCGCCGCCGTCTGCAGTCGACGGCGGCAGCGCTCCGGGAGGAGCAGGGCGATCTGGCGCCGGCGCTCGTCCTCTATCGCGCCGTGCTCCGTGACGCTCCCGACGCCGTCTCGGCGCGCGCCGGTGCGGCGCGCATCCTCGAGAAGCAGGGGCAGCTCGGCGAGGCGCGGGCGCTCTGGGACGAGATCGTCGACGGCGCTTCTGGGAAGCAGGGGTGGCTGGAAGCGCACTATCAGTCGGCGCGCCTGTCGCTCGCGATGGGGGACCGGGAGCGCGCCTGCGCCGTGTTGCGCCGGGTGCCGAGCGAGATGCTGATCGACGCCAATGCCGAGACGCCGAAACGCATCCGGGAGCTGCTGCGTACGTGTCCCGGCGCGTGACCCTGCCTACGCGGCCCGCCGGCGCCGGAGGCGGGCGGCGCAACGCAAATTGACTGCCCGACGGACCTCGGCTACGCCCCCGAAGCGGCATGTGGCCCGCCTTCTCGTCCGCCGAGACCGAGCTCCGCGAGCGCGTGCGCACGTTTCTCGCCGAGGCGTTGCCGCGGCGCGGAACGATCCCCGAGGACGGGTGGATCCACGGTTTCGATCCCGACTTCTCGCGTCGCCTCGGTGCCGCCGGGTTCATTGGTATGACCTGGCCGACGGCGTACGGAGGCGCCGGGCGCAGCTACGTCGACCGGGCGATCGTCACCGAGGAACTGCTGCGGGCCGGCGCACCGACGGCGGCGCACTGGGTCGGCGACCGTCAGATCGGGCCGGCGCTGCTCGCCTACGGCACCGAGGCGCAGCGGCGCGAGATCGTACCGCGGCTGGCGCGCGGCGAGCTGGTGTTCTGCCTCGGCATGAGCGAGCCGGGAGCCGGCTCCGATCTGGCCGCGCTCTCGACCCGGGCGATCGACGACGGGGACGCGTTCGTCGTCGAGGGGCAGAAGGTCTGGACGAGCTTCGCGCACCGCGCCGACTATTGCTACCTGGTCGCGCGCACCGATCCCGAGGCGCCGCGGCATCGGGGGCTGAGCGAGCTCCTGGTCGACATGCGCTTGCCCGGCATCCGCGTGCGGCCGCTCGTCGACATGACCGGCGAGCACCACTTCAATGAGGTATTCTTCGAGCAGGTGCGGGTGCCGAAGCGGTGGCTGATCGGGGAGCGCGATCGCGGCTGGTTCCAGATCGCTGCACAGCTCGACTACGAGCGCGCCGGGATGGAGCGCCTGCTGAGCTACGCCCCGCTGCTCGCCGATCTCGAAACTCATATTCGCGTCACCGGACGCGGGAGCGAGCCGCTCATCAGGCAACGCCTGGCGCGTTTCCACGGCGAGATCCTGGTCGGGAGGCAGCTCGTCTATCGAATCGCCTGGCAGCTTTCGCGGGGGGTGACGCCGACGGCGGACACGGCGCTCACGAAGCTCTACGGGAGCGAGCTCGAGCAGCGGATCGCGCGCTTCGCGGGCGAGGTCCTGGGGCCGTATGCCGTGCTCGCTCCCGGGTCCGAGGCGCCGCTCGGCGGCCGCGTCGCGCGCGCGATCGTGAACGCTCCGGCCCTCACCATCCGCGGCGGTACCGTGGAAATTCTGCGCAACATCGTGGCGCAGCGCGGGCTCGGCTTGCCGCGCGCATGAGAGAGCGCGGGTCGACAGCCGTGGTAACGCGACTCGTCATGCCCGCGCGCCGGCGTCACGGTAGCGCGCCCGGCGTCAACGAGCACGGACAGGCGCAGATCGCTTGACACCCAAATTGCATGGCGTTAGAAGCCGCGAGCTTGCTGAAAGGCGAGAAACTTCCGCTATTTTCGCCGCCTCGCGACGTCTCGTGACGACGCGCACGCCTTGCCGCCAGGGCTCTATACGCTAGGGGGATTCGATGGCTCTCGATTACGATGTTCCAGAGGATAAGCGCGCGCTCTACTGGCTCGGCGACCAGCTCATCGAGTGGCGCAATCCGGTGATGGTGGTCGTACTGATCGTCACCGGTCTCTTCGCCTACTGGACCTTCCAGCTCCGCTTGGTGACGAGCTTCGGCGACCTCCTGCCGCAGAGCCACGAGTTCGTGAAGATCCACAACAAGTACTCGGGCACCTTCGGCGGCGCCAACAACATCGTCGTCATGTACAGCGTCAAGGACGGAACGATCTTCACCAAGGAGCACCTCACCGACATCTTCAAGATGACCGAGGGCATGGACACGGTCTACGGCGTGAACCACAACCAGATCGAGTCCATCGGCCACCGCACGGTGCGGCACCTGAAAGTCGCCGCCGGCGGCACGCTGCGCGCCGAACCGGTGATGCTGCGTGCGCCCCAGAGCCAGGACGAGGTCGACGAGATCCGACGCATCGTCCACAACGCCGAGAACGTCTACGGGCTCATCGTCTCGCTCGACGACAAGTCGGCGCTTATCCGGGCCAACTTCATCGAGGGCCGGCTCGACTACAGGCGCATCTTCGACGACGTCAACAGCAAGGTCATCGAGCCGTTCGAAGGCCCGAACGTCGAGATCTACGCCGCCGGCGAGCCGCGGCTCTACGGCTGGGTCTACAAGTACGCCGGGGATGTCTTCTTCATCCTCGTCGTCACCTATTGCATCGAGTGGGTGCTCCGCTGGCTCTACTTCCACGACTGGCGCGGCTCGCTGCGACCGACGCTCACCGGCATCATCGCCGCCTTCTGGGGCCTCGGCTTCGTCCATCTAATCGGTCTGGCGCTCGATCCGCTGATGCTGGTGATGCCGTTCCTCATAACGGCGCGCGCCGTGAGCCATGCCATCCAGATGCACGAACGCTACTACGAGGAGTTCGAAAAATCCGGATGGCACAAGCGCCGCGCCATCGTCGCCGCCTTCGCCGAGCTCTTCGTGCCGACGTTCTCCGGCATCACCACCGACGCTTTCGGCGTGCTCGTGATCATCCTCGTGCCCGTGATCATGCTCCAGAAGCTCGCCATCACGGCGTCGTGGTGGATCCTCGCGATCACGATCTCCGAGATGCTCCTCAACCCCATCGTCTACTACTACCTGAAGCCGCCGGAGCCCGAGCTCGTCGTGCTGCGCGAGCGCGGCGCCTTCCGCAAGTGGATCGAGAGCTTCACCCACGTGCTGCTGTCGCCCGCGGGCAAGACGGGGACGCTCGTTTTCTGGGCGGCGCTCACCCTGGTCGGCGTCTTCTTCATGCGCGGCCTCACGATCGGCGATCCGACGTCGGCTTCGCCGCTCCTGTTCGACGATTCGTTCTACAACGTCTCGCACTCGAAGATTCAAGACAGCTTCGGGGGCGTCGAGCCGCTGATCGTCGTCACCGAGGGCTACGACAAAGACGCGATGAAAGATCCGCAGGTGTTGCGGACGATGGAGAAGTTCCAGCGCACCCTCGAGCGCGACAAGGACATCGGCTACAGCTTCTCGCTCGCCGACATCATCCGCGCCGTGAACCGCGTCTTCCACGAGCTCGAGCCGAAGTGGGCCGTCATTCCCGATAGCTGGACCGACATCGGCGGCCTCTTCTTCATCTTCTTCTCGGGCTCGCCGCCGACCGAGACCGCGAAGTACGTGGACCCGAGCTACACGACCGCCCACGTGACGTTCTTCGCCAAGAACCACCAGGGCGACAATATCCGGCGCATCATCCAGCGCTGCAAGAATTTCATCGCCGAGAACCCCATGGAAAAGGCGAGCTTCAAGCTCGCCGGCGGCCTCATCGGCGTGCTCGCGGCGGCCAACGAAGAGCTGGTCCGGAACGATCTGCTCATGAACTTCCTCGGCTTCTTCACGATCTGGGTCATCCTGCTCTTCACGTACCGATCGTTCGTCTGCGGCATCTACATCCTCGGGCCGCTGATCGCGTCCAACATCTTGGTGAACGCCTACATGGCCGTGAACAACATCGGCGTGAACATACACACCCTGCCGCTGGTGACGGTCGGAGTCGGTTTCGGCGTCGACTACGGGCTCTACATCATCAGCCGCATCATCGAGGAGATCCAGGTGAAGGGCGATCTCGACGACGCCGTGCGCGAGGCGCTCGTGACCTCCGGCAAGGCCGTGACCTTCACCGCCGTCACCATGATCGTCAGCACCGCCTTCTGGATCACCTCGAACATCCGCTTCAACGCCGAGATGGGGCTCCTCCTGGCGATCTGGATGGGCGTCAGCTATGTCGGCTCGCAGACGCTGCTGCCGGTGCTGGTGGCGGTGTTCAAGCCCAAGTTCATCATGCGCGAAGCGCTCACGAAGGCGCCGAAGCCCGCGGTGGCGGCGGCACGACAGGCGTAGGAGGACGTCATGCATCTCGGTCTCTGGAGCTCGATCGCCATCGTTTTCGGCTTCAGCATCGTGGTCATCGCGCTCGACGAGTACGTAGCCAAGCCGTGGCGCCAGCGGCGCTGGCAAGCGCGCGCCGAATCGGGCGACAAGGAAGCGCAGGAGCTCCTCAAGGTCGCCCGCTCGGCCAAGGTCTACGACGAATGAGGGCGGGCGGGCGACGGCGGAGCCGGCTGCTGGCGAGGTGACGCCGCTTCGTTTCCTTCGCATCGCCGGGATCGCGGCCGCGTTCTTCGTGGCCTTCACGGTCTCGCAGGCGGTGACCGTGGCACGGACCGGCGAGACCATCCCCGGCATCCACTTCGCGATCGCGGCCCTCGCGGTCTTCTTCCTGGTGGGCGCGTGGGCGACCGAGCGGACGCAGGGGCCACGGCAGAACGCGCGCAAGGACCTGCTCTGGGGGCTCGGGGCGGGCGGTCTCGCGATCTTCGCCATCCGGCTCCTCTCCTGACGGTGCGCCGGCCGCCGCGCCCGCCGCCCCGCCACAGATGAAATATTTCCGCGGTTCGTTCCTGGTCACGGTCGCCGGCCTAGCCGCCGGAGCGGCGCTCGGGTGGGATATCCACGGAACCATCGCCGGCGTGCTCGGCACGACGTTCATCGTCGGCGTCCTGGCGGTGCTCGAGGTGTCGTTGTCGTTCGACAATGCGGTCGTGAACGCGACGGTGCTCCGCGAGATGGATCCCCTCTGGCAGCGGCGCTTCATGACCTGGGGAATCGCGATCGCCGTCTTCGGCATGCGTATAGTCTTCCCGCTGGCGATCGTCGCAGTGATCGCACACATCGATCCGTGGAACGCGGTAGTGCTCTCGCTGACGCGCCCCGACGAGTACTCGCGCATCATCGCCAGCGCCCACGTCTCCGTAGCGGCCTTCGGCGGAGCCTTTCTGTTGATGGTCGGCTTCAAGCATTTCCTCAACAAGGACAAGCAGCTGCACTGGATAGCGCTGGTCGAACGGCCGCTGGTATCGGTGGGCCGCATCGAAGCCTTCGGTCTCGGGATCGTGCTCTTCGGGCTCTGGGCGGTGGCGGCATGGCTTCCGGAGCGCGAGCGCTATGAGTTCCTCGTTGCTGGAATCTTCGGCCTCATCACCTTCATCGGCGTCGACGGGATCGCCGCCATCGTCGATCCGGCCGACGTCGCGGCCGGCGCGGCGGCGCGCTCCGGTGCCGCGGCCTTCCTCTACCTCGAGGTGCTCGACGCCAGCTTCAGCTTCGACGGCGTCATCGGCGCCTTTGCGCTCTCCAACAATCTGCTGGTGATCGCGATCGGGCTGGGCATCGGGGCCATGTTCGTGCGAAGCTTGACCATCATGCTCGTGGACCGCGGGACGCTCACCCAGTATCGGTATCTCGAGCACGGAGCGTTCTACGCGATCATCGCCCTCGGCACGATCATGTTCCTGGGGGCGGTGCGGCCGATCCCCGAGGCCGTGACGGGTCTGGTCGGCGCCGGATTCATCGGCCTCGCGTTCTGGCACTCGCTGCGCGACAACCGGCGCGAGGGTCGCGCGTGACGGTGGCGGCGGGGCGGCGGACGCTGGCGTCATGCCCGCGGGCGGTGCTCGTGGTGCTGCTGGCGTTCGCGATCGAGCTCCTGCCACCGCCGTCGGTGCTCGTGCGCCACCGGCACGCCGGCGGCAGGACGGCGCACGTGCACGCAGGTCGGGTCGCGGGAAGCGGTCACGCCGTCGCCGCCGACGTCGTGGAGCGGACGCCATCCTCCGGCGCGGCGCTGGCGCCCGTCGGATCGGCGGATCTCCACGCCCACCTCGTCCCGCCCGCGGTCGTGGCGGCGCTGCCGGCGCTCGTGCCGCCGCCGCCGACGCTCGTCGGCGTCCCGCTACCGATGGTGGCGGCGCCGCGAGAGCTTTCCGCGCGGACCGGAACTACCAGAGCGCGGTCGCCGCCGGTCGCCGGCTAAAGAAGCGCCGCAGCCGGGAAGATCGCGCCGAGCGCGCGAGAAGACGGCGCGGTGCGTGCCGATGCTCCGCGCGGTTCGCGGCCGGGTGCCGTGAGCCCACTCGTCCATGATCTTGCCGCGCCGTCTTCGAGTCGAGGGCTCGCGGCATCAGCCTGCCTGGAGGTCCCATGCTGCGTCGCATTCTCTTGGCCGCGGTGCTCGTACCGAGCTTGGCGAGCGCCCCGGCTTCTCCCGTCTGCGCCGAGGCCGACGGTATGCTCGCTGCCGAAGTTCCGGAGCGCTCCGACGAGGAGCCCCGACCTGCCGCTTCACCGTCCACTGATGTTCCCGGGAGCCGGATGCTGCTCCCGGAGACCGTGGTCCAGGCCGACCGCCCGATCACCGCTGCTTCGTCGCTGATCGTGCGCAGTCGTGACTTCTCGCTGCGACCCATTCGCCGTCCGGCCGACATCCTCGAGGTGACGCCCGGACTCGTCGTCGTCCAGCACGCCGGCGGGGGCAAGGCCAACCAGTACTATCTCCGCGGCTTCGATGCCGATCACGGCACCGACGTCGCGCTCTCCATGGACGACGTGCCGATCAACAATCCGAGCCATGCGCACGGACAGGGCTACGCCGACGCGAACTTCGTGATCCCCGAGGTGGTCGAGCGCATCGAGGTCGACAAAGGGCCGTACTTCCTGAAGCACGGCGACTTCGCGACCGCGGGAGCGGTGAACCTGGTCACCAAGCGCGCCGCCATCGAGAACACCGCTACGTTCAGCGCCGGACGTTTCGATCTCTTCCGCGGCGTCGTCGTGGGCAGTCGCGAGCTCGGCGCCTTCGAGACGCTCTTCGCCGCCGAGGGGGCGGGACAGAACGGTCCCTTCGAGCACCCGGAGCACTACAACCGCTACAAGCTCTTCTCGCGCGTCGGGTACGACGGCGGCGATTGGCGCTCGGACCTCACCTTCACCAGCTACCGCGGCACCTGGAACGCCTCGGGGCAGATCCCGCTGCGCGCCGTTCGCGCCGGCGAGCTCGATCGCTTCGGAGCGATCGACCCGAGCGAGGGCGGCACGTCGCAGCGCCATCAACTGTACGGGCGCGCGAGCTGGCGTCCCGACGAGACGCAGGAGCTGAGCCTGCTCGGCTACGGGGTGTACTACGACCTCGACCTCTTCTCGAACTTCACCTTCTTCGCCCGCGATCCGGTGAACGGCGATCAGATCGAGCAGAAGGACAAGCGCTTCTTCGGCGGCGGCGAGGTCCGCTACGTCCGTCACGCCGTTCTCGGGGGAACGGACACGGCGTTCACCGCTGCTGCCGGTCTCCGCGGCGACCACATCGGCGAACAGCTGAACTACACGATCAAGCGCGAGTTCCTGACGCGCCAGACCGATCACGCCGTACGCCAGGTGAACTCCTTCGCGTACGTCGGCGCCGACACGACCTGGACGCCGTGGCTGCGAACGATCGTCGGCCTGCGCTTCGACGACCTCTACTTCGACGTCGACAACGAGCTCGAAGCGACCAGCCCTCCGGACCTGGTCGGCCAGGGAGTCAGGAACAAGGCGATCTTCAGCCCGAAGGCGAGCATCGTCCTCTCGCCGCTCGCGAACCTCGATGTCTTCATCAACTACGGCGAGGGCTTCCATTCGAACGACGCGCGCGGCGTCGTGCGCGAGGTGAGTCCGGTCGATCCGAGCGCCAAGGCTCGTGGCGGCGAGCTCGGAGTACGGACGCGCCTCTTCGATCGCCTCGATCTGGCGGCGGCGATCTGGATGCTCGACCTCGACAGCGAGATGGTCTTCGTCGGCGACGAGGGAACGACGGAGCCGAGCGGCGCTACACGCCGCATCGGCGGCGAGCTAGAGGTCCGCTACCGCATACTCGACTGGCTCTTCTTCGACGTCGACTACACACAGACGGTCGCGAAGTATCGCTTCGCGCCCGACCGCGAGGACGACGTGCCGCTGGCGCCGCGCTTCACGGTGAACGGCGGCCTCACCGTGCGCCGTGAGGACGGCGTCTTCGGCAGCTTGCGGACGCGGGCGATCAGTGCCCGTCCCGCGAACGAGGACAACTCGCTGCGCGCTGCGGGGTACACGATCTGGGACCTGCAGCTCGGGAAGCGCTGGGAGCTCCCGGCTGCCTGGTCCGGCGGCCGGGTGAAGGCGCTCACGGTGCAGCTCGACATCCAGAATCTCTTCGATCACGACTACCGGGAGGCGCAGTTCGCGACCGATTCACGGCTCCGGAACGAACCCGACATCGTCTCCGACATCGGTTTCACACCCGGTTATCCGTTGACGGCGATCGGCTCGATCACGTTCGCATTCTGAGCACGGCGATGGGGTCGGCGGTCTCGTGGGTCCGGAGCTTCGGCGTCTCGATCGCGATCCATGCGCTCCTGCTCGCCGTCCTCTATGATCGGACCGTACGCGTGATTGCCGACTCCTCGCTGCACACCCTCGTGCCGGTCCGGGTCATTTGGTCGGAGCCGGCACCGGCTGCGGTGGTGCCGGCGGCTGCAGCCGTTGCTGCCGCGAGCGCTCCCGAGGCCGCGGTGCCCCGCGAACCCGTGAGTCCCCCGCGCCCCGAGCCGCCGCCGCGACCGGTACGGGGGCGCACCGCTTCTCCGGCGCCGCGCCCACGGGCGGCGCCGCCTCCGCCGGGGGCGAGCGCCGCCGAGGCAGCGACGGGGATGGCCGGCGCACCTGCAGCCGCCGCCGGCGGCGGCAGCGGGGAGGCCGGAGCGGGCGCTGCCGAGGCACCGCTGGCGCTCGCAGCAGTCGCGCATCCCCCCGAGCTCGTAGAGCGCATCTTGCCCGAGTATCCCGCTCGTGCCCGGGCTCTCGAGCTCGAGGGCCGAGTGCTCCTGGAGATCGTGCTCGATCGCGAGGGGCGGCCGGAGCCCGATATCCGGGTGCGCCGCTCGCAGCCGCCTTTCGACGCCGCGGCGATCGCGGCCGTGCGTCAGTGGCGCTTCCGACCGGCCCGCGACGGCGCCGGACGCCCGGTGCGGGTGATAATGGAGATCCCCGTCCGTTTCGAGCTGCGTTGACGCCGGAGCGGCGGAATTCCTTGACTTCCGTCGCCGCCTCTTTCATAGGCGAGGCGTAGCCCGGAGGCCGGGCGGCCCACCCGTGCTCGACGAGGAAGTCAAACATCTCGCGCTCTTTCATAGGCGAGGCGTAGCCCGGAGGCCGGGCGGGGAGAGGCGGAGGCGGCGGATGATGCGAGCGGCCACGTGGCCCGATGCGAGCGCGTCGACCGGAGTCGGAGTGAAGCGGCTGGGTCGCGACGCCGCCTGCCCGGACAGCAGGCAGATGAGCCACGACCGCGTTGCTCAAGCGCGGTCGTGGCAGAAGCGCGGATCAGGGGGAGGCAATGGAGCGTCGTGGGGAGGGAAGAGTCCGCGCTCCGGCTGCCAGGGAGAGCAAGGCTGGTGCCATGGTGGACTCGGCCGTAGCTCGGCGACTGAGCGTCGGGCGTCCGGCGCCGCCGCGTGCGCAAAGTCGGCGCTCGGCAACGAGAATCGAGAGCCCGCAATGGTCGTATCGGCGCTGTCGAAGCGGCGCGGCGGCTATGGCGTCTGCGAGGAAAGCCGGGTGCTGCAGAACGGCAATGCCGGCAGCGAACAATGCGCTGCTGCAAGGTTGGTGCTGTGGGGAGGGATGCATGGGGTCGATTGCGGGGATCGTACCGAAGCCGGGATCCGACCGTGAGGGTCTGACACGAGCCATTCGCAGCATGCGCGATGCGCTCGGGCGCCGAGCGCCGGTCGAGGGGGGGATGGCGATCGCGTACGACGCCTCGGTTGCTCTCGCCCACCGTGGCGGGACCGGTCCGGGAGCCGAGGCAGTGCTGCAACCGCTGCGCAACGAGCGCGGGACGCTCTGGCTGGTCGCCGACGGCGACCCGGCCAATGCCGCCGAGCTGCGCCTCGAGCTCATAGGCGCCGGGCACGAATTCCAGTCGGGATGCGGCAGCGAAGCGATCCTCCATCTGTACGAGCAATACGGGATCGGGGGCCTAGAACGCCTCGCCGGCAACTTCGCCTTCGCGCTCTGGGACCGCGAGGAGCACGAGCTGCTTCTCGGTCGTGATCGCTTCGGCACCAAGCCGCTCTACGTGGCCGAGCGCGACGGAACGCTCGTCTTCGCCTCCGAGGTCCGGGCGCTCCGGCCGGCGGAGCCGCTCGACCCGGCGGCGCTCGCCGCCTACCTCGTGCTCGGCTACGTGCCCGAGCCGATCACCGTCGCCCGCGGCGTACGCGCCGTCGTCCCGGGGACCATCGTGAGGATGCGCGGCTCGCGACTGTGGAGCGAGCCGTTCTGGGAGGAGTCATCGGCAGCGCCGAGCGGGCAACGCGACGCCGATCGCGCCCGCTTCGGCAGCCTCCTGCGCGACGCCGTCGAAGCGGCGGTCGAAGGCGAGGACGATGTCGGCGTCCTGGTCGACGGCAGCGCCGCCTCGGCAGCCTTGCTGGCGCTGGTGCGGCCGATGCTCGGGCGCGGCTTGCGCACGCACGCCCTCGATTTCGCGGACGGCGTCGACGAGGGGAGTGCCTACCGGGCGGATCCGCACCGGAACGCCGCAGCCGCCCTGGCCGACTGGTTCCATACCGAGCACCGTCGTCATCGCGTCGACGGCGCCGCGCTCGCGAGCGCGTTCGGCGCCGCTACGGCAGCGGATCAACCGTCGACGGGCGCGGTGCTGCCAGCGCTAGCGGCCGCGGCGATGCGCAGGACCGGGGAGCAGGTCTGGCTCTCGGGCCTGGCGACGCCGCATCTCTCCGGTGTCGATGCGGCGCGCGCCGTCCGCTGGCTCTGGCGCGCCGGACGCCACGGCTCGACCAACGGACTCACGCGAGCAGCGGCGCGCATGTTGGCCTGCCGCAGGCCGTTCGGACGCGCGGCGACGCTCGCCGATTATCTCGGGCCGAGCGACGCGATCGCACCCGCCTATCTCGCCAGCCGCGGCGTCTTCGGGCGCGCGGCGCTGGCGCGCGTGCTCAGCCCCGAGGCATTGGCGGAGGCGCGCAGCGGTTTCGACCTTGCCGGCCACGTCGACGCCCATGCGCTCGCCCCGTTCGGTCCGGCGTGTTCGCCGCCGGCGGCATCGGTGCAGACAGCGATCGAGCGTGCGGTCGCCGCCGTCGATCTCGCCGGGCCGCTCATTTCGGGCGCCCTTCGCGAAACGGAGGCTACGGCTACCAGCCACGGCCTGGCGCTCCGGGCGCCGTTCCTCGACCACCGCTTGCACGAATGGCTGGTCGCGGGCGGCGCCGCGCTCGAGCGCTCGCCGCTCTACGGCATTCTCGACGGGGCGCTGCCGCCGCCGCTGCGGCGTCGCCTGGGACCGGCGTCGGCGCCGCCGGTCGGCCGCTGGATGCGGGGCGAGCTGCGCGGCGTGTGCGAGGAGCATCTCCTCGCCGACGACGGTACCGGGCTCTTCCGCCAACCGGCGTTGGACGATCTCTGGAAGGGCTTCCTCGACGGCCGTACGCCGTGGAAAGCCGTCTGGTCCATCGTCACGATCCGCGCCTGGATGCACGCGGCGCGCGCCCACGGCCGCAGCGCCGGCGGCGAACGGCGCCACGCCGCCTGAGCGGGAGCGCGCGCGCGCTTCCGCCGCCGCCGGTCCGGTGACGGCGTGCGGCCGCTCCCGGCGCCCGGGACGGCGTGCAGCCTCAGCCGCGCCCGGAGGCCGGCGTAGGCTTGCGGGCGGCTAGGCGCTCCGCTTCGGCCTTGAACTCGAGGACCGAGTGCTCGAGCGCGGTCTGTTGGATCGGCCGCAGGATGACGCTCGGGATCCAGAAGCCGATGGAGATGGCTTGCGAGCAGGTCGCGGTCGTGCGCTTCGGATCTTCGGCCGTGAACTCGTACGAGCCTTCGATGTCGGCGAGGTCGCCCTCGGTCATCTTCCACGTGAGACGGTTCGGCGGATACCAGGTGTATTCGAGGACGTAGCGGACGGTGCGCAGCTTCATGTCGACCTCGAACTCGACACGGCGGGCTTTGCCGTCCGGGTAGCGATCGAGCACTGCGATCTTGGTCACCGGCGACGACCACTGCGGATAGGCGTCGAAGTTGCCTATTGCCTCGTAGCAGAGCGCCAGCGGCGCGGCGATCGACGTCGTGAAGCTCTGCTGGTGCTCGGACACCGGCGGACCCTAGGGAACGCGTTGCCGGCCGTCAAGCGCGACGTGCGGTTGTGTCGCGACGAGCAGTTGTCGGCGAGCGTGTAGAGATGCGCGCCGGCGCCGCGAGCGGCGGCTGCAGAGCTTGCCCGCGGTCCGGCCCGCATCTATCGTCCGGCGCGTGGGGGAGGAAACGGCGACCGCGCCGATAGGGCGGCGCCGCTCGCGTCGCCGCCGGGTCGTCGCCCTGACCGGCGTGCACGGGGTGGCGGGCACGGAGTTGGTGCGCCGCTTCGAGGCCGACGAACGCGTGGGGCGCCTCGTCCTCCTCGACCGCCGCGCTCCGGCGCTGCCGCTGCGCGACACGGGCTTCCACGGCATCGACTTGACGGCGCCGCTCGCCGACGTCGCGCTCGCCGAGATCCTGGCGCGCGAGCGCGTCCACACCGTTGTCCATGCCGCCTTCCACGAGGCGCCGCAGCGCGACGTCGAAGCCGCACACGAGCTCGAAGTCCTCGGCACCCGGGCGCTCTTTCGCGCCGTCGCCGACAACGTGCGGTGCGTAGGTACCGTCGAGCACGTCGTCGTGCTCGGCACGACGATGAGCTACGGAGCCTACGCCGACAACCCCCAGTACCTCGACGAGACGACACCCCTGCGTGGCGCCGGCGCCTATCCGTTCGTTGCCGACAAGGTGGCGGTGGAGGCGGAGGCGGCGACTCTGCGGGCGCGGACGGGTCTGCCGGTTGCCATGCTACGGGCGGCGCCGATCCTCGGTTGCGGACGGACGCTCATGGCGCAGATGCTGGCGCCGATCTTCGTCCCGGCGGTGCTCGGCACCGATCCGCTGCTCCAGCTCGTGGACCTCGAGGACCTCGTCGAGGCCACCCGGCTCGCCGTGCACGGCCGTCACGACGGCGCCTTCAACATCGCCGGCGAGGGCGTACTGCCGTGGTCGACGGTGATCAAGCTGAGCGGGCGGCTTCGGGCAGCGCTGCTCGACTCCGTGCTGCGATCGTTGCTGCAGAGCCTATGGGTCGTCGGCGCGGGATTGGTGCCCGGAGAGCACGTCGCCTATCTGCGGGAGACGTTCGTCGGCGACACGACGCGAGCGGCCGACGTGCTCGGCTTTCGAAGCCGCTACGAGGCTCGCGACGTGGTGGTGCGCCACGCCGGCTTCGCTGGCCGTCTCGGGCGCGCCGCGTGAGCAGAAGCGGGCGCCATGATTCGCGCTGTCGCCCTCGGGTCTGCGTGCTATAGTCCGCGCATCCGGACGAGGACGGTGACCGCCATGCCCCACGCCCCCCGACGAACCCGCGTACGCACGATCGAATGGACGCGCGGCCGCGTCGTCATGATCGATCAACGCCTGCTGCCGGTGCGCGAGGTCTATCGCGTCTATGACAACTACCGCGAAGTAGCGCGCGCCATCAAAGACATGGTGATCCGCGGCGCGCCGGCGATCGGCGTCGCCGCCGCCATGGGCATCGCGCTTGGCGTCCGGCACCTGAAGCGCGAGGATCTGCGCCGCGAATTCGACGCCATCTGCCGCACTTTCGCCGCCACGCGCCCGACCGCCGTCAATCTCTTCTGGGCGATCGAGCGGATGCGCCGGGTCTACGCGCAGAATGCTACCCGCGACATCGAGACGCTGCGGCTCATGCTGGAGCGCGAGGCGCGCGCCATCTACGAGGAGGACATCGCCGCCAACCGCGCGCTCGGCGCCCACGGTGCGGCGCTCATCGAGGACGGATCGACGATCCTCACGCACTGCAACGCCGGAGCGCTCGCCACCGCCGGCTACGGTACGGCGCTCGGCGTCATGCGCGCCGCGGTCGAGGCGAACAAGCGCATCAGTGTCTATTGCAGCGAGACGCGCCCCTATCTGCAGGGAGCGCGCCTCACCGCCTGGGAGCTCAAGAAGGAGCACATCCCCGCGACCCTCATCACCGACAACATGGTCGGTCACATGATGAAGGAAGGCCGCATCGACTGCGTCGTCGTCGGGACTGACCGCACCGCCGCCAACGGCGACGTCGCCAACAAGATCGGCACCTATACGGTGGCCGTCCTCGCGCATCGCCACGGAATCCCGTTCTACGTCGCCGCGCCGACCTCGTCGATCGATCTCGGCTGTCCGCGCGGCAGCAAGATCCCGATCGAGGAGCGCAACGGCCGCGAAGTCACGCACATCTTCGATCGGCAGGTGGCGCCGTCGGGCATCAAGGTGGCGAACCCGGCATTCGACGTGACACCGCACGATCTCGTGACCGCGATCATCACCGAGCGCGGCATCGCCCGCCCGCCGTACAACAAGAGCCTGGTCCGGATCGTGAAGGGGGAAGCGCCGAAGAGCGCGACCGCGCCGCGGACCAGCGGTAAACGCCAGAGCAAGAAGGGCTGAGCGTCCGGTCGACGGCCGCTCAGGAGACGCGCACGGCGGCAGCGAGCCGGCGATGCGCGGCGCAGCCGATGATCGCCAGGCGCTGCCGCCGCGCGTGCTCCCGTCGCCAGCGGATCAGACGGGAAACCCGGCGGGCGGCGTCGGCGACCCTAGCCGCCGGCAGCCGACCGCTCGCCACGGCCCGTTCGACCGCAGCGACGGCGTCACGCAACCAGTCCTGGCGGTGGCAGAAGAGGAGTAGGTCGCAGCCGGCGTTCAGGGCGAGGACGGCTGCTTCGCCAGGACCCCAGTGGTCGGCGATGGCGCGCATCTCGAGGTCGTCGCTCGCGATCACGCCCCGGAACCCGAACCGCCGGCGCAGGAGCCCGGTCAGGATCGGGCGCGAGAGCGTCGCCGGGAGGTGCGGGTCGAGCGCCGGGTAGACCACGTGGGCCGTCATCAGCATCGGGACGGCGGCACGGCAGGCGGCGCGGAAGGGCGGCAGCTCGGTGCGGGCAAGGGCGCGGCGGTCCCGCGCTACCCGAGGGAGCTCGAGGTGCGAGTCGGCTGCGGTGTCGCCATGCCCCGGGAAGTGCTTGCCGCAGGTGAGGAGTCCCTGCGCGCGCATGGCGCGGAAGGCGGCGAGGGCGGCAGGTGTCGCCGCCTCCGGCGTCGCGCCGAAGGCGCGGTCACCGATGATCGGGTTCGCGGGATTGCTCGCGACGTCGAGGACCGGAGCGAACGTGAGGTCGATCTCGAGCGCCGCGAGCTCGCGCGCCATCGCGGCGGCGACGGCGCGCACCGCCGGGAGGCCGCGGGCCGCGATTGTGGCCGCGACGGGGAAGTGCGTGAAGGGCGGGGACAGGCGGTGGACGCGGCCGCCTTCGTGATCGATCGCCACGAGCGGCGGCGAGGCAGGGTCGAGCCCGTGCAGGTCGCGGACGAGGGCCCGCAGCGACGCCGGATCACCGGCATTCTGGCGGAAGAGAGTCACTCCCGCGAAGGGGACATCGACGTGCAGGCGACGGGTCTCGCGGTCCAGGGTCGGGCCCGGGAGGCCGCCGAGGAAACAGCGCGCCACCGCGGCGCGGAGAGGAGGCATCGCGCCGACTTAGCAGCGGCGGCGCGGGGGCTCAATTCGCTTCCGGCGGACGGTAGTATTTCTCGACAGGGTTTGCCCGGGCGTGCTAGCGGAGGCCGCAGGTGATGGAACACCGCTACATCGTCGTCGAGGGACCGATCGGGGTCGGCAAGACCAGTCTGGCCAGGCGCTTGGCCGACACCTTCGGCTCCGAGCTGGTCGAGGAGATGCCCGACTCGAATCCGTTCCTCGAACGCTTCTACGTCGACCCCGAGGGCACGGCGCTATCCGTCCAGCTGCAGTTCTTGCTCGATCGGTACCGCCAACAGCGCGCACTGCTGGGTAACCGCAACGGCCGCGGGCTCGTAGCCGACTATCTCTTCGCCAAGGACCGTCTCTTCGCCGAGCTCAACCTCGAGGGACCGGAGCTCGATATCTATAGAAGGGTCCTGGCCCTCATGACCGACCCCATCCTGATCCCCGACCAGGTCATTTACTTGGAGGCGCGACCTGAGATATTGAAGCGGCGGTTGCGGAAGCGAAACCGCGACTTCGAACGCCGCATCAGCGAGGCGTATCTCGAACGGCTCATCGAAGGGTACCGACGGTTCTTCCACGAGTATTCCGAAGCGCCGGTGTTGGTCGTCAACTGCTCCGACATCGATTTCGTCGAACAGGGGAGTGATCTCGAAGATCTGATCCGCGAGATTCGCAGCGCCAAGAAGGGCATGCAGCAGTACATACCGCTTGGATCCCGGTAGCTACCGGCCGGTAGCGAACCACGAACGGGACCGAGACGGAGCGCAGCGCGCGCCGGACCAAACGCGCTTTTCCCGGAGCGAGGTCGACGAGAGATCGCGGCCATCGCGGCACCCGAGGGGAAGCGCAGGCGGGAGTCCGCCGGCACACGAAGCCTTCCGAATCGGTTCGGGAGGCTTTTTCATGGAACGGAAAGTGACGGTGCCCGACCTCCAGCGCATGAAGGAGGCGGGAACGAAGATCACGGCGCTCACGGCCTATGATTTTCCGTTCGCCCGGATCGTCGATCGGGCGGGCGTCGACGTGATCCTGGTCGGCGACTCGCTCGGCATGGTGGTGCAGGGACTCGAGACGACGCTCCCAGTCACCATGGACGAGGTGGTCTACCACTGCCGCATGGTGGCGCGCGGCCGCAAGCGCGCGCTCCTCGTCGGCGACATGCCCTTCCTCTCCTACCAGACGAGCCGCGAGGAGGCGCTGCGCAATGCCGGCCGACTCGTCAAGGACGGCGCCTGCGAAGCGGTGAAGCTCGAAGGCGGCCTGGCGGTGGCCGAAACCATCCGGGCGCTCGCGGCGGTCGACATCCCGGTCATGGCGCACATCGGGCTAACACCGCAGTCGGTGCACCGCATGGGCGGCCACAGGGTGCAGGGCCGCCGGCGCGGCCGCGGCCCCGGCGAGCGCGACCGCGTGATCGCCGATGCGCTAGCAGTCGAGGAGGCGGGCGCCTTCGCGGTCGTGCTCGAGGGGCTGCCGCTCGACCTCGCCGAGGAGATTACGCGCCGCCTCGCGATCCCGACCATCGGCATCGGCGCCGGCGTGCACTGTGACGGCCAGATCCTCGTGCTCCACGACCTGCTCGGCCTCCACGACGACTTCACGCCGAAGTTCGTGAAGCGCTACGCCGCGCTCGCAAGCGCCGCCCACGACGCCGTCGCCGCCTACTTGCGCGAGGTGCAGAGCGGGGCCTTCCCCGACGAGGCGCACTCGTTCCTGCTCCGCGCCGAGGGCAGCGACGGCGGCGGTGGTGTGCGGCCAGGGCGGCGCAAGCGCGCCGCCGCGGCCGGGTAGGGTGACGGCGGCAGGACGCGAGGCAGGATGCGGGCGATCGACCAAGTGAGCGCGATGCAGGCGTGGAGCCGCGAGGTGCGCGGGCGCGACGGCCTCAAGGTAGCGCTCGTACCGACGATGGGGGCGCTCCACGCGGGGCACCTCTCGCTCGTGACGCTCGCCCGCCGGCACGCCGACCGCGTCGTCGCCTCCGTGTTCGTGAATCCCGCGCAGTTCGACCGCGCCGACGATCTGGCGCGCTATCCCCGCGATCTCGAGCGCGATGGGGCGCTGCTCGCCGGCGCCGGCGCCGACGTGCTCTTCGCACCCGACGCGGCCGAGATCTATCCCCCGGGCGCGCAGACGTTCGTCACCGTCGAGGAGCTCGCGCAGCCGCTTTGCGGCGCGCACCGCCCGGGGCATTTCCGCGGCGTCGCCACGGTGGTGTTGAAGCTCTTCAGCATCGTCCAGCCCGACGTCGCGGTCTTCGGCGAGAAGGACTACCAGCAGCTCGCGGTGATCCGCCGCATGGTGCGCGACCTCTTCCTCGATGTCGACGTGCTCGCGGCGCCCATCGTGCGCGAGGCCGACGGCCTCGCCATGAGCTCGCGCAATCGCCATCTCGCCGCTGCCGAGCGCGCCGCCGCCCGGTGTCTCGCTGCCGCGCTCGCGGCCGGCGAGGCCGCGGTCGCGGCCGGGGAACGTACCGCCGCCGCGATTTGCGCCGCCGCCACTGACGAGCTCGCGCGCGAGCCGCTGGCGCGCGTCGAGTACGTAGCACTCGTCGATCCCGACACGCTGGCAGCCGTCACCGAGGTCGGCGAGCGGGCGCTCCTGGCGCTCGCCGTCTGGATAGGTTCCACCCGTCTCATCGACAACCGTGTGCTCGAGAGGAGAGCCCCATGACCCGCACCATGATGAAGTCCAAGATCCACCGCTGTACGGTCACCGATGCGGATCTCACGTACGAAGGCAGCATCACCGTCGACTCCGCCCTGATGGAGGCGGCGGACTTCCTGCCCCACGAGCAGGTGCACGTGTGGAACATCAACAACGGCGAGCGCTTCCAGACCTACGTCATTCCCGGCCCACCGCACTCGGGCACTATCTGCGTGAACGGCTCGGCCGCCCGCAAGGTCCAGCGCGGCGATCTCCTCATCATCGCTACCTTCGCGGGGATGGAGGAGGAGGAGGCGCGGCGGCTGGTTCCGAGCGTCGTCTACGTCGACGAGAGAAACCGGCCGCGCCGCGGCGACAATCCGCACGGGGCGCTCTCGGTCGTCCGCTAGTCGCGGGATGCCTGCGGTAGGCGCGCCGCCGCGTTCCCGATAAAGACCCGGTTCCATGGCCGAGCCGGTGCCGCCGACGATCGTCAACCGCAAAGCGCGACACGACTATTTCATCGAGGAGACGATCGAGGCCGGGCTCGTGCTCACCGGGAGCGAGGTCAAGTCCCTGCGTGCCGGGCGGTGCAACCTCGTCGATAGCTTCGCCCGCATCATGCGGGGCGAGGCGTACGTCACCAACGTCCATATCGGCCATTACGATCCCGCGCACCGCGAGAATTACGAGCCGACCCGCACGCGGAAGCTCCTCCTCCATCGCGGCGAGATCGACCGCCTCGAGGGCAAGCTCAAGCAGAAGGGCCTCACCCTGATTCCGCTGCGCATCTACTTCAACGCCCGCGGACGCGCGAAGATCGAGCTCGGACTGGGACGCGGCAAGAAGCTGCACGACAAGCGGCAGTCGATCAAAGAGCGCGAGGCCAGGCGCGAGACCGAGCGCGCCATGCGCAGCGGCCGCAGGCGCTGAGGCGGGAGGCACGTGGACCGAACCGTAGCCAGGCATGAGGTGGTGTTCCTGCTCGACGTCGACAATACGCTCCTCGACAACGATCGGGTGATCGCCGACCTCGGGCAGTACCTGGAGCGCGAGGTCGGCGCCCAGAGCCGGGATCGCTACTGGGCGGTCTTCGAGGAGCTCCGTCAGGAGCTCGGCTACGCCGACTACCTCGGAGCCCTGCAGCGCTGTCGGCTCGAGCAGCCGCGGAACCTGCGCTTCCTCGCGGTGTCCCGCGCCCTCATCGACTATCCGTTCGCAAGCCGCCTCCTTCCGGGCGCCCTCGCGGTGATCGAGCGTTGCCGCGCCCGGGGTCCCGCGGTCCTCCTCTCGGACGGCGACGCCGTCTTCCAGCCGCACAAGATCGAGCGCTCGGGCCTGGGGGCAGCCGTCGGCGGCAACGTGCTCATATACGTCCATAAGGAATTGGAGCTCGACGACGTCGAGCAGCGCTACCCCGCCGATCACTACGTGCTCGCCGACGACAAGCTCCGCATCCTCGACGCCGTGAAGCGGCAATGGGGGAGGCGGGTGACGACGGTCTTTCCGCGCCAGGGCCACTACGCCACCGATGCCAAGGCGCTTGCGGGGTATGGCGACGCCGACCTGACGATCGCATCCATAGACGTCCTCCTCGACCGCGACCTCGACGGGCTGGTGGCCGCGGCGCGCTGAGCCGACGGCGGTGCCGGGACGTCTCCACCGAAAGACGGGTACGATGCCGGGTCGAGGCGGGAGTGCCGGGTTGCCAGCGCGACGCCCCGGTCTTATAGTCGCGGGACTCCTCTACACCGCGCGCCATGGGGGCGATCGGGTTCGACGGAGGCTGTGAAACCAGAGTCGCATGCCGGGGATTCCGCAGGCCCCGTCAACAAAAGCGGACTGCTTAAACGCAGACGATTCTTACGCTCTCGCTGCTTAATCAAGCAACGACGTCCCACCGCGCTGCGCCCGTAGGCGCGGCTGGGGCGACATACTTCGGGCTAGGCTGCCGACGACGTCGGTAAAGCGGTAGCCGAAACCCAAACCGACTGGGGCCGAGGATCCTGCCGATGGGAGCCGAAAGCCCGACACCAAACCACCGGCTAAGCATGTAGGGACTTTCGGCGGATCACCTTCGGACGGGGGTTCAATTCCCCCCGCCTCCACTTCCTTCGCTTCCCGCACCAGCCAAAGACGTCCGGCAGCCGGCTGTCAGGGTCGATGTTCGCTAGAGATTTTCCACACAGACGACGCCGGAAGCTCCTGGGTTCGACAAGTCGCTCCCTGTCGCCGTCCGCGGTGCTCCTCGCCATTACCCGGGATGGCGGCCGCCTCTGGGAAGCGGCGTCAATTGCCGATAGCGACATCGAACTGCTGCAAGACGTCGGCATCGTTCCATAGAGAGGGAATTATGAAGGCCGTCCGAGTCCCTCGATGATCCTTGGGGACGAGAGAGTCGAGGTAGGACGCCGCCCCGACGCGTGCTCTACGGTGCCTGGCAGCGGAGTACGAGTTTGTCGCTGTCCCGGACAACCGTCGTCGGCGCCGGAACGCTTTCGGCACGGCTCTTCATTACGATCTGAGCTTTGGGTTTCCCTGCGAGCACAACTCTAATGTCCGCCGGCCCGGTGCAGACGTTCGGTGCGCTTGCGGGAATCACTGGGGTGAAGGCGAGCTCATTGCCGTGCTTGCCCGAAGGGGTGGCCGCATTCAGTCGTTGAAGTGCGCCCAGCAGTGCTGTTGCGTTCGCGGCGTCGATCGCCCGCTTGGCGTCAGGGCGTGGCTTCCGAAGAACGTAGCGTCCGAGATCGGGTTGCAGCCCACACAGCGGTAGATTCGCATCGCTTACGTGCAGGCACACCGCGACGCGGAACCGACATTCGCCATTGATTGTTCCGTCCATATCGCACGACGGATCGCCGTCCGTGCAGCGCTGCTTGAAGCTCGGGACGCCCTTGTTATCGAGGTACGGGGTATTGCCGGGATTGACGACGGTCCATTCGGTGAGGCAGTCCGTTGACGATGGTCCCTTGCCGGGGACGAGCTGCTCGTATTGGCACGCGCTATCACAGCCGTCGGCACTGAGTGCGTTGCCGTCATCGCACTGCTCGATGGGCGCGAGCATGCCGTCACCGCAGGAGGGAGAAGCGGTCGGTGTTGAGGATGGCGTACCCGACGATGAAGGAGTCGGCGTCGGCGACGGACCGGCGGTCGAGGTCGCCGTAGGGGTCGTTGTCGCTACGGCGGTATGGGTCGGGACAGGCGTGGCGGAAGGCGTCGCTGTCGCGGTTCCGGTAGGTGTCTCCGAGCCCGTGGGATGTGGCGTCGGCGTGCTCGGGGTGACGTCGAGCACCCGGAAGATCGCGACGGCATTGTCCGCGACACCACTCGCGTAGAGATAGGCGTTGTCCGGACTCACGGCCACCGAAAACGCAGTCCGTAGGCCATCGACACCGTTCACGCCATCGGTCTGCGATTCGACGAACGTCAGGCTGCCTGTGACGGCGTTGCGACCGAACACAGCCACCGCATGGTCGAGCTCGCTGGCCGTATACAGATGATTCCCATCCGGGCTGACGGTGACGTGGATGGTCCCCCCGATGCCGTCTACTCCAGCGACTCCGTCACGGTGCTGCTCGACGAATGTGAGTGCGCCCGTGACCGGGTTTCGCGCAAAGACGGACACCGCTTGGTCGAAGCGTCCGGCGCCATAGACGTGCATGCCGTCGGGGCTCACGGAGACCGCGATGGCGCCATCGAGGCCGTCGACACCACCGATACCGTCCTTTTGCTGCTCTACGAAGGTCAACGCGCCGGTGGCGGCGTTGCGGCTGAATACCGCGATCGCGTCATCATCGAATCCCGCGGCATACACATGTGCGCCGTCAGGGCTCGTCGCGATACCTCGGATCCTCCGAAGACCATCGACGCCGAGCACGCCGTCTCGTTGTGCTTCTACGAATGTTAGTATCCCGGTCGTGGGATTCCGGCTGAACACAGCGATCGCGTGGTCGAGCTCGCCGGCAGCATAGACGTGGACGCCGTCCGGACTGACGACGACCCAGGTCGCGCCCGCAAGACCGTCCGTGCCGACGCCGTCGATCTTCCGCTCGATGAACGACAGCGCACCGGTCGCGGTGTTGCGACCGAACACCGCGATTGAGTGATCGAACGGCCCGGCCGCGTACACATTCTTCCCGTCGGGGCTGACGGTGACCGAGAGAACACCCGCAAGCCCTTCGACGCCAGCGACTCCGTTCTTTTGTTGCTCGAGGAAGGTAAGCTCGCCGGTGGTTCCGTTGCGGATGAACACTCCGATGGCATTGTCACCGCGTCCTGCGACATAGACGTGGGCGCCGTCGGGACTGAGGGCCACCGAACATGGGTTCGCTATTCCGTCCACTCCCGCTACGCCGTCTTGTTGAAAGCCGACGAAGCTCAGATGCGCCCCGTACGCGGGTGGTGCGGTGAGCGATAGGAAAGAGAGGCATGCGGCGATCGGGATCGCACTACGGCACCGAGATCTTGAACGAACGGATGCGGTCGTAGAAATCTTCCGGTGATTCATTCGCGGTGTTCCTCCGAGCCTGGCAGGTGCGAGCAGTACAGCGGGCAGGGCCAGCCAACCGGTACTAGTCCGAACGGGCTTTCAGTTGGCTGCTATCGTGTTTCGTGAACGGGGCGCTGAAGGAAGCTGCCCAACACCTGCCATTGCTCGCTTGGAGCTGCACAATCATCGGTGAGCTCAATAGCGCCAAAGCCGGCATCGGGGCTGCGCTGCCGGATGCTTTGAGGCTGATCTTGGCTCCGCCGTCCGGCCCGCCCTTGAGGTCGAGCTGCAAGCGGCCGTCCGGTCCCAATGTCCTGCTCCGATATCGGAAGCCGCTCGACGACGCGCGCCAGCACGGCACACCCGCACAATCCCCATGTGCTGCTATCGGGATTTCCATGGCGGGCCGATCAGCGCTGTAGATGCAGAAGGCATAGGACGCGCCCCCGGGACCGGTCGGGACGCCGAAATCCGCGACTGCCGTCGCGCTACCCTTCGTCCACTTCCATTGCACGCCGTCCTTGCGGTCGTCGGCCGCGTTGCGCAATGAAACGGACGTCTTGCCGGCCGCGATAGAGGTGCGGCAATTCGCGAGCGGTATGGAGCTGCACGCGGCGGGGTTGGCTACCAGCTCGCAGGCATCGCCGACACCATTGAAATCGCTGTCGACCTGGCTGACGTTGGCAACGGTCGGACAGTTGTCGATGTGGTCCGGAAGCTCATCGCCGTCCGCGTCGGCTGCAGCCGCGAGGATGAGCTCCTGACGGCAATTCGTACCGTTCGGGCAGTCGGCAGTGTTTCGACACGTGCCGTGATCGCGTTGGCAGAGCGCGTTCCGGCAGAGCTCGCCAGCGGCGCAGTCGCCGTCGGCGACGCAGCTCGACGTGGTCGGTCCGAGGCAACGCCCGCCGCTCGTGAGCTTGATGCCGCTGTCGTTCGCGAGCGGAGCGGCGAGACGCTGGAACTCCTCGCCGGCGTTGACGCAGACCGCCGGAGCCGTGCAACTTCCGTCGCTGGTACAGGGACCTTCGACGCGTTTGCAGACGTTCGGACCCGGTTCGCAGAAATTACCCGCGCCGCAGCCCCCGGCGACATTGGGATTACACGGAATGCCGAGCGTCCGCGTGCAGCCCCCCGGCGGCACGAAACACGTCCCTCCACTGCATTCCGCGTCGTCGGCACAAGAATCTCCCGTGGTGGTGCAGATTCCTGCGCTCACCGCGGCAAGCGAGTGTAGAGGTGATCCCGCGCCGGTCGCCACCACGCGCATGGCGCGGTTCGTGAGCGAAGCACCGCCGCTCGTGCCGACCGCCTGGCGAACGTTCAGGACCTGTAGCACCAGATCGGACGTGTCGCCGTCGCCGTTCAAGTCCGCGCCCTGGTCGGCCTCGAGCGTCAGAAAGCGCACGGTATCCCTGCCGACCCGATAGGGCACGCGCGGGTCGCAGGCCTCCAGGCGACATGGCGTGACCGCCGCTCCGGTATTCAGGACGGTTCCCGTGGCGGCGTCGTACACGTGCAAGACATCGTCCTTGGTGTCGCCGTCGGCGTTCAGAATCGTGCCGCCCTCGGCCGACTCGCGGGTACGAAAGGCGACGAGCTCGGCGCCCGGGTAGCCACCAACCACGAAATCCTCCGCTGCGAGGGCGCGCGGCGAGGTCGCCGCGCCGATCACCATCACGGAGGCGCCGGCGTCGTAGATCTGGAGTACGCGGTCGTCGGTGTCGCCGTCGCCGTTCAGCGATTCCGTCCCTTGTGAGGCCTCTGTCGTGAGGAAGACGACCAGGTTGCCGACGATCGCCAGCTGATCTGCCGCCTGCCCGACATTCGTCCACGGGCCGGCAGGACGAGACCATACGTGCACGACGTCGTCGCTCGTATCGCCGTCCCCGTTCAGCACGGTGCCGGAGCCCGCTTCGCTGACGAGGGCCGCGACCCGGGACGCCGAGATCGCGACTGCGGTAGCTGCGAGTCCGAGGTTTTGGACGGTGCCGCCGGACCACAGGTGGACCACGTCGTCGAGCTGGTCGCCGTCGCCATTCAGGCTTGGCGCACCCGTTGGGCATCCGCTGGCCGGGCCGGCAGACTCTGGACGAAGGAAGGCTGCCACACCGTCGCGGACTGCCACTTGAGATGCCGGGCAACGGGCCCCGATCACCGCCCCGGTTGTGCCGTCGTGAACCTGTAAAACCGTGTCGTCGAGGATGCCATCCGCCGTCACGTCGGATGTGAGATTCGTCGGATCCGCAGTGCGAACGAACACGTCCTGCGATGCGTTCGTATCGTCCGGTGCGAGGTTCGTGGCGGTACTGCCAAAGGCGACAACGCGGCCGCCGTTCGAAATGGTGGTCCAGTGCGAGTCGGCATTTGCCTCGGTATGGAGTGGTGTCAGGGAGATCCGATGTGTGACACGCGTGTGGCGATCATGGACGAAAGCATCCTGCGCGTCGTTGGTGTCGTTCGGCACGAGGTTCGTGGCGGCGCTGATGAAGGAGACGAATCGACCGTCACGTGACAAATCGATGTCGGCGCTCGCGCCGTTGGTTTGTTGACCGGCCGTTCCGAGGGTGAGGCGTTCGGTTCTGGCGACACTTCGGTCGCGGACGAATACGTCGAAGAGATTGTTGGTGTCCCCCGGCACCAGATTGCTCGCCATGCTGAGGAAGGCCACGACGCGCCCGTCTCCCGAGATGCGCGGTTGGGCACTCACATGATTGGCGGGGCCGCCGGTGGGGTCCACCGAGACGAGCTCGGTCGTACCCAGTGTTCGGTCATACGCGTAGACGGCGTAGCCGGCGCTGCCGGCGACGAGATTCGAGGCGACGCTCAGGAAGACCACGTACCGCCCGTCGTCGGACACGCCCGGCTGCTGGCTGTTGTTGTCGGGCTGCGTGTTGCCAAGTCCACGGCTCACGCGTTCCGTAGTGCCCGTCAGCCGATCACGCAGGAAGATGTCCACGATGTTGTTGTCGAAACCGACGTCTTCGGGCACCAAGTTGCGTGCCTCGCTGGCGAAGGCGACGAAGCGGCCGTCTCCCGAGATGGCGACGGTGCTTGCGGATGCGAGATCTCCAGTCGCGCCGATCGTGCTGCGGCTGACGAGCTCCGTGGTTCCGGCTTCGCGATCGCGGACGAAGACTTGCGAGACGAGGTTGAGTCCCGGAGTGAGATTCGCAAGGCTTCGAAAGGCGACGAAACGCCCGTCGTCCGAGATCGCCGGTAGTTCGCTGTCTCCGTCGCCTTGCAAACCGCCGACGCCGACGCTGACCCGTTCGAGCGTGCCCGTTCGCAGGTCCTTCACGAAGACGTCGCGCGCGTTGTTCGTGTCGTCGGGAACGAGGTCGCTGGCGGTGCTGTCGAATGCGACGAAGCGGCCGTCGGCGGACACGACGGGCAGGCGGCTTTGTGAGTTCGCGGGAGCACCCAAGGTGTTCCGGCTGATGAGGTTCGTAGTCACGGCGGCATTCGCGAATTCGGGCGCGCGCGTGAATACGAGGCCATTCGATACGGTGAGGCTCCGCCCGTCGATCATGGGAGCAGCATCGAGCGCTCGTAGCCCGGCGATCGGCACCTCGACTGCGCCGGCGGAGGTCAGGCGGAACATTCGCAACAGAAGATCGGCGACGTCGCCGTCGCCGTTCTGGTCGACGGCGCCCTCCGAGGGCTCCGGCTCGAGCGCCGCGATGAGGTTTTCTTCCGCGGCGACGGCCGGGAAGCTGAACGGCGGCTGCCGGATGCGTGCGACCGCGTGCCCGGCGCTGCCGCCCGCACCGGTGGCATAGACGACACCCGTTTGCCGATCCCCGAGTCGAAGCACGTCGTCGACCGTGTCGCCGTCGCCGTTCAGATCCTGGTTCTCGATCGGCTCGGCCAGCACGAAGGCGTTGGCAACCGGCGTTTGTGCGAGGCCGTCGAGCGGGACGGGATCGAGCGCGGCAAGCGCGAAGCTGCCGCATTGGCCGAGCGGACACTGCGCATCGACGCTACAGGCGGCGAGTGGCGTCGTTCCGCCGAGGCAGGCCCCGAGCCGGAGGACGACGGGTCCGATGCCGGCGAGAAGTCGGTCGCGAAACTCGAACAGGCCCTCGCGGCAGGTACCGCTCGGGCAGTCGGCGTCGCTCGTGCAGCCAGCCGTCGCGTTGCTGCCGCCCTCGCACGTGAACGCGCCACAGCTGCCGTTCGGACAATCACCGGCCGATGTGCAAGGGAGCCTTTCCGCGTCGCCGCCGACGCAGGTGAGAATCGTGGGGCTGCGCCGCGCGATGCGAAGCACGCTGCCGGGCGCGTCGGCGGTGCCGAAGAGCGTCATAGCGTCTTCCGCGCTCGGATCCGCCTGAGGCTCGAAGATCGGCGGCAGACGCGCGCCGGTCGCGGTGAAGGACCCCAGGTAGGCATCACCCGGCAACTGCACCGGTTGTCCGCTGGCGGCAAAGGCCTCGGCGAGCGTCGCGCCCCGCAGCAGGCGCGCGATAGGCATCTCGTCGCGATTCACCAGCACCCCGCGCATGTCGACCGGCAACAAGAGATTGCCGTCGGCGTCGGTCGTGAAGCGAAGCTCGTCCGCCGTGCCAGTGCAGGGCGGGCTCGGGGTCGTGCAGAGCGCCTGGAAATCGTTCCGCGGTGGGAGTGCGGTGAAACTCGGGAAGACGTCGTGCGGGACCGGTGCGCAGGCGTCGCCGGTCGGTCGGAAGAAACGGTCGACGCACGCGAGGAGGCCGTCCACCTCCGAGCACGATGCGCTTGCGAGCTCGCAGGGGAGACCCTCGCCGGCGCGAGTAACCGCGATGACGACAGGCCCCGTGAGCGTGCGATCATCGTTCTGTCCAGTGGCGCAAATGCCTCCACCGCACTCACTGTTGCGCAGGCACGGCGTGCCGGGTGTCGGGCCGCCGCTGCAAGTCGCGAATAACGCATCCGTGTCGGGGAAGCGGAAGCGAAGATGGTCGGGATCCGGCACGACGAGGTCGGTCGGCTGGCCACCTGGGTTGACGGCTAGGCACGTCGCGGTTGCGACATCGCTTCGCTCCTCACAGCTCGCCCGGCGACTCTCGAGAGCCCCACAATCGGACGCGAGCGCGACCACATGTCGTGCGCCGCCTGGCGGCGTGAACACCAAGGTCACGACCTGCTCCCCAGGCGGCGTAGCGAACCCAGGTGACGCCGCATGGCACACGGGATCGCGGCTCAGGCGCACCCAGTCACCCGGCTCCGCGTAGGGGCGGTCGGTAGTCGCCAGGGTGCTCGTGAACGACTGCTGCGTGCCGGGGATGGCGTCGCAGGTGGCACGGGCCGGGAATGCACTCCCCGAGATTCCGACGAAGAGGGTCGCGATGAACGCAATGCGCTGAAGCACCGAGCAGTCACAGCGCGATGAGTCGTTGGCGGGCTCCGGCACGAGAGCGTCCGTGCTACCTCGTCCCAGCGAAATAGGTCAAGGAAATCATGCCGCCCCGGCGCATGCGGTCTGCTCCATCGTGGGGGGATGGCAGCGGCGTTAGGGCAGTCAAGGATCATCGTCAACGCCTATGGCGTGGGGGCGACGTCAGGGGCAACGGTTCCCATCCATCGCTGCCTCCCCGCCCGCTACTCCCTAAACTATGCCCGCCCGACTGTCTCACCCCCGTTGGCAGAGAGGGGCAATCGGCTCTGCAGCTGGTGTTCGGATGTTCCTCCAAGATGGACATGCGCCCTCATCGCGCAGAGGTGATCGGTGTCTCGATGGGGGAAGATCCTGTTGGCATTCCCTTCACCGATTTGCCCGCGGTTCCTTTCCCTGAGAGAGAAAGAGGCATGGAACGAGCGCGCGGGATTACAGCGGCGACGGGGGAGCGCGTCCGGAGCGCGGCGCCGCCGCTCCTTGCTAGGTGCGGTGTAGCGGGGGCACGCTCGTGACGAGCCTGGTGACCGGCGCCGCCGGCTTCGTCGGCCGGGCGCTGGTGCGGCGGCTCGCCGCCGACGGCGAGCGCGTGCGAGCGCTCGTGCGTCCGGGAGGGCGGAGCGGGGACGCGCTCCGCGCGCTCGGAGCCGAGGTTGTCGAAGCCGACGTGACTGACGCTGCGGCGCTGGCGGCTGCTTGTGCCGAGGTGACCCGGGTCTTCCACTCGGCGGCGCTGGTGCACGGGCCGCACCCCTGGGAGCGCTACCGCGAGGTGAACGTCGGCGGCACGCAGAATATGGCGCGGGCGGCGCGGGCGGCCGGAGTCGAGCGCTTCGTGCACGTGAGCACCAGCGACGTCTTCGGCCTTCCCCGCGCCGGCGAGGTCTTCGACGAGACGTGTCCCCTAGTGCCCTGGCGGGAGCCGTATCCCGACACCAAGATCGAGGCGGAGCAGTGGCTCCGGCAGTTCGCGCGCGAGAGCGGGCTTGCGATCTCGGTCGTCTATCCCTGCTGGGTCTACGGTCCGGGCGACGAGGGGCTCTTCCCCGGGATAGCCGCGGCCATCCGCAGCGGCTTCCTGCCGTTCTGGCAGCGCGACACGCGGCTCGCCTGGGTCCACGTCGTCAATCTCGCCGATGCGACCGTGCTCGTGGCGCGGACGCCGAGCGCCGCCGGGGAAGGGTACATCGTGTGCGACGGCGCCGATGGGCCGCCGCTCGAGGAGGTGGCGGCGCGGATCGCGGCGATCATCGGCCGCCCGTTCACCGTGCGCTACGTGCCCTACTGGGCGGCGTGGACGGCGGCTGCGGCGGCGGAGCTCGCCTGGCGGCTGCTGCCGCTCCGCGGCGAGCCGCCGTTTCTCACTAACGACGTCAAGTCCTTCGGCTTCCGCTTCCGTTTCGCGACCGCCAAGATACGGGCGCTCGGCTGGGTGCCGCGCATCGGCATCGCCGCCGGTATGGAGGAGGCGTTCGCATATTTCGCCGCCCGTTCCGGGGAGCGATAGCGGTTCACTGCGCCCGGTGCGGCAGGCGGCGGAGGATCGCGTCGCTGATGATGGCTCCGAGCGCTTCGTAGTCGCCGTCGAAGTGGTGCTCGCCCGGCCTGCGGATGACCGCTGCGGGCGGCATCGAGGAGTGGGTGCAGAGCGAGTCCTCGGCCTCGTCCTCGCCGTAGATGCACTGCAGCTTGTCGGCGGGAAGGCGCATCGCTTCCGGAGGGATCGGCAGGCCGCCGTCGCCGCCGCCGAGCCAATCGGCGACGTGGATCTCGAACTCGATGGCCCGGCTCGGCGCCAGCAGGCTCACGAGCAAGACCTGCTTACGGAGGTCGGCCGGTAGCCGATTGTAGATGAAGGGCAGGATGTCGGCGCCGAAGGAATAGCCGACGAGCGCCAGCCGCTCCTGGTGCCAGAGGGAGAGATAGGTGCGCAGCATGGCGACGGCGTCGCCGGCGGCTTCGTCCGGCGTGCGCGCGTTCCAGAAGTAGCTCAGCACATCGACGCCGAGGACGGCGAAGCCATGGGCGGCGAGGTAGCCGCCCACCTGCTTGTCGATGTCGCGCCAGCCGGCGTCGCCGGAGAAGATGACGACGAGGACGCCATGGGCGCTCACCGGCTTCACCTCGACGACCGGCATGCGCGCCGCCGGCGGTGCTGCGGCCTGCTCGCGCAGGAGCGGTTCGAGGACCTCTGCCACCAGGGCCGGATATTTCCGGGTGCGGCTGGTGACGATCGCGGCCCGCTCGTCGTTGCGGTCGTCGATGCCCTGGCGCCAGGTGTGCAGGGACGGTGTCGGACGCCTGGTGGCGGCGAAGCGCCACGGCGCTTCGAGCCGGTAGACGCCGAGGCGCCGGCCGCGCGCGGTCGGGGTCGCCGCGAGCTCGCAGAGCGGGCGCTCGAGCGGGAGGACGCGGTCGTCGATGTCGATACCGACGCCGCCAGCGAGCGCGTGCGCGGGGGACTGGGCGAGCGCCGCGTAGGCGAGGAGCCCGCCGGCGCCGCGGCCGATCATCCACGGCGGCTGGTAGACATCGAGGCCGTATTCCTTCTCGAGCGCATGGCTCGTCCAGAGGAAGGCGCCGGGGACATCGAGGCAGTCGGTCGCCGAGCCCGCTCCCGCCCCGCGCATGCGCCGCAGGTAGACGCGGGTATCGACGAGGGCGACGAGGACGCCGCGGCGGGCGAGCTCGGCGGCGGCGGCGCGATCCTGGGCGCCGATCCCGGATGCGGGCGAGAGCAGGAAGGCGAGCGCCTGCACCTCGCCCTGGGGGCGGATCACGTCATAGGCGCCCCATTCGCCGCTGTCGTGCGGTATCGCCGCGTCGCCCGGCCGGCAGCCGGCGAGCGCGCACGCTCCGGCCAGCAGCAGCCATCGCAGCGACGCCCGACGCCTCCTCACACCTCAAGTGTATTTCCGCAGCTCGAGCTTGGCGACCATACCCCGGTGCACTTCGTCGGGACCGTCGGCCAGCCGGAGCGCCCGCGCCATGCCCATCAGGCGCGAGAGCTCGGGATCGGCGACGCCTTCGCCGCCGTGGATCTGGATGGCGGCGTCGACGACCGTCTGGAGGACGTTCGGGGCCACGACCTTGATCGCGGAGATGTCGGTGAGGGCGCCGAAGGTGCCGTGCTTGTCGAGGGCCCAGGCGGCGTGCAGGGTGAGGAGGCGCGCCTGGTCGATCGCCATGCGGCAGTTGGCGATGACGTCGCGGTTGCCGCCGAGGTTGGCGAGCGGCTTGCCGAAGGCGACGCGGCCGACGGCGCGCTGGCACAGGCGCTCGAGGGCGCGCTCGGCGGCGCCGATCGCCCGCATGCAATGGTGGATGCGGCCCGGTCCGAGCCGCCCCTGCGCGATCTCGAAGCCGCGCCCCGGGCCGGCGATGACGTTGGCGAGCGGGACGCGCACGTCGTCGAAGACGATCTCGGCGTGCCCATGCGGTTCGTCGAGATGGCCGAACACCGGCAGCATGCGGAGGATCTTCAGGCCCGGCGCATCTATCGGCACGATGACCATGGAGTGGCGCTGGTGGCGCTCCGCTTGGGAATCGGTGACGCCCATGAAGATCAGGAAGGCGCAGCGGGGATCGCCGGCGCCGCTGGTCCACCACTTCTGGCCGTTGAGGACGATGTGGTCGCCGTCGACCTCGCACGTGGCCTTCATGTTGGTCGCGTCGCTCGATGCCACCGCCGGCTCGGTCATGGCGAAGCCGGAGCGGACGCGGCCGTCGAGCAGCGGTATTAACCAGCGCTCCTTCTGCTCGGCGCTGCCGTAGCGGACCAGCACCTCGGCGTTGCCGGTGTCCGGAGCGCTGCAGTTGAAGACCTCGGGGGCTATGAAGCTTCGCCCCATGATCTCGGCGAGCGGCGCGTAGTCGCGATTATCGAGCCCGGCGCCGTATTCGGACTCCGGCAGGAAGAGGTTCCAGAGCCCGGCGGCCTTGGCCTCGGCCTTCAGCGTTTCCATGATCGGCGGGACGCGCCACTGCCGCCAGTCTCGGGATCCGGAGAGCTCCGCGTAATACCTTTTCTCGTTCGGCAGGACGCGCTCGCGCACGAAGCGGTCGACGTGGGCGATGTAATCGCGGGCGCGCTCGGAATGCTCGAAGTCCATGCGGCTCTCCTTTCGGATCAGACGGCGACGGTCCGCACCTGCGGATCCAGGTGCTCGACGTCGCGGCGGTGACAGAGCTCGGTGCCGGGGTTCATGACCGCCGCAGCGCCGGCAGCGACGGCGAAGCGGGCGGCGTCGCGAAGCGAGCGCCCGCGGGAGAGGGCGACCAGCATGCCCGCGACCATGCTGTCGCCGGCACCGACGGCGCTTGCGGTCGGCACCGCCGGGGCCGAGAGGCGCAGGCGCTCGTCGGCGGTGACGAGCAGGGCGCCGGCGGCGCCGAGCGAGAGCAGGAGCACGCTGCACCACTGCCGCTGCGTGACCATCTCGACGGCGCGCGCGATCAGCGCCGACTCGTCCTCGTCGCCGCTTCCGGTGAGGGCGCGGAACTCGCTGAGGCTCGGCTTCAGGAGATAGATGCCGGCGGCGACGCCGGCGGCGAGCGCGGGCCCCGAGCTATCGAGCACGAACCGGCTGCCGATGTCGCGGGCGCAGCGGGCGAGCTGGGCGTAGAAGTCGACGGGCACTCCGGGCGGCAGGCTGCCGCTCGCGACCAGGAACTCGGGCGCCGGCGAGAGGGCGCGCAGGCGTTCGAGGAACACCGGCCATTCGTGCGCCAAGAGGGCGGCGCCGGGCATGCAGAAGCGGAACTGGCGGCCGCTCATCTCCTCGAGCACGTTCATGTTCTCGCGCGTCCAGCCCTGCACCGGCAGCGCCGTGTGGTGGACGCCCTCGGCGTCGAGGAGGCGGAGCAGGAGCTCGCCGCCGGCGCCGCCGACGGGAAACCACGCTTCGACCTCGGCGCCGAGGCGATGTGCGGCTCGGGCCACATTGATGCCGCCGCCGCCGGCCTCGTAACGCGGCGCTACGCAGCGGAGCTTCCGGTCGGGGACCACGTAGGGTACCGCCGTCGTCACGTCGACGGCGGGGTTCATCGTGAGCGTGACGATCGCCGGCATCGCCGGTCACGCCACGTCGGGAGCGCGCGGGGAGGCCGGAGTCGCAACCGACGACGGCGCGCCGCTGTCGACTGCCGGAGTCGGATCGCGGCGCCGGATCGCCGGGCCCACCGGCTTCGCACCGCTGCAAAGACCCATCCGGTCCTCCGCAGAGGTCGGAAGTGGATCCCGGAGCAGCGGTGGCGGCATGTCGATCCCGGAGGTCACTCGGCCGCGGCCTTGCCGCGCGCCGACCGCGAGTGCCGCGGCCGCACCGTCGTCGCCTGCGGACCCTTTTCGCCGAGCTCCTCGACGAAGTGGACGGGGACGCCGGCCTCGATGCGGTCGAAGCTGCCGTCGATCACGCTGTTGCGGTGGAAGTAGATCTCGCGGCCGTCCTTCGTTTCGATGAAGCCGTAGTCGCCGTCGCGGATGAGCCTCGCCACCCGACCTTCGGCCAGAGGGCCGGCCGATTCGTGGCGCCGCTCGCGGAGACGGCGCACGTGCCCCTGGAGCTGCCGGCGCGCCGCCTCGAAGGCATCGCGGATGGCGACGTACACGTCTTCATGGGCGTGGTCGTCGTCGGAGCCGGGGCCGATGACGATCTCGCGTCCCGGCACGGTGAGATCGATGTGGACTGCAAAGAGGCGTCCTTGGTGGTGGTGGCGGTGCGGCTGCTCGACGACTACGCGACAGCGCACGATGCGATCATCGTACTGTCGCAGCGCTTCGGCCTCTTCCTGGATACGGGCTTCGACGGCCGCTGACGGCGGCACGTCGCGAAACGTGATCTGAACGGGTTGGTCCATGCCGCCTTTGAAGCAACCCTCTTGCCATGAGGCAAGCCGGGGACTCCCGAGCCCATGCTCCGGCGACGTCGCGGGATTGGGAACGGTCGTGCGGACGGCTTCCCAGGTCGGCGAAGCCTGGTCGGCTCCGCGCTCGACCGCGCAGTCGCGCTGGCGGGCGCGTCGGCGACGACACGGGGCGAGTTTTTCCTTGACAGCGGCGGGTGCACCGCCGTCTAATGCCGCGACTTGGCGGCCGCGGATCCTCGCGCGGTCGCGTGCCGGCCATCAGGAGGAAACCCAATGCACATCCGTCGCTGCCGTCCATCGTCCCTCGCCGCCTTCGTGCTTGCCTGCTCCGTCGCCGTCGGTGGTGCGGCGTTTGCCGATCCGGTGACCGAGCTCCCGATCGCGCAGACCCTCACCTTCGCGCAGTTGAGCGCGCCGGTAGACGTGGTCCGCGACGCCAAAGGCATCCCCCACATCTACGCGGCGACGCAGAACGATGCGGCGTTCGCGCTCGGCAACGTCCACGCTCGCGACCGCATGTTCCAGATGGACGTCTTCCGGCGCGTGCCGAGCGGCACCGTCTCCGAGCTGCTCGGCTTCCCCGACTTCAAGACGGGTCCGACGCTGCTCCAGGCGCAGGATCCGCCGTTCCCCGGCAACATCAGCAACGTGACCCAGGACCTGTTCTTCCAATCGCTCGGCTTCCGGCAGGCGGCTATCGACTCGTTCAACGCCCTCTCGCCCGCCGTGCAGAGCCTCCTGCAGGCGTACGCCGACGGCGTCAACGAGTACATCAACCTGGTGAACGCGACCGGCAACCTGCCTCCCGAGTACGCGAGCCTGCACATTGCCGCGATCGCTCCCTGGTCGCCGATCGACTCGGTTGCCTTCGGCAAGCTCCAGGCGTTCCAGCTCTCCTTCGACTTCGAAGACGGCATCACCGAGGATCTGGCCGACGTCACCGACGCGCTCGGCGTCGCTACCGGCACGACCGCCTTCGCCGAAGATCTCGCCCGCATCCAGCCTGCAGAGAACGCTTTCACGGTGCCGGACGCGAGCAACGCGCCGATCCCGCTCACGAGCCTCTCGAGCCCGCGGACGACCATGCTCGCCGACGCCGGCGCGGCGGCGCGGGGCGAGTCCGGACGCGACGGCAGCGTCGCCGCGGGGCCGCCGTCCACCGCAACCGCCAAGGCCGCCGGCGACGGCGCCCGGCGCGGCCACAAGCTCACCAAGGCGGAGCAGCGCCGAATCGCCGCCGCCCGTAAGGAGACCGTGCGCCAGGCCCGCGAGTTCATCGCCAAGCTCATGGATCAGCCGGTGATGCGCGAGATCCGGGCGCGGGGGACGGTCGGGTCGAACCAATGGGCGGTGGACGGGTCGGTAACCGACACCGGCAACCCGATCTACGCCAACGATCCGCACCTCGGCCTCGGCAGCCCGGCGACCTTCTACGAGCTGCACATCAACACCAAGGACCACGGCGGCGACATGAACGTGACCGGCATCGGCTTCGCCGGCGCGCCCGGTGTCGTCCAGGGTCACAACGAGCACATCGCTTGGGGCTCGACCACCAATCCCGCCGACGTCACCGACTGGTACCTCGAGACCATGGCGACCGACGGGGCGGGAAACCTCTTCAGCTACTACCAGGGCAATCCCGAGCCGGTCGTACAGACTCCCATCCAGGTGAAGGTCAACGTGGAGAACGGTAACGAGCCGGTCGGCGGCCTCGAGCGCCAGGTGATCGGGGTCGCGTCGTCGGTGCCGACGGCGAAGGTGAACGGTATCTTCGATGCCACCAAGCTCCTCGCCAACTTCGTACCGCCGCGCCGCATGGTGGTCACCCGGCACGGTCCGATCTTCCCGCAGACGCTCACCATCGCGCATACGGGGGCGCCGGGGAATCCTTTCCAGCCCAACAAGGTCGGCACCGCCCTGACCGTCAAGTTCACGGGCAACTACGCTACCCGCGAGCTCGATACTTTCTACATCTGGAATACCGCCACCGACCTCGCGACCTTCAAGCAGGGTCTCCAGTTCTTCGACTTCGGCTCGCAGAACTGGGGCTACGCCGACGTCCTCGGCAACATCGCCTACTTCTCTAGCGGCGAGTTCCCGATCCGCGAGGATCTTGCCGCCGGCGTGCTGCACGGCAACCCGCCGTATCTCGTCCGTGACGGCACCGGCGGCAACGAATGGAAGGCGCTCGCCGGCCCGCAGCCGGCGGATCAGGCGGTTCCCTACGAGGTGGTGCCGTTCGCCGAGATGCCGCAGATCGAAAACCCGCCGGCGCACTGGTGGGTGAACGCCAACAACGACCCGATCGGCAACACCGCCGACAACGACGCTCTGAACGAAGCGCTCGCCGGCACCGGACCGTACCTGAGTCCCGGCTACGACGAGTTTCGCGCCGCCCGCATCACCGAGCTGATCAAGAGCGAGCTGAACCTGATCCCGACGCCTCCGGGCACGCCCCCGGGCGACGGCGTCATCTCGATGGCCGACATGGAGCGCATGCAGGCCGACGTGAATCAGCTGGAAGGCAAGCGGCTCGCCCCGTATTTCGTCGGCGCCGTCGACCGCGCCGGCCTCGGAGGCGCGCCGCCCGCGCTCTCGAGCCTCTTGAACGCCAAGATCCTCGACGCCCGCGCCCGGCTCGCGAGCTGGACCTACAATACCCCCGCCGGCTTCGACACGCCCGGCGATCCCGGCGCGCCGACGCCGCAGGAACTCGTCGACAGCGTCGCGACGACCATCTACAACGTCGCCGTCGGCCGCCTCATGGCGCGCACGTTCGACGCCCAGCTAGCGGCCGCCGGCATCGGCTACCGCCAGGGCGTGACCGAAGGCCTGCGCGGTCTAATCCGGCTGCTGACGCGGGTGCCGTTCACCGGCGTCGGTGCCTCGGGCATCGACTTCTTCGACGACCCGAGCGTCACTCTCTCTGCCGAAGAGGAGCGCGACATCATCCTCGTGAAGAGCCTCCAGGATGCCCTCGACTTGCTCTCGGGTGCCGGCTTCGCTCCCGCTTTCGCCAACTCGACGAACGTCGACGACTACCTCTGGGGCAAGGTCCACTACGTCATCTTCAACAGCTTCATCGACGGCGACATGAACGGCACGCTGATCGGCGGCGGCGGGGCGTACAGCATTCCGCCGCAGCCGGCGAGCGGCTTTCCGCCGGGGATGCCGGCGGACGGCGCCCGCTTCACGGTCGACGTCGCCAACTACGGGCTGCGGCCGACCTCGGCGACGAGCTTGCAGTTCGGCAGCGGCGCCAATCGTCGTAGCGTCGTCGAGATGGCGAGCGGCGCGATCGTCGCCAAGAACGTCATCCCGGGCGGCGAGAGCGGCGTCGTCGGCAAGCCGCACTACGGAGATCAGGTGAATCTCTGGCTCGGCAACGGCTACCACGACACGTACTTGTACACCGCGGACGTAGTGGCGAACGCGGCGGCGCGCGAGGCCTACCCGTCGTTCCCGGGCTGCACCGAGGCGGCGCCGGGGCGGTGCGCGCCGGGAGGCGGCAGTCCCGTGACCGACTGCGCTACCGAGTTCTTCGTAGATGCACCGGCGGATGCCAAGGCGCTGAAGCAGAACAGCTTCGTCATCAACGACGGCGGCGGCTCCGACTTCGACGGGGCGACCAACGGCGCCTGCGTGGCGCACGTCATGATCTGCTTGAACAACAACGATCCGCGCCTCCAGGCCAGCGGCTGCTTCCCGAACGACGTGAAGAGCGTGACCATCAAGAGCCCGAGGCCTGATAGCAGGAAGCCGGTCGACGCCAAGATCGGTCGCGATCTGAGCGCGCTATTGCGCTCGCTGGGGCCGAACCTGGTGCTCGGAAACCACGTCAACACCATTCAGTATCAGACTGCTCTCGCGACCCCGGACCGCTGCGTGACCGCCTACCTGTCGATACCGCTCCGCAATGGCAAGCTCACCCGCAAGGTCGTCCGCCTGCGCACCGAGGACAGCGCCGGCAAGGCGGACGTCGATTCGTTGAAGATCGCCTGTCGTCCGTGACCGCAAGGTCGGGCCGGGCGGGCGCGGCGGGCGCGCTCGGCCCGGCCTCGGGCCAGGATCAGAGGAAGTTCAGGTAGCGCAGCTCGAAGCGGTAGTACTTGAAGGAGCCGTCGCTGAACGTGACCTCCACCCGGGCGAGGTTGGAGCCGTCGTAGTAGACGCGGGCGCGGCGGATGCCCGGCATCTCGGAGTCGGCGTCGAATTCGTAGGATATCGAGCCGCCGAGAGGGAAGGGGCCGGTGCCGACCTGGAGATTGCTCACCACCAGCAGGAAGTCGGCGGTGTCGAAGCGCGCGAAGGCGGCGCTGCCGTCGAGTCGGCCGCTGTACTTGACGCCGCCCTCGACGCTGACGCCGAGGAGCCCCGTGCCGTTGGTGCCCTCGAATGCCAGCGTGTCGTCGTTGCGGGCGTCGGCGATCTCGATCGATAAGACCGGATCGTCGCCGGAGTTCTCGGCGTCGCCGTTGATGACGGCGTTGTCGAAGTAGCAGTCGGAGAAGGCACCGTCCTGCTGGCCGTCGAAATACGACACCTCGTAGAGGCCGTCCTCGCCGTTCTGGCACTCGAAGGAATTGTCTACGGTCTCGGACCGGCGCAGTACGATGGTCGGGAGCACCGCGGACACGAGCGGCTCGCCGAAGCGCAGGAGGTAGGCGAGCTGCGAGTCGATCTTGCCGTCGTGAGGAATGCAGTTCTCGGTGATCGCGAGCCCGGCGGCCTTGCGCAGCACCACCACCCCGTCGGTGACCGTGACGGCGCCGCTGACGTCGATGTCGCAGATGGCGTCGGTGCAATCGCTCGTGAGCCCGGCGGCGGCGCGCAGCACCTGGACGCCGTCGGTGACCGAGACGACGCCGTTGGCGTCGACATCACCGCATACCTTGAAGATCTGGGCGTCGGCGAGGTGCGGGAGCGAAGCCAGGGCGACGGTCAAGATCACGAGGCGGATCGCGGCCGGCGGCGAGGGGCGATGGGTCTTCCGGGCCATCGCGAGAAGATCCCCCGAGCCCGCGCGCCTAGTCAAGACGGAGAGTGGGCGGAGAGATCGCCGCACCCGGGTTGCAGCACCTCTGATGCTTTGGCATGTCCGGAGTCGATGCCGCACGCGATGCGAGCACGCGACTAACAAGGAGGGAGCCATGGCAATCAAAGAAGGCGATCCGATTCCGGACGTGAAGCTCACGGAAATGGTCGGTGGCAAGCCGTCGCCGGTATCGTTGGCAGAGCTCTCGCGCGGCAAGCGCGTGGTGGTGTTCGCGGTTCCCGGCGCGTTCACTCCCACCTGTTCGATCAAGCACCTTCCGGGATACGTGGAGCAGGAGAAGGCGCTGCGCGCCAAGGGTGTCGACGAGATCGCCTGTATTTCGGTGAACGACGCCTTCGTGATGGATGCGTGGGGCAAGAGCAGCAACGCGGGGGGTAAAGTGCGTATGCTCGCCGACGGCAACGGCGAGTTCACGCGCGCGGTCGGCCTCACGCTCGACGGCTCGGGCCTGGGTCTCGGACAGCGCTCGCAGCGCTATGCGATGATCGTACGCGACGGCAGAGTCGAGAAGCTCCTCGTCGAGCCCGACACGGGCGTGAGCGTCTCGGGCGCGGACTCCATCCTCGCCAAGCTGTAGGCGGCGTACCCACGAGGGAGCCTCGCGGTGCGGGATTCCCTCGTGGGCAACGGCTGCGCGCAGGGGTGCGCGCTCGCGTTCATGGCGCCGCTCTGCCGGCACGCCGGCGTCACTTGCGAACGACGCCCGCGAGTCCGCCCGAGACGAGGGCGGCGACGTTGGCGAGGATGCGCGGCAGCGCCAGGCCGCCCGGCGAAGCCAGGTAGCGCGGCTCCCACACCGGGTCGTACTTGAGCTTGTACTGACGGACCCCCTGGAAGTTGTAGAAGTGCTCACCCTGCCGGAAGAGGAAGGCGCCGGCGCGGCTCCATAGCGGCGCCAGCGCCCGCACATCGAAGCCCGAGAAGGGCGCCATGCCGAGGCTGAACCAGCGATAGCCGGCATCGCGCCCCCACAGCATGAGCTCGAGGAAGAGGTAGTCCATGACTCCCGGCGGCGCCGCCGCGGGCTCGTAGCGCATGAGATCTACGGAGAGCTCCTCCTGGGCGCCGCCGAGGAGCACGTTCGCGAAAGCGATGATGCGTTCCTCGCGGAGCACGACGGCGACGGGGCCGCGCGCCAGATAGGTGGGCGAGAAGAAGCCGAGCGAGAAGCCTTTTTCTCGTGTGCTCTTCTCGCCGAGCCAGGCGTCGGAGACGCGCTGCAGGTCGGGGAGGATCGCGGGCACTTGCTCCTTGGGGAGCACCGCGAACGTGGCACCGTCGCGCTCGGCGCGACGGTGCGTCTGGCGGAGGTTCTTGCGCGCGCTACCGTCGAGGCTGAACGCCGAGAGCGGCACCCGCGCTTCCTCGCCGAGCTTCAAGAGGCTCAAGCCGAGATCCAGGTAGAGCGGCAGGTTCTCCGAGCCGACCTCGTAGAAGACCGTCCAGCCGGCGTGGGCGTCGCTGAGCTCGTGGAATCGCCATGCTAGCTCGCGGGCGTCGTCGGGCGGCGCCACGGGATCGCCGAGGGCGATCCAGCTCCGCCCCTCGACGCCGTACATGATGAAGCCGCGCGGGATGCCGTGCGCATCGTCGCGGAAGAGCAGGGTCTTGTCGCCGAGGAGCGCCAGGTGCGCGTAGGTGCGGGGCGTGGCGGCGATCACCGTCGCGGCACGGTCGAGGTCGGCGGGCGTCGGCACCGGGGGCCGCGGCGGCGCCGGCCGCAGGAGCCGCGCCAGGCCGATCGCGATCAGCACCACGGAGGCGGCGGCCGTTGCCCGCAGCGCCCGGGGCGTGTTGCTGGTGAAGTCGAACTGCCACCAGAGCTGGTTCGAGTAGTCGACGTGGCGATGCGAGAGCAGCAGGAGCCAGATCGATCCGATCACGACGAGGGCGATCGCGACGCTCCAACCGGTGGTGAACGACTCGTCGAGGAGCGACGCGCGGCGATAGAAATGCCGGTGGCAAGGCAGGAGCGCCGCCAGCATCACCGTGAGGATCAGCGCCTCCTCGTAGTCGAAGCCCTTCAGCAGCGAGAACACGATGCCGGCTGCGAGGAGGGCGACGGTGCCGAGGTAGGCGGCGTCGAGCCGGTGCTGCAGGCCGCGCGCCAGCAACAGCAGGCCGACGCCGGTCAGGCTGCCGAAGAAATGCGAGGTTTCCAGCACGGGGAGCGGGAGGAAGCTCTGCAGCCAGCCGAGGCGACCGTGGACCGCCGGCGTCGCGCCCGAGGCGAGGAGGATGACGCCGCCGAGGAACGTCGTCACGGCGAGCGCCTGCGGGATGATCTCGGGGACGATGCGGCCGAAGAGGCTGCCGACCCGCCGCACCACCGTGCGCTGCCAGAGCTCGTGGGCTCCGAGCAGCGTGCCGGCGGCGAGCAGGGGGACGAGATAGTAGATGACCCTATAGGCGACCAGGGATCCGAGCACCGTCGAGCCCGGGAGCTGCGGCGCCAAGCCGACCAGGATGACGGTCTCGAAGACGCCGAGCCCGCCCGGAAGATGGCTCGCGAGCCCCGCGACCTGTGCCAGCAGGAACGTCGCCAGGAAGGCCGCGAAGCCGAGCGTCGGCGCCGGCGGCAGCAGCACGTAGAGCACGGTCGCGGCGAGTGCCCAGTCGAGCGTCGAGAGCCCGAGTTGCACGAGGGTGAGGTCGAGCTGCGGGATGCGGAGCTCGAATGAGCGGATGCGTAGCGGCGCCCGGCGGACCGCGCTCCAGCCGACGTAGGCGGCGACGATCGCGATGCACGCGGCTCCGATCGCCGGCTCCGCTCCGGGCGCGAAGATGCGGGCCGAGAGCGCCGCACCCGGCTCGGAGAGGAGCGCTACGCCGGTCAAGAGAAGGAAGCCGAGCCAGAAGGTGATGCCGTTGAAGGCGACGATGGTCGCGATCTCCCCGGCCTGCAGCCCCCAGCTCGAATACAGACGATAACGGATCGCGCCGCCGCCGAGAAAGGACGCGCCGACGTTGTGGCTGAAGGCGTAGCCGATGAACGACGCGAGGGCGATCTGTCGGTAGCGCAGGGCGAGGGCGAGATAACGGCACGCCAGCGCGTCGTAGCCGGTCAGGAGCAGGTAGCTTGCGGCGGTACACGCAAGACCGAGCCCGAGACGCGGCCGCGGCAGGCCGCGCAGCGCTCCCATTACCTCTTTATAGGAGTAGGCGCGCAGCTCATGGTGGAGGATCCAGAGGGCGGCTCCGAAGAGCGCGACGCCGAAGCCAGACGCCAGCCAGGGTCGATAGGATTCGAGCCGGTCGCGCAGCGATGCCCCCGCAGCGGACGACGCTTCGACGTCGGGCTCGGACGAGGACATGTGCGCTCCATGGCCGCTCGCTCCGAGATCGTCAAGTCGCGGGCGCTTCGCTGCGGGCATTGATGGTCCGCATCGGCTATGAAGCGGTGTGTTCGCGCGCCTCGACTGGAACCTGGTGGTCACGGCACACGGCGGCCGCCGGCACGATCTGGTGCGCGCTCTGCGTCCCATCGTGACGCTGCGCCGCACCGGTTACGCCGAAGTTCTCGTCGGCGGCGTCGCCGACATCGACGCCGGTCTGGCTGCGATCGCGGAACGAGCGGCGGCCGACCCGGTTCTCGCCAGCGAGGCGCTGGCGCGGGTCGTGCCCGTGGAGCGCACCCTCAGGCGCGCGGCCGATATCGAAGTGCAGCTCGGCGCCGAGATGGCGGCGTTCGCCGAGCGACTGGCCGGACGCTCCTTCCACGTCCGCGTCGAACGCCGCGGCCATCGCGGTGTCCTCGCCTCCGACAGCCTCGAGCGCTTTCTCGGCGGCGCCATCACCGCAGAGCTGGAAGCCCGTGGCGCCGTTGCCACGGTGACCTTCGCTGACCCCGACCTGATCGTCGCCGTCGAGATCATCGGCGACGCCATCGGCCTCGGCCTGGTCACCCGCGCGCAGCGCCGCCATTGCTTCGTGCGACTCTAGTCCGGGCAGGGCTCCGGGGACCGAGCTCCCGCGGACGCTAGAGGTCGGTGGGAGGGAGCGGCGGGGCATCGACTGGTCGGGAGCGATCCGCTTCCCGAACACCCCGCGGATGCTACAGGTCGATGGGGGGGAGAGGCGGCGGCAGCAGCGGCGCCGGATCCGGCTGTGGCGGCGCTACCGGCGCCCCGGCCGTCAACGTCGCCGGCGTCGTTCCGGCCGCCGTCGCCTTGGCGGTGCTCTTCTGTCCCCGTCCCCGCCGATTCCGACCGCGCTCGCGCCGTAGCAGGCGCTCGCGCTCGCGGCGGCGCCGGCGCGGCGGCCGCACGACGGGCTCGTAGAAGCTCGCCGGCCGCTTGGCGACGCCGCGGCAGGCGTCACAGAGTCCGCACGGCCGCCCGTTCGACTCGCCGAAGTAGCGGCGCAGCGTGACCGCGCGGCAGCCCGGCGCGTGTACGTACTCGGCGACGGAGTCGAGGCGGCGGCCGTCTTGCGTGCGCAGGGTCGCGAACTGCCCCGCCAGGTGCCGCGACTCTTCTGCGATCGTCTCCGGCCGCAGCACCTCGATCGTGCCGTCGTGCAAGCGCACGAGCTCGGCTTCCTCGAGGATCGCGAGCAACGCTTGCGCGATGCGCGGGCCGAGTCCCGCCGACATCGACAGCGCTTCGAGCGTCGGGGTGCGCTTCTCGCCGCCCCAGGCCGCGAGCGCCTCCCCGATCTTGTAGAGCTGATCCGGGCGGACGCGGCTCTTGCCGAGGAGGAGCTCGTGGATGGCGCGGTCGGCCGGGTCGTAGAGGAGGATGCAGTCCGAGCGCCGGCCGTCGCGGCCGGCACGTCCGGCTTCCTGCACGTACTGCTCCAGCGACGCCGGCGCCTGGTAATGGATGATGTAGCGGATGTCGGGCTTGTCGATGCCGAGCCCGAAGGCGCTGGTCGCGACCATCACCGTCCGCCGGCCCGACTTCATGTACATCTCCTGCTCGTGCTGCCGCTCCGCCGCGGTCATCTTGCCGTGGTAGCGGTGCGCCGGGATGTCGAGCTGGCGCATCACCAGGTAGACGCTGTCGACTTCGCGGGTCGTGGTGCAGTAGACGATGCCGGGCCGGTGCAGGCGGCGCACGAAGCGGATGAGGGCGCGCGAGCGCATGTCGCCCTGGCACTCCAGCACCTGGAAGGCGAGGTTCGAGCGATGCGGCGAGCTCGAAACGACGACCGGGTCGACGAGGCCGAGGAAGCGGCTGATGTCGTCGCGCACTTTTTCGGTCGCGGTCGCCGTGAGCGCCATGATCGGAGGCCGCCCGAGCGCGCGCAGGTGTTCGCCGATGCGGAGGTAGGCGGGGCGGAAGTCATGACCCCACTCCGAGATGCAGTGCGCTTCGTCGACGGCGGCGAGGCCGATGCCGGTCTTCGAGAGCGCTTCGAGGAGCTCGGGGGAGCCGAGCGTCTCGGGCGTCGTCATGAGGAGGATGGGTCCGCCCGCTTCGAGGCGTTCGAAGGCGGCCTTGCGAGCCTTGCCGCGAATCGTGCCGTCGAGGCGTACGACCGGTACGTCGAGCTTCTGCAGCTTGGTGTGCTGGTCTTCGAGGAGCGCGAGCAGCGGCGAGCAGAGCACTACCGGCTTCCGCAGCGTCATCGACGGAATCTGGTAGCACGCCGACTTGCCGAAGCCGGTCGGCAGCACCACCAGCACGTCGCGTCCCGCCGTAGCCTCGGCGATTATCCGTTGCTGCTCGGGATAGAGGCGATGGAGGCCGAGGCGGCGCGCCGCGACCTCGACGGCACTCGACGGTGCACCGTGGCCAGGCTGTCCGCGGCGCTTGCGGCGGCGGCGCCGTCGCCGACCGGCACCGGGCTGCTGTCCGTCGTGCGTTCCTGTCGGCGGCAGGCCCGCGCTCCCACCGTGCGCCGCGGGCGGCACGCCCTCGGCGGGGCTCTCATGGACCGGCGTCCCGTCGTTGGCCGCTGCGGCGGTGGTCGTCGCGGCGCGCCGCTCCTCTGGCCGGATACCGTTATGGCGACGGCCGCCGCGGCGGCCGCGACGCCGGAAGCCCGGAGGCCGTTGCCCCGCGTCCGTGGGTCTGGCGTTCGTATCGACGGCGGCCGGGGTGTCGACGCTCGGCGTGCCGGCGGCGATCGGTGCGGCCGCCGCGGCCGGCACCGGGTCGGACGCATCCGCAGCGCTCACGACAGCGGGTACGTCGGGTGCGCCGGCCGCTGTTTCGGCGAGCGGCATTCCCTCGAGGTCGCCGGAACGGCGCCTCGTCGGTCGGCGGTATCTAGGCGAGGCCGATCTCCTTGCAGAGGTAGACGTCCTGAATAGTGTTCAGGATCTCCACTCCCTGCTTCATGGGCTTCTGGAAGGCCTTGCGGCCCGAGATGAGCCCGGTGCCGCCGGCGCGCTTGTTGACGACGGCGGTGAAGGCGGCGTCGGCGAGATCGTTCTGGCCCGAGGCGCCGCCAGAGTTGATGAGACTGCTCCGACCCATGTAGCAGTTCACGACCTGATAGCGGCAGAGATCGATCGGATGATCGCTCGTGAGCTGCGAGTAGACCTTGTCGCTGGTCTTCCCGAAGTTGAGCGCCTTGAAGCCGCCGTTGTTGGTCGGCAGCTTCTGCTTGATGATGTCGGCCTGGATCGTCGTGCCGATGTGGTTGGCCTGACCGGTGAGGTCGGCGGCTTCGTGGTAGTCGGCCTCCTTGGTCTTGAAGGCGCTGTTGCGCAGGTAGCACCAGAGCACGGTGAACATGCCGAGCTCGTGGGCGCGTTCGAAGGCGCGGGCGACCTCCTGCAGCTGGCGGCTGCCGCCGTCGGAGCCGAAGTAGATGGTCGCGCCGACGCCGACGCAGCCCATGTCGAAGGCCTGCTGCATGCTCGCGAAGAGGATCTGGTCGAACCGGTTCGGATAGGTCAGCATCTCGCTGTGGTTGAACTTGAGGATGAAGGGCACGCGGTGCGCGTAGCGCTTGGCCACCGCGCCGAGCACGCCGAGCGTGCTCGCGACCGCATTGCAGCCGCCCTCGATCGCGAGCTCGACGATGCTCTTGGGATCGAAGTAGATCGGGTTCGGCGCGAAGCTGGCGCCGCCGGAGTGCTCGATGCCTTGGTCCACGGGGAGGATCGAGAGGTAGCCCGTGTTCGCGAGCCGGCCGTGGCCGAACATGCTCTGGAGGTTGCGCAGGACCGTCGGCTTGCGGTCCGAATCGATCAGGACGCGATCGAGGAAGTCGGGCCCGGGAGCGTACAGCATCTCCTTCGGAACCGTGGTGCAGGTGTGCTGCAGCAATGAATCGCCGTTCTTACCGAGCAGCTCCTGGATCTTCCCGAGCATCAGCATTCTCCTCCGTCTTTCGAGGTGTCGGTCCGCCCTCCGGCGATCTGCACGCCTGTGGCCGGGCTCCCTGCAAATGTTCTCACCGGTGGCTGGTGGGCTCCCACCAAGTCGCTGCCGGGGCGGCGATCGCCGTGGCGGACACCCGGGGGGGCGGCCGGCACGACGCCATGCACGCCTGCCCCATCTAGCACTGTCGATCGCGGCCCGCTAGCCCGGATTGCGGATTTTCCGCCCCCGGGACGATTCCGCAGGCCCGGGGAGCCGGGAGCGCTCGCGCGCTTCGTAGAGCGCTGCGCCCGCGCGCAGGCGCGCCGCCACTTCGTCGCGCAGCGCCGCCGGCTTCACGACCTCGACCCACGGGGCCTGGGAGAGGATCCAGCTCGAGAGCTCGGTGGTGCCGCGAACCTTCATCGTGAGCAGCGTCGCGCCGTCGGCGCGGGTGGTGAAGCGCTGGGTCGGGTGCAGCCGGCGCGACGCCAGGAAGGCCGCGGTCTCCTTCCCCCGCAGCAGCAGCTCTACCGTGGTCTCCGGGCCGGCGATGATCCCGAACATGCCCTCGGTGTACTTCTCGGGGCTGTAGCCGGCCGGATAATCGAAGCGGTAGGGAAGCTTGGTTACGCTGCGGATGCGCTCGACCGCGAGCCAGATGTTCTTCCGGTAGCGGTGGCTGTAGCCGATGAGGTAGAGGCCGCCCCGGTAGTGTACGAGCGTGTAGGGATCGAAGTCGTGCACTTTCCCTTCGCCGACGAGCCCCTGGTAGTCGACCCGCATGCGGTGCTGGTCGATGAGGCAGCGCACGACGAGGTCGAGCTGCTCGTCGTGGCTGCGATAGTCCTTGGCCGCGAACGGCACCGCGTAGAACTTCTTGCCGAGGTTCACGAGGCGAGTGCGCTGTCGTGGCGGCAGGCCGCGGTGGAGCCGCTCCCAGAGCCCGGCGACACCGTCCTTGAGGACGGTGCCCTCGAGGAAGGTGAGGACCGTTTGCGTGAAATAGAAGAAGACGGCCTCGAAGACGCCGGCGTCGGGAGCTGGGCCGGCGTCGACGAGCTTGAGTGCGCGCTCGCCGCCCTGGCCGACGACCTCGATCATCGGCTTCCCGGAGGCGTCGACGAGCTCGTTCCTGCACACCGCGAGATAGCGCAACAGCGTGCGCTCGGAGATGCCGAGCTCGGCGGTTATCGCCGCGAGCGGCCAGCCGTGCGGACGCGACACCAGGCCGATGACGATGCGCGCGAGGCGGCCGGCGGCGCCGTAGGTCGGCAGGCGCGAGCGCGCTGGCGCCATCGTCAGCGTCCGAGGTGGGTCGTGAACCACTCTGCCGCGGCGCCGGCGGCGGCGGCGAAGCTCGGCGGTTCGTAGGGATCGAAGTGCCCGACCGGGAGGACGACGAGGCGCTTCGGCTCGCCGGCGCGGGCGAACGCCTCGCGCACCAGATCGATGGGGCAGAGCAGATCGTGCTCGGCGGCGACGATCGCGACCGGCGTCGGCGCGATGCGATCGATCCAGCGCAGCGGCGAGTACTCGAGCAGGCGCTCCCAGGAGCGCATCGTGACCTCGTTGCGGAAGGTGGGTGCGTCGGCGCCGAGCTTCTCGAACCACTCGGCGGCGTCGGGGGTTCCGAGGACGGCGTCGGGCGCGCCGACGACCGGCAGCAGCGCCGGCGCGGCGCCCGCGAAGATGCGCTCCCGCTCCTCGATCTGCTGCGCTACCAGCGCGTCGCGCAGCTCCGGCCCGGCCCCGCGCGTCACCGCCTCCCAGGCGTCGATCAGGGGCACCTGGGCGACGACGGCGCGGACGCGGCGGTCCCAGGCGCCGACCATCAGGGCGTGGCCGCCGCTGTAGCTCGAGCCCCAGACGCCGATGCGCTGCGGATCGATCTCGGGCCGCGTGCGCGCGAAGCTGATGGCGTTGCGATAGTCGCGCACCTGGGCGTAGGGGTCGAGATCCTGGCGCGGCTCACCGTCGCTGGCGCCGAGGCCGCGATAGTCGAAGACGACGCTCGCGAGGCCGGCGGCTGCGAACGCCGCCGCGAAGCGGTCGAGCCGCATCTCCTTCACGCCGGCAAAGCCGTGCGCCATGACCACCGCGGGGAGGCGGGCATCCCGGCTGCGATCGTCAGGGAGGTAGAGCCAGCCGCGGCAGACGGTGCCGTCGCTCGAGAACGAGATGTCGCTGCGCATCCTGCGCGCATACGCCGTCGGCATGCGACTCTCAAGCGCCTGCGCGCTTGCGGCCTGGGCATATTCTTCCTAGGGAGCGGGCATGCGCTGGCTCTCGGCGGTCTCGACGGCGACGCCGCTCGCTGCGGCCGTGGACGAGGCCGCCGCCGCGATCGCGGCCGGACTCGGCGGTGTGCCGCCGGACCTCGTCGTCGCCTTCGTCTCGGAGTCGCATCAGCGCGAGTACGAGCGCCTGCCGGCGCTAGTGCGCGCCTCCCTGGCGCCGCGCTCCGTGCTCGGCTGCTCGGCGGGCGGAGTGATCGGCGGCGGTCGCGAGGTCGAGCGCCGAGCGGCGGTCTCCTTGACGGCGGCCGTGCTGCCCGAAGTCGAAGTGCGTCCGTTCCACCTCGAGAGCGATGCCCAGCCGGCCCGCAGCGGGCCCGCCGGCGCCTGGGAGGCGGCAACGGGCGTGGCGACGTCACGCTGCCCGGCCTTCGTCCTCCTCCCCGACCCCTTCACGTTCGACGCCGAGACCCTGGTAGCCGGGCTCGATCGGGCCTATCCCGAGAGCGCCAAGATCGGCGGTCTGGCGAGCGGCGGCCGCGAACCGGGAGCGAACGCGCTCTACCTCGGAGACACGGTCTATCGCTCGGGCGCGGTGGGCGTAGCGCTCGCCGGCAACGTCGAGCTCGACACGGTCGTCGCCCAGGGCTGCCGTCCTGTCGGCGAGCCGATGTTCGTCACCCGCGCCGATCAGAACATCCTCTACGGCCTCGACGGCAAGCCTGCTCTCGCCGTCCTGCAGCAACTCGTCGCCGTGGCCGAGAAGCGCGATCGCCAGCTCTTCGCGGGCTCGCTCTTCCTCGGCGTGGTGATGCAGGAGCAGGAGGCGTACCGGCAGGGCGACTTCCTCGTACGCAACCTCCTCGGCATCGACGGCAAGTCGGGAGCGATCGCCGTCGGTGCGGCGCTGCGGACGGGCATGGTAGTCCAGTTCCACCTGCGCGATGCGACGACGTCGGCGCAGGACCTCGACGCCGTGCTGGTGCGTTACGGAGAGCAGCACCGCGAGCCGCCGGCCGGATCGCTCCTCTTCTCGTGCCTCGGTCGCGGGGAGCACTTGTACGGGGTGCCGGAGCACGACACGCGGATGTTCCAACGCCATCTCGGGCCCGTGCCGCTCGGCGGGTTCTTCTGCAACGGCGAGATCGGACCGGTGCACGGGCGCACCTTCCTGCACGGGTACACGAGTGCCTTCGGCATCTTTCGGAGCCGGACCTGACCGTGCCCGTGCGCGCGGCAGGCGCGGGTCCCCGCAGGCCTCACTCGTGCGGTCGATGGGGCTCGCGCCGACGATCCACGAACTCCCGGACCGAAGGTCGCTGCCACTGTGCCGCTGCGTACTCGGCGATGCGCGCCGGTACGGCGTGCCCGTTCGCCAGCAGCCGGTGGAGCATGAAGGTCAGGTCGGCGTCGGCGATCGACCAGGTGCCGAAGAGGTGCGGGCTCGTCGCCGGCACGATCGCCGCGGCGACGCGGAGGAGGTCGGCGGCGGCCGCCTCGCCCGCCGGCGAGAGCGGCGCCGTCGCCCGCTCGTAGAACATCGTCGTCGTCGGCCGCTCGCTGCGGAGCGCCGCCAGGTCGCTGCGGATCCAGGCCATCACCTGCCGCGCCCGGGCGCGCGCGAACGGTTCCATGGGCAGCACGGCCGGGTGGGCCGGCGGCGGGAAGACCTCCTCCAGATACTCGATGATCGCCGTCGACTCGGCGAGCCAGAAGTCGCCGTGGGCGAGCGCCGGCACCTTGCCGGTGAGCGTGCGGTCCAGGAACGGCGGCCGGCGATGCGCGCCGCCCGCCAGATCCACGAGCTCGACGCTGAAGGAGAGTCGCTTCTCGCGCAGCGCGACGAAGCACGAGAAAACGTAGGGGCTGGTCCAGAAGGGCTCGCCGTAGAGCACGAGAGGCGCGGTGGACATGCGCGCTTCCGTAGCACGAGCCGGGGGTTCGCTTCGAGCACCGGGTGCTCGCGGCCTTGCGGAAGGTCGCTCGGCAGTCCTGGGTAACGAGCCCGAGGTGCGCGACGAGCACCGGGTGCTCTGGCGACCTCCTCCGGTACGGGCGGCGGCAGCACCGCCGCCGGCTCGCGAGCCTCTCGACGCCCGTCGTCGCTGCCCATGCGCCTGCGGTGCGGGCGGCCTCAACACCGCTGCCGCCGGCAGCATTGAAATCGCCGCTGCGGTGCGACACGCTCGGTGCAGCTACGGTGCGTGGGACATCGATGATCGAGCGGCCGGAGGCGGCGGACGAGGCGTCGATACGTGCGCCCGGGCCGGCGTCTCGCCGCCGGCCCGGGCGCCGACCGGAGGGCCTGTGAGGAGGCCGCGCGGTCGGCTGCTCGGGGTCGTGCTGCTGCTGGGCGCGGCGTGCCGACCGTCGGTGGCGGGCGCACCGGGGGCGTCCGCGTGGGCGGCGGGGCCGCCGCCGCGGCCGAGCGTCGGTTGTCGGCCCGGCGCCGCGGCGGCGCTCGTCGGCGCCGCGCGCACGGTGACGGTGGGCGGCGAGGTGCGCCGCTACATCGTCGATGCCGCTGCCGGCTCGGCCGAGCGACCGCTCCCGGTAGTGCTCGCCCTGCACGGATTTCGAGGCTCCGCCGCGGGGTTCAGGGCGCGAGACGGATTGGTTCCCGGAGCGACGCGGGGCGACTACATAGCCGTCCATGCCGACGGCCGCGATGACGTCCAGCTCCTCGGCGGCGTCGGACGTGGGTGGGATCTGGCACCCGGCGATGCGCGCGACACCCCGTTCGTGGCGGCGCTCCTCGACGCGCTCGAGCGGGAGCGCTGCGTCGATCGGCGGCGCATCTACGCGACCGGGTTCTCCAACGGCGGCTTCTTCGCCAACCTCCTCGCCTGCACGCTCGGCGACCGCCTGGCGGCGGCGGCAGCGGTAGCCGGCGCGCGCCCGCTCGACGGTTGCGTGCCGCCGGGGCCGATACCGATGCTCTTCTTCCACGGCCTCGCCGATCCGGTGGTGTCGCCGCGCCTCACCGCCGGCGCCGCCGCATGGTGGCGCCGCATCGACGGCTGCAGGGGCGATGCCGGCGCCGGCAGCGAGGCGGGGTGCAGTGCAGCGGTCGGATGCACCGCGGAGGTCGTCGTCTGCATCGGACCACAGGGCCACGCGTGGCCAGCCGACGCGACCGCGCGCATCCTCGGATTCTTCCGCGCTCAGGCGCGGCCGGACTAGCTCGGCGGCAGCCCGTCGGCAGCCGCTGTCCCGCAGCCTGGCGGCCGCGGAGCACTGTAGCTAGGCTCGCACGACCTAGGAGGAGCAGCGAATGAGCCACTTCTTCGCCTATCTCGCCCGCATGCGCTTCGTGAAGCGCTGGGGCCTCATGCGCAACACCCATGTCGAGAACCTCCAGGAGCACAGCCTCCAGGTCGCGATGCTGGCGCACGCGCTCGCCGTCATCCGCAACTCGCGCTTCGGCGGCTCCGTCCGTCCCGAGCGCGCCGCGACGCTCGCCCTCTACCACGATGCCGCCGAAGTCATCACCGGCGACATCGTGGCGCCGGTCAAGCATTTCACTCCCGAGATCGGCGCCGCGCATCGCCTGATAGAGGGCATCGCCAACGAGCGGCTGCGGAGCATGCTCCCGGCCGAGCTGGCGCCGACCTTCACGGCGCTGCTCTTCCCCGAGGCTGCCGATGCGGAGGAGTGGCAGATCGTGAAGGCGGCCGACAAGCTCACGGCCTATCTGAAGTGCCTGGAGGAGCTGCGCGCCGGGAACGACGACTTCCGGAAGGCCGCGCAGGTCCTCGAGCGCGACGTGCGGGCCCTCACGGCGCCCGAGGTGCGCTACTTCCTCGACACCTTCACGCCGAGCTTCTCGATGAGCCTCGACGAGCTGAACCAATAGCTGCGCCCGGCGCGACGCGGCATCAGTATCCGAGAACGGCGTGCAGCACGGCGAGCAGGATGCCGATGAGGCCGCCGATCACGGCGCCGTTCAAGCGGATGTACTGGAGGTCGGAGCCGACCCGGGCCTCGATGCGCTCGACCAGCTCGGCGTCCTTCAGGTTGTCGAGATAGTCGCGCACGGTGCGGCCGATCTGGTGATGGTGGCGGCGGAGCAGGTCCTGGCTCATGGTCCGAACCCACTGGTCGAACCGGGCACGGCGCTCCGGATCGTCGAGCCAGTCGACGACCGCGGTGCGCAGGCGGCGGTCGACGAGGTCCGAGAGCGGGTTGGCGTCGTCGACGAGGTCGTCCTCGATCTGGCGACGGAGCTGCACCAGCGCGCTGCGCACCAGCGGGTCGGCCTCCATCGACTCGATGAGCGCGCGCCGGATCGCCTCGGCCTGGGCGAGGGCGCCGGCGTCGCCGGCGGTGATGCGGGCGCCGAAGCCGCCGATGGTGCGGAAGACCGCGCGCCGCAGCGGGTGCGCGGCCTCGACCGTGGCGGCGCGCAGCTCCGCCGCGGCGTAGCTGCAGATGGCCTCGACGAGCTTTCGCTGCACCAGGCGGCGGCGGAGCAGCAACGGCACGAGGCGCTTGCCGCCGGCGCGCAGCGTCGCGGCGGAGCGCTCGAGCCAGAAGCGCAGGTTCCGGGCGGTGCGGGGGCGGTCGGCGAGATTCGCGATCGAGACGGCGACGCTCGTGAAGGCGGCTTGCGCGCTCGCGCTCGCGTTGGCGGTCGTGAGCCAGCGGCCCACCGCTGCGATCGGCAGTCCGCCGAGCTCGCGGCGCAGCGCGCGTTCGGTGAAGGCGATGACCTCGGGCTCGGTGAGGAGCCGCGCCGCGCCCCGCAGCACGTCGCGCACGGGAGCGCCGAGGCGGGCCACGTGTTCGGGATCGCGCAGCCACTCGATGACCACCGCGCTCGGTGCGAAGGCTGCAAGCTTGGCGGCGATCACCTCGGGCGACAGCCACTCGTCCTCCACGGTGGCGACGATGCCGGCGATGAGCTTGCTGCGGCGCTCCACGATCAGCGCGGTGTGCGGAATGGGAATGCCGAGCGGATGGCGGAAGAGGGCGGTGACGGCGAACCAGTCGGCGATGCCGCCCACCATCGCGGCCTCGAATCCGGCGGCGAGGACGCGGAGCCAGAGCGGATCCGGATCGGGGCCGACGGCGAGCGCTACGCGGCAAGTCAGGGCGCCGGCCACCGCGGCAGCTAGCGACAAGGCGCCGACGGAGCTGCGGCGCGGCGGGGGCGCTGCGGGCGGAGCCGAATCGCCGGCGGGGGCGAGCGTCGCCGGATCGCGCTCGACCTGCATGCTCGGCTGCGGCGCGCCCGTCAATCGTTGCCGCGCGCGAGCTTACGGTCGCGTTTCGACGCGTACATGCGCTCGTCGGCGCGGTGGAGGAGCGCGGCCGGGGTGTCGCCGTCGAGCGGAAATGCCGCGGCCCCGAAGCTGGCGCCGAGCGTCGCGTGCAGGCCCTCCTCATCCAGGAAGGTGCGGGCCGCGAGCCGGGTCCCGAGGGCGTGGCAGCGGGCGTCGGCGGCGGCGCGGTCGGCGCCGGGGAAGAGGAGCGCGAACTCGTCGCCGCCGAAACGGCAGCCGATCTCGCCGGGTGCGAGCTCGTCGCCGAGCCAGCGGCCCACCGCGGCGAGAGCGGCGCTGCCGCAGACGTGGCCGTGGGTATCGACGAGATGCTTGAAGCGGTCCATGTCGAAGAACACGATCGCGAACGGCGCCCCGCCCGCGATCGCCGCGGCGACGGCGCCGAGGAAGTACTGCGAGTTCCTGAGCCCGGTGAGCGGGTCGTTCTTGGCGAGCTCGACGATCGCCTCATGAGTGCGCGCGTTGTGAATGGCGATCGCGGCGAAATCGGCATAGCTCTGCAGGACCTCGAGGTCGCCGTCGTCGAAGATCCGCTCGTGCAGGGCGTTGACGATCTCGAGGACGCCGATGCAGCGGGCCCGGACTCGCAGAGGCACTGCCACGACCGACCGCGTGCGGAAGCCGGAGAGGGCGTCCATGCGCGCCGAGAAGCGCGGATCGCGGGCGGCGTCGGGGATCAGGAGGGCTTCGTCGTGGGTCACCACCCACCCGGCGATGCCCTCGTCCGGCGCCAGGCGGCGCTCGAGGAGCTGCGGCCCGGCCTCGCCGCGCACCAGCGTGAACACCAGCTCGCCCGTGGCGTCGTCGCGAAGGAGGAGCGACCAGTGCGTCGGCCGCAGGAGCCGGTCGAGTCCGTCGAGGAGCTCGCGCAGCACGCTCTCGAGGTCGAGCGAAGAGTTCAGCAGGCTGGCGGCCCGCAAGACGATCCGGAAGTCTGGCCTCGCTACGCTCTCCACGCTGCCGTCTCGCGGTTGGGCTCATACGCGTCCTGTTCCCTCGGCTCAAGCCGGTCTGCCGGGTGCGATTTTTCGTTTGACCGAAGATTTGGCGTGTCCGCATAATCAGCGACCTTGCGTGCTCTAGAAAGAGTGAGCGGCGCGAATCTCCGCCGCGGGCCCCGACCGTCCGTGCGCCTCGCGCTCTTGCTGCTCGCGGCCGCTGCAGCGGCGGTAGCGGCGGCGCCGCCGCGCGCCTTCGCGGTCGCCAAGATCTGCGGCAGCGATGCCGTCGCGAACACGGCCAACGTGTTCTGCGCCACCGGCGTCTGCTCGCCGACGCTGGTGCGGATGACGACGCCGATCGAGGTGACGGCGGGCGGCTGCGAGTTCGATCTCGGAGGTCGCGCTCTCAGCATCGAGAAGACCTTCCAGATGACCGGACTCGGCTTCATCAAGGTGTTCAACGCCGGCGACATCACGCTCACCGCGACCGGCAAGCTCAAGGCGCGCGGTGACTTCGTGAAGCCGAGCGGCTACATCATCGGCGGCGGCCTGATCTCCCTGGTGAGCAGCGGCACGATCGACCTGAACGCCGGCAATCTCGATGTCAGCGGCGACTCGGCGGGATCGATGAGCCTCATCGCCCGCCAGGACGTCGTCATCCGCGGCAACTCCATCCTGAACGGCTCCGGCAACAGCTCGTACGCGGATCTCGGATCGCGCTACACCGACGGCGGCGAGCTCGAGGTGGTGGCCGAGACCGGCAGCATCACGATCAACGGCGACATCAGCGTGAAGGGCCTGAACGCGGGCGCCGGCGGTCTCGTCGACCTCACGGCCGGCACCAACATCACCATCACGCGGACGATCGACGTCAGCGGCGGCGGGAGCGACGGCGGCGAGTTCGACGCCGTCGCGGGCGACAACATCGTGATCACGAACGGCGGCATAAACGCCGATAGCACCGTCGGCGGCGGGTTCGGCGGGACGATCTCCCTCGACGCCGGCGAGGACTACCTCGGCGGCGTCGTCGCCGGCGGCGGCATCGACATCAACGCTGCTTCCCTGCTCCTGCGCGGCAGCGCCACCGATACCTACGGCGGCGACGGCGGCGAGCTCGACATGCTGGCGGCGGGCCGCGTCCGCCTCTTCGGGGCCGGTGTGGCGGTGCGCGCCGACGCCGCCACCAACTTCGACGGCTCCGGCGGCTCCATCTCGATCGACAGCGGCGACGCCGAGCCGAGCCGGCTGGGCGCGCTCGACGGAGACATCGAGATCGGCGGCGTCGTTTCGATGCGGAGCGGATTCACGGGCGGCAGCGGCGGCAGTCTGGACGTGAGCGCCGGCCGCGATGCGATGCTCACTGCCGCCGTCGACCTGAGCGGCACCGACATGGGCGGAGACGTCCTGATCGAGGCGGGGCGGGCGACCACGATCAACGGCGTGGTCACCACGCGGGCTACGAGCGCCGACGGCGAAGGCGGCTACGTCGACATCGCCGCCGGGCTTGCCTCGGACGAGGGTGCGGGCGGAAACCTAGCGATCCAGAAGAACATAGTGGCGACGAGCGGCACTAGCCACGGGAGTGGTCAGAGCATCTCGCTGCGCGGGTGCGGCCTCGCAGTCGCCGCCAACGTCAAGATCGACGGCAGCGGCGGTGTGAGCCCGTTGAACGGCATGCAGGGCGGCTCCGACATCGAGCTGGTATCGCGCCGCGCCATGCAGCTCGGCAGCGGCTCGCAGTATGTCTCGCCGCCGGGCGGCAGCGTCACGACGACGCGACTTCCGGGCGTCACCCCGGTGATCGGCTCCGGCGTCGTGTTCAATCCCGCGCGCATCGACAACCCGGTCGTGAGCGGCCCGTTCCCCGCCTGTCCGATCTGCGGCGACGGCATCCGCCAGGTCGGCGAGACGTGCGACAAGGGAGCGGGCGCCGATGGCGCCTGCTGCAACGCGACCTGCACCCAGTTCCTCTGCCCGACGGTGACGGCGACCCCGACCGTCGGCCCGACGCATACCCCGACTCCGAGCCGGACGGCGACCCCGCTCGGGACCAGGACCGCGACGCCTGTCCCGCCGACGAGCACGGCGGCGACGACCACCCCGCTCGCGACCCCGGTGCCGTCGGCTACCGCGACTCCGACGCGCACGGCGACGCCCACGGGCACCGCTACGGTCACCGTGACCCCCACGGTGACGCCGACCGCGACGCCGACGCCGGCGGCGGCAGTCATCGACCACTACAAGTGCTACAAGGCGCCGAAGAGCCCCGGAACCGCAGCATTCGCTGCGCGCGAGGTCACGGTCACGGACGGCGTCGAGACCAAGCGCACGCGCGTCATCAAGACGACCGAGTTCTGCAACGCCGTCGACAAGGACGGACAGGGCATCCAGGATCCCGACGCCCATCTGCAGTGCTACCAGATCAAGGATGCGCCCGGACAGGCGCGCTTCGTTCCGAGCACCGGGACGTTCGACAACGAGCTCGGTGCCGGCCAGCAGCTCGTCGTGAAGCAGACGAAGCGGCTCTGCGTGCCGGCCGGCAGCGGCGGTGTGGCAGCGGCCGCGAGCGTCGATCGTCTCAAGTGCTACACCGTCAAGACGCCTGCCGGGGCGCCGAAGCTGGCTGGCGTGACCACGGCGCTGCGGGACGCTTTCGAGCAGAAACTGGCGAAGGTGCTGGAGCCCGAGAGCGTCTGCAACGCGGCCGACGTCGACGGGCAGGCCGCTGTCAATCCCGCAGCGCAGCTGCACTGCTACAAGATCAAGCAGGCGCCAGGGCAGACCGGCTTCCAGAAGCGCACCGTGCAGGCCACGAACGAGTTCGGGAACGAGAGCCTGCAGGCGCAGAAGGCGACGCTCCTGTGCGTGCCGTCGACCCGCGAAGCGCCGCCGACCTGCGGCGACGGCTTCCGCGATCCCGGCGAGCAGTGCGACGACGGCGGCATCGTGCCGGGCGACGGCTGCGACGACCACTGCCGGCTCGAGGCCTGCGGCAACGGCGTTCGGGACAACGGCGAGGAGTGCGACGACGGTGCCGCCAACGGCAGCGACGAATGCTGCTCGACGCTCTGTCGACTCGTCGATCCCGACGGCGACGGTATATGCACGGCGCAGGACCGCTGTCCGGAGGACGTCGACAACGACAGCGACGACGACGGTTACTGCGTGGGGCCGGTAGCGCGTCCGCCGGCGATCGGCACCGATGACCCGTGTTCGCGTAGAGGCACTGCCGGGGATTGGATCAAACCGAAGGTCGTGTTCACCAAGCTCGACCAGGCGCCGGGCCTCCAGAAGGTGAAGATCTCGGGCGCCATCACCATTCCTACCGGCGGCTCGCCGATCGCGCCGCAGGCGCGCGGCGTGCATGTGCGCGTGCTCGGGCCGACCGGTACGCTCGTCATCGATCAGCACGTACCCGCCGGCGTCTACACGGCGGCGCATCCCGTCGGTTGGAAGGTCTCGGGCGCGCCGCCGAACAAGTTCACCTACTTCGACAAAGTGTCGCTGCCGCCCTCCCAGAACGGCATCAGGAAGGTGGTGGTCACGGACAAGTCGGCGAAAGTGCCGGGCCTGGTGATGTTCTCGATCGACGGCCAGCGCGGCGACTACCCGCTGGCGCCGGGCGAATCGCCGATCACGGTGGCGATCGAGCTCAACGACACGGGAAATCCTCCGGGCGCCATGCCTGGCGTGGACCAGTGTGGAGAGGTGCGCTTCCTCGTGCCGCCGGCCGTGCCTTCGTGCCAGACCGGGGTGGCGAAGCTCAGTTGCAAGTAGCGGCGGAGCGGCCAGCGAGCGACGACACCGTGGGCGCCCGCGAGATGGGCGTACGGGCGGTTGGAGCGGCAGTGCGACGGTACGAGGTCTGAACGTGCTCGGGGCTGCCGGCGCTGGCTCTTGCCGCGCGCTCGTAGCGGCGCTGGCGGCGCTCGTCGCAGGGCTCGTCCCGCGCGCCGCCGGCGGCGCCGAGACGCTCGTCGTGCCGCCGCGTCTGCGCCTGCTCGTCGTAGCGCCGCATCCCGACGACGAATCTCTCGCAGCCGGCGGCCTCATGCAGCGGGTGCTCGCGGCGGGAGGGCGCGTCCGCGTGCTCTTCATCACCGACGGCGACGGCTATCCCGAAGCGGTGGCGGCGGCGACCGGACGCCAAGAGCCGTCGGCGCGCGACTACCGCGACTTCGGCGAGCTGCGGCGCGCCGAAGCGCTCGTGGCGCTCGAGCGCTATCACGTGCTGCCGTCGGCGGTGACGTTCCTCGGTTTTCCCGACGGCGGTCTCGCCGCAATCTGGCGGCGCGATCCGCGCGCTTCCGCCTACGAGTCACCCTATACCCGCCGCGACGCGCCTCCGCACTCGCTCCCCTTCGAGACCGGCGCGCACTACGAGCGTCGCGATCTCATCCACCTGATCGCGCGTCTGGTGGCGTCCTTCGACCCGGACTGGATAGTCCTGCCGACGCCGCTCGACAATCACCCCGATCACTGCGCGACCTTCGCATTCGTAGTGGAGGGGCTCAAAGCGGTGGCGGCGAGCAAAGAGCCCGGCCGCCTGCTGACCTACCTCGTACACGCCTCGGCGGGATGGCCCCGGGCACCGGAGGAGCCGGGGCCGCTGCGCGAGCCGGCGGTACGTTTCGCACCGGCGCGCTGGTTCTCAGTGCCGCTCGACGAGAATCAGGCGCGCACGAAGCTCGACGCGCTCCTGGCGCACCGGACCCAGGTAGCCGTCATGGAGCGAGTATTGCGATCGTTCGCGCGACCGAACGAGCTTTTCGCGGTGATCGAGCGCGCCCAGATTGCGAGCTTGGCGCCCGGAACGCCGCCCTGCGGCCCGCAGCCGCCGTCGTTCGCCGATCCCTGAAACGCGGCGGATTGGTCCCGACGAGAAACCTGGTATCGGGTAGCGGCCATGACCGCGACCGGGACCACTCGACGCCGACGTGCGAAAGTGCCGTCGCCACCGGGTGCGGACGGCGAGACCTGGTACCGCACCGTGTTCGATCATGCGTCGGTCGGAATCGCCCGCGTTGCCCCCGACGGACGCTTTCTCGAGGTCAACGACCGCTTCTGCGAGATCGTCGGCTATGCGCGCGCGCAGCTCATGGCGGGGAATTTTCAGCAGATCACGCATCTCGACGACCTCGAGGCGGACGTCGCCAACGTCGCCCGCTTGCTGCGCGGCGAAGCCCAATCCTACGCGATGCAGAAGCGCTATCTGCGTCCCGACGGCGAGGGGGTCTGGGTGGCGCTCCACGTCGCCGTCGTCCGCAACGCCGCCGGCGATCCGACGGACTTCGTTTCGGTCGTGGAAGACATCAGCGCGATCAAGCGTTCGGAGCGCATGCTGCTCGACTACTCGACCAGGCTCGAGGAGCTCTCGCGCCGGCTGTTGTCCGTGCAGGAGGACGAGCGCCGGGCGCTCGCGCGCGAGCTCCACGACGAGATCGGCCAGCAGTTGGCCGCGTTGAAGCTCAACCTGGAGGCGCTGCGGCGCCGGTACTCCGCCCTGGCCGGCGAGCCGCGCCTCACGGACGCGCTCGGAATCCTCGACCAGACGATGGGCCGGATCGGCAATGCCGCCCTCGATCTCCGGCCGAGCATGCTCGACGACCTCGGCCTCGCGGCGGCGTTGCGCTCGTACGCGCGCCGGCAAGAGGCGCGGGCGGGATGCGTGATCGCGGTGGTGGGCACGGTCCGCGGACGACTGCCGGAGCAGGTGGAGACAGCGGCGTTTCGCATCGCCCAGGAGGCAGTGCGCAACGCCATCGTTCACGCGGCGCCGACGCGGATCGAGGTGCGGCTGGCGCTCGAGATCGGCTCCCTCGTGGTGACGGTGCGCGATGACGGGCGCGGCTTCGATGCGGACAAGGAGGCCGCGACCCCGCGGGCGACGGGCGTAGGGATGCTCGGCATGCGGGAGCGCGCCGAGCTCATAGGCGGGACGTTGGAGATCACCTCCGCACTCGGCAAGGGAACCATCGTAAGCGCCCGCCTGCCGCGCTGACGAGCGCCGAGGAAGCTTGGCCCGGTCTCTGGGACGGCTCGTGAGGGCTCCTCTCGGGGTTCCGGTCCTCGCGCACACTTCGTCGTGCCGCCCTCTGCGGGCGCACTCGGCTTGCGTCCCGCCCCCTCCGTTCCGAACGCGACCAAGGACACCGGCACCGCCCCGATTGCAGCTGCGCTCAGCCGGCGCCCACCCGGTCGACCCACTCGAGCACGAACGGCCACGGCCCGTAGCCGGCAGCGACGTTGATGTGGCCGGCGCCGGGAAGGATGCGGCAGGCGATGCCGAGCCCGCGTGCGATCCCGGCAAGCTCGTCCGGGGCGGCGTAGTCGTCGTTGTCGCTGCCGACCAGGAGCGAGCGGGCGGCGATCGGCGCCCACACGGCGGCGCGGCGCGGCGGCGGCAGGAAGCTCTCCACTGCTTCGAAGACCAGGAACGGCGAGGGTGGAGCGACGAGGAGTGCGCCGCGGACGCCGGCGGTTCCGTGCTCGGTCAGTAGATGGTCGACGGCCCAGCAGCCGAGCGAGTGACAGAGGAAAGTGATCGGGTCGCGCCGTCGGCGGGCGTCGTCGAGCACGACGGCGAGCTCGGCCACCCAGACGTCTTTCCGCGGCGCGGCAGGCGCGGAGAGCTCCGGGAAGGCGACGCGTGCTCCGCGCGCCGTGAGCGCCGCCGCGGCCCAACGCTGCCAGTGGCCGGCGCCGGAGCCCTCGTAGCCGTACACGACGACGATCATGGGCGCGCATTCGCTACCGTCGCCCAGCGCCTGTCAAGCGCCGATACACGATGTGGCACGGCGGACGACATGCGCGCTGCCGCCGGGCGAGCGCCGCTCAAGAGAGGGGCGGCGAGTGTCGATAGAGACGCCGAAGAGGAGCTCCCGTGCGTCCCCACATTCTCGTCGTCGACGACTCCGATGAGGTGCGGCTCCTCGCGACGCGCATTCTCGAACGCGAGGGGTATCGAGTGACCGCTGCCGACTCCGGCGCCAGCGCGCTCGTGCTCCTGCAGACGACCGTGCCGGACCTGGTGGTGTCGGACGTCATGATGCCCGAGGTCGACGGCTACCGGCTCGTCGAGCGGATGCGGGAAGATCCGCGGCTGCGGGCGACGCCTGTAATCTTCGTCTCGGCGCTCGGCGACGCGACGAGCCTCGAGCGCGGCAACCGCCTGGGCGTCGAGTACTACCTGGTGAAGCCGTTCACCGCCAAACAGCTCCTGGCGACGGCGAGCGCTACGCTGCGGCGCCATGCCGGGCTGCGCTGCGCCCGCGGCGGCGAGCTCCCGGGGGCAGCGGCGTCCGGGGACCGACAGCCGCTCGAGGTCGCGCCGAGCGGCATCGCGCCGCTCGACGAGATGGTCGGCGGACTCCGCCCGGGTCGCGTCTATCTCGGAAGGGGAGCGGGTGGCGTCAAGGGGGTCTTCGCCGTCCAGTTCCTGCACCGCGCGCTCGAGCGCGGCGACGGCGCCGTGCTCGTTACCACCGACCGCGTCGACACCGTGCTCTACATGGGCAGCAGCGTCGGGCTCGATCTGCGGCCGCACGCGCGCAGCGGCAAGCTCGTCGTCGTCGGGCTCGCGGATCGCTTCGAATGCGCGCTCGAGACACGCAACGACATCGTTGCGCTCGCCGCCGAGATCGCGGGCTACGTCGCCGAATGCCGGGCGAGCCGCATCGTCGTCGATTCGATCCTGACGATGCTCTGCTCGGCGCCGCGGCTGGTGCTGTCGGCCGCGCTCGTGACCGATCTGGTGGGCGGCCTCGAGCGCAGCGGCGCTACGACCCTGCTGCTCTGCGGCGACCCCGTGTCGCCGCAGGAGGAGCTCGCGCATGCGTACCTCGGGAGGGCGTCGTTCGGAACGATCGTTCTCCGCTCGGAAGTGCAGGGTAGGCAGAGCGGCGTCCTCACGATCGAACGCCTGCGCGGGATGCCGCCGCCGCTCGCCGGCCGTCCGTTTCGGCTAGCTTTCGGGACCGGCCTGGTGACCGTGGATCCCGACGCCGCGCCGCACGTCTACGACGAGCTCGAGGCGCTCCGCCGCCGGGTGGCCGTCGTCATGGCGAGCGGCGAGGACGAGGCGACGGGGCTGATGACGACGCTCGGCGGCGGCCTGCGCCTGCGCACCCCGTTCGCGGATTTCCTGCGCGATTGTGCAGCAGCGGCGCTGAAAGCGACGGAACGTTGCGCTCTCCTCGTAGCCCGCTTCGCGTTCGAGGCCCGCAGCGAGCTCGGCGTCGACGGCGCCGTCGTCCCGACTGCGCAGGACGTTTCGGCGGCGCTCGCCGGACAGGAGATCCTGTGCTGGCTCAATCCTGCCGAGATCGCGGTGGTGGCGCTCGGCGCCGGCGCCGCCGACATCGCGGCGCTCGCGGAGCGTGTCGAAGAATGGCTCGCCGCGTACGGGCGCGGGGTCGGACGGCGGCTCGCCGACTTTCGCGCCGCGACCGCGGCGTCGCCGGCAGGCGGCGCGTCGATCGACGAGCTGCTGGGGGACCTGGAGCGCGCCCTGGAAGGCGGTGAGGGGGCGGCAGCGGGGGTCGTTCGCTAGGCTGGCTGCAGGCGGGGATCGCGGACTGCTGTCGGGTCCTGACGCCGTAGTGCGGAAACCCGAGCCGCTGCCCGGGGATAATTGCTCAGCCGGTTGCGATCGGGGTCGGCGTCCGCGGCGGGGTCGGCGTCCGCGTCGCAGTGGGCGTCGGTGTGCGGGTCGGGGTAGCGGTCCGCGTCGGGGTCGGCGTCGCGGTGCGGGTCGTGGTCACGGTGGCGGTGCGGGTGGGCGTCGGTGTGCGGGTCGGGGTAGCCGTTGGCGTGCGCGTCGCCGTAGGCGTCCGCGACGGCGACGGCGTCGGCGTCTTCACCGGGGAGCCGGTCTTGGTCGGTGTGGCGGTGGGAGGCGGGGTGGCCGTCCGCGTCGGCGTTCCGATCACGCGCGTGTTCTGGCGCAGGCTCGCGTAGGCGCTCAAGACACCGCGGCGGCGAACGGCGAAGAGCAGATCGAAGGCGGCGGCGGCGAAGCGCGGCGGGTAATGGACGCGCACGGTCGCGGTACCGCCGCCGGCGGCGAGCGGCAGTTGCCAGTAGCCGGTGCGCAGCTCGGTGCCGACGCGAGTCGCGACGACGAGCACGGAGGCATTTCCGCTCCCGGCGGCGGCAGCGGCGGCGGGTGCCAGGGAGACGGTGACGGTGGCGATGCCGCCGACGTCGGCGGTGGTGTTGCCGGCGAGGTTGTCGATGAGCGATATGGCGTCGCTCGTCGGAACCGGCGGCCTCTCGACCGCGAGGGCGGCGGCGGCGCCGTCCGGTCCGATGACGCCGCGCACGAGATCGACGGCGGGCACTGGGCAGGCGACCGTGGCGGCCAGCCCGGCGGCGGCGCGCAGCGTGTTGACGCCGTCGCTCACGGAGACGGCGCCGCTCGCGTCCAGGTCGCAGACGAGGGTGGTGCAATCGCTCTCCAGGCCCGCGGCGGTGCGCAGCACGAGCACGCCGTCGGTGACGCTGATCGCGCCGTCGCGGTTCGGGTCGCCGCAGAGCCGCACCGCTCCGACTTCGTAACGGGCGACAGCGAAGTCGTCGAATACCGTGGTGGCGGCGACGAGGATGTAGCCGTCGGTCTGTACGGCGACTGCGGCGGCGCGGCCACCGACGGTGGCGACGGCGCCGCCGTTGCCGAATCCCGTGTCGAGCATGCCGTCGGCGTCGTAGCGCGCCAGGATCAAGGCCGGTGCTCCGTCGCGGGTGCCCTCGCCGGCGACGACGTAGCCGCCGTCGGCCTGGCGAGCGAGCGCGCGTCCGGCGCCGAGGGGCGTGGTCGTGCGGCCGCCGTTGCCGAAGCTCGGGTCGAGCGAACCGTCGGGCGCGTAGCGGGCGAGGGCGAACTCGAATGATTCGCCGGTAAAAGAAGATCCGGCGGCCACGAGTCTGCCGTCGGGATCGCGCACGAGGGCACGCGCCTCGTCGAACGGTCCGAAGGCCGTGACCACGATGCCGCCGTCGCCGAAGCTCTCGTCGATGCTGCCGTCGGTATTGTAGCGGACGAGCGCGAAGGCGTTGGTACCGCTGCTGCCGAGCTGCGCCGTGCCGGCGACGACGATCGCGCCGTCCGGGGCCACCAGCACCGCGTAGGCGATGTCGCTGCCGCCGGCGATATCCGTGGTGACGGTGCCGCCGCGGCCGAAGGTCGGGTCGAGGTCGCCGTCGGCCTCGTAGCGGGCGACGGCGAAGTCGCCGCGACCCTCGGTGGCGCCGGCAACGACGATGCGGCCGTCGGGCTGGACCGCAACCGCCTCGGCGTGGTCGTCGCCGGGGCTGATCGTCGTGGCGACGCGGCCGCCCGTGCCGAAGCTCGCATCGAGGGTGCCGTCGGCGCGATACCGGTAGAGCAGGAACTGCTCGTCGGCGCTGGCGCCGTCGGTGGTCGTGCCGGCGACGACGAGCGTGCCGCCCGGTCCGAGGGCGAGAGCGTCGGCGGTGTCGGTGAACGGCCCGAACGTACGGACGATGCCCCCCTTGCCGAAGCTCGGGTCGAGCCTGCCGGCGCTCGTGTAGCGCACGAGTGCGACGTCGAGGCCGTTCGGATCGACGGCGGCGCCGGTGCTGCCGGCGAGCACGATGGCGCCGTCGGGCTGCAGCGCCATCGCGTGCACCGTGTTGGGGATACCGCCTACCGAGGTCGTGGCGACACCGCCGTCGCCGAAGCTCCGGTCGAGATCACCCGGAGCCGCGAGTGCGAGCCTGGCGAACAGGCCCGCGAGCGCCGCCGCACCCAACACCACCTTCCAGGCGTTGACGTGCCGGCGCGCTTCGACGCCCGCGAGACCCCGCACGGGACCGCTCTTCCTCGCCACCACGACCACCTCCGCCTTCCGTCGCGAAACGGTACCGTCGGCGGCGGGGCAGCGTCAAACGAAAAGGCGGACGGCGCCCGGTCCGCGGGCGCGGTTGAACCGACGCGGGGCGCCCCTTAAAAGATGGCGGTCGCCGCGACGGATCCACTCTCATGCACACTGGCCGATCGACCCGTACGACACCTCGGCAGCGCCCCGCTGTCGGGCGGACCGTGGCCGGCGACCGGGTGCGGCGGGCGGAGGCGACGTCGAGTGTGATCGGCGTGCGGCGGGCGCCGGAGAAGGGGGCGGTCGGTGCGTGATCTGAGGATGATCGGGGTCGTGCTCGCGGGCCTCGCGGTCGCCGGCTGTCAGTCGGGTGGAGCTCCCTCGACTGCGGGGCGCGGCGAAGCGCTGGCGCGCGCGCAGGCGATGGCGCCGAAGGACGCGCGCCTCGCGGCCCTCTATGCGCAGTCGTGCAAGGCCTGCCACACGGTGCCGGACACCGGCGCGCCGCTCGCCGGCGATCGCACCGCGTGGGATGCGCGCTGGGCCAAGGGTCTGCCCGCCCTCGTGCAGAGCACGGTCGGCGGTCTGAACGGCATGCCGCCGGGAGGGCAATGCTTCGCCTGCACGCCCGCCGACTTCGAGGCCTTGATCCCGTTCCTCGCCGGCCGCGAGCAGTCATGATCGCGCGGCGCACGCTCCTGAAGGCGGCCGCCGTGGTCGGCGCAGGACTCGCGGGACCGGGTTGCAGGCGCGACGCCGAGCCGCCGAGCCCGCCCGTCCAGGATGCCGCCGGTCATCTGGTGTGGCGGAACTGGTCGGGGCAGCTCCATTCGTATCCGGCGTCGCGGGCCGCACCCGCGAGCGACGCCGAGGTCGCAGCCCTGCTCGCCGACGCGCCGGCGCCGATCCGGCCCGTCGGCGCCGGGCACTCCTTCACCGCACTCGTGCCGACCGACGGAACGCTCGTGACCCTCGACGGACTCGCCGGCATGGTTGCGCATGACCCCGAACGCCTGCAGGCGACGGTGCGCGCAGGAACCCGCCTCGGCGACCTCGGCCCGGCGCTGGCCGCGGTCGGACAGGAGATGCCGAACCTCCCCGACATCAACAAGCAGTCGCTCGCCGGCGCCCTCGCGACCGGGACACACGGCACCGGACGCGCCTACCCGGCGCTGCACGGCGGCGTAGTCGGGTTTCGCATCGCCACCCCCGCGGACGGGCTCGTCGACTGCGACGCCGTCCGCAACTCCGAGCTCTACCAGGCCGCGCGCGTCGGCCTCGGCGCCTTCGGCGTGCTGACGCAAGTGACCCTGCACAACGCGCCGCTCACGCGGGTGAAGAAGCGTGTCGAGCCGCGCCGGCTCGAAGAGGTATTGGAAGAGTGGCCGCGCCTCGTCGCCGCGCATCGCAACGTCGAGTTCTTTGCGCTCCCGTTCACTGGCCTTGCGGCGACGATCACGGTCGACGAGGCTGCCGAGCCGGTGCGCCCGCGCGGTCCCGACGAGGACGCGGACATCCTCATGGAGCTGAAGCGCCTGCGCGATTGGACGGCGTGGGCGCCGGCCTTGCGGCGCTGGATCGCGCAGCGAGTGCTCGCTGCCGGATTCGAGCCGGCCGAGGCCGTGGACGAGGGCTGGAAGCTCTTGTCGAACGAGCGCCCGATCCGCTTCAACGAGATGGAGTACCACGTGCCTTTCGAAGTCCAGGTGCCGGCGCTCCGCGAGGTGGTGGCGGCGATCGAGGCGCGGCGGCCGGACGTGTTCTTCCCGGTCGAGGCGCGCGTCATCGCCGCCGACGACGCCTGGCTCTCGCCGTTCCATGGCCGGCTCTCCGGATCGATCGCGGTGCATGCCTACTACAAGGACGACTACCGGTTCTTCTTCGATCTCGTGGAGCCCATCCTCCGTCGCTACGAGGGGCGTCCTCACTGGGGGAAAATGCACTCGCTGAAGGCCGCGGACCTCGCCCGGCTGTACCCCAGGTTCGAGGACGCTCGCCGGGTGCGGGCGCGCGTCGATCCGGCCGGACGCATGCTGAACCCGTATCTCCGGGAGCTGCTCGGCGCATGAAGCCGCCGTCCGTGCTCGACGCCCGCGGCCGCTACGAGCGCCGCATGTACGGCTGGTCGGATGACGCCGCGGATGGCTGTTTCGTCCATACCGTACGTCTCGATGACGACACGGGCGGCATCGAGCTGCGGGCGACGTGCACGCTGGCGCCCGATTACGAGATCCGCGACGGCGAGCTGCGCGTGCTCGACGGCGAGGTCGCGCCGTCGGTGCGCGCCGCGATCCCGCGACTCGTCGGCGTCCGCTTGGTGTCGGGACTCGGCCGCCGGCTCGGGGAGATTCTGGGGCGCGAGCCCGGAGCCGCGATCGTCGCCGACGCGGTGTTCGAGGTCGCGCGTCTCGGCCGTCAGGTGGCTAAGGTGCCGGCGGCGGTCACAGCGACGATCGCGCCCGACGACGCGGCTGCGTGTCGCAACCTCGACATGGCCGGCTGGGCGGATCTTCCGGGCTCGTGCTTCACTTACAGCGCGGCGGGCGGGGCGCTGCTCGCGACCCGCCGGGTCGTGGCGACCATGCCGCCGGCGTTCTACAGCCCCGCGCCGGGCGCCACGCGCGTATTCGTGCGCCGGAAGCTGGCGCGGCTCGTGCTGACGGGCGAACGGCTGCATCTCTTCTCGTCGATGCACGACGACGTGCACGGCTTCGATCTGCACTACGAGATCGATCTTGCGGCCGACACCATCGTCGCCGCCGACTCGACGGTCTCGCGCCTGCCGTATCGCGGCCTCTGCGACGAGCCCCAGGCGCGGCTGCAGGCCATGATCGGCCAGCCGGTCGATGCGCTGCTGCGCAAGCGTAGCGGGGCGCTCCTCGGCGGCGAGCTCGGCTGCGCCCAGCTCTTCGATCTCACGAGCGACGTGCTGAAACTCCTCGACGTCGTCTGAGCGTGGGGGCGCGGGCTGGCGGTGCGGCGGCCGGTCCGCAGCAGCCCGCCGCAGCGCCGGTGCCGTCCGGACCCCCCGGGGTCCATCCTCTTGCGTCCGCGGGCCGACGTGCGCACACTCGACCCCGCATGCCGCGGGTTCCAAAGAAGCAGATGCAGTTCTCGTTCACCTACGTCGCGATGGCGTTGGCGGTGCTCTTCATCCTCCAGGGGTTCCTGCTGCGGCCGCGTCCGGTGGCGCAGACCTACAACCGCTTCCACGAGCTCCTCGATCAGGGCCAGATCGCGGAGGCGTTGATCGGCGCCGATCGCATCCAGCTCCTCGTGAAGCCCCACGCCAAGCTCACCGCCGACGAAGAGAAGGCCATAAAGCAGAACCAGCCGCTGGCGGCGCGCTGGGCCGGGGCCGAGCCGGAGCGCTTGTTCGAGGTGACCCGCATACCCGGCGTCGACGACAAGACGCTTCTGGAGGAGCTGATCCGCAAGGACGTCGTCTTCGCCGGCCGCATCGAGAGCACCTTCTGGCGCGACGTGCTCCTCGGCTGGATCCTGCCGATCGGCGTCATGATGCTGATCTGGGGCTTCGCCTCGCGGCGCTTGATGCAAGGCGGGATCGGCCAGGCGCTCACCATCGGCAAGAACCGGGCGCGCATCTACAGCGAGCAGGACATCAAGGTGCGCTTCGACGACGTTGCCGGCATCGAGGAGGCGAAGGCCGAGCTCCTGGAGATCGTGCGTTTCCTGAAGACGCCCGAGCGCTACCAGCGCCTCGGCGGCCAGATCCCGAAGGGCGTCCTGCTCGTCGGACCGCCGGGAACCGGGAAGACGCTCCTCGCCCGCGCCATCGCCGGCGAGGCCGGCGTGCCGTTCTTCTCGATCAGCGGCTCCGAGTTCGTCGAGATGTTCGTCGGCGTCGGCGCCGCGCGCGTGCGCGACCTCTTCGAGCAGGCGAAGACCAAGGCTCCGTGCATCATCTTCATCGACGAACTCGACGCCGTCGGGAAGTCGCGGAGCGCCGGTCCGGCCGGTCTCGGCCGCCATGACGAGCAGGAACAGACCCTGAATCAGTTGCTCGTCGAGCTGGACGGCTTCGACACGTCCAAGGGGGTCGTGCTGCTGGCGGCGACCAACCGACCCGAAGTGCTCGACCCGGCCTTGCTGCGCGCCGGGCGCTTCGACCGCCGCATCGCCGTCGATCTCCCCGACGTGCGCGGGCGGGTGAAGATCCTGCAGGTGCACCTGAAGAAGATCCGCTACGCGCCGGGGCTCGACGTCGATCGCATCGCGGCGCGCACGCCGGGCTTCTCGGGCGCCGACCTCGCCAACCTGGTCAACGAGGCGGCGCTGCTCGCCGCGCGCCACGACCACGAGCAAGTCGAGATGGCCGACTTCGAAGAGGCCGCCGACCGCCTCACGGCCGGGATCGAGCGGCGCAGCCGCGTGCTCGCGCCGCATGAGAAGAACGTCGTTGCGCACCACGAGGCCGGCCACGCGCTGGTCGCCGCGCTCGTCGCGCACGCCGACCCGGTGCACAAGATCACGATCATTCCGCGCTCGATGGGCTCGCTCGGTTTCACGATGCAGCTGCCGATCGAGGACAAAGCTCTGCAGAGCAAGCCGGAGCTCGAGGATCGGCTCGCGGTGCTCCTCGGCGGTCGCGCTGCCGAGGAGCTGGTCTTCGGTCAGGTCACGACCGGAGCCCACAACGACATCGAGCGCGCGTCGCAGATCGCGCGCCACATGGTCTATGAGCTCGGCATGAGCGAGCGCCTCGGGCCGGTGAGCTACCTGGCCCCAGGGGGCGGCCGCTATCTGCTGGCGAACGACGCCTTCGGCGGTCGCGGCATCCCGGTGAGCGAGGCAACGGCCGAGCTGCTCGATGCCGAGGTCGCGGGCTTCATCCGCCGCGCGCACGAGCGCGCCAGCGAGCACCTGCGCACCCACCGCGCCGGGCTCGAACGCCTGGCCGTGCGGCTCCGCGAGAAGGAGACCCTAGACGGCGACGAGCTGGCCGCCGCCCTCGCCGACGCTACCCGCGACGATGCGGCGCTGCCGGCTCCGGCGCCGCCGGCTCCGCCGCCGCGCGCAGCGTCTTCTTAGCCCGTTGCGGACCGGCGGCGATAGCGCCGGCCGCGCCGCGGGCGGCGGCATCACGATCCCGGGACGATCTTGAACACCTCGCCGTCGAAGCCGCCCGAGCCGTAGTCGACGATGTAGATCTCGCCGCGCGCGTCCTCGCCGAAGGAGGAGATACCGCCGATCGAGAAGCCGCCGATCGCCGGGTCGAGGTCGCCGGTGCGGTTCTGGACGTTCGTGGCATCGCCGTTGTTCACGCCCTTGAACGTGTAGACGAAGCCCGCGCCGAAATCGCCGTAGAAGTAGACCCCGTGCATGTCCGGCATGGCGCAGCCGCGGTAGACGTAGCCGCCGGTGACCGAGTTGCCGAACGCATGGGCGCCGCAGGTCGACGGATCATCGCCGAGCGAGTGGCAGTATTCGAGAACCGGCTTGACGGTGCCGGCGAAGCCGGGCGGACACGCGGGATCGCCGGACTCGACGTGACAGTGACGTCCTTCGAAGTAGTCCCAGCCCCAGTTCACGCCGGCCGTGACCGGCGCCGCCTGGAAGTCGATCTCCTCGAACGCTCCCTGGCCGACGTCGCCGATGTAGAGGTCGCCCGTACCGCGATCGAAGCTGAAGCGCCATGGGTTGCGGAGACCCTTCGCGAACACGGCGTCGAGCGGGTTCATGGGCGGGGCGTCGACGTCGATGCGATACATCTTGCCGAAGAAGCTCGTGTCGTCCTGGGCGCGGTCCTCCGGGTCATCGCCGGAACCGCCGTCGCCCATGCCGTAGTAGAGCTTGCCGTCGGGTCCGAACGTGATCATGCCGCCGTTGTGGTTGCTGTAGGGGTCCGGGGCTCCGGTCAGGATGACCGTCCCCGTCGGATTGGCGATGTCGGGGTTGCCGCTCACCGTGTACTCGGCGATCTCGCTGTGGCCGGCAGGGCCGCCGCCGTTGCGCGTGTAGCTCACGAAGAAGCGGCCGTTCTGCTCGTAGTCGGGATGGAACGCGAGGCCGAGGAGCCCCTGCTCGCTGCCGGGACCGCCGTTGGCGATCGCGTCGATGTCGAGGAAGGGAGTCGGCAGGAGGACGCCGTTCTTGATGACGCGGATGCGGCCGGCCTGCTCGACCACGAAGAGGCGGTTCGTGTCGAGCGGCGGCGCGGTCACGAAGACCGGCGCCTGGAGCCCCGAGGCGACGCGCGTGGAACGAATGCTGGTGCCGGCCGTCGTCGGGATGCCGGCGCAGCGGGCCGACGGATCCTCGAGCTGGCAGGTGGCGGAGCAGCCGTCGCCCGATGTCGTGCCGCCGTCGTCGCACTCCTCGGTGCCGGTGACGACGCCGTCGCCGCAGGTCGGCGGCGTGCAGTCCACCGGCGCGACGGCGTTCTTGGCCTGCACCCGTCCCGCCGCGTTCTTCGTGAACGAGGTGAAGTTGCCGCAGTAGATCTCGCTGCCGATCCGGAAGCGTACTTCGACCGCGGTCTGCGGCTGGGTCACCTGATACGGCCAGCTCGCGCCGCCGCCGGAAATCTGCAGCTGCCCGCCCGTGCGACCGGGTTTGAAGAGCACCTGCTTCACGCCCGTCGAGCGCGTCTTGTCGAAGTACTTGTAGCCTTTGCTGCCAGGAGGATTGCCGAGGCCCTTCCAGAAACCCGGAGCGAGCGCGATCGTCCCGGTGGCGCCGTCGCCGCCGCCCGCGCCGTGGAGCTCGATCGTGGCGCCGAGGGTGCGCGGGTCGCCGGCCTGAGCGGGATCGATGGCGACGTCTTTCAGGGCCTTGAAGTTGACGACGCGCTTACCCGGCTTGCCGAGCGGATCCTTCAACAACAGATAGTCGCCGCCGATCGGATGGTCGGCAGCGATCACGGTGGACGCAACGAGCGCGGCGAGGCCGACGATGAGCGGGCGTGAACGAGACGGCATCGATAATCCCCCTGCAAAGGCTCTAGCGGCTCGACCGTTTCGGCACAACGGTTTTTCGACATCGCTGGTCGGCCATCAAGCCGTGTGCGCCGTGTCATGCGTTGCGCCGCCGGCTCAGGAAGGCGGGGCGTACACCTCGCGCGCGTACTCGAGAACCA
>JAANMY010000239.1_pt1 | contig 80386 bp, 63 predicted proteins | sample 7279691 | NCBI WGS metagenome assembly JAANMY01 (sample SAMN14094543, study PRJNA606508) | bioreactor metagenome | isolation source: A lab-scale SPAN reactor treating ammonium-rich wastewater day 388 | place: Ireland: Galway | collected 2018-02-07 | reverse complement strand
CGTAACCTTGTACTTCTTCATGGGGTTCCTCCCGAGGCGACGACCCCAGGAGAACCCATCCCGCTGCACACCGCAACTTAAAAGTGGCGGGCTACTAGCAGCGCTCGATCGCCATTGCAGCCTCATACGGAGCGGCGGGGCAGAGGCGGCGCTGCTGCCGCGCGCGCTTCTCAGAGCCAGAGCTGAGTCCCCAGGAGGCGGGGGGGCTCGTTGCCGATGGTTGCCGGCCTCATATAATCCTCGCAGCGTGGCCATTCACAAAGTGGTGAAATTTTGTTCACGCTTCCGGCCAACCATTTCTTGAACTTTACCGTCCGCTGGAACAGCGTTCACGAAATCTGCATCCGTCTCCAGATGATCGATCATGGCGGCTGGCTTTTCTATCGGAACAACTTTGAAGGCGGTGCCTGCGCCGGGGAAAACGCCCGCTTCGACGTGAAGCAAGACTACAGGCTCGGCAAATACGCGGAAGACCGGAAAATTGTGATCGAGGGGCTCGTGAAGCCGTGCCTTGTCGGGGACGAAACCGAAGATCCGCCTTGCCAGCGGGGTGACTGTCACCGCTACGGGTGGCATCCGATCGGAAAGGTGGTGGGCGGAGATGCCTCGGCCTATCTCATCTCCCTCTCGGCGGCGGCCCCTCGCCTTCCAGCCCCAGCGAAGCAGGTGGCGAGCGCCAAAGCGGCGAGCGCGAACCTCCAGTGCCTCAGTGCGTGTATCAGGTGATGTTCGGGTGAAGTGGCAAAGAAAGCGACACGAGAACGGCCCCGCTCTTCAGATTCCTGAACGGCAGGGCCGGATTACTTCCTGCTCGCGAAGTGGCACGAAACGCGGCGGATTCGCGAACGGTCTACTTTCGGTCTACTCAAGAGCCGCCTCAGGGATTTGAACCCTGGACTTCGGCTTTACGAAAGCCGCGCTCTACCGCTGAGCTAAGGCGGCGGTACTAAACAAGTTACGTCGATTAACCCCTTTCATTCTATCGGCCGGGGCCGCGTCGTCCAGAGCCGGTAGGAACCTTGCTTTACGAAAGCTGTGCTCTACCGCTGAGCTAAGGCGGCTTACGTCAAATCGTTGCGTCCAGTCCGTCACCTCCAGCAACCGCCACGGTCTACTTTACGAAAGCCGTGCTCTACCGCTGAGCTAAGGCGGCGGTATCCACTTTCTATTCGGCTCAACCCTCCTCTGCCAGCCCATGCCCTTCACATTACGAAAGCTGTGCTCTACCACTGAGCTATGGCGACACCAGAGCAGGGGTTATTCTAGGGAGGGGCCGCGCCGCTGTCAATTCGAGCCCGAGGTCTGCCGGGGCGGCGGGGCGGTCGCGCCGCGCGGCGCGACCGCCCCGCCGCCTCACAGCCCGCGCCACGTCGGCCGATCACTTCTTCGTCCTCTGCTTCTCCGCCGCAGTCAACTCCCGGATGCGGATGTCGCGCACCGCTCCGACGGTGCGCCAGGTCGCGATTCCAAACGGCCGACACGGCTCGCACTCGGCCCGGACCGCGATCTTCTTCCCCTTCGTCTCCACATCGACCACCTTATCCTTGTCGATCCACGCCTCGATGCGGTCCTTCGCCACCCGGATGCGGACGCGATACCATCGGTTCGCGTCGAACTTCTGGGCCGACGCGGTCTCGTTCATCGAGGCGTCGAACCCGTCCAGATTGGAGAGGCCGACGACCCCGCCCCCCCATCCGCCGACCACCAGCGAGCAGTGCGAACTGCCGACCGGGAACGTTGTCGTGCAGAAGAAGTCGGTCCCGGCCACGCGCTTCCCCTCCAGGGTGATCTCGTAATCCACCTTCGGCAGCCCACCGCGCGTGCAGACGATGCCCGTCATGTCGTTGCCGCGGTCCAGGATGACGGCACCATCCTTCACGGTCACGTCGCCCTCGCCGCCGAAGTTGATCGACTTCCAGTCGGCGAGCGATTTACCGTCGAACAGCGCCTTCCAGCCGTCCTTGCCCTGCGCGCCCTTCGGAGTCTTGTTGTCTTTCTCCTTGCCGCCATCGGCCCCGGCCCACGGCGAAAGGTCCAGCGCCAGGAGCAGCACGACCACGCCGACACCCGTCACACTCACTCGCCCTGTCATCGTTCGGCCCTCCTGTGGACTCGGATCAATCGGGGCAGCCGCCGTGGGGTAAGCCCTGACGCCACGTTACCCGTGACCAGCCCAGGGGTTCTTCCTGGGAGCCAAGGACTGGCGGATCAAACTCCTGTCCGAGCCCGCAGCGTCAGCGCGGGATGGGACAGGATCCCGCGCTGACGCTGCGAACTCGGACAGAATGGCTGTTGCGGTGTTTGGTCCGCTAGCTCTTACGCTTTCGGCTCGTCGGGGGTTTGTCTGCCAGCTTTCAGCATACCACCTTCCGGCACCCTCGACACGCGAAAAGCCGGCCACGCCGGGGCTGGGGGCTGTCTCCGACTGCCGGTGCCGCCCCCGGACGGGCGAAATGGCGCCAGGACTTCCGCGCCGGCCGGGCGTACAATAGAAAGGACTCGTGCCTCTCGGACGCTGCCACTCTTCGACTCGATCGGTTGGAGACTCCATGGACCTGAACGACTTCGGCACCGAGTGCGACTCGACGCCGCGCCATGCGCACCCCGTCGGTTCCCCCTATCACCACTCAGGTAACTACGGTATGGCCGAGAGTCCGACGCTGCCGATTCAGTGGAAGGTCGCGATGCCGGGCGTCTACGAGGCGTGCGGGTCCACGTATCGGCAACTCCCGGCCGGAGCCTACGGGTGCAGCCTCAACCAGTACGGCGAGCCGCAGTTGCTCGTCAAGGATCTCCAGGTCGATGACCTGATCGACTTCGCCAACAGCCTGCCAGCCCAGATCCTCCAGGAGATCGAGAACTTCTGGTCGCTGGGCGAGAAGTTCCAGCGCTACGGCTACCTCCACCGCCGCGGGTATCTGCTGTACGGGCCGCAGGGGTCGGGCAAGAGTTCCGTCGTCCATCAGGTCGTCCACCGCATTATCAAGGCCGGGCACGTCGCCGTCTTCTGCGAGCATCCGGGGGTGCTGACGCGCGCGATGGAGTTGTTCCGCAAGATCGAGTCGGAGCGGCCGCTGGTGTGCCTGTTCGAGGACATCGACGCGAGCATCGAGATCCACGGCGACAGCGAGTTGTTGCAGTGGCTCGACGGCTCGCACCAGATCAACAAGGTGATCAACATCGCGACGACGAACTACCCGGAGCGCCTCGACCGGCGGATCGTGTCGCGTCCGCGCCGCTTCGACCGGATCATCAAGATCGAGGCGCCCGGCGCGCACATCCGCCAGGCGTACTTCACCCGCAAGCTGCCGGAGGTGCAGGGGGCGGAGCTGGCCCGGTGGGTCGAGATGACGGAGGGGCTGTCGTTCGCCGCTCTGGCCGAGTTGGTCATCAGCGTGGCGTGCCTGGGTAACTCGCTTGAGGACACGCTGGAGGTACTGCGGACGATGGACGACCAGCGGCCGTCGAGTCGCGAGTTCGATCGGCCCGGCACGATGGGGTTTGGCGCCCTGCGCAATCAGGCTCGCCGCACTCACCGCGACGACGAGATCCCCTTCTGAACCGCGCACGCGCCCGGACGACGCCGCGTATGTCCGGCGCCGTCCGAGCCCGAAGCGTCAGCGCGGGACGCGATAGCGCACCACCAGGCGGCCGTGGCCACGGCGACAGCGCCCCAGAAGTGCTTGCCGAGCAACACCCAGCCGCCGACCGACCAGCCGGCCTCGCCCACCCCGCTCGTCGGCCACGCGCACACCACGAGCAGGCTCGCCAGCGCCGCCAGGGCGACCCGCGCCCCGGGCCGTCTCCGACAAACGTGGATCGCCAGCAGCGTACACGGGAAGAGCAGGGCGACGAGGTTGCACCGCCAGGCGCGCGGGTGCGCCAGCGTCAGGAAGGTCAGCAGCACCGCCAGCCGCAGGTTTTCCTCAGCGCGGCCCGAGGCGGCGCCTGCGTTCCTGCGCAGCCCACGCCACACCCAGGCGAACACGCCGCCGGCCAGGAACAGCACCAGGAACGGATATATTCGGTGGAGCAACTCCAGATTATCAACCGAGTGGCAGACATGGCCGTTGCTGACGGCGGGAAGCCGTGCGAGCTGGGCGAGCAGCGACTGGTTGCCGGGCCGGTAGGTCTGCTCCGGGACATGCGTGGCGGTGGTGTGAGCGAGCCACTGCTCGTGCAGGCGGAGCGTACCGTCCCACCCGACCCACGCCGCCGGGAGCAGGAACAGGCACGCCGTACCGACCGCGACGCCCGTCAGGCCGCGCCCGTCGCGCCGGAGTACGAGATAGATAACGAGCAACCCCGGGGCCAGCTTCAGCCCACATGCCGCGGCGAGCAGCAGTCCGCCCGCGAACCGCCAGCCTCGACGCGCACACTCGGCCCACCCGAGACAGCCGAGCAGCATCAGCATCCCCACCTGTCCGACGCGCAGGTTGGCCCAGAAGTACGGCGCGACCGGCACGACGGCGAGAAGCACCATGCCCCACCCGGCCTTCCGGCGCCAAGCCGCGCCCAGGGCCAGGCGCAGGCACAGCGCGATCCCGGCCATTGTGGCCAGCCAGTTGACCACCATCCAGGCGCGGCACGCCCACAGGTAATCCAGGCGAGCGAGAGGGGCGAAGCAGAACGCATAGGCCGGGGCATAGGCGTAGGTTCCGAGCGGGCCGTGGGCATCGACGGCGTAGGGCGTGGCGCCGCGCGCGACGGCGGCGCCCGCGCGGTAGTAGGCTCCGAAGTCCTGGTCCTGGCAGTTCGGATTGCCGATCGTGGTGCGGAACGACCACGCGACGGCGGCCGCCAGCAGCACGAGGGCCGCCCAGCGCAGCACCCGGTCGCGGGCCGCCAGCGGGTCGGGAACGGTCAGGTGGGGGGTGGCCAGACGCGACATGGGTACACTCCGGATGAAACCGGGCCGGCTTATAGGCTAACCGGCGCGGGCACACAAGAGTGGTCGCGGGTGCGGCCTCTGTCAAGCCCACGGGTGGCGTCCCGTGGGCAAGTCGCTGGCGCCTCGCCCACGGGACGCCACCCGTGGGCTTGACACAAGACCTTGACACTCCATCCTCCTTGACCCTGCGCTGGGCCGCTTCCGCCGCTGCGTGCGCGGCTCGGACCGCAGCAACCGGATCAGGAATCGGGTGGAGGGAGTAACGCGGACTGCAAGGAGGGGAAAAAGAGAATCCCGGCTGTCAGAAGCTGTCGCCCAATCAGCTTCCAACCTCCGGGATCTCTGTTCTTATTATGTCGCGGCCTCGTCCCGACCGCTATCCGTACAATTTCGGATTCTGGCGCTGTGAAAGGGGCAACTCCGACGGGATTGCACGCTCCAGCGGTTGCGTGCTTGGCATGCGGATGTGCCGCCCCTATACTGGGCTGAAGTGGTCGCCCCAGGGCCGCTGCCCTCTGTCCGGCACGCCGCACAGCGCACCGACAGGCTTGTGACCCGCCCGCCCACCCGCCACTACCCTCGTCCTGCTTCGAGGCCCTCATGAAAATGCGCTTCCTCCTCACCACCATTTCCTTCGGCACCCTCGCGTTCGCCGTCCTCGCCGCCGACTGGCCCCAGTGGCGTGGACCCGACCGCACCAACGTCTCGAAGGAAACCGGCCTGCTCGCGAAGTGGCCCGAGAAGGGGCCGCCGCTCGCCTGGACGTACAGCAACCTTGGCCTGGGGTTCTCCACCGTCGCCGTCGCCGGCGACCGTGTTTACACCCTCGGCGCCCACGGTGACACCGAGTACGTCATCGCCCTCGACGTCAAGGGAGGCAAACCGGTCGAGGCGTGGAAGGCGAAGGTCGGCCCGCTGTTCACGTTCGAGGGCAACGTCTGGGGCGACGGCCCGCGCGGCACGCCGACCGTGGACGGCAAGCACCTGTACGCCCTCGGCGGACAGGGCGTCCTGGTCTGTCTGGAGATGGCCAACGGCAAGGAGGTCTGGCGCAAGGATCTCATCAAGGATCTCGGCGGCGAGATGATGACCGAGTGGGGTTACAGCGAGTCGCCCCTCGTGGACGCCGCCCTGCTGATCTGCACTCCGGGTGGCAGCAAGGGCACCCTCGCGGCGCTGAAGAAGGCGACCGGCGAGGTGGTCTGGCGGAGCACCGAGCTGAAAACCAAGGCTCCTTATTCGTCAATCATGCCCCTGGAGGTCGGCGGGGTGCGGCAGTACGTGCAGACGAGCTACATCGACGACGTGGCGGGCGGCATCGTCCAGGGGGTGCGGGCGAAGGACGGCAAGCTGCTCTGGACCCACCCGTTCTTCAAGGGCCACAGCTACGCCATCGCTCCGACTCCGATCGTCCACGACGGTCTGGTTTACGTCACCGCCGGCTACGGGGCGGGCTGCCACCTGCTCAAGCTGACGCCCGCGGGAGAGGAGTTCAAGGTGGCGGACCTGTACAGGGGCCGGGCGCTGAAGGCAATGAAGAACACGCACGGCGGGGTGGTGCTCGTTGACGGCCACGTCTACGGCCACTCCGAGGGGCAGGGGTGGGTGTGCCAGAAACTCCAGACCGGCGCCGTTGCCTGGAGCGAGCGCAACCGCCTGGAAACCCGCAGCGGGGCCATCACCGCTGCCGACGGGATGCTCTACCTCTACACCGAGGACGGCGAGGCGGGGCTGATCAAGGCATCGCCGATGGGCTGGGACGAGCACGGCACGTTCAAGATCCCTCAGAAGTCGAAGCTCGCGGCGGGGCGCAAGACGAGCCAGTCGTCCCGTGTCTGGTCGCAGCCGGTGATCGCCAACGGCCAGCTTTACCTGCGCGACCAGGAGTTCCTGTTCTGCTACAACATCAAGAAGTAGGGGCAAGGGGAGGAAAGCCCACGGGTGGCGTCCCGTGGGTGAACTCTCCAGCACTTCGCCCACGGGACGCCAGCCGTGGGCTGTGAATAAGACTCTCTGACACCTGGAAAGAGGTGTGAGCGCATGCGGGCAGAGGGCGGGTTCCTGGACCGGGCGCGGCTGGCGGCCTTGCAGCAGGAGCGCCTGGGCACCCTGCTCGCCGAGGTGCTGCCGGCCAACGCCTTCTACGCCGCCAGGTTCGCCGCCGCCGGCCTGGCGCCGCGCGACGTTCGCACGCCCGCCGACCTCGCCCGCCTGCCGTGTACGACCAAGGCCGAGCTGCTCGACGACCAGGAGGCTCACCCGCCCTACGGCACCTTCCTCACCTACCCGCGGCCGCGCTACACGCGGCTGAGCCAGACGTCCGGCACGCGCGGCCGGCCGCTGCGCTGGCTCGACACGCCCGAGAGCTGGCAGCGCATGCTCGACTGCTGGCGTGCCATCTTCGCGGTTGTCGGCGTCGGACCGGGCGACCGGCTGCTGTTCGCGTTCTCGTTTGGGCCGTTCCTCGGGTTCTGGACGGCGTTCGACGCGGCCGTCCAGCTTGGGTGCCTGTGCCTGGCCGGCGGCGGCATGACGAGCGCCGCCCGCCTGCGCCTGCTGGCCGACAACGAGGCGAACGTCCTGCTCTGCACGCCCACCTACGCCCTGCATTTGGCGGAGGTGGCGGTGCGGGAGGGGATCGAGCCGACGCGACTGGGCGTGCGGGCGGTCATCGTGGCGGGCGAACCGGGTGGCAGCATCCCGGCGACCCGGCAGCGCATCGAGGAGGCGTGGGGCGCTCGCGTCTTCGACCACAGCGGACTGACCGAGGTCGGGCCGATGACGGTCGAATGCCCGGAGAACCCCGGCGGTCTACACCTGTTGGAGGCCGACTACCTCGCGGAAGTTCTCGACCCGCAGACCGTCCACCCCGTCAAGCCGGACGAGGTGGGCGAGCTGGTGGTGACGAACCTCGGACGGCTCGGCAGCCCGCTGCTGCGCTATCGCACCGGCGACCTGGTGCGCGTCGATCCGCGACCGTGTCCGTGCGGGCGGAGCTTCCTGCGCCTGGACGGCGGCATCCTGGGGCGCAGCGACGATATGATCCACCTGCGCGGCAACAACGTGTACCCCAGCGCTCTGGAGAACGTCATCCGCCGCTTCCCCGAGGTGGCGGAATTTCGCATCGAGGTGGAGACGGCGGAGACGCTGGCCGCCCTGCGCGTCGAGGTCGAGCCGGCCGCGGGGGCGCCGGGCGACCGCCTGGCGGAGCGCGTCGGGCAGGCGATCCGCGACATGCTACTGTTCCGGGCCGAGGTCCGGGCCGTACCCTGCGGAAGTCTGCCGCGCTTTGAGATGAAAGCCCGGAGAGTTTCGCGCAAAGACGCCAAGAGCGCCAAGAAGTAGAAACCCGAGGAGCAGCCATGAGACGACGTATTCGATCCGTTGCCTTGCCCGGTTCTTGCCTTGTCTTCACCCTTTGCGCTCTTGGCGCCTTTGCGCGAAACGCTCCGGCCGCCGACTGGTCCCACTGGCGCGGCCCGTTCCAGAGCGGCTTCTCGCCGGAGAAGGATCTCCCTGCCGAGTGGTCCCCGGATCCCAGGGCCGAGAACAACAACCTCATCTGGAAGGCGCCCTACGGCTGCCGCTCGACCCCGCTGGTGATGAGCGGCCGGGTTTATTTCATCAACAACGTCGGTAAGGAAATCACGGAGCAGGAGCGCGTGATGTGCCTGGACGCCGACACCGGCAAGCTGATCTGGGAGCACAAGTTCAACGTCTGGCATACCGACATCGTCAGCGTCCGCCTCGGGTGGACGAACCTCGCGGGCGACCCGAAAACCGGTAACGTCTATGCCCACGGCACGCAGGGCATGCTGTTCTGCTTCAACAGGGACGGCAAGGTGCTCTGGTCGCGCTCCCTGACCGAGGAGTACGGCCGCATCAGCGGCTACGGCGGCCGCGTCACCAGCCCGATTGTCGATGAGGATCTGGTCATCATCGGCATGGTTAACTCGAGCTGGGGCGCCCAGGCCAAGGGCGCCAATCGGTTCATCGCCTTCAACAAGAATACCGGCGTGCCGGTCTGGTGGTCCGAGGCGCCCGGCGTCCCGCGCACCTACTACTCCGGCCTGGTGGTCGCGGTCATCAACGGCGAGCGGCTGCTGATCTCGGGCACGTCCGACGGCGCCGTGGCGGCCCTGAAGGTCCGTACCGGCGAGTTGGTCTGGAACTACCCCTTCAGCGCCAGCGCCATCAACTCCTCGCCGGTGGTCGATGGCAACCTCGTCTACATCGGTCACGGCGACGAGAACCCCGACAACAACATCCAGGGTCGCGTGGTCTGCCTGGACGCCTCACAGGTGACCAACGGCAAGCCGAAGCTGGTATGGCAGAAGGACGGCGTCAAGTGCCGCTACGCCTCGCCGATCGTGCATGACGGCCTGCTCTACGTCCCGGACGACATCGCCATGCTGTTCTGCTTCGACGCCAGGACCGGCAAGCAGCTGTGGCGGTTCCCCTACGGCCGTAACGCCCGCGGCTCGCCGGTTCTGGCCGACGGCAAGATCTACGTCGGCGAGGTCAACTCGAAGTTCCACATCCTCGAACCGGGGCCGAAGCGCTGCAAGCGGCTGCACGCGGAGTTCTTCCCGAGCGCCGACGGCGTCACCGACGTGGAGCTGAACGGCACCCCGGCGGTCGCCAACGGGCGCGTCTACTTCGCGACCAGCGACGAATTCTTCTGCATCGGCAAGAAGGGGGCCAGGCCGGCGCCCGAGCCGACCGGGCTGCTGAAGGAGGAGCCGGCGGCCAGGGGAGCGAAGGCAACGCACCTGCAGATCGTGCCCGCCGAGGTGGCACTGCACCCGGGCGAATCAGTGAGTTTCAAGGCGCGCACCTTCGACGCGAAGGGGCGGTTCCTGCGCGAGGTCGAGGCGAAGTGGTCACTCCCGCCGTCCCCGCTGCCCACGGGCAAGGTGGCGCCGCCGCTGAAGGGCAAGATCGACGGCGGGACGCTCGCGGTCGTCACGGGAGTGCCGAACCAGGGCGGGCTGATGGGGGCCGAGGCCGAGGGGCTGACTGCCACAGCCCGGGTGCGCGTGGTGCCGACCCTGCCCTACGCCCAGGATTTCGAGAAGGTGCCCGATGGAGCGGTGCCGGGCGGGTGGGTCAACACGGCCGGCAAGTTCGCGGTCGCCACCCTGAACGGGACCAGGGTTCTGCGCAAGGTGAACAACAAGTCCAACCCGCTGTTCGCGCGCGGCAACGCCTACATCGGCCTGCCGACGCTGAAGGACTACACCATCGCGTGCGACGTGATGGGCACCAGGAAGGACGACGACATGCCGGACATCGGCATCGTCGCCAATCGCTACACGCTGAACCTTCAGGGCAACGTCCAGAAGCTGCGCATCACCTCCTGGGACGCTCTGCCGCGCGTGGACCGGACGATCTTCCACGCCTGGCAGCCGGGGGTATGGTATCGCCTGAAACTGACGGTGGACGTCAAGAACGGCGAGGGCCACATCCGCGGGAAGGTCTGGCCGCGCGACCAGAAGGAGCCGGCCGAGTGGACCGTCGAGGTGACCGACCCGCGGCCCAACACCGAGGGCGCGCCGGCCCTGTACGCCTATGTGACCGGCATCCCCGAGGGCGGCGCCGGCACCGAGATCTACTTCGACAACGTCCGCATCACCCCGAACCAGAAGTGACCCCTCGCAAAGCCCACGGGTTGCAGCCCGTGGGCCTGGGAGGCGCGAAGGGAGGAGATACCCATGCAATCCTGTCCAACTCTGAAGCGCTGGCTGGCGGCGGCGGTGACGGCCGTCGTGTTCGTGGGGATCGGACTCGCAAGTACCCTCTCCGGGGGCGCGGGCGCACAAGGCAAGGCGGCCGGCGTCAAGGCCGGGCTGGAAGAGTGGGTCATGTACGGCGGCTCGCTCAGCCGTAACATGGTCAACCCGATCGCCAAGGGTCTGCCCGAGACGTGGAACACCGGCGCCAACGGCGACAAGCCGGAGAACATCAAGTGGAAGGCGAGCCTCGGCTCGAAGGCTTACGGCGGGCCGATCGTTCACGGCGGCAAGGTCTACATCGGCACGAACAACCAGCAGCCACGCGACAAGAAGTACATCGACCCCAAGGGCAAGCCGATCGACCTGGGCGTGCTGATGGCGTTCGATCAGGACAACGGCAAGTTCCTCTGGCAGACCATCTTCCGCAAGCTGCCGTCCGGCCTGGTCAACGACTGGCCGCTGGAGGGGCTCTGCTCCACCCCGGTCGTCGAGGGCGACCGGATGTACTATGTCAGCAACCGCTGCGAGGTCGTCTGCTCGGACACGAGCGGCGACGTCAAGTGGAAGCTCGACATGATGGGCAAGCTCGGCGTCTTCCCGCACAACATTTCCGCCTGCTCGCCGCTGGTGGTCGGGGACGATCTGTTCGTGGTGACGGCCAACGGTGTTGATGAGGGGCACATCAACGTGCCGGCGCCGAAGGCCCCGAGCTTCATCCGCGTCAACAAGAAGACCGGCGAGGTGCTGTGGCAGGACAACCGGCCGACGAAGACCCTCCTCGAAATCCCGCGCAAGGGCGACCAGAAGGCGTTCTTCAAGCAACTCGTCAACGAGGGCAGATTGATCCAGCACGGCCAGTGGTCGAACCCGTCCTACGGGATCGTCAACGGCAAGCCGCAGGTGATCTTCCCCGGTGGTGACGGCTGGATCTACTCGTTCGATCCGAAGACCGGCAAGCTGATCTGGCGGTTCGACTGCAACCCCAAGGACTCGAAGTATGAACTTGGCGGCAAGGGGACGCGCAGCGATTTCATTGCCACGCCGGTCGTCTACGCGAACCGCGTCTACATCGCGACCGGGCAGGATCCGGAGCACGAGACGGGCGTCGGCCACCTGTGGTGCATCGACATGACGAAGGAAGGGGACGTCTCGCCGGAGGTGGTGACCGACGACACCGTCTTTCCGCCGAAGACCAGGCCGAACCCGAACTCGGCGGCGGTCTGGCACTACGGCGGGCCGGCCCCGAAGAAGGGCGGGCGCAACTACGTCTTTGGTCGGACCATGTCCACCTGCGCCATCCACGACGGACTCGTCTATGCGGCGGAACTGGGCGGCTACCTGCACTGCCTGGACGCGAAGACGGGGCAGAAGTACTGGGAGCACGACCTGGGTGCGATGGCGTGGAGTTCGCCGTACTACGCCGACGGCAAGGTCTACATGGGCACGGACGCCGGAATCGTCACCGTCTTCGCCCACGGCAAGCAGAAGCGGATCCTCGCCGAGAATGACGTTGGCGGCCGGGTCCGGGCGACCCCGGTGGCGATCAACGGCACGCTCTTCGTCATGACGGAGAACGAGTTGTACGCGATCGGGAAGAAGTGAAAGGATCCGCTCACCAGCCCGGAGCGCCCGCGCCGGGCCTCTACAAGCGTCCGGCGCGGGCGCTCCGGGCTGGTTTTCAGGAGAACATTGCACATGCGAACCCGTCTGCTGTCCGCCGCCGCACTCGCCGCCTGGAGCCTCGCCGCTCTCGCAAGCCTTCCCGACCTGTGCGCTCAGGGCAAGGGAAGCGCCACGGGCGACTGGCCGATGCTCGGCGGCAGCCCCGGCCGCAATCTCGTCAGCACCACCGCCAAGGATCTGCCGACCGAGTGGAGCGTCGAGGAGGGCAAGACGAAGAACGTCCGGTGGTCGCAGGCAATCGGCAACCGCGGCTACGGCAGCCCGGTCATCGCCGGCGGGCGGGTGTTCGTCAGCACCAACAACAAGCAGCCGCGCGACCCGAACGTCAAGGGCGCCAAAGCCGTCGTCATGTGCTTCGACGAGAAGACCGGCAAGTTCCTCTGGCAGGCGGCCCACGAGATGGCGCCGCCGCCGGTGGACCAGCAGGCCCGCGAAGACGGCATGTGCTCCACCCCGGCCGTCGAGAGCGACCGCCTCTACTTCGTTACACCCGGGGCCGTCGTCGTCTGCGCCGACGTCAAGGACGGCAAGACGGTGTGGAGCTACGATCTGATGAAGGAGCAGCAGGTCTTCCCGTGCATCATCAACAGCTGCTCCCCCGTGGTCGCCGGCGACCTCGTCTTCGTCGTCACCGGCAACGGCATCAATGACGCGGGCGACGTGGTCGCACCGAAGGCGCCGAGTTTCGCCGCGTTCGACAAGAAGACGGGCAAGCTGAAGTGGCAGAGCAACCTGCCCGGGGCCGACATTCTCCACGGCCAGTGGGGCAGCCCCGCCTACGCCGAGGCCGGCGGCCGCAAGCAGGTCATCTTCCCCGGCGGCGACAACTACCTCTACAGCTTCGAGGCGGAGTCGGGCAAGCTGTTGTGGAAGTTCCACTGCTACCCGGGCACGGCGCCGGCGAAGGAGAACGAGCGGCAGAAGCGCAACTACCTGATCACCACCCCCGCGGTCCACGGCGACCGGGTTCACGTCGCCCTCGGCCACGCCCCGGAGACCGGCTTTGGCAGCCGCGTCGGCCATCTGTGGTGCATCGACATCACGAAGACCGGCGACGTCTCTCCCGCCCCGGGCAACCTTGACCCGAAGGCGCTGGCAAACAGGAACTCGGCGCTGGTTTGGCACTACGGCGGCGAGATCTCGCCGCGGCCGAAGCTCGGCCGCTCGGTCTACTTCGGTCCGACGCTCAGCACGCCCGCGATCCACGATGGGCTGCTGTACATGGCGGAGGAGCCGGGCTACCTGCACTGCCTCGATGCAAAGACCGGCAAGAGGCTCTGGGAGCACGACTTCAAGTGTGCCGTGTGGGGCTCGCCGCTGTGGGCGGACGGGAAGGTGTACATTGGAACCGAGGACGGCATGGTCGAGATCTTCGCTCACGGCCGCCAGAAGAAGTTGCTCGGGACGATGGACATGCTCGAGCCGATGCACGGCACGCCGGCGGTCGCCAACAACGTGCTGTACTTCACGACCAAGACCCGGGTGTTCGCCATCGGCGGAAAGTGAAGCAGGCGATGCCGGTTCAAACGCGCGATCTCTGGAGCCTGGTCAGCGGGACGCCGCAGATCGACCCTCACGACCTGGCCGAGGCGGTCGAGGCTCGGTCCGCGGAGGGGGGCGAACTGGACTACCGCACGCGCTTACTGATCCGGGACAGTGTGGAGGCCCTGCGGGGTTACTGGGGGGAGCGGCGATTTCGCGAGTGGCTGGCCGGCTGTGCGGCCCGCGCCCGCGTCGAGGCGATCTGTGCCGAGCCGTTCGAGCGGGCGGGGTTCTCGAGCATTCGGGAGCGCCTCATGGAGAAGACCGATCCGGCGACCGTCGAACAGCTCTTTCGCGAACTCGGCAGCCGACTCCGGCTTCCGCACCGGATCCGCCTGGCCGTGGGCGGTTCCGTCGCCTTGATCTTGCCGGGCTACCTGGCACGGGCGACTGAAGATATCGATGTGGTCGATGAAATCCCCGCGGAGATCCGCTCCCAGCACGCCCTGCTGGACGACCTTCGGAAACGCTACGGCCTGCTGCTCGCCCACTTCCAGTCCCATTATCTTCCGTCAGGCTGGGACAACCGCTTGCATTACCTGGATACCTTTGGGGATCTGCAGGTATATCTGGTTGACGCCCATGACGTCTTTTTGAGCAAGTTGTTCAGCAGCCGCACCAAGGATCTGGATGACATGCGGATACTGTTGCCTCAACTCGACAAGGACGCCCTGGCCCGGCGCTTCAAGGAGACAACTGCTTCCATGCTCGCCGCGGAAGGCCTGCGGAAGCGCGCGGAGCAGAATTGGTACATCCTCTACGGAGAGTCTTTACCCCAATGAGCATCACCCCCCAACAGGCCCGCGAGCAGCTCGACGCCCACGTGCGCGAGATCGTCAACTGGCACTTCGACCCACAGAAGGGCGCGCCCTTCTGGCTTGACAAGGTCAAGGAACTGGGGTTCGACCCGCGCCGCGAGGTGCAGCGGTTCGACGACCTGAAGAAGTTCGGGCTATTCGACGACGAGTGGCTGCGCGGCGGCCCGGTGCGTCGGTGGGTGCCGAAGGCTCTCCACCACAAGCCGATCTACGTCTTCGAGACCGGCGGTACGACCGGCATCCCCAAGAGCCGGGTCGTCGTCGAGGACCACTGGATCGACTACGAACTGTTCAGCGACGGCCTGCCCGACCAGTATTTCCCCAGGGGGTCGAACTGGCTGATGCTCGGCCCGTCCGGGCCGCGCCGGCTGCGCCTCGCGGTCGAGCACCTGTGCCAGCACCGCGGCGGCATCTGCTTCTGCGTCGATCTCGACCCGCGCTGGGTGATCAAGCTGATCAAGAAGGGGTGGATGGAACACCTCAAGGCGTACCAGGAGCATGTCATCGACCAGGCCATGACGGTCCTGTCGGCGAACCACGAGATCAAGTGCCTGTTCACGACCCCGAAACTCCTCGATGCGCTGGCGGCGCGGCTGGAGAAGGAGGGCTCAAGCATCAAGCAGGCGGGCATCACCGGCATCTTCTGCGGCGGGACCGAGATGACGGCCCAGTGGATCCGGTTCGCCATCGAGGAGTATCTCGGGGACGGCGTGTACATCGCGCCGACATACGGCAACACCCTCATGGGTCTGGCCGCGTCGGACATGCCGCAGCCGCCCGACTACAAGATCGCGTACTACGCGCCCCAGCCGCGCGCGGTCATCGAGGTGGTGGACCTCGACGACCCGAACAGGGTGGTCGAGTACGACCAGACCGGGCGCGTCAAGCTGACAACGCTGACGAAGGAACTGTTCATCCCCGGCTTCCTGGAGCGTGACGAGGGCGAGCGCGAGCGGCCGTCGGCGAAGTACCCGTGGGACGGCATCAGCGGCGTGCGCCCGTTCCGCGGCTTCGCGGCCAGCACGGTGGTCGGTGTTTATTGAATCCACCGAGCGACGGCGCCGCCCGGTCGGCGTTGCTCCTGCACCCATCCTGGAGACACCCATGATCCATATTCCTGTCCTGCGCTGGGGCGAGCCGTACAAGAGCCTCGAGGTCGATCCGGTCGTCCACTTCGCGACCGGCGAGGTGCTCGCCGAGGTCGGCCGGGCCAACGCCGGCCTGGTCGAGCGCGACATGCGCCACGCCCGCCGCGCCCGCGAGGTGCTGCGCGAGATTCCCATCAGTGAACTGCTCAAGATGGTCAAGAAGGCCGCCGACTACTACGCGAAGGCGGACCTGCCGCTCGGCAACGGCACCCAGTCACCCGACCAGTTCGCCCGCATGCAGTCGGCGACGACCGGCTTGCCCGAGCACATGTGCCGGTTCAACATGGAGAAGAACCATTTCGTCCTCAACGAAATGGAGCGCATCCTCGACTGCCTGACGCGCGGCCTGGACCTGAGCATCCTGACGCGCGGCTACGGCGTGGAGGCACGCGGCGTGCCGGTTAGCTACCAGGCGCAATCGCCGGTCCTCGGCATGGTGCTACCGAGCAACTCGCCCGGTGTCCACACCCTGTGGCTACCAATTATCCCGTTGCAGATCGGACTGGTCCTCAAACCCGGTCCACAGGAGCCGTGGACGCCGTACCGCATGACGCAGGCGTTCATCCAGGCCGGCATCCCGAAGCAGGCCATCGCCATCTATCCGGGCCTCGGCGACATCGGCGCCGCGGTCCTGCAACACTGCCCGCGCAGCCTGATCTTCGGCGGCACCGCCACCGTCGAGCAATACAAGGGCAACCCGCGCGTCCAGGCGCACGGCCCCGGGTTCAGCAAGATTCTCCTCGGCGACGACAAGGTCGATCAGTGGGAGAAGTACCTCGACCTGATGGTCGATAGCGTCCTCGTCAACAGCGGCCGCGGGTGCATCAACTGCTCGGGCATCTGGGTGTCGCGGCACGCCCGGGAAATCGCCCAGGCCCTCGCCGAGCGTATGGGGCCGGTCGAGCCGCTGCCGCCGGAGGATCCGAACGCGAAGCTGGCGGCGTTCACCGTCAAGGGGCAGGCCGAGGCCGTCAACAAGGACATCGACCGCGACGTGCAGGAGGCGGGCGTCGAGGATCTGACGAAGCCGTTCGGCCCGCGCTGGGTCGCGAAGGAGCGCTACGACTACCTGCGGCCGACGGTCATCCTGTGCGACTCGCCGGACCGGAACATCGCCAAGAAGGAGTACATGTTCCCGTTCGTGACGGTGGTCGAGTGCCCGCAGGAGAAGATGCTGGAGAAGATCGGCCCGACCCTGGTCTGCACCGCCATCACGGAGGACAGGGCGCTGCAGCGGGCGCTGACCGACGCGACGCACATCGACCGGCTGAACCTCGGGGCGCTGCCGACGATCAAGCTGAACTGGCTGCAGCCACACGAAGGCAGTATCGTGGACTTCCTGTTCCGCGCGCGGGCGTTCCAGTTCGACAAGGACATGATTCGGATCTAGGCAGCCGCTTGCGGCCTGGCGATCGGCCTCGCCAGGCCGCAAGCGGGGTGCGGGGGCGGCATCCTGTTTGCGACACGTGGAAGTACCATGAAGGCGTTCTCGGAGAGCACCGACCGCGTCACCCCGGTGAGCAGCCCGCCGTGGCCGCTGCGCGCGTTCGACTTCCACGTGCCGACCCGCGTCGTCTTCGGCGCCGGCTCGCTCAACCGCCTGGGCGAGCTGGCCCGCGAGCTGGGCGAGTCGCGCGTCCTGCTCGTCACCGACCCGGGTCTGGAGGAGGCCGGCCACCCGCAGCGGGCCGTCGCCTCCCTCCGCGAGGCCGGCCTGGAGGTCTTCCTGTTCGACGCCGTCGAGCAGAACCCGACCGAGCGCCACGTCGGGGCCGGCGTTGCGTTCGCCCGGCCGCTCGGTATCGACCTGATCGTCAGCGTCGGCGGCGGCAGTGCGATGGACTGCGCCAAGGGGATCAACTTCATCCTGACCAACGGCGGGCGGATGGCCGACTACAAGGGCTTCGGCAAGGCCAGGCGGCCGATGCTCCCGTCCATCGGCATCCCGACGACCGCCGGCACCGGCAGCGAGGCCCAGTCGTTCGCCCTGATCGCCGACGAGCGGACCCACATGAAGATGGCCTGCGGGGACCGCAAGGCGGCGTTCCACGTCGCCATCCTCGACCCGGAGGTGACCGTCTCGCAGCCACGCGCGGTGACCGCCGTCACCGGAATCGACGCTCTCTCGCACGCCGTCGAGTCCTACGTCACCAGCAAGCGGACGCCCGTCGCCCAGATGTTCGCCCGGGAGGCGTGGAAGCTGCTGGAGGCGAACTTCGAGACGGTCCTGCGACGACCCGACGACATCGAGGGGCGCGGGTCCATGCAGATGGGCGCCTTCCTCGCCGGCACCGCCATCGAGAACTCGATGCTGGGCGCCACCCACGCCTGCGCCAACCCGCTCACCGCCCACTACGGCATCGTCCACGGCATCGCGATCGGCGTGATGCTGCCGCATGTGGTGCGCTTCAACGGTCCCGAGGTTGGCGCACTGTACGGCGAGCTGCTCGACCACGCCGGCTTGCCCGGCAGCGACCCCACCGTGGCGGCGGAGGCGCTGGCCCGCCGCATCAGCGACGCCCTGCGCGTGGCCGGCCTGCCGACGACGTTGTCGGAGTGCGGCGTCAGCAACGGCATCCTGCCGGTCCTGGCGGAGGAAGCGAACCAGCAGTGGACCGCCCGCTTCAACCCGCGCCCGGTGACCGAGACTGACCTGCTCGCTCTGTACGAGGCTGCTTTATAAGTCATTCACCCAAAGCCCACGGGCTGCGGTCCGTGGGCCAGGCGCCGGGGATTACGCCCACGGGCTGCGCCCCGTGGGGCCTTCTGCGTGAGGAAACTCCCATGTTGTCCGCCCGCGCCGGCCGCCTGGCTCTTGCCCTGGCAACACTGGCCCTCTGCTCCATCGCTGCCCGCCCCCAGGGCAAGGGGGCCGCAGGCGCCGACTGGCCGCTCTTTCGCGGCAATCCGCTGCAAACCGGCGTCGCGTCCTCCGACCTGCCGGCACAACTCGCCGTCCGCTGGAAGTTTGCCGTCAAGGACCGCATCGAGTCGAGTGCCGCCATCGTCGAGGGCGTCGTCTACTTCGGCTCCTACGACGAGCACCTGTACGCCCTGAACCTGAAGGACGGCAGCCTGAAGTGGAAGCGCAAGCTCGGTCCGATCAAGGCGGCCCCGAGCGTCAAGGGCGGCGTCGTCTACGTCGGCGACGAGGAGGGCTTCTTCCATGCCGTTACTGCCGCCGACGGGAAGCCGCGCTGGAAGTTCGAGACGGGCGGGGAGATCACCTCATCGGCGAACTTCGTCGGCGACCGGGTGCTGTTCGGGTCCGGCGACTCGATGCTCTACTGCCTGACGACGGCCGGCAAGGAGTTGTGGAAAATCCGCATCGAGGGCGGGCCGGTCAACGGGTCGCCCGCCGTGGTCGAGGGGCGCACCTTCGTCGGCGGGTGCGACAGCCGGATCCACGTCATCGACGCCATGAAGGGCAAGGAACTCGCGTCCGTGGAGCTGGACGGGCAAACGGGCGCGACGGCGGCGGTCGGCGGCGACCATGTGTTCATCGGCACGATGCAGTCCGGCCAGCTGCAGGCGGTAAACTGGAAGAAGGCGGAGGTGACGTGGACCTTCGAGCCGAAGCGGCCCCAGGGGTTCTACTCCTCCCCGGCCCTGACCGACAAGCTCGTCATCGTCGGCGGTCGCGATCGGCTGGTCCACGCCGTCGCTCGCGACACGGGCAAGCCGGTGTGGAGCTTCCCGACGAAGAACCGGGTGGACGGGTCGGCGGTCGTCGTCGGCCGGCGCGTCTTCATCGGGTCGCTGGACGGGAACCTGTATGCCCTCGACCTGGCGAAGGGGACGGAGCTGCAGCGGTGGGAGCTGGGCCGCGGGATCGTGGCGTCGCCGGCGGTCGGCGGGGGCTGCCTGGTCATCGGCACGACCGACGGGGTGCTTTACTGTCTGGGCCAGAAAGAGTGACAACTGCGATGACCATCCTCGATACGACGCAGGAGCGGACCGGGCTGGGCAACTACTTCGTGGCGAACTACCCGCCCTTCGCCACCTGGAAGCCGGACCACCTGCCCGACGCGCACGCCGCTCTGAACGCCCCGCCGCGGCCGGACACGCCGCTGGGGCTGTACCTGCACATTCCATTCTGCCGCAAGCGCTGCAAGTTCTGCTACTTCCGCGTCTACACCGACAAGAATGCCCGCGACATCGAGATGTACCTCGACGCCCTCGCGCGGGAGGTCGAGATCTACAGCAGGCTGCCGGTCGTCGGCGGGCGGCCGCTGCACTTCTTCTACTTCGGCGGCGGCACGCCGTCGTACCTGAGCGCCGCCCAGCTCCAGGGCCTGACCGGGCGGCTGCGCAACTACCTGCCGTGGGACCGCGCGGCCGAGGTCGCGTTCGAGTGCGAGCCGGGCACGCTGCAGCAGCACAAGCTCGAAACCCTCAAGGGACTCGGCGTGACGCGCCTGAGCCTGGGCGTCGAGAACTTCAGCGACCGCGTTCTCGAGGAGAACGGTCGCGCGCATCTTTCCGCCGAGATCTACCGCGCCTATGGGTGGGCGCGCGACGTGGGCTTCGACCAGATCAACATCGACCTGATCGCCGGCATGGTCGGGGAGACGTGGGAGAACTGGCGCGCCTGCGTGGCGAAGACGCTCGCGCTGGCACCGGAGAGCGTCACCATCTATCAGATGGAGCTGCCGTTCAATACCGTCTACTCCAGGGAGTTGCAGACGGCGGGGCAGGACCAGTCCTCGCCGGTCGCCGACTGGCCGACGAAGCGCGCGTGGGTCAGCTACGCCTTCGACGAGATGGCGAAGGCGGGGTATGAGCCGTCGAGCGCCTACACGATGGTGCGCGACCGGAAGCGGACGCGCTTCGTCTACCGCGACAGCCTCTGGCGCGGGGCTGACATGTTCGGCACCGGCGTCGCCTCGTTCGGGCACGTCAGCGGCGTTCACGTGCAGAACGTCGATAAGTGGGAGGAGTACCTGGCCCGCCTCGACCGGGGGGAGTTGCCGCTGGGCCGGGCGCTGCTGGTGCCGCCGCACCAGCTGCTGATCCGCGAGATGATCCTGCAACTGAAGACCGGCCGGCTGGAGGCCGACTACTTCCGGCGCAAGTTCGGGGCCGATATCCTGACGGAGTTCGCGGACGGATACGACCAGCTGGAACGGGCCGGTTACCTGACGCGCACGAACGGGTCGGTCGAGATGACGCGCGACGGGCTGCTGCAGGTGGACCGGCTGCTGGCGACGTTCTTCGAGCCGCAGTACCGGGGCGGGCGCTATACCTAATAAGGGGTCAGGGGTCAGATGAAAGTCCACCCAAAGCCCACGGGTGGCGTCCCGTGGGTACAGTGCCGGGGATTTGCCCCACGGGACGCCACCCGTGGGCTTTACTCTGACCCCTGACCCCTCCCAACGATGGCCGAGCTGCTGACATTCATGATGGGGAAGTACCCCGCCGTCCTGCCCGGCGACCTCCGTTACGCGCGCAACCACATGTGGTGCCGTCCCGGCGAAGGCCGCCACCGTTTCGGGTTCAGCAGCTACGCCGTCCGTCTGATGAAGGACGTCTACTTCCTCGACTGGACGGTCGGCGAGGGCGATACCCTGCAATTGAGGCAGCAGCTCGGCCACATTGAAACCTCCAAGGCCGAGTCGGATCTGTTTGCCCCGATTGCCGGCAAACTCGCCGCGTTCAACAAGGAGCTGCTGCAAGATCCTTCTCCGATCAATACTGCTACCTACGAGGCCGGCTGGTTGTTTGACATGGAGGGCGACCTCGCCGGCACGATGAGCCCCGACGAATACTATCGCTTCCTGGAGGCGGGCTGGGAGAACACCCAGCGCATCCTCAAGGGACAGGTGTGAACTGTGGCGGTCAGCGGTCAGCTCTCGACTGACCGCTGACCGTGGAAAGCTGACCGCTGAGAGCTTCCTCATGACTCGCCACCGTCTGACTGTCGTCCTGTCGCAGGCCCAGGGCAAGAACCCGGCGAAGCGCGCCCTCGAGGAGGCGCTTGTCGCCGCCCTCATCATGGAGCCGGGGCTCGACGTCGCCACCGTCCCGCACCTGTACGACCTGCCGGCCGACCACACCGCCCGGCTGTTCCTGGAAGGGGCTCGCGGCGATCTGGTGGTGATCGGCTGGATGTACCCGCGGGCCGCGTTCTGGCTCCTCGACCGAGACGGCATCAAGGGTCGCTTCGCCGAGTCGCAGCTGAAGCCGCCCGCCGACGAGGACGAGGCGGACGGCGAGGAGCCCGAACCGCCCAGGGGCATCGGCGCCGTCGGCGCGCCGGACCGGCACATCTACTGCCTCGACCTGCGCACCGTCAACTCCCCCGAGCCGTACCTCGAGGAGGTGCGTCGCATCGCCGCCGAGTGTCGCGCGCGGCGCGAGGCGAAGGAGCAGGAGAAGGCCCGCGCCAACCCCGTCATGGTGGCACTCGGCGCCAGCCTGAGCGGGAACGGCAACGGGACGGCGGAGAAGGCACCGGCCGCGGAACCGCAGTTCACCCCGGAGCAATTGCTGCAGACGCCCGGTCGGCGCTGGTATCCGGTGATCGACTACAGCCGCTGCACCAATTGCATGGAGTGCCTCGATTTTTGCCTGTTCGGCGTCTACGGCGTGGACCGCCTCGACCGCATCGCCGTCGAGAACCAGGACAGCTGCAAGCGTGGCTGTCCGGCGTGCAGCCGGGTCTGCCCCGAGCAGGCCATCATGTTCCCCGACTACAAGACGCCCGCCATCGCCGGCGCCCCGGTCGGTGCCGTCGGCGGACTCAAGATCGACCTGACGCGGCTCTTTGTGGGCGACGTCAAGGATGCCCTGGAGCAGGCCGCCCTGGAACGCGACCGCGAGCTGGTAGCCGACGGCCGCGCCGCGGTCGGTACGACCGTCGGCATGCCGAAGCGTCAGGCCGACAAGCCGCAGCAGCCGAAGGACGACCTCGACAACCTGATGGACGCGCTCGACGACCTGGATCTCTAGGAGGCCGTTGCAGCTGATGTCTTTACCAGCCGCGAGCGCGAGTGAGCGGTCAGGTCCGCTCCGTCCCCTTTTTTCTGGAGGTTTGGGAGATCGTCATGCGCACACTCTCGTGGCTCCGCAGCCTGGCCGGCCGGCTCCTCGCCGGCGCGACTGCCTCCGGCATCCGCCCCGTGCGACCCGATGTGCGGCCCGCCGCTGCCCGCGTTCGCGGGCAGGCCGCCCTTCGCCTCGAACTGCTGGAGGACCGCTGCCTCCTCGCCGCCGGCGCCCTCGACCCGTCGTTCAACGCGGGCGCCTTTGCCGGCCGGCAGAGCATCGCCTTCCTGGGCACCAACACGTCCGTCGTCGCCAACGCGGTCGCCGTCCAGCCGGACGGCAAGCTCGTCGTGGCCGGCACCTTCACCTTCAGCAACGGCGGGACCGACTTCGCCGTTGCCCGGTTCGACGCCCGCGGCGTCCTTGACCCGTCGTTCGGCTTCGGCGGGCGCACAACCATCGATATCGGCAACGGCAGCAACGACCAGGCGTTCGCGCTGACTCTCCAGGGTGACGGTCGGATCGTCGTCGTCGGGTCCACCGTTGTTGGGGCCGGGGACGCCAACTTCGCCGTCGCGCGCCTGCACACCGACGGCAGCCTCGACACGTCGTTCAGCGGGGACGGCATCCAGACCATCGCTTTCGACCTCGGTCCGGCCGCCATCCCGCCCACGCCAGCCGCGCGCGACGACCAGGCCACTGCGGTCGGCTTCCAGATCGACGGCAAGGTCGTTGTCGCCGGATTCGCCCAGGTCAACGCCCAGGGCAACTACGACTTCGCCGTCGCGCGGCTGAACACGAACGGCTCGCTCGATGTGTCGTTCGACACAGACGGCAGGCAGACGGTCGCCTTCGACCTCGGCACTGCCCCCAGTGGGACCAACAACGACCGCGCCCAGGATCTGGCCATTCAGGAGGACGGCAAGATCGTCCTCGCCGGGTTCGCCAACGTCGGCAACGCTGCCAACACCTTCAACTTCGCCGTCGCCCGGCTGAACGCCAACGGTTCGCTCGACACGTCATTCGATACCGACGGCCGGCAGGCGTTTGCGTTCAACTCGCTCAACCAGGACTTCGCCACCGGGGCGGCGCTGCAGCCGGACAGCAAGATCGTCGTTGTCGGGACCACGACCGTGACCATCGGTGGGGAGACGGATTTCGCCGTCGCCCGGCTGAACGCCAACGGCTCGTTCGACACGTCGTTCGACACCGACGGCCGGCAGACGGTGGCGTTCAACCTGGGTGGGACCAACAACGACGAGGGCAACGACGTCGCCATCCAGGCGGACGGCAGCATCCTGCTGGCGGGCAGCGCCGCCACCGCGACCGCAGGCGACAGCGACTTCGCCGTCGCCCGCCTGACGACGGCCGGCACCCTCGACACGGCGTTCGACACCGACGGCCGGCAAACGATCGCGTTCCAGGTCGGCGGCAACAACGCCGACGTGGCCACCGGCATCGCCCTGCAGCGGAACGGGCGCATCGTCGTGGCCGGATTCAACGGCGCCCCAGGCGCGACGACGCGCATCGCCGTCGCGCGGCTGCTCGGGCCGGCGGCGACGAGCACCGTGGGGGCGTTCGACCCGGCGACGGGCAACTGGACGTTCCGCAACAGCAACACGGCCGGCAACCCGGACATCGGTCCGTTCGCCTACGGTCCTCCGGGGTGGCTGCCGATCGTCGGCGACTGGGACGGCGATGGCGACTTCACGGTCGGCGTGTTCGATCCGGCGACCGCCACCTTCTACCTGCGCAACAGCAACAGCGCCGGTGCGCCGGATATCGCGGCGTTCGCGTTCGGCACCCCCGGCTGGCTCCCGGTTGCGGGCGACTGGGACGGCGACGGCGTCTGGACGATTGGCGTGTTCGACCCGGCGACGGCCATCTGGTTCCTGCGCAACAGCAACACCCAGGGCATCCCGGACGGCGGCACGTTCCCCTACGGCGGCCCCGGGTGGAAGCCGGCGGTCGGCGACTGGGACGGCAACGGGACGACGACGATCGGTGTGATCGATCCGTCCGGCAACTGGTATCTGCGCAACAACAACACGGCCGGCCCGCCGGACGTCGCGCCGTTCGCCTACGGCGCCGGGTCGTGGACGCCGATCGGCGGCGACTGGGATGGAGACGGCGACTCCACCGTCGGCGTGTTCGACCCAGCCGGCAACTGGTATCTGCGGAATACCAACACTCCGGGCACCCCGGACGTCGGGCCGTTCCAGTTCGGGCAGGGGACGTTCCTGCCGGTGGCGGGCGACTGGAACTTTCCGGCCGCCCCGCTCCGGGCCGCCTTCGACCGCGGGCCGGGCGCCGCCGCGATCAGCACCGGACAGCTGCAGTCCGTCGTCTCCGCCGCTCTCGGTCGCCTGCGGACTGCGGGCGTTAGCTCGCGGTTGCTCGACGGTTTGGCGGGAGTGACGGTCGAGCTGCGCGACCTGCCGGGCGCCACGCTGAGCCTCGCCTACACGGCCGGCAACCGGGTCGTCATCGACGACGACGGCGCGGGCCGCGGGTGGTTCGTGGACCCGACCCCGGGAGCCGACGAGGAGTTCGCCGCCAGCGGCCAGGCGCTGGCGGGGTCGGCTGCTGCCGGCCGGACTGACCTGCTGACGGCGATGTTGCACGAGTACGGGCACCTCGCCGGGCTGTCGGATGACATCGGCAGCACGCTGATGGCGGGGATGCTGGACCTCGGGACGCGCTACACCCAGGCGCTGGACACCGTCTTCGGCCAGAGGTAAGGACCAGTCCGGGACTCCCTCCGTGGGGCAGGCATTCCTGCCTGCTCCACGGAGTCTGGGCGATAGTCGCGACTTCGTCACCTCCGTCGATCGTCGTTGCGGGTGGTGCCCACGCCCTTCCCTTCGCTCCAGCGCACTTGCCCGCCCCAGCCGATTCGAGCCCGCGCCGACCGGGTGGGGTATAATGGACCAGGGAGGTATCTCTCATGCAATCCGCCTTGCGCCTGGAAACCACGGTCCTGCCCGGCCACCGCCTCGAAATCAGCGCCCCGGAACTGCCCGAGGGCGCCACGGTGGAGGTCATCGTCGTCCTGCCCGGCAAGCCGGAACCGCAGTTCAGTTCGGCGCTGGACTTTCTGAAATCGCTCCCATCGGATCCCCGCGCCTTCCCAACCTGGGAGGAGTACGAGCAGCACCTGCGGGAGGAGAAGGACGCATGGGATCGCTAACTGTTCCCTCCTCCGGTCTGGTCTACTTCGACGCGAACTCGGTGATCTACAGCGTGGAGAAGCACCCCACCTACTGGCCGCTCCTCCAGCCGCTGCGGTACGCGGCGAAGGGGAGAACCATCGAAATCGTCAGTAGCGATCTGGTGCTGATGGAAACCCTGGTTGGCCCGTTCAAGGCCGGGGACGTGGCGCTGGCGAACACCTACGAGTCACTTTTCCACCAGGCCCAAACCCGGCTCCTCCCGATCACCCAGGCCATCCTGCGGGAGGCGGCCCGGCTGCGAGCGACGACGAAGCTCAAGACCCCCGACGCGCTGTACGCCGCCACCGCGACGGCCGCCGGGTGCGCGCTGTTCGTCACCAACGACGTCGCGTTCCGGGCCGTCCCGGCCCTTCCTCTCGCGATCCTCGATGACGCGCTGAGGGCGTGAACGGCCCGGGCTAACCGGCCGGTCCGGCGGGAAAGCGTTGCATCGCGTTCGCGCCGAGGGGTATACTCGAAATCGTTCCATCCCGCCGGGGTACGAACCTGGGCCTGTGCTCCCGGCGCCCGCGACAGAGCAGAGCCATGCCCACCCCCTCCAGCAACGTCACCCCCAACCCGCCTGGCGAAACCCTGCGCCTGGAGTCCCTCGACGAAATTCGCCAGGCCACCGGCGACTTCCACCTCCCGACGGTCCGCGAAAACATCCAGGTGGCGGCCCCGCCCGTCCCGTTCCGGCCCACTCACCGGCCGCCCATGGCCGTCCTCGGTATCCTCGACGACGGGGCCGAAACCGGCGAGGAGGTACGGGTGCGCACGGACAGGTTCGTCCTCGGCCGCGCCGAGGGCAACGTCGTCATCCCCCACGACCCGATGATGTCCGGTCGCCATGCGGAGATCAGCCGAACCTGCGAGAAGGGCCGATGGCGCTGGTTCCTCACCGACCTCGGGTCCACCAACGGCACGTTCGCCCGCGTCTCCAGCGTCCCCCTCGAGCACGGCCAGGAAGTCCTGCTCGGCGGCGGGCGCTACCGATTCGACGCGGCCCCGCACGGCCCGTCTCTGCTCGCCGCCGTCCGGCCGCGCGACACCACTCCGTGGCAGGGCGTCATGGCGGCGGACCTGCTGCCGTCCCTCGTCGAGGTCACGCCGCGCGGCGATGGGCAGCGCCGTCTGCTGCCGGGTGAGGACAACTGGATCGGCCGCGACCCGCAGTGCCACGTCGCCCTCCCCGGGGACGCGCTGCTCAGCGCACGCCATGCACGCATCCACCGAGCGACCGGCGGCGACTGGCTTCTTACCAGCGCCGGGTCGTTCAACGGCTGCTGGGTGCGCATCGCGAAAATGCCGCTGGACCAGTCCTGCTGCTTTCAGCTCGGCGAACAGCGGTTCGTGCTGAGGATCCTCGGATGAAACTCCGGCTTGAAATCACCGCCCCCGGGGTGGACGCCCATTTCGACCACGCCGGCCCCGCCGTCCGCATCGGCCGCGACCCGCGTTCGGAACTGCCGGTCCAGGGCGAGCAGGTGTCCTGGCGGCACGCGCGCCTCGACCTGACCGCCCACGGTGCCCGCCTCACCGACCTCGGTTCGACCAACGGCACCTTCGTCAACGACCGCCGGGTCACCGCCGGCGCCCCGGTACAGGTCGGCGACGTCATCGGACTGGGGGCGACCGGGCCGCGGCTGGTCGTGCTGGAACTCGATCTCACCGAGGCGGAGGTCGAGTGCGTTCGCGCGACTCCGGAGGGCCGACCGTCCGCCACCGCTCTTCGGGCGGCGTCTGCTCCGCCCGTCGCGGTGCTCACCCCGGCCGGCACGGAGGAGGGCGTGAAGGAGGCGCTGACCCGGACTCGCCGCTGGCCCGGCGTGGCTCTCGCGACCACCGCCGTGGTCGTCCTCGTGGCCGCCGGCGGTTACCTGCTGTATCGTGGCGGATCCGGCGACACGACATCCCCCGACACCGGGCCGACCGTCCTGGCCCGCCAGGCTTACGCGGACCATCAGGTCGAACTCGTCCAGGTGAACGAGCGGCAATCGCGCGGTCTCACGTTCGACGCCGACGAGTACCCGCCCGGTGCCGTGTTCTCGCAGACCGTCGCGGCGGAATTGCGGCCCGGCGCCAACGAGGTGCTGCTGGTCGAGAAGAACTCCTTCGAGCAGGAACGGGCCGTGCAGCTGTGGCTGGGGCTACGGCCTGCCGGCCCGCCCGGGCAGGGGCTGCCAAAGGTCAAGCTGACGGCCGTCGTCAACGGCACCGCGCTCGCGTTCGACTCGATCGCCCCGCGCGGCGAGGCGCTCGAAACCGAGACGCAGGCGGTGACGCTGGCGGCCGGGCGGCGCAACGTGATCCGCGTTCGGGTGGAGAACGAGGGGCCGGGCAAGGCGGACGTCAAGCTGCAGGTCAGCTGGCGCGACGACCCGACCCGCGTCGATCTCTACGTCCTGGCGCTGGGCATCTCGCGCTACCGCCAGCCGGGGCTGAAACTGAGCTACGCCCACCGCGACGCGGAGGAACTGATGACCGCCTTCCGCACCCAGCAGGGCAAGCTGTTCCACAAGGTCCACGCCGCGCTGCTGTGCGACGGCCAGGCGACGGCCAGCGCCATCTCGGCGAAGCTGAAGTGGCTGCGCGACACGCCGCGCGAACACGACCTGGCGATCATCACCTACGCCGGCCACGGGGACAAGCACCCGGCGAGCGAGCAGTTCTACCTGCTGCCGTCGGACTTCGATCCGGGGCCGCCGGATAGCCCGCGCGAGCTGATGGCGACCGGCGCCCTGTCGTGGGGGAACGTCTGGGAGGACTACCTGAGCCGGATGAAGTGCCGGGTGGTGGTCATCATGGACGCCTGCCACAGCGGCGCGATCACGCTGCCCGGGCTGCGCAAGACGCCGGGGCGGACCGGGTTTGACCGCGGGGGTGTGGAGGGGGCGCTGCGGAAGTTTACCCAGACGCGGCAGAAGCGCGGCGTGGTCCTGATCGCGGCGTGCATGAAGGACCAGGTGGCGTATGAGAAGGCGGCGCTCGGCCACGGCGCCCTGACCAGGGCGGTACTCGACTGCATGCGCGAGCCGCGCAGCGAGGTGCTCACACTGGCCGGGTTGCTGCACTACGTCCAGGATCGCGTCCCGCAACTGGCCGGGGCCGACCAGGCGGTGGTGGTCACGCAGACCGGCAACGTCTCCTATCCGCACATCCCCATCAGCGTCCCGCCGGCCCCCCGGTGACCTGCGGCGGCAGGTCGGGGGTGGCCGGCGCCTGGCCCCGCGCCAGCGCCTGCCGCCGTTCCACGTAGGCGGCCCGCAGCATGGTCGTGGCGGTGTACACCACGACGACCACGACGAGCCAGCGCACCACGTCCAGCGGCAGATCCTTGACGATGAACGCGGCCAGCAGCACCGCCGGCACCCCCGCGAGGGCCAGCCCCAGGGCGGCGCGCGCGTCGTATGCCTCGGTCCGGATGAAACGGACGCTCGCCACTGGCATGAGGAACGCGCACGACCCCATCATGATCGGGAACGCCGCCTTCTGGTTCATGCCGAGCAGGCTCACCATGATCATGATCGGGGCGTAGGCACCGATCCCGATGGTCATCAGCGCGCCGAACACGAAGTTGCCGGCGAGCCCCGCGGCCAGGAGGACGCCGTCGAGGCCGAGAGCGTGCCCACCTTCGGGGAAGAGGTCCAGCAACCGGCCGAGGATGAACCCGGTCGCGACCAGCAGCGCGATGCCCATGCCGACCTGGATCCTGTGCCGCGGCAGGCGCGTGACCACCCCGGCCCCAAGCCAGGCGCCCAGCACCGCGGCGCCGATCAGCAGGACCAGCGTCATCATCTCGATCTCCAGGATGGTGATGTAGATGAGAGCCTGGGCGATCGTCGGGAGGGTGTGGCCGACGTTGAGCGTGCCCGGAATCTTCTCGTCGGGCACCACCCCACGCAGGCGGTAGAGCGCCGTGGTGGTGGCGTAGGAGCCGATCCCCAGAGTGTCGAGGAAGTCGCTGATGAACCCAACCAGTCCCTGGAAGGGGGTCGGTACGCGCCACCCCCTGCGCCGGGTCAGCTCGCCCGCCCAGACGGCGCAGAACAGAACCCCGATGACGCCAAGCAGGATCAGCAGGGCGGTTTTCGCAGCCGGCATGAACGGTCGCTCCCACGGATACGGTTCCAGTCGGCGCCGGCGCCTCGCCGGCCTTTCACTTCCCCGCCGCGAGCTGCTCGAAGGTGAGGTTCAGGATCGGGTAGGCGCGCCAGTCGCGGTAATCGAAGTGCCACCACTCCACCTCGTAGACGGTGAACCCCTCGGCTGCCATCGCCCGCCGCAGCAGATCCCGGTGCCAGCGCTGGCGCGACGTCCCGCCCGGATATTCCGGGTAAGAGCGGTCGGAGAACTCGTCGAAACCGCTCACCATCTCGACTACCTTGCCGGTCTTCAGATCGTAAAGCGTCAGATCCACGGCGCAGCCGCGGTTGTGCCGCGACCCCTGCGCCGGGTCGGCGACGAACAGGCGCAGCTTCTCGGGCGTCGCGTCCCAGAACATTTTCGTGACGTGCCACGGCCGGTAGGCGTCGTGGATCAGCAGCCCGTAGCCTTGCTCCTTCAGCTTGCGGTGGACGCGCACGACCGCCTCGGCCGCGGGCCGCTGCAGGTACGCCTTCGCCGACGTGTACAAGGGTGTGCCGAGGAAGTTGTTCGTCGTCGCGTAGCGGATATCGAGCTTGATGGTCGGGTCGAGGGCGACCACTTCCATCAGGTCCGGCTTGCGGAACGGCCCCTGCTCGGCCGGCGGGTTCGCCTTCAGCGCTGCCGGGCGCAGTTCGGCGACCGGGCGGGCAGGGCGGATCTGGAAGGTCTTGCCCTCGCCGTCGAGGGCGCGCCGCGGGAACAGCACGCTCGCCGCCTCCACCTTCGTCGCGCGCCCGGTGTCGTCGCGCGTGAAGATGAGTTTCTCGCCGGGGTAGAGGCCGAAGTCGGGGAAAGCGTAGATGTCGGCAGATACCTCGGTAAGGGGGTAGAGGAAGAACCACTCGATCAGCGCGTACAGCTTGCCGTCCCGCTCCAGCACGTACAGCGTGTTGTGGTCCCAGCCGTACTCGCCGATCAGCCCTTGCCACTTCGCCAGCGGCGCTTCCGGGCGCTTGACCGCGACGCGCTCGTACACGTCCGCGCCGATGTGCAGTTTCTTCCCCCTCGGCACGACGCGCAGCCCGTGGGCGGTGATGTCGTCGGCCAGCAACTCCTGGCCCGCGGCCCGCAACTCCATGCGCATGCCGCCCAGCAGCGGCCAGAGGTAGAGTCGCCCGCCGTCCTCACGCAGCTCGATCTGCTTCTTGCCCGCCCGGTAGTGCCCGGCGAGGCGGCGCGCCTGGGCCGGATCGAGCGGTTTCGTCTCCGCGATGGCGGGCAGGGGTTTCCCCTGACGCACTGCGAGCATGTGCCGCAGGGCGACGTCAGCGGCCCGGCGCGTGACCGCGTTGGCGACGTCCTTCGACGCGATCACGACGACACCGAGTTTGTCGTCGGGCAGGGCGGCGAACTCGGTCGCGAATCCGTAGACCGCGCCGCCGTGGCCGATACGCCGCCGTCCGTCGAACTCGGAGACAGCGAAGCTGACGCCGTAGCCGCCCTTCTCGCCCTTCTTGATGAACCTCGGCACCCACATCTTTTCCAGCGTGGCCTTCTCCAGCAGTTGCTTCTCGCCGGTGCGGCCGCCCGCGAACAGGAAGCTCTGCAGCCGTCCCAGGTCCGTCACCGTCGAGTAGAGGTTGCCGGCCGGCGACGTGCCCAGCCCGAACGTCGGCGCCGGGAACTCGCGTCCGTGGTAGGTCCACATGACTGCGTACGCCAGCCGCCCCTTCAGGTCCGGCGCCAGCTCGAAGCCGCTGCTCTTCATGCCCACCGGGTCGAGCAGCAGCAGCTTCATCACCTGGGCGAACGGCTCCTTGCGCGTCCGTTCGAGGACGTAGCCGGCGACCGCGACCCCGGCGTTGGAGTAATTCGTCCGCGCCTCGGTCGGGAAGACGAGGGAGGTACGGTTGAGGCTCTCGACTGTCTTCGCGAGTGACGGCGCGCTGTCATCGAAGTAGTTGCCGACGGGCGACTCGCGGACCAGGCCGGAACGGTGGGCGAGGAGATGCCGCAGGGTGATAGCCTTCCTCGACGTCCCGCGCGGCCGGAAGTCGGGCAGGTAGCGCGTGACGGGCTCGTCGAGGTCGATCAGGCCCATCTGCACGAGGAGCATCAGGGCCAGGGCGGTGACCGGCTTGGACACCGAGCCGACGCGGTAGACGGTTTGCGCGGTGGCGGGGACTTTCTGCGCCGCGTCCGCGAACCCGAAGCCACGCGCCCAGACGATGGCCTGATCGTCCACCAGCGCGATCGACAGGGCGGGCAGGCGCTTTAGCTCGACCTCGCGCTGCAGCCAGGTTTCCAGGTCGCGGACGGCGGCCGCGTACCTCGGCGGCGGGTCGATGCGCGCCTGGGCGAGGCACCAGGCCGGCGCCCACAGCATCCGCAGCGTCATGCCAACCAGCAGGGCCTTCAGGACGATTCGTCGCATGCTCGGTTTCCTCGCTTGCGCTTCGTGTCAGGAAACGCCGTCGGAGCCCGAAGCGTAAGCGCGGGGGTTGTCGCTCCCCGCGCTTACGCTTCGGGCTCCGACGGCGCCGAGTGGTTCGTGGCGGTCGCCCACGCGGCCAGTACCAGCGCCGCCGTCTCGACGCGCAGGATCCGCGGACCCAGGTCGAGCAGTTGCCAGCCGGCCGACCGCGCGCGTTCCACCTCCTCGGCCGTGAAGCCACCCTCCGGCCCAACGACCAGTGCGGCGGCCGCGTGGGTCGCCAGCGTCATCCTTGCCGTTCCCCCCGGATGAGCCAGCACTCGCTGCGCCGGCAACTCCGGGCGGCGGGCGTACTCCTCCCACGCTTCCAGTGCCTTCACCTCCATCAATACGTTGCGGCCGCACTGCTTGCTCGCCTCGATGACGTACCGCTGCAACTTCTCCAGCTTCGCCTCGCGCGGGTGGACGACGCTGCGCCGCGTCGAAAGCGGCACGAAGGACGTGACGCCCAGTTCGGTCAGCTTCTCAATGAGGAACTGCGCACGGTCGCCCTTCGGCAGCGGGGCCGCCACCTCCAACCGGAACGGCAATTCGCGCTGGGGCGCCGTCACCTCCGTCACTTCAAGAGTGACGCGCCGCCGTTCCGCGGCGACCACGCGGGCCAGATACTCGCGGCCGTCGCCGTTGAACAGACGCACCTCGGCGCCGAGGCGGGCGCGGCAGACGGCGACGAGGTGATGTGCCTCCGGGCCGTCCAGCTCGACTCGCCCTGGCCCGAGCAGCGTGTCGAGGTAGTAGCGTTCCGACATGACGCCCGCGCCTGAAGTCCGATTACTCGGAAACGCCCGCCGACATCGGCCGCTCGACCGCGTCCGCGAGCAGCCGCCAGTAACGCCGCAAGGTGTCGCGTCCGTCCCTGGGGAGCGCCTGGCCGGCGTAGGCGAGCCCGGCGTACAGATTCGCCAGGCGCCGCGCCGCGTCCTCCAGTGCCGGGTACTCCGCGCCGACCCGCCGCGCGAACTCCAGCGGCGTCTCACCCGTTTCGCGCCCGAGTTTGCGCTCCCGCGCCCACGCTTCCAGCGCGTCGAAGCTGTACTGCACCAGTTCGGCCGGCGTCATCGTGTCGGCGGCACCGTTCAGGAATGGGTCGCGGAACGACGCGAACGGCTTCGGCGGTTGCCGCGCGGCCTCCGCCTCTGCCGTGCTGCCGGCGCTGCCGCCGCCCCACAGACTCTCCCAGAAGGTGCGGAGGGCATCGAGCAGTCGCCGCGCCCACTCCGTGAAGTTCGCCAGCCAGCGCAGCCCCGAGCGCAGCACGTAGAACAGCACCACCAGCGCGACGACGATGCCGACGATCCACTTCAGGGCGGCCACGAGGTCCGGGCTCAGTCGCAGATCCGGCCCGCGCGGCGTGGACGGCTCTTCCGCCCCCTTCTGCCCGCCGTCCCGTTTCTCGCCCTGCTTCTCGCCCTTGAACTGCTTGTCGCCCTGTCCCTTCGCACGGGTGTCCTTCTTGTCGGCGCCTTTCCCCCTGTCGCGCCCCTCGCCACCCTTGTCGGTGCCCTTCCCGTCCTTGCTCGTGCCCCTGGCGTCCTTTACCGCCTTCGCCTCCTTGCCGGCGCTCTTCGCGGCCTTCCCCTTGTCTGACCCGGCCGCTCCCCTGTCCTTGCCGGCGCCGTCGCCGCGCGTCGCGTGGTCGGAGGCGTCGCGCTCGGGTGAGCCGACCGCGCCGGTCCACTCCAGGAAGCGCCGGTACTCGGCGGTCGGCCGCGGCAGGAACGCGCTCACCGCGAGCAGGCCAACGATCAGCCCCGCTCCCATCAGCAGCCAGACGCCCGTCACCGCAGCCGGCATTTTGACCCTGCGCTGGCGCAGGTAGCGGCGCAGGTTGAGGAAGCTCGTCGTGGCCAGCAAACCCATCCCGCTGGCGACGTAAATCACCATCAGGAAGAAGCTGTAGCCGCTGACGGCATTGCGTTCCTCGGTGGTACGGTCCGCATCGGCGGAGATGAGGATCTGCCCCAGCCCGAACAGCGGCAGTGTTGCCAGCGAGAAGTAGACTACCCATACGCCCGGCGCGTGCGGCCGCTTGCTCTGCTCGGTGCGATACTTCTGGTAGCGCTCCCACCAGCCGGCCAGGCCGCCCGCCTTTCCGCGGCGCTTGTCCTCCTTCGGGGCTTTCTGCGCTTCGCCCACGGGACGCCCTCCGTGGGCTTTCTCCTCTTCGCCCCCTCCTCCCCCCTTCCCGCCCATCCTTTGCTCCAGCCCGGCCGCCTCCAGCAGGCCCGCCCCCGAGGCGTCGGTCTGATCGTCGATCAGGGTGCAGTCCCACGTCAGGCGGTGGGCGCTCCACCAGATGATGGCGATCAGCACGAGGTTGATCAGCCAGCCCACCTCGGCAAGGCGCGTCCCCGGCGGATACTCGACGTAGATCAGCAGGGCGACCCAGGTGAGACCGCCGAGCACGAGGCCGTACAGCCCGGCCCGGCCGGCGATCTCGCTCGTCATCGAGATGCGGGCGATCAGCACCGCGCCGAAGACGAAGAAGAAGAGGATCCACTGCAGCCGGCCGTGGTACTGTCCGACGTAGAGCACCTCGAGCAGGAAAAAGACAAGGCTGCCGACGAGCGCCATGATCAGCACCGGGCTGATGGCGATCGCGACGTAATCGGCCAGCGTCTTCCGCGGTCGGTCGGCCATGCTCTCGTTGTATGCAGGCGCTGGCCCCGGAGCAGTTCCGGCCTGGACGGTTGCGGGCCTCTTTTCCGCATCGATCCCGACGCGGTCTCTTGACAGCCCGCCGGTTCTTAGGTAGACCTTAACGGTACGACTAGGCTTGCCTAAGCACGGCCCCTAGCCGATGAAAAGACCACCCTGAAAGGAGCGCGTGCCGGTTGCATGGGCGCCTTCACGGGGCGACTGCGATGAGAGCCGCAATGAGATTGCGACAACAAAGGCATCTCGGAGGTTTGATCTGCGCGATCCTGCTCCTCTTCCTTGCCGGCTGCGGCAACGGCGAGGGGAACACGCAGAGCGGGGCGAAAGGGCACCGCCACGCGCAGCGCCAACTCCAGGTGGACCGCACCTGGAGCGGGGCATACCCGATCGGGGTGGTATGCACGACGGGCATGGTCGCTGACCTCGTCCGCAACGTCGGCGGCACCCGCGTTCAGGTCACGCAACTGATGGGCGAGGGCGTCGATCCGCATCGGTATGAGGTGTCGTCGGGCGACGTGACGCGACTCGACGGCGCGGACATCATCTTCTACTCGGGGCTGCACCTGGAGGGGAAGATGGCCGATCTGTTCGAGCGGCTGTCGAAGCGGCGACCCACCTTCGCTGTGACAGAGTATATCGATCGCAAATATATCCTCGAAGACGAGGAACACAGCGACGACCCGCATAGCTGGTTCGACGTCTCGCTCTGGAGCCAGGCCGCTGGCGTGGTACGCGACGTGCTGATGAAGTACGACCCGACGCACGCGGCGGAATACCGCGCCAACGCCGACGCCTACCAGGCGAAGCTCGTCGAACTGCACGCCTACGCGAAGAAGGAGTTGGCCGCCATTCCGAAGGAGCGGCGCGTGCTGGTGACGGCGCACGATGCCTTCCGCTACTTCGGCCGGGCCTACGACGTCGAGGTGAGGGGCATTCAGGGGATCAGCACGGCGGACGAGGCAGGGCTGAAGGACATCGAGGAGCTGGTGGACTTCATCGTGCGGCGCAAGATCAAGGCGGTGTTCACCGAGACGAGTGTGAGCGCGGGCCACATGCGCGCCCTCATCGAGGGCTGCCGGGCCCGCGGCCACGCCGTCGCCGAGGGCGGCAAGCTCTACTCCGACGCGATGGGCGCGGAGGGCACCGCGAAGGGCACCTACGTCGGCATGGTCCGGCACAACGTGGACACAATCGTGCAGGCGCTGCGCTAGCGGTCAGCAGTCAGCAGAAAGCCCACAGGTTGCGTCCCGCAGACGCCGGCGCGGGTCGAGGGCTAGAAAAGAGCATGGGCTGATGACAGGCAATCTTCTTGTGCGGCTGTCGGGTGTGATGTCTTCCACCGTTCCCCCTCCCGCGTCGTCGGTTCCCTATCTGGATGTTCACGACGTCACCGTCGCCTACCACCGCAAGCCGGTTCTGTGGGACATCGACCTCACGATCCCGGAGCCGAGGTTGGTCGCCGTCGTCGGGCCGAATGGCGCCGGCAAGAGCACGCTGATCAAGGCGGTCCTCGGACTGGTGCCGCTCGCGTCCGGACAGGTGCGCGTCTTCGGCCGGCCGGTGAGCGCGGAGCGGCGGCGCATCGGCTACGTCCCGCAGCGCGAGACGGTGGACTGGGACTTTCCGGTCAGCGTGCTGGACGTGGTGCTGATGGGCACGTATGGTCGGCTCGGCTGGTTCCGCCGGCCGGGGGCGAGGGAGCGTGCCTGTGCTCGCGCGTGCCTGGCCCGGGTCGGGCTGCAGGATCTGGCGGCGCGACAGATCGGCCAGCTGTCGGGCGGACAGCAGCAGCGGACGTTCCTCGCCCGTGCCCTCGCCCAGCAGGCCGACGTGTACTTCATGGACGAACCGCTCGCCGGGGTGGACGCGGCCACCGAGAAAGTCATCATTTCGCTGCTCAAGGAGCTGCGCGACCAGGGCAAGCTGGTGGTGGTCGTTCACCACGACCTGCGCACCGTGCCGCAATACTTCGACCACGTCGTCCTGCTCAACATGCGCGTGGTGGCGAGCGGGCCAACCGAGAAGGTCTTCACCCCCGAGAACCTGCGCCGGACCTACGGCGGACGGCTGTCGATCCTGGAGGCCGCGGCCGAGGCGGTCCAGCACCCCGAACGCACCCGGGGGGAGCGCGCCCCGTGACGGACGACCTGCTCAGCGCGCTCTACGCCCGCTTCGGATACAACACCCTCGTCGTGCTGGCCGGCACGAGCCTGCTCGGCGCCTGCGCCGGCCTGGTGGGGTGCTTCGCGGTGCTGCGGCGGCGGGCGCTGACCGGCGACGCCCTGGCCCACGCCGCCCTGCCCGGGCTATGCCTCGCGTTCCTTGTCGTCGGCGAGCGCAGCCTGCCCGTCCTGCTGGCCGGTGCCTTCCTCGTCGGCCTGCTTGGCACCACTTGCATCACCCTGCTGCGCCGCTGGACGCGCATCAAGGAGGACGCGGCCATCGGCGTGGTTCTGAGCGTCTTCTTCGCACTGGGCCTGATCCTCCGCCTGGCGATTCAGCGCAGCCCCGCCACCTCCGACCGCGCCGGGCTGGATGCGTTCCTGCTCGGCCAGGCGGCGACGATGAAGGCGGCGGACGTGCAGCTGGTCGGGGTCGCGGCGCTGGGCTGCCTGCTGGTGGTGCTGCTGTTCTACAAGGAATTTCGCCTCGTTGCGTTCGACCCGGCGTTCGCCGCGGTGCAGGGCTGGCCGGCCGTGCGCCTCGACCTGCTGCTGATGGGATTGATCGCCCTGACGGTGGTGATCGGCCTGCCGGCCGTCGGCGTGGTGCTGATTGCGGCCCTGCTGATTCTGCCGGGCGCCGCCGCCCGCTTCTGGACCGACCGGCTCGGGCCGATGCTCGCCCTCGCCGCCGTGTTCGGGTTCTGCACCGGCCTGGTTGGCAGTTACCTTAGCTCCCTCTTCGCGCGCCTGCCGACCGGGCCGGTGATTATCCTCGTGGGCACGGTCGTCTTCCTCGTCTCGGTCCTGTTCGCTCCGCGCCGCGGGGCTGTCGCCCGCGCTCTTGCCCAGCGCTGCTTCCGCCGCGAGGTCGAGGAACGTACCCTCCTGCGCGTGCTGTTCGATCTGGCGGAGCCCGAATGGCCCCACGCGGCGCCCCTCTTGCCCGAACGGATCCTGGAGCGCAAGGCATGGTCGGGGCGCCACCTCGACCGGGTTCTCGCCGCCGCGGCCGCCGACGGCTACCTGGCGCGCGACCCGGCGGGCCACGTCGTGCTGACCGAACGGGGTCTGGAGCGAGCGCTACAGGTCGTGCGCGGGCATCGGCTGTGGGAACTCTACCTGACCGAGTACCCGGAGCAGGCCGGCGCCACCGCGGACCTGGGGAACGAGTCGGCCGAGAGCGTGCTGCCGGAAGACGTCGTCGCGGCGCTGCGCGCCCGGCTCAGCGACACCGGCCGCTGGCCCGGTCTGCCTGGCGCGCAGCATATCCGGGAGGCGCGCTGATGGGACCGGACGCGATTCCCGTCGAGCTACCGCTGGCACTGCGCCGTATCATCGTGGGGGTCTTTTGCAGCGTGCCGTGTGCCCTGCTGGGCTGCTACCTCGTGCTGCGCCGCATGAGCCTGCTCGGCGACGCGATCAGCCACGCGGTCCTGCCGGGCATCGCGGTGGCGTTCCTGCTGACCGGGCAGCTTACCGGCATGCCGATCGTGCTCGGGGCGATGGCGGTCGGCGTGCTGACGGCGGTGCTGACGCAGACGATCTATCGGTTCGGCAACGTGCCGGAGGACGCGAGCCTGGGGGTGGTGTTCGCGTCGCTGTTTGCGGTCGGCGTGATTCTGCTCAACCGGGCGGCACGCGGCACCGACCTCGATCCCGACTGCGTCCTGTACGGCCGCTTCGAGCTGACCGTCCTCGAAACCGAGCCGGTGCTGGGGCTGCGCCTGCCGGCCGTTCTGACAACGATGGTGCCGACGCTGGCGCTGACGCTATTTTTCATCGGCGTGTTCTGGAAGGAGCTGAAGGTCGCCTCGTTCGACCCGGCCCTGGCGAGCGCGATGGGGTTCAGCGCGACGGTCGTTCACTACCTGCTGATGGGCATGGTGGCGGCGGTGACGGTCGCCTCGTTCGAGGCGGTTGGTTCGATTCTGGTCGTGGCGATGCTGATTGTGCCGGCAGCGACCGCCCAGCTCCTGACCGATCGGCTCGGCTCGATGCTGCTGCTCGCGTCCGGGGTGGCGGTGGTGGCGGCGGTGTTCGGCCACCTGCTGTCCGCAGAGGCGCTGTTCGACAGCCAGATGTCGGCGATGATGGCGGTGGTGGCGGGCGCCCAGTTCGTGCTGGCGGTCCTGTTCGCGCCGCGCTACGGCGTGCTGAGCAAGATCCTGCGGAACGCCCAGTTGGCGCTGCGCATCGTGGCCGAGGACGTGCTCGCGGCGCTGTACCGGGCCGAGGAGGCGCGGGGCGCCGGCGGCGGCCGCGGTGCCGGCCGGTTGGCGAGGGCGGCTGGCGCGCTGGGTGCTGCGGCGTCAGGGGCAGGTGACGAACGAGGCAGGGGGGTTGCGACTGACGGCGGCGGGCCGGCGGCGGGCCGAGTCGCTGGTGCGCTCCCACCGGCTATGGGAGGCGTACCTGGCGGAGAACATTGATCTCCCGCTCGATCACCTGCACGACGCGGCCGAGCGGATGGAGCACTACGTCGGCCCGGAGTTGCAGAAGGAACTGGAGGCCGAGTTGCAACGGCCCGGTCTCGACCCGCACGGCAAGCCGATCCCGCCATCGCAGGGCTAACGTTTCGCGCAAAGACGCAAAGAGCGCCAAGAACTAATTTCTTGGCGCTCTTTGCGTCTTTGCGCGAAACACTCAGCGCAGCAGCTTGAAGCCACTCAGCGTGATCGTCCGGGCGTCGAAGCTCGTCGGCGCGGCGCCGGGCGTCGGCGACGAAAGTTGCGGGAGCCCGGTCGCGGTCACCACCAGCGTCGTCTGCGGCAGGTCGTAGGCGCCGACGCGCTGCCAGGTGTGGTGAAACGCGGCCGAGCTGCGCAGCGCCCCGGTCTTCAGATCCCACGTGTTCACGACATACGAGACCGGCACAAACTTCTTCTCTCTGTTCAGCCGGTTCTCCAGCACCGTGATCGTGAAGCGCGCGTCTTTCATTTGCCGGTTCACCTCGATGATTTGCCGATCGCGAATGCGGTAGCCGGAGTGCAGCTCGTCGTTCAGCACGCGGATCGCGCGCCCGAGCGGGTGGTTGGCGTTGTCGTCAACGAAGGCGCACGGCGTGTCGCGCTCGGCGCTGTTGTCGAGGCGGTGATCGACCGCCGACTGCAGCTGCCGATGGGTCCAACTCCTCAGCGTCGGGTCGGGCAGGTCCACCTTGACGTTGCCGGTGGCCGCCACCTCGACCTTGCCCTTGACGACCTTGCCGCCGTGATTCACCTCCAGGGCGGCGGTGAACCCGGGGAAGTCGTTCCAGTTCGCCCGCGCGGCCCGCGCCTCGCGCAGCAGTTTCGTCGCGACCGGGTCCGCCTTGACGGCAGGCTGCGCCGCGCCCGCGGCAGGCGCCGCCCCGCGCGCCACGCGGCCGACCGGGAAGGTCAGGGTGGCGTAGTAACGAACCTCCCTGTACTTCTTGCCGGCGTGCTCGCCCTCCTTCGTGACGACGTGACGGGCGCGGATCGCGTAGAGGCCGCTGCCCTTCGGCTCCCCCAGCGCGACGAACCCCTCCGCGTCGGTCTTGCTCTCGGTCGCCTCATCCTGGCCCGGCGCCCGCACCGCCACCTCGGCGCCGGCGAGCGGTTTACCCTGCCAGAGCACGCGCGCCTTCGACTTCCCCTCAACGAGCACCACCTCCAGATGCACCCGCCCCGACGGCTTCCAGAAGGCCGCGGGCGAGCGCTGCGGGGTGGCGCCGATCAGCGCCTTCGGGAGATAGACCATCAGGTACGGGTCGCTCTTGCCGCGCTGCACGACTCCGTACAGGCAAGAGCCGACGAGCACGTGCGCCCCCTTGCCCGGCGGCACCGCGACCAGGGCATTCTTCCCCTTGACCGGGGTCAGTTTCAGGCGGGTGACCTCCTTCCCGTCGCCGACCGAGACGAGTTCCGTTGCGGCGATTTTGGTGATTGGGACGTTCGGGTCGGGCTGCAGATCATCGCTGAAGATGACCTGCGCGCCTGTCCCTTCCGGACCCTCCAGGGGGACGATCCATACGAAGTGGGTCTGCGCCGGCACGGCGCAGACGGCCAGCAGCAGGAGCGCACCGCACCATCGTTTCATGACAGGTTCCTCGCAGGGGGGAGGTAAGAAGAACGCGAAAGCGTTCGACCTGGGCACGGGGAATCATAGCCTCGTCGTGGCGTGCTGCCCAGAGCGTTGTTGAGATTTTGTCTCATTTGGCTAAATTGGTTCTTGACACACTGTCTCAACAAGGTAGGATGCTGCGAGGAGCCCGCCCGAGGAGACATTGCCGTGACCGAACCACGCACGCCGGACCAGCGGCGCGAGACGCCGCAGGAGATGTCGGGAGAGAGGCGCGTGATCGACGCGCGGCAGCTGTTCGGCGAGCAGCAGGAAGTGTGGATCGAGCACGAAGGAGCCTGCTACCGGCTGCGCATCACGCGCCGCGGGAAGCTCATCCTGCAGAAGTGACAGCCCGCTGTCACATGAGAAGAACCTTGTGCGGGTCGATCGGCGCGCCGCGCCACAGCTGGAACCAGCCGCTTTCGGTGTCCATCTCGACGAACAGGAACTGCTGGACCGGCTGACCGGCCTCGTCCTTGATCTCGCGCCAGTAATCCCAGTACTCGATGCCGACGCGCTGCACCTCGCCGGTCTGCACCTTGCCGTCCTTGTTCGCGTCGCGCAGGACCGCGACCTCGGCCCGGTACGATCCGCGCACGTCGTGGATGCGGCGGTACTCCTCCTGCACCACGTCGTCCTGGCGCACCTGGAACAGTCCGGTGTCGTCGCGAACGACGTCGTGCAGTCCCTGGTTATAGCCCATCTCGTCGTACAGTTTCAGCAGCAGCGCGTCGTGTGTCAGCCCACTGACGCGAGTCGGGTCGTCCACCGGGTTGAGGCGCAGTCGGAAGGACACGTCCTCGCCGCCGAGGGGGCGGGCGAGCAGGACGTAATCGACGGACAGGAAGTCCTTGCCGCTCAGGCGCCGGCGAGACGCGCGGATCTCCTGGATGAAGAAGTTGAAGTCGCGCAGGTCGATCGTGTCAATCATGACCGCGTTGCCGACGCGGGCCTTGAGCGGGTTGTAGAACTTGAACTCGACGGGGCCGCCGGCCAGCCACTCGGTCAGCATCTCCCACAACGTCTTGCCGCGAGCCATGGCGCTTTCCCCCGTGAGAACCCGGCGTCGCTTCCCGGCGCTGTGTCCGGGCGGCGAAGCGGTCCGCCCACCCTGTCATACACCCGCGGGCCGCCGGCGCCCAGCTTTCTCCGGCCGGGCGGGCGGTGGGATCATTCCCGGCTGAACAGCCTGAACTGGGCGCTCGTGTGGCGTGCCGACCGGATGCCAGAGGAGTACCGCGGCGCCCTCTCCCGCTCACCCGTCCGCCATCGCCAGCCGCTGACGGATCGGCGGGTGGTCGTAGAACAGCCACGCGACCAGCGGGTTCGGGTCCGGGTCCGACTTGTTCAACCGCGCCAGCTTGACGAACGCCGCGCGGTAGGCCCGCGGGTCGCGTGTGCGGTCCAGCGCGTAGCGGTCGCACTGGCGCTCGAAGAACCGGCTGATCGCGTTCTGCACCGGACCCAGCGCCAGCCCGAACAGCGTCAGCACCAGCAGCACCAGGGGCAGCGCCGCCGGATCGTTGAACGCGGTGTAACCGAGGCGCTCGGCGCCGGCCCGCAACACCCAGTCCACCACCCAGAACCCGACCGCCGAGAGCACCACGCTCCAGGCGATCATCTTCGGGAGGTGGTGGTGGACGTGGTGGCCGACCTCGTGGGCAAACACCACCTCGATCTCCTCGGGGGTGAACTGCTCCAGCAGCGTGTCGCCGAGCAGCACGCGCCGCGTCCGCCCCAGCCCGGCCAGGGCCGCGTTCGCCTTGCGCGTCTCCGCGCTGAGGTGCAGCCGGTAGACGCCCTCGACGGCCAGCCCGGTCCCCTCGAACAGGTGACGCAGTCGCGCCTCCAGCGCCGCGTCCTCCAGGCGCGTCACCTTGTAGAACAGCGGCAGGATGACGACCGGCAACAGGCGCCCCAGCACCAGGGTGACCGCCAGCCACCCGACCGCCGCCCACACCCACCACGGCTCGGTGAACCGCAGCAGCGCGTACAGCCCGAACAGAAGGGGCAGGCCGATCACCCCGCCGACGAGGTAACCCTTGATCGTCCGCCACACCCACTGCCCGAGCGTCTGGTTGCTCAGCTGATAGCGGTGTTCGAGGACGTACCCCGACCAGAACGCCAGCGGCAGGGTCAGCAGTTCCAGCCCGACGCCAACCACCGCGGCGACCACGAACAGCCTCAGCCACTCGCCTTCTCCCAGCCACGCGCGGAGCGAGGCATCCAGGCGCGGGCCGACCTCGAGGGCCATGAGCGTCAGGAACCCGAGGCTCAGCAGAGTGTTCCCGAGCGCGGCGGTCAGCTTCTGCCGCTGGTAGCGCTTCACCTCCGGCGGGGTTGGTTCGAGTTCGGTGGGGTGGGGCGGGACGGTGGGGAGAGGTTCCATGCAACAGTACCGTGCGAGAGCGAGATCCGGCGGTGGTGTCCAGTTCATTATAGGGGGCGTGGCACCGTTGTTGGGCGCGGCATCACCCCCGTGGGCCACCCGACACAAACCCGCGATGCGCACTGGCCGCGCTGGCGCGGATTCGCTATGGTAACGGTTCGGTTTATCAAGCCAAACCAGCAAGGGCACGAGCCATGTACGCGGTGTTTGAGGACGGTTCGCGGCAGTACCTCGTCAGCGAAGGCGATGTGGTCAAGGTCGATTACCGCGAAACCGAGGAGGGCGATCAGGTCGAGTTCAACCGGATCCTCCTGTACCAGAAGGACGGCGATACCCGCATCGGTCAGCCGGCCGTCGAGGGCGCGCGCGTCGTCGCCGAGGTGATCGACCACCCGTCCACGAAACTCTATATCCAGAAATTCCGGCGCCGGAAGAACTCGCGCCGGCTGCGCGGCCACCGCCAGCACTACACCCGGGTGCAGATCCAGTCGATCCTGCTGCCGGGTGAACAGCCGCGCCCCCGCGAGGAAGCGCCGGCCCCCGCCGGCGAGCCGGCCCCGGCCCAGAGCTGAGCCCCGGGAAACTGAACTCAGGAACGGGCCGCGGGCGCCGGAGGACTATTTCCCTCCGGCGCCCGCGGCCCGCTTTGCGCCCCCGCTTCGGTCAGAACAGCGCGACCTGCGTCACCGCAATCTTCCCGCCAAAGCACACAGCGACATCGTGCCCCGGCGCCCGGCGGCGCTGGTGATAGTCGCCGTTGTAATGGAACCACTCGCCGTCCAGGCGGAAGCTCAGCGGCAGCGGGGCCGGATCGAGGGGGCAGTACACGACCTCGGGCCGGTCGGCGCCCGAATCGAGGTGCGGCAGATTTACGTTCCAGAAGCGGCCGGGTGGGCACGGCTGCCCGATCAGGTCGCACAGCACCGGCCGAAGCCACGCCGCCGCCCGCTGCCAGTCGATCTCCCGACCGCGGCGGTGGTAGTGCGAGAACGCGATGCCCGGGACGCCGTGCAGCACCGCCTCGCGCACCGCCGCCACCGTGCCGGAGTGGTGGACGTCGGCGCCCAGGTTCCCCCCGGCGTTGATACCCGAGAGAACCCACGCCACATCCGGGATCAGGCCATGCAGCCCCACGCGGACGCAGTCGGCCGGCGTCCCGCAGACGGCATAGCGACCCTGCCCGCGCTGCTCGACGCGGATCGGCGCGCCGGTCGTGACCCGGTGGCTGCAGCCGGACAGGGGTTCGGCGGGCGCGGAAACCACCGGCGTGCCGACGGCCGCGGCCGCCGCAAAGAGGGCCGCAAGTCCCGGCGCGTCGATCCCGTCATCGTTGGTCAGGAGCAGTTTCATCGTGCTGTAACTCATTGTATGAGGATCACCGCGCGACCTGAAGTCGCCGCGGCGAAACGGGCACACCCCGCACGCGCGGCAGCGCTTCCCCCTTTGCCTCTCCCCCTTTCCCCCTGACCCCCGCCCCCTTTTTTCCGATAATGCCCGCATGTGCCAGCGGTGGCTCCTTACCGCCTGGTCTCGACCGTGGCTGCCGGGGCTGCCGACACCCTGACGAAGGAGAGCGAGGTGCAGGAATTCCTACAGCAGTGGGGCTACCTGGGGGTGTTCCTCGCCATCGTCGGCACCGGCCTGGGCCTGCCGATCCCCGAGGAACTGCCGGTCGTCATCGGGGGGGGGCTGGCAGGGGGTGGGTCGGCCAGGTGGTGGATCATGCTGCCGGTCGCCATCGTCGCTGTCATCATCGGCGATAGCTTTCTTTACCTGATCGGCCGATTCTACGGCCCGCGCCTGCTCCAGTATCGGTGGGTCCGGACCAGGCTGCTCCCGGCGGATCGGCTGCAAAAGATCGAGAACAACTTCCAGAAGTACGGAGTCCGTATTCTCCTCTTCGCTCGCCTCACTCCCGGCATCCGGGCGCCGATCTTCCTGACCGCCGGCCTGACGAAGCTCTCGATGGCCCGCTTCCTGCTCGCCGACGGCATCTACGCCATCCCCGGGGTGACGCTGCTGTTCTTCCTCGGATACTGGTTCGCCGAGGCGATGGTCGGCATCATCGAGGACATCGCCCACTTCAAGAACACCCTCATCCTCGTGGCCATCGGCCTGGTCGGGCTGTACGTTCTGTACCGCTTCCTGCGCCGCCCGGTGGTCACCGGCAGCCCCAGGGAGATGCCGAAGGCGATGGCGAAGATCGAGCGCGGCGTCGAGAAGGTGGTCAACACCGTGGAGGACGTGGCCACCATGATCATCCACCCGCAGAAGACGGGGACGTTTCAGGTCCGCAGGGACGAGAAGGGCGACCAGCCCCCTCCGGACGGCGAGGCGCCGCGTCCCGAGGCGCCGCAGCCCGAGCAGGCCCAGGAGCCCGGAACCCCGCCGCGAACCTAGCGCAGGTTCAGAGAGATGGTGCGGAAGGGGTTTTCGTAAAGCCCACGGGCTTTCCAAACAACGGCTGCACACCACTCCCCTTGAACCTGCATTAGCGCCGCAACCCCACATGGCCGCCACCGACCTCGTCGTCGCGATGACCGGAGCCAGCGGGGCGCCCTACGGCGTCCGCCTGCTGGAGGTGCTGCTCCGCGCCGGCCGGACCGTTCACTTCACCCTCAGTCTGGCCGCCGTGCAGGTGCTCGAGGAAGAGATGGATCGGCGCGTCAACCTCGGTTGCTTCGACGCGCGCGATCTGCTCGGGGACGCGGCCGACGCGGCCGCCCCGGGGCAACTTCGGTACTACGACCACCGCGACTTCCGGGCGGGGATCGCCAGCGGGTCGTTCCTGACGGGCGGGATGGCCGTCTGCCCGTGCAGCATGGGGACGACGGCCGCCATCGCCCACGGGCTGTCGCAAAACCTCATCCACCGGGCCGCCGACGTCCACCTCAAGGAGCGGCGCAAGCTGATCCTCACGCCGCGCGAGACGCCGCTGAGCGCCGTGCAGCTGCGCAACCTGGCCCTGTGCGCCGAGGCGGGCGCGGTCGTCCTGCCCGGGATGCCCGCGTTCTACACGCGGCCGCGCTCGCTGCAGGACATGATCGATTTCGTCGTCGGCCGCATCTGCGACCAGCTCGGCGTCGAACACCAGCTATTCCGGCGCTGGGGCGAAGGAGACGGGACGGGGTAGGGGTGGTGCGCCCTCGGCAAAGTCCACGGATGGCGGCCCGTGGGGCAAGCGTCCGGCACCTGCCCTGCGGACTTTACGGAATCACCGGGAACCCGCCGATCGGACGCCGTGTCTGTTGAACGGCGCCCCGCGGATCCCTAAGATTCCTTCAACGACTGGCCGTTTCACGAAAGACTGGCTCACCCATGCGGCACCTGCTCTCCGCCCTCGTTCACAACCAGCCCGGCGTCCTGGCGCACGTCTCGGGCATGCTCGCTTCGCGCGGTTTTAACATCGACAGCCTTGCCGTCGGCGAAACCGAGGATCCGAACCTGTCGCGCATGACGTTCGTCGTCCACGGCGACGACGCCGAGCTGGAGCAGGTCCGCAAGCAGCTCGACAAGATCGTCACCGTCGTCAAGGTGCAGGACATCGGCAGCGAGGATCACGTCGAGCGCGACCTGATGCTGCTCAAGGTCGAGGCGACGCCGGCCCAGCGGATGGAGATCGTCCTGCTGGTCGAGATGTTCCGCGCCCGGGTGGTGGACGTCAGTCCGAGCGACCTGATGATCGAGATTTCCGGGCAGGAGCGAAAGATCGAGGCGTTCATCGACCTGATGCGCCCCTACAGCATCCTCGAACTGGCCCGCACCGGGCGGATCGCCCTCATTCGCGGCACGCCAGGCCAGGGAGACGTTCCATGACGACGCGCGACCTCGCCCGTACCACGCGCCCACTTCTGCCGGCCACCGTCGAGGCGCTGCGGCACGTCCAGCCCGGGCAGCGCATCCGCATCACGCAGACGGTGCGCGTCGGCATCAAGAGATGGACGACCACCGTCACCGGCGTGTTCCGCGATTCCAACACCCTCGCCACCGGGCTGGCCACCCAGCGCGTGCCCGAGGATGCCATCCTCGTCCCGATCGTCCACTTCACCAAGGACAACAACGAGCTGTCGAGCGTTACCCTGGACGAGAACAGCCGCATCGAAATCCTGGCCTGATTCGCGGCTCTGCCGCCCGCGGCCTGGCGGGAAGATTACTCCCCGGTCAGGCGCAGCACGCGGTCGATGTACGTCCGGACCGCGGCGCCATCAACGCCGACGCCCATCTCGACGTTCGGGTTGGCCTTCTGACCAACGCGCTGATCGACCACGCTCATGCCGCGCGTCAGTTCGCCGCGCGTCTCCACATCGACGACCATGTCGCGCGTGCTGATCGCGCCCGGCTGCGACACCGCGATGACACCGAGGACGTCCTTGAGGTGGAACCCCTCCAGCCCGTACAGGTTGGACGTCGCCCCGATCCCGAACGGCACGATGCGGCGCAGGAACGCGCAGGTGCGCGACTCCGGGCACGGCAGGTCCAGCAGATCCTTCGGCGAGAACAGCACCTTGCGCATCAGGTCCAGCGGGATCAGCGTGAGCGAGACGCCGCACTGCAGCACCTGCCGGGCCGCCAGCGGGTCGCACGCGAAGTGGAACTCGCTCACCGGGCCGGCGTTGCCCGGCTCGTTCAGGGTGCCGCCGAGACACACGACGCGCTGGACCAGCGCCGGCAACTCCGGATCGCGGTCCAGCGCCCGGGCCAGGACCGTCAGCGGTCCCATGGACACGACCGTCACCTCCTTGGGGTGCTGGCGGACCATGTCCACGAGCAGGCGGTCGCTCGGGTGCGGGTGGTGCAGCTCCGCGCACGGGAACGAGACGCCGCCAAGCCCGCCCGGGCCGTGCAGTCGGATGCCGTCGAGGTCGTACTCGACCGGCAGGGCCGCCCCGAGACGCGGCCACCGGCGCGGATCGAGTTGCTCGACGACGATATGAACGTTGCGTGTCGCCTGCTCCGCGCTGACGTTGCCCGCGGTCGCCAGCAGCGCGAGTACCTCCAGGGTCGGGTCGTTCAGGGCCAGCGCCACCGCGAAGGCGGTGTCGATGCCCGGGTCGCCGATCAGGATGACCTGGTTCGCCATGGCTGCCCACTTCCTTCTGCGTGCCCGGAAGGGCGTTATGAGGAAGAGCCGGCGCGTCGTTGCCCCGGCCGTTCGCGCTCACCCGGCGGGCGCGGCGGCCTCGCGGGAACAGGTAGTCAGGCGATTCAGGACCGCGAGCGCCCGGCCGGACGCCAGCGCGTCCGCCGCCAGTTTCACCCCCTGGGCCAGGGTGTCCGCCCGTTCGGCCGCCAGGAGGGCCGCGGCAGCGTTCGCCAGGACCACCCGGGCGGCCGGCCCGTCCGCCCCTTCGAGGATGGCGCGCACGGCTCGGGCACTGGCCTCCGGGCCGTCCGCCTGCAACTCGGCCAGAGAGCACTCGCGCAGGCCGAAGTCCGCCGGCGTCCACTCCCACGCGCGCACCGTGTGGCCGCGCACCTCGCGCACGATCGTCGGGGCGCCGAGGGTGACCTCGTCCAGGCCGTCGCGGCCGCACACGACCAGGGCGCGGCGCGTCCCCAGCCGAGCCAGCGCGCCGGCCATCAGGTCGAGCAGTTCCGGCCGGCCGACGCCGAGAAGCTGGTAAGCGGCGCCGGCCGGGTTGGCCAGAGGGCCGAGGCAGTTGAACAGCGTGCCGACCCGGAGCCGACGGCGCAGGGACGCGACGTGGCGCAGGGCCGGATGAAAGTGCGGCGCGAAGCAAAACGCCAGCCCGGCCCGGTCGAGGCACCGGCGGGCGAAGACGCCGTCCCCTTCGACGTGGACGCCCAGGGCGGCGAGGACGTCCGCGCTGCCGCTCTGGCTGGACACGGACCGATTGCCGTGCTTGACGACCGGGACGCCAGCGGCCGCGACGACGAACGCCGCGGCCGTGCTGATGTTGAACGTGCCGGCGCCATCGCCGCCGGTCCCGCACGTGTCCAGCACCTCGTCGCGCCCCGGATCCCAGCGTACCATGTGGTCGCGCAGCACCCCAGCAGCGGCCGCGACCTCGTCGGCCGTCTCTCCCTTCATGCGCAGCCCGACCAGGAAGGCGGCGGCCTCCGCGTCCCCACACCGGCCGGCCATCATCTCGCCGAGGACGGCGCGAACCTGCTCGGGCGCCAGGTCGCGCCGCGCGACCAGCGCGGCCAGAACCTCGCCAAACCAGGGGAGCTGGGACATATGCACGGATGAGAGAATGTTTATTCGTCCGGCCCGCCGCCGACCGGCGGAACCTCAAGTGTTGAGCATAGCGGAAATCGGACGCGCCGCCAAAAAATTCTCTTTATTTGTGTACGGACGTCTAATATACTTCCGTTTAGAATGGACAGGCGATGAGGCGCGACACACCATCCCGAAACTCGGGCCTGCGGAAGCCCGGGAAGTACCCCAGAACGAGGTGAGGCGATGCCGATGGCGGAACCTTTTGAAACCACAAAGTCGGCAAAATCGCCATTACACACCACCCCGTCGGCGGCGCCCCGACCCGACACGAACGAGGGAAACCCCATGCCGGACTTCAGCCAGTTGACACAGCGCCAGCGTGAAATCTACGACTTCATCAAGGGCAAGATCGAGCAGCGCGGCTACGGGCCGACAGTGCGCGAGATCGGCAAGGCGTTCGGCATCCAGTCGCCGAACGGGGTGATGTGCCACCTCAAGGCGCTGGAGAAGAAGGGGCTGATCATCCGCGAGGGGTTTTCGGCCCGGGCGATCCAGCTGGTGGACCACCGGCCGCCGTCGCACGGCCTGCCGATGCTCGGCCTCGTCGCTGCCGGCTCGCCGACCGAGGCCGTCGAGCAGCACGACCGGCTCGAACTGGACGATCTGTTCGGCCGGCCGAACCTGTTTGCCCTCAAGGTCCGCGGCACGTCGATGATCGAGGATCACATCGACGACGGGGATTTCGTCGTGATCCGCAAGCAGGAGATGGCGCAGAACGGCGAGCGCGTGGTCGCCATGATCGACGACGAGGTGACGCTGAAGCGCTACTACGACGACACCGACCACATCCGCCTGGAGCCGGCCAACGGCGCGATGCAGCCGATCGTTGTCCCCAAGGGCGCGGCGCAGGTGCTCGGCGTACTCGTCGGCGTCATCCGCAAGTGCTAGCCGGTTGTCTCAATCGCGGTCCAGGCGAGGGTGTCGGAGCCGCTGCGTTGCGTGCGCGGCTCGGACACCTTCCCCTGGATCGCGAATCAGGATGCCGTAGAAGGGGCCTCCCCACCTCCACCCGGGCTCTCGTTCGTCTCGTTGGTGCGAGCGAGGTGGCGGTCCAGAAAGCCGAGCAGCGCTTCCCGGTACAGTACACCACCCGCCTCGACCAGATTCATGTGCCCGGCCCCGGGGATGAGGACCAGTTCGCGCGGCCCGCGGCAGCGCTCGAACAATCGCCCGGCGTCCTCTGCCGGGGCGTGAGAGTCCTCTGTCCCGGTCAGCAGGAGTACCGGCGCGGGGGCCAGCCCGGCGATGTGATCCACCGGGGCGATTTGCCGCAGCCGCAGCCGCAGCCGCCGCTCCGTCACCCAGATGACGCCGCGACGGAAACGGTGGAACCACGCCGGGAACTTGTTGCCGATTCGGTTCTGGAAGGTACTCGCGAGGTCGTGGTAAAGACTTTCGAGGACGACCGCCTCCAGGTGCCGGGCGTGGGCGGCAGCGAAACACACTGCGGCCGCGCCCATCGAGATCCCCAGCGCGGCGCGCGGCTGGTGCGGCCAGCGCTGCCGGACCAGATCCAGCACGGCGGCCACGTCGCGGGCCTCGTGGAACCCGAAAGTGGTGCGCTTGCCGGGGCTCTCTCCGTGAGCCCGGTGGTCGAAGGCGACGCACCGATATCCGGCGGCCGCCAGCAGCGCGATGCGGTCCAGCGCCTGCGCCCGGTTGGCGCGGATGCCGTGAAACAGGGCGACGGTGGCGTGGGCCGTCGCTGGCGTGACCGCCCAACCGCGAAGGGGCAGTCCGTCCTCGGTCTGACACTCCAGCGCTTCCCACTCCAACCCGCACGCGGACGGGGTCGGGCGCGGGGGACTCCGGCTCGGCCGCGTCAGCCAGCGCGACACGGTGTACGCGGTCGCCAGGTAGCCGATACCGGACGCCGCCGCCAGGCTGGCGAGCACTTCTTTCACCCAGGATGTTCTGCGTCGGAGTTCGGACACGGACGGGCCCTCGGGAAGGGCGGTCGAGTGCCGGCGCCGAAGCGCCGTACCCTTGCCATCGGTCGCCACGCCAACACGCCTCCAAAAAAAAACACGTCGTTCCGGAGTCGGGATTATCGACCGTACCACGCGATGAGCCGGGGCAACTCGCCGCGCCCGGCCAGCGTCCGCTGCACGAAGCGCACCCGCCGCGTGCGGAACACCGGGTTGTATCCGAAGTGGTCGTCCACGACGGTTAGTGCTTTCTCTACCGCCTCGACCGTGGGGGCGCCGCCGACGGCCCGCGCGAGCCACAGCGTCACGGGGAACGTCAGCGCCAGCGCCTCCAGGCCGTCCCAGAACGTCGCACCGAACTGGAGGGGACCGCAAAACTGGAGCGAACCGACCTTCACCAGGTAGTACCGCTCCAGCACCGCCTCCGCTTCGGCCTTCAACAGCCCGGCCGCCGCCTCCACCTGCGCGAACGTGGCGTCTTCCGGGATGAGCGCGTTGAGGCGCGGCACCCGGCCGCGGCCGCGCGCGAAACGCCACCCGGCCCGGAGCAGGGACAGGCGGCTGCGCGACGCCGACCCGCGATTCGCCCCGTGGTCCTTGCGGGCGTACAGCGCGAGCGCCTGCCGGAACAGCACCCGGCCGACCCAGTCCGGCCGCCCGATCGCCGCCGGATCCGCCGGCACCTCGGCCTCCAGCCCCTGCCGCAGTACGCTCAGGAACTGGACAAGGCGGCCGCCACTGACTCTATCAAACCGGGCCTGCCGGCACACGACGGCGAGCGCGAGGCACTTGCGCAGCCGGCGCTCGACCCGGTCGGTCCGGTCGCCGAGCAGGGCCAGCAGCACGTCGGTGAAGCGCAACAGGTCGGGCCAGTCCACCTGCTGTCCACGTTGCAGAGGCGGGGGCGGCACGTTCGCTCCCTCGAACTCCTGGGATTGCTCGACGAGCCGTGCGGCCTGGGCCAGTTCTACCTCGCGCCCGGCGAGGGGCCGCCCGTTGTTGGCCGCCGCCGACGGACACGCGAACCGCACCCCGCCGCGCCAGTGGTTGCCGGCCGGCGCCAGTACGAACGGGTACAGCCGGCAGGCGAGCGGTTTCGCGTCGGCGCCGAACCGCTCGTGGATGCGGCAGCAGTTGGCGGCGCCGAGGAACACGCAGCTGCCGTCGGGTTTGTGGCCCAGTCGGACGCGGCGCCGCCACCACGGCCCGTGCCGCACGAAAAGCCGCAGCTTGCCGAGTTCCGGGTCTGCCGCCCACCCCTGCCCCTCGATACGCTGCTGCTCCTCCTCGCTGACGTGGATCTGCAACTCGCGACAGCAATTCCCGCAGCTGTGGCAATCCCAGTTCTGAATGATCGGCAGGTGCCGCACGGGGAGGGACATCAAGGGTGGCAGGGTCAGGGGTCAGAGGGTAGCCCAGGGCTCGCGGGCCGTATTACTCGATCCCCTTCATTGTAACTACGCCGCGTGGCGCGCCGTGCCGGTTTCAGCCACTTCCGCTTGCGGATGGCCGGATCTGCTGCCCCGACGCCCGAACACCACCCAGGCGAGCAGGAACAGCCCCAGGGCAGCCTGAGCCAGGGGGAACATCGCCTCCTCGCCGAACCACTCGCGCACGTGGCCGGTCACCACCGGCCCGGCGATGCACCCCGCACACTCCACCGCCAGGAAACAGGCATTGGCGCGGGCGAGAGCGTGAGCCGGCAACCGCTCGCCGAGCAGCGCCAGGCCCAGCGGGTAGAAGGCGCCGGAGCAGGCGCCGACCGCGAACAGCCACACCGCCAGCCACACCGACGGCCCGCACGCGGGCACCATCCCCAGCCCCAGGATCACGACGCCGTAGCACCCCAGCAGAACCGCCGTCCGCCCCACCCGGTCCGCCAGCCACGCCACCGGCAGTTGCACCACCAGCACGCCGACGACCGCCAGGCTCGTCATTCCGCCGACCTCGCCGCCGGACAGGCCGAGGGAGAAAAGGTGGAGCGGCAGGAAGGTAATCATCACCCCTTCGAGGAACCCCTGATTCCACGCCGACCCGTAACTGAGCAGGTTACGGCGTACCTCCAGCGGCGCCCGCTCCGCCTCCTGGTGCTGCCCCATCGGCGCGGGCAGCCAGCAGCAGACCGGGACCGCGGAGAGGATCGCGACGGCGCCACCGACCAGGAACGCCAGACGCGGCGCCGTGGGGTAAAGCTCCAGCCCGACCGCGTTGCCCAGCGCGTACCCCAGGGTGATCGCGACCGCGTAGCACCCGAAGTTGCGGGACCGGTGTTCGGGCTCGGCCTCCTGGTTAACGAGCGTTTCCAGCGGGATCACGCAGAGGGCGCCGGCGGCCCCGGCGCCGAACCGGACGAGGAACCACCACGCCACGCCCTCACCCCAGGGGAACAGAACCGTCGCCGCTCCGGCGCCGATCATCCCGACGACCGAGCAGACGTTGCCCCAGCGCCGCATCAGCCACGGGACCGCCGCGGCTGTAACCGCCATGCCGAGGTAGTAGGTGCCGGTGTTGCCGCCGGTGAGCGAGTCAGCGCAGCCGGCGGCGGACAGCCAGAGGGCGGCCAGCGGCGCGCTGACGCCGAAGCTGAACGCCCAGCCCGCGGTCCCGGCGCAGATGACGACCAGGGTCCGGTGGCGGCGCAGGAAGCGGCCGAGTGTGCCCATGAACAGAACGCCCTGGCGGAGAAATCGCCGACCCACGGGGGATGATGTTTAACAGACCCGCTTCCCCCTGTCCAGGCGAAGTCCCCCATCCTCCCCCGTCCGGGGGCCGCGACCCGGAGATCGGTCGGGGCAGGTGGTGTGGGCGGGCGCGTGGCGGGCGCGTAGTTTGGTGGAAGGAGAGCAGCAGGAGTACCCCCGCCAGCGCGCTCCCTCGTTCCCCCGGAGGAGGTTGCCTCATGCAGGCCGAGGTCTGGAAAGAACGCGACGTCGCGGCAGCGTTTCTGAACGAGCGCTCGCTGCTGATCCCGGACCGTCAACGTCAGCTGGAAGTGCTGCTGCGCGTCCTGCGCTTCGCGCCGCAACCGCCGCGCCGCGTGCTCGACCTGGGGTGCGGGGACGCCCTCCTGCTCGCGACGGTGCTGGAGGCGTTCCCCGACGCGGCCGGGGTGGCGCTCGACTTCTCGCCGCCGATGCTGGAGCAGGCCCGCGCGCGGTTGAAGGGACTCGGCGAGCGGGCGGTGGTCGTCGAGGCGGACCTGGGCACGCCTGCCTGGCTCGACACCGTGCGCAGCCCGTTCGACGCGGTCATTTCCGGCTTCGCCATCCACCACCTGCCGGACGACCGGAAACAGACCCTGTACCGGGAGGTGTACGGCCTGCTCGCCCCCGGCGGCACCTTCGTCAACTGCGAGCACGTCTCCAGTCCGACGCCACACGGCGAGGAAATGTTCGACGACATGATGACCGAGCACCTCTACCGGCGGCGCAGAGAGCGCGGCGAGGCGGTCACGTTCGAGGAGGTCCGTCGCGAGTTCCTGGGACGGCTCGACCGGGCCGCGAACCTCCTGGCGTCGGTGGAGGAGCAGTGCCGCTGGTTGCGCGAGATCGGCTTCCAGCACGTCGATTGCTTCTGGAAATACTTCGAGCTGGCGCTTTTCGGCGGGCGGCGCTGAAGCCGATCACGGGAACAGGCGGTCGTCGGCCTCTTCCAGGAAGAGTTCCTCGCTCTGGCGGGCCAGGCGGGCGGCGATGCGGTCGCGCAGGATGCTCGGCCGGAACGTCGTGCGCACCTCCTGATGGACCCGGTTGAGCAGGTACGGGATCTCGCGCCCGACGTAGTTGAGTTGACAGTCGGCCGCCAGGATGCGCAGCATGTCGTGCAGGTGGTCCTCGTGGACCTCGAACGCGAACGCCTTCTTGACCGGCCGAAACACGCCGCGCAGGATCTTGCGCGCGGTCCCCTCCAGGAACGAATCGCGCACGAAGCGGCGCACTTCCCCGGTCGCGGCCCCCGCTGGGACGCCCTGCCGCAGATGGTCCGCGAGCGTCTCGACCAGGTACACCTCGCGCGGCCGCAGCGCCTTGGCGAATCGGGCGAACAGGGCGTCCGCCTTGAGGGTCTTCATCACCCCCATCGCCTTCTTGCCCGACTGGAACAGATCCTCGTAGATGCCCAGCCCCTCGTTCGTCGCTGTCAGCCATTCGCTGACCAGCGTCCCGCCGAGGAAGATGTACGGCTCGGCGATCTCCAGGGCGTGCCGGACCTCAAAGTAGCTCATGAAGGCCGACTGCGAGATGCTGAAGATGCCCTGCTCCTGGCGGGCGATGTGGTCGTCGGTGTCGCGGCTTTGTTCCAGGAAGGCGCGGCTCGACCAGTAGTGGATCGAGTCCTGCATCGGCCGGCGATGCGACAGGCTGCCGATACCGACGCACAGCGCTTGCCCGGCCGAGTACAGCTGCAGCGGCAGAGCGGGAGTGCCATCGACCGCCGCGACCAGCCCTTGCTCCAGTTCCGGGGCCTTGCTGAACCGGCCGAACGTCAGGATCTGCAGGCGGGGCGTGCCATCGGGTAGCGGGCGGGACGTCTGCATGATGGCGCGGGCCTCATCGACGACCTGCCGCGCCTGCTCCCCTTCGAGCATCTCGATCACGTCCTCGGCAACGCCGCCGTAGTTGGCCGCGAACTCGTCGCGGGTGATGCGTCGCGAGCTGCGGAGTAGTTCGGCGAACATCCGGGACATGGCGGGCTCCTGGCGTGCCGGGCGCTCTCAGCTGATTTGGTAACGGAGGCGCTCGCCGCTGTCAAGCCGCAGCACGCCGAACCGCCGAATGCAGGTTCAAGGAGATTGGAGCGTGGTGCGGGCGAGTGCAGCGGTCACGCGGTCCGGGGTGGCGCTGCGCTGCACCCCGGCGCCCCGCCCTCAGCGGTTAGTTACCACGATCACCTCGCACGCCCGGTACAGGTCGCGGTGCCGGCCGACGATCCGGCACGGCCCGTCTGCCGTCGGCGCGAGATGCTCCCACTGCCCGGCCGGCAGGAACAGATAGACCGGAATGGGACAGCGCAGGAACTCGCGAACCTGCTGCTCCGTCGTCAGGTGGATGACGTTGCGCTGGCAGTAGAAATTGAGACTCGGCAGGTACTCCAGTTGGTAGGCGCCGATGCGGATGTCCGCGTCGCGGCGCAGCGCCCCGGCCGCCTCGACGAGGGGCCGCGGCGCCTTGTGGCGGTTGAGGGCGGTGATGCCCCACGCCGCCAGCGGGACGACGAACAGCACGGCGACGGCCGCGACGGTGACGACGAACCGCTGGCGCTGCTGGCGCCGAACGCACCACGCCGCGAGCGCCGCCCCCAGGAGCGGCACCGCCCCGAGGACTGCCCACACCTCGACGCCCTGCGTGTACCGGCCGCGCATGAACGGCATCGGGATGGCGCCGCCGGCAAGCAGCAGGCCGACCGCCGTCACCACCCCGACCAGGGCGAGGGCGACGATCGACGTCCCCAGCAGCGGCCGCGGGACAGCGACGGCCCCGCGCCGCCAGCGATCCAGGAAACGGGCTGTCAGCAGCGCGACCGCGGGGCAGATCGGCAGGACGTAGTTCGGCAGCTTGGTCGTCGCCAGCGAGAACGCCACCAGGTACACGCCGCACCAGCTGCCCAGGAAGCGGTAGGCGTCCGCCAGCCTCGCCCCGTCTTCCCGGTCGGCCGCGCGCTGCCAGGTTGCCGCGGCCCAGCCCCACGGGCGGGTGAGCGCGGACCACGCGCCGAACCAGACGGCGAGCCCCAGGAACACCGACCACGGCGCAAACCCCACCAGCAAGACCAGCACGTAGTAGTACGGCGGCCCGCCGTGGTTCTCCATCGGGGTCAGGGCGCGTTCGAGGTTGTGCGTCAGCAGGAACTCGCGCAGGAACTGCCACTTGGTATCGACGCCGACCCAGACGTACCACGGCAGCGCCACCAGCCCGAAGGTGAGGAAGCCGAGCAACACGCGCCGGTCCCAGAGCATCCGTAACCGTCCGGACCAGGCCAGGAAGACGACGAGGACCGCCTCGGGCAGCAACAGCCCGCTCGGCCCCTTGGCCAGCACGGCGAGCCCGGCGGCGGCCCCGGCCAGCGCCGCCCACCCGGCCGACATGCGGGCGGCGCCGGGGTCGAACGCGCGCCAGGCACAGGCGAGGGTGAGCAGGACGAACAGGCAGAGCAGGGCGTCCGGGTTGGCGAAGCGGCCGGCGGCGGGGAACATCACCGTGCTCCCCAGCACCACGCCCGCGAGGAGCCCGGTCGGCGCGCCGAACAGGCGCCGGCCCAGCTCGTAGACGACCAGCAGCGACACCAGGGCGGCAAGGGCGGAGGGCAGGCGGGCCGCGAACTCGTTGACGCCGAGGACGGCGTAGGCCGCCATTTGCAGCCAGTACAGCAGGGCCGGCTTGTGGCTGCGCAGGGCGCCGTTGAAGGTCGGGATGACGTGGTTGCCCGACTCCAGCATCTCGTAGGCGGCGGTGCTGTTGCGCCCCTCGTCCACGTCCCAGAGGGTGGCGCCGCCGAGGTTGACCAGGAACAGGGCCGTCCCCACTGTCAGCAGCAGGGCGTAGTGACCGGCACGATGGTTGAACCGCTGGAACATGCCGTTGCTCCCTCGACCGACGATCCCAGGCCGGGCCGCATTATAAGCGCTGGTCGCATTGGAGCGAGGGCAGTCTTGCCCTGAAGCCCACAGGCCGCGGCCCGTGGTCCTTCTTCACCACCCTGTTGCTCTGTCACTTCCCTATTGCGCCCATTGCACCCCCTCGCACGCGCCCATAGGATCCCCCCAGCGGCCGGGATGGGCCGCCCTACCGCATTCTCTCTCCCGAGCGAACATGGCACCGTTGAACTGGGTGGGCCTCGACGTCGGCGGCTCGAGCATGAAGGGCGGGGTGATCGACGACGGCGGCGCCGTTCTCAGTGCGGTCAGCCTGCCGACCGAGGCCCAGCGCGGACAGGAATTCGGCCTGGAGCGCATGTGCGAGACGATCCGCGAGGCGGTGCGCGCCGCCGGGCTGGGCATGGACCAGATCGCCGCCATCGGTGTCGCCACCCCCGGCACGATGGACATCCCGGCCGGGCTGATCCTCGATCCGCCCAACCTGTACCCGTGGCGCAACGTCCCCGTGCGGCAGTTCATCCACGATCGGTTCGGGCTGCCGACCGCGTTCCAGAACGACGCCAACGCTGCGGCCTACGGCGAGTACTGCTACGGCGCCGGCAAGGAGGCGCGCAGCATGGTTCTGTTCACCCTGGGGACCGGCATCGGGTGCGGGATCATCCTCGACGACCTGATCGTCGAGGGGCGCCACAGCCACGGCGCCGAGGTCGGGCACACGAAGATCGAGATGACCCAGCCGCGCCGATGCGGGTGCGGTCGATGGGGCTGCCTGGAGGCATACGCCAGCGCCATGTCAGTCGTCAAGCGGACCGTCGAGGCCCTGGCGAAGGAGGGGGGCAAATCCTCGCTGGGCGAGCTACTTCACCAGCAGGGCGAGCTGACGTCGCGCGACGTCTTTAACGCCGCCGCCGCGGGCGATGCGCTGGCGGAACGGATCGTCGAGGAGACGGCGTTCTGCCTGGCGGTCGGGGCGATGAATATGATGCACACGATCGACCCGGACATGGTCGCCTACGCCGGCGGCATGATCGCGGCCGGCCAGTCGTTCCTGGAGCGCATCCGCAGGCACGTCCACGAAATGGCGTTCCCGGTCCCCGCCGCGAGGACCGAGATCGTCTACGCCCGCCTCGGAAGCGACGCCGGCTTCATCGGCGCCGCCGCGTGCGGCCGCCAGCTGTACCTGAGACGGCAGAAGTGACTGGCGCCCGCCGTCCGGATCACGGCACCGCGTGCGGATACTCCGTCGGCACGATGAAACGCTCCAGACGCCGCTGGCCGCGCAGCAGCACCACGTCCGTCGGGATCTCGACCGGCAGCTGCGTCAGCAGCTTGTGCAAGTCGTCCACCGTGGTGACCGGCGTCTCTCCGAGTGCGACGATCAGATCATCTTCAAGAATGCCGGCCTGCTCGGCGGGTCCGCCCGGCTCGACCGCTTGCACCTGGACGGCGCCGACCTGCTGGAAGTTGTGGAGACGCGCCAGGGGAAGCGCCAGCGGAACGTTGCGCCCGTGCAGTCCCAGGTAGCCGCGCACCACGCGCCCGTGCTCTATCAGCTGCGGCAGAATGTGGCGTGCGGTGTTGATCGGGATGGCGAAGCAGATCCCCTGGGCCGGCGTGATGACGGCCGTGTTGATGCCGATGACGTGGCACCGGCTGTCCACCAGCGGCCCGCCGCTGTTGCCCGGGTTGAGGGCGGCGTCGGTCTGGATGATGTTGTCCACCAGATGGCCGCTGGTGCTGCGCAGGGTGCGGCCCAGGGCGCTGATCACGCCGGCCGTCACGGTGGACTCGAACCCCAGCGGGCTGCCGATGGCGACGACGAGCTGGCCGACGCGCAGCTTCGTCGAGTCCCCCAGCTCGGCGTGCGGGAGGGCCGATTCCTCCGCCTGCACCACCGCCAGGTCGGTCCACGGGTCGGCGCCGACCAGGCGCCCGGCGAGGTCGCGGCCATCGGACAGGCGGACGCGCACGCGCTCGTGGTTGCGGACGACGTGGGCGTTGGTGAGCAGGAAGCCGTCGGGCGTGAACAGGATGCCGGACCCGGACCCCTGGCGGCCGGCCCGGAGGTTGACGACGGCGGGGCGCAGCGCCTCGGCGACACGCACGACAGAACGCGAGTAGGCGTCAAGGGCTTCGAGTTCCTCCGGGGGTATCGGGTCGGACGGCGTCGGTTCGTGGTCGGGACCGGGGCCGTTGCTGATGAAGTGTTTCCAGAACCGCGTCATGGGGGCACTCCTGGCTATCTGATCAGTGGGGCCGGACTGCTGTCATTGTAACCGCCGCCGTCAAGCCGAGAAATTCCCGGAAAGCCCACGGGTCACGTCCCGTGGGCGAAGTACTGGAGACCTGGCCCACGGGGCGCCACCCGTGGGCTTTCCTTGTCTGCCTATCTCACCTCAGATCCCCTGCTCGTGGCTGATGCCGGGGCCGGATTGGCGTTGCATTTCCCGGGACGGTTCCGCAATATACGCCACGTTCGGCCCGCCATCTCGGCCGGGGCCGTGGGCCATTGACGGGGCGCAAGGATGGATTCCCCCCGCGGGCGCAACCTGCCGCTGTCGCCGCCGCGGCGCTTCATCGCCGACCTGCTCCACTTCGCGGTGCGCGTGCCGACCGTGCCGGTCGAGCGGCGCATGAACCTCGCAGCGGTGGCGGAGGTCCGCGACGAGGCGCTGCACCGGCCGAGCTGGTGTACCCTCTTTACGAAGGCGTACGCGCTTGTCGCCGCCAACCGGCCCGAACTGCGCCGGGCGTACCTACCCTTCCCGTGGGCGCGGCTGTACGAGCACCCGCACAGTGTCGCGTCGGTCGCCATCGGCCGCCAGTGGGCAGGGGAGGACGCGGTCCTGTTTGCGCACCTGCGCGCGCCGGAGAAGCAGCCGCTGCTCAAGCTCAACCGGGCGCTGCGTCACTACCGCGACGAACCGATCGAGCGCATCGGCCTGTTCCGGCGCATCGCCCGGCTGACGCGGCTGCCGTGGCCGCTCCGGCGCCTGGCGTGGTGGACCCTCCTCAACACCTCCGGCTCCCGCCGGGCGCGGCAGTTCGGCACATTCGGCGTCAGCGTTTACTCGTCCCTCGGTTGCGAGTCCCTGCACCCGCTGTCGCCGCTCACGACGACCCTCAACTACGGCGTCATCTCGCGTCGCGGCCGGGTGACGGTGCGCCTCGTTTACGACCACCGGGTTCTGGACGGAGCCATCGTGGCCCGGGCGCTGGCCGACCTGGAGGCGGTACTGAACGGTCCGATCGCCGACGAGCTGCGCGGGCTGGCCCCGCTACACCGGCCGGCCGCCCGGCGCAACGCCCCGGCCCGCGACGACCAGTGGGATTAGGGCCGGGGCGAGGGATCTGCTGTGTAAAGCCCACGGGTGGCGTCCCGTGGGCCGAGTGCTGGAGACCTGGCCCACGGGACGCCACCCGTGGGCTTGCCACAACAATCCCCTGGCCCCACACGAGGCGGCTCGGGCGGCGCGCTCCCTTCTGGGTTCGACACGGGGACAGAGATGACTCAACCGGCTGGACGGAACCTGCCGCTCTCGCACGGGCGCCGGTTCATCTGCGACCTGATGCACGCCTCGCGCCACGTCCCGCACGCCGCCCTGCGACGGCGCATGGAGCTGGCACCCCTCGTCGCGGCGCGTCAGGCCGCGTGCCCACGGCCGAGCTGGCTGGCGATCTTCCTCAAGGCGTACTCCTTCGTCGCCGCGGCCCGGCCGGAACTGCGGCGCGTCTACATGCCGTTCCCGTGGCCGCACCTGTACGAGCACCCGCACAGCGTCGCGTCGGTGGCGGTCGAGCGCCGTCTCGACGACGAGGACATGATCCTCTTCGCCCACTTCCGGTCCCCGCACCAGCAGGGGCTGCAGGCCATCGACGACGGCCTGCGGCGCTACAAGGAAGCGCCGCTCGACTCCCTGCCGCTGTACCGGCGGATGCGCCGGGTGACGCGGCTGCCGCGGCCGGTGCGGCGGCTGCTCTGGTGGGCCGGGCTGAGCCTGTCCGGCCACCGGCGGGCCCGCCTGCTGGGGACGTTCGGGGTGAGCACGGTGAGCAACGCGGGGGCTGCCCTGCACGAGATCACCTCGCCGGTGACGACGACCCTCAGTTACGGCGTCTTCCGGCCGGACGGATCGGTTGACGTCCACCTCACGTTCGATCACCGCGTCGTGGACGGCGCCCCGCTGGCGCGGGCGCTCGAAGACATGGAGCGCGTGCTCAGGTGCGAGATCCTCGCCGAGCTGCGTTACTTCCAGGCACTCGACGCGGCCTGAGCACACTTCCACCGCTCAAGCCCCCGGGGCGTCACCCGTGGGCTTTCATACTTCCTACCTTCCCAGCTTCTCCCACTGCTCCTCGGCCGAGCTGGGGCGCAGATAAAGTGGCTCGACTGCCCAGACGTCGTCGCGCTCGCCGCGCTGGACGCGCGCCAGGCCAAGACGCAGCAGGCTGGCGACGCGCGGCGTGCGGTCCTCCTGCAGCACCGCGTGCGCGGTCGGGGGCAGTCGGCCCGCGTGCTTGCGCAGCCCCGGTCCGGTCACCCAGACTCCTTCCGGCAATGTGGGAAGCCATGCGCCGACCGACTCGATCCCTACCGGCGCGACCGGGGTCAACTCGGCGCCCGGGGCGTCGCGGCGGAAGCGCTGCAGGTAGACCTTGTCCTGCTGCGCATCGGCCAGCACGAACAGGTCGAGCGCCGCCGCCGGCGCCTGCAGGGCGATGGCGGCGAAGGTATCGAGGGCGAGCAAGGCGCAGCCGGTGGCGTAGGCGAGCGCCTTGGCGGACATGATGCCGACGCGCAGCCCGGTGTAACTGCCCGGCCCGCGGCTGACCAGAACGGCGTGCAGCTCGCGCGGGCGCCAGCCTTGTGCGGCGAGCAGGTCGCGGACGGCGGGGGCCAGATCGCGGGCGTGGCGGCGCGCCTCGTCCAGATGGCGCGTCCCGAGGACGCGCGGCCCCTCGGCCAGCGCCACCACGGCGGCGGCGACGGACGTTTCCAGGATCAGCAAGCGCGGCTCGGTCGGCGCGGTCACGCAGCGTCCTTCGAGGGGTTCGTTGCGGTCAGCCTTCGTTACCTTATCGGTGCGGCGCGCCTGGCGTCAACCGACCGCGGTTGACTCGGGCGCCGCGCCGGCGCTACAATCCTGACACGCGACACCCGAACATTCCCCCACGAGGCCGATCATGAGCCAGGACGGCGCGTTCACCATCCACACCGACGGCGCGGCGCGCGGCAACCCCGGCCCGGCCGCGTTCGCCTACGTGATCCATCGGGACGGCGCCCCGGATCTGGAGGTGAAGGGCGTCCTCGGCCAGACGACAAACAACGTGGCCGAGTACACCGCCGTCGTCCGCGCCCTGGAACACGCGGCGAAGCTCGGCGCCCGCCGGGTGGTCGTGCTGAGCGACAGCGAGCTGATGGTCAACCAGATGACCGGCAAGTACAAGGTCAAGAATGAGGGTCTGCGGCCGCTCTACGAGGACGCACGCGCTCACTGCGCCGAGTTCGAGTCGGTGACGTTCCGCCACGTCCGGCGCGAGCAGAACGGCCGCGCCGACGCGCTGTGCAACGAGGCGCTTGATGCCGCCGCGGGCCGCACTCCCGGCGCGGTGAGGCCGAAGGTCGCTGCGCGAAAGGTCAGTGCCGAGCGTTCCGAGGCGGTGCGCGACGAGGCGGTGGAGTGTCTGCGAACGGTGGCCGCGGCGTGGGCCCGGGGCAACCCGAACGACCCGCAACCGGAGGCCGTCTGGGACCAGCTCTGGACCATTCTCGAAGACGGCGGCGTGCTCCGGAAGCAGGGCCAGGGAGGAGGGAGCAGGGCGTGAGGCGAGAAAGCCCACGGGCCGCCGCCCGTGGGCGTAGGGTTGGAGCCTTGACCCGCGGGATGCCACCCGTGGGCTTTCTCGCCTCACTCCTCCCTCCCCGACCCCAGCCGGATCCCGAGCGAGTGCAACCGCTCGCGCAGCGCCGCCGTGTTCTCCTCCGCCACTACCAGCGCCGTCGGTCCCAGACGCCCCTCGATCAGGGCGCGTGTCCCCGGCCATTGCTGAAGCCCGTCGGCCACCTCGGCGGTCGGGACGTACAGCACCTGGAGCCGGCGCATCTCCAGCGGCGGGACGTGCGGGCCGGCGAGCAGCAGTCGGGCCGCTGGCGGCAGCGGCTGCCCGCCGCGCTGCACGAACCACGCCTCCAGCGCCTGCGGGGTCAGCCCCTGTTCCCGGCCCGCCGCCACCGTCTCCGGCGTCAGCCGATAGTAGCGCCGGCCGTTAGCCGCGTGCCGCTCGACCGGCTCGGCGAACCGGCGCACCTCCGTCTCGACCAGCAGGTCGGAGCGCGACGCATCCACGCCGAGCGTTACCCCGTCCGACTCGACCTCGACGCACTTCTCCGGCGGCAGGGTGTAGTCGCGCGTCGCCGTCAGCCGGAAGTGGCGGTACTCGATGTCGCTCTCCCGCGCCACCACCGCCAGCCGGTCCGACAGACGCACCGCCGGCAGACCGCGCGCCAGTGCCTCGTTCAGATCCTCTGGCGAGTTGAACTCGAACAGGGCGGCCGCACCGTAGACCTGGATGCGCTCGCGCTTGTTCGCCCAGGTGCGCAGCGAGTTGATGACCGGGTCGGGCACCGGCTTCATGCCGTGGCGGTTCAGTGCCTGCAGGATCGTCTCGAACGACTCGCCCGCCTCCAGAGCCCGGTAGACGCTCTCGGGCTGCAGCTGGAGCGTGCAGGCCGGCCCGAGCCCCGTCCACGTCGCGAGCCGGGACAGCTGCGCGACCAGCGCCGGCGTCAGTCCCTGGCGGTAGGCGAGAATCTCCAGATTCGGCTGTACCAGGAGCGTTTGCGGGAACCCGGCGAGCGCCGGCGGCTCCTCCTGCCCGACCAGCCAGCGGCCGAGCAGCGCCAGGCGCACCACCCACGCCCCGTCGGCGTCCCGGGCGGCCTGCACCAGCCGCAGCTGATACGCCAGCCCGAGCAGGAACGGCCCGACCCCACAGCCAGTGCCGGCCTTCGCGCTGCGGTTACCCTCCCAGTACGGATGCCGCTCGCGCAGCCAGCCCTCCAGCGCCTCCGGCCGGACCCACTGGCCGCCGGTCAGCTGGCCGAGCAGGAGCAGCGCCGACAGGTACACAGTTGGGTATGGGTTGCCGGGCACCCGGCCGGCGGCCTGCCCCTCGCAGACATTCCACACCTCGATGCGCAGCAGGGCCGCCCACAGCGAGGCGACCACCGCCGGCAGTCCTTCCTCCCAACTCGTTGACTCGCGCCCGGCGTGCAGCTCGCCGTCGGCCTCGCGCAGCAGCCCGTCGGCGACGGCCAACTCCACCGCGAGCAATCCCACATCCGAGACGGTCGCGAGACTGTCGGGCGGGATGGCATTGAGCAGCGGGTCGGTGCGGAGTCGTTCCAGGTCGCGTTTGAAGAACCCGCCCTGCTGGGTCCGCCGCACCGGCTGCGCCGCCACCTGCTGCCACAGCACCGCCAGCCGCAGCGGCCAGTCCAGCCCGTCGGCCTCCTGGGCGCTCACTGTACCCGGGAGGGAGGCGGCGCCGGGACACCCGGGCAGGGCGAGATCCTCCCACGTGAGCCGCGAGGTGACGAACGGGTGGGCGAACACGACCGGCCGCCCGCCATCGCTGAGCATCAGCCACGCCTCGAAGTCCTTCAGGCGGGCCGCAGCCGGCGCCGACTCGCCGTCGTCCGTGGCCGGGAGCCCGAAGTCCGGATACAGCAGGCCGGCCCGGAGCAATGTAAGGATCGGTTGCAGTCCGTCGGGCTGGCCGAGGGTGACGAGGAGTTCGACGAGGCTGCCGACCGGCCAGCGCGCCTGCCGGCTGTGGCCGATCAGGGCGAGTACCTGCCGGCAGGCCGGTTCGAGATCGGCGAGGCGGCGGTCGAGGACCGGCGCGTTCTGCAGCGTCGCGATGCTGCGCTGAATCAGCTCGTCGGCTGGCCACTGGTTGCGCGGCTTGAACAGGCGGGCGGCGACCTGGCGCAACAGCGGTTCGTCGTAGCGCAGGAGGGTGCGCCGGAGGCGGTCGGACCAGACGGCGGGATCGAGCGGCGGCATTGCAGGGTGCGACCTGGCACGCGGGAGGCGCGAGCGGCCCGCGGAGTGAGATCCGCGGGCCGCTCGCGCCGGTTGAATCTCTTAAATCACGGCGGGCGTGTGGCCCATGCGCTGCAACTCCTGCACCACGGCGTCCGCGCGACCGCTGCGCACGAGCAGAACCCGGTCCGTCAATCGTCCGACCACGTCCTGGGCCAGCTTGCGGCTGGCGAGCAGTTCCTCTGCCAGGACCGCGTCCTCGGTCCGGATCAGACAAACGCGGCGGTGCAGCTTCACGGGGATGCGTGCCTTTTCCATGTGCGCCCACGGGATGGCGGTCAGCGAACGGCCGGCTCGGCCGCGAGGGGCTCGGGCTGCCCGACGACGTCGGCGGCGTCGAGGATGCTGTAGCTGTAGCCCTGCTCGGTCAGGAACAGCTGGCGGTGGTGCGCGAAGTCCAGCTCGCGCGTGTCGCGCGTCACCAGCGTGTAAAAGTGGGCTGTTTCGCCGTTCGCCTTCGGCCGCAGGATGCGCCCCAGCCGCTGCGCCTCCTCCTGGCGCGACCCGAACGTCCCCGACACCTGGATCAGCACGTTCGCGTCCGGCAGGTCGATGGCGAAGTTCCCCACCTTGGACAGGATCATCTGCTTGATCTCGCCCTTGCGGAACTGGTCGTACAGCACCTCGCGCTCACTGCTCGGCGTCTGGCCGGTGATGATCGGGATGTCGAACCGCTTCTGCATCTGGCGGAGTTGCTTGAGGTACTGGCCGATGATCAGCACATGCTTGTCGGCGTACTTCTCCAGCAGCCGCGTGACCACCTCGTCCTTGGCCGGGTTCTCGCTGGCGAGCCGGTACTTGTTCCGCCACTCGGCCACGGCGTACTCCATGCGCAGCGGCTCGGGCAGAGCGACGCGCACCTCGGTGCAGTTCGCCTCGGCGATCCAGCCGCGTGTCTCCAGCTCGCGCCACGGCACGTCGTACTTCTTCGGCCCGATCAGGCTGAAGACGTCCTCCTCACGCCCGTCCTCGCGGATCAGCGTGGCCGTCAGGCCGAGACGGCGCCGCGCCTGGATGTTCGCCGTCACCCGGAACACCGGGGCCGGCAGCAGGTGGACCTCGTCGTAGACGATCAGCCCCCAGTCGCGCTGGTCGAACAGCTTGAAGTGGGGGAACTCCTCCTTCCTGTCCGGCCGGTGGGTGAGGATCTGGTACGTCGCGACCGTCACCGGGGCGAGATCCTTCGTCTCCCCCGTGTACTCCGCGATGTCCTTCTCGGCCAGGTCGGTGCGGTCGAGGATCTCGCGTTTCCACTGCTTGACGGCGGTGATGCTCGTGGTGAGAATCAGGGTGTTGCGCTGGACCAGGGCCATCGCCGCGATACCGACGATGGTCTTGCCAGCCCCGCACGGGAGGACCACGACGCCGCTGCCGCCGCGGACGTCACCGCCAGCGTAGAAGACGTCGGCCGCCTCGCGCTGGTAGTCGCGCACCTGGAACGGCAGGCCGGCCCGGGTGACCCGCCGCAAGCCGAGCGGCAGCAGGGCGCCCTCGGTGTACCCGGCCAGATCCTCGGCCGGGTAGCCGACTGCAATCAGGCCCTGCTTGAGCACCCCGCGGAAGGCCGCCTCGACGGCGAAGCTGTCCGGCGCGAGGCGTTCGCCGAGGTAGTCGCGCACCTTCGGCTGGCGGGCCAGTTCCTCCAGCAGCGGGCGGTCGGCGCAGACCAGGCGCAGGCGCGCGCCGTCGCGCTCCAGCCTGACGCGCCCGTACCGCCCGACCAGCTCGGCGATGTCGGTGATCAGGTTCCCCGGAATGGGGAATTTGCTGTACCGGCGCAGCACGTCTGCCATCGCCTCGGCCGTCAGGCCGGCGGCGGCGGCGTTCCACAGGGAGAGCGGGGTGAGCCGGTAGGTGTGGATGTGTTCAGGGCTCTTTTCCAACTCGGCGAAGGGAGCCAGGGCATCCCGTGCTTCCGCATAGCGCGGGTTATCGACCTCGACCAGGACCGTGCGATCCCCCTGCACGATGAGCGGGTTGGTGGGATCGTAATGCATTCTGTGCGGTTCCTTCGCCACGGGCGAAAGCGGCACGCGAGCCGCAAAAAGGGAAGTGTAGTGGCTTGGCGCGCGGCTTACAAGGCGAAGTCCCGGCCGGATGAAGTTCCCCGCACACAACGAATACCCTTCCCGCGCCGCTGGTGATCCTCCATGCAAGAAGGTTTTCGTGCAAGCGCCCGCGCTGGACACCCCGCAGCCCGGAAGGGCCAGTGCAGGGCCGTTCAGTTCCCGCACAGGGCGTTGGGCGCGACGACGAACGGAACCTCGGCCACGGCGGGCGGGCGCGGCGGGTCGGTACTCTCGTCCCAGACCCGCAGGATCAGGCTGTACTCCCCGGGCGGGATCGGCGGGACGTAGAAGCTGTAGCTGTGGTAGCACTCACTGAACAGATTCGGGCTGCGCAGCGGCCGCGTCTGGGCCTTCAGGTCGTACTTGTAGCTCCGGCCGCTGGCCCCCTTCTCCTTGATCTCCACCTTGCTCCGCAGCCGCATCTCGTAGCACGGGCCGGACGCGGCCGTCCCGACGCTGCGCAGCCCGACGTTGCGGAGTTCGACGTAGAGCAACACCCGCTCCCCCGGCAGTCGCTGGTCCGGCCGGACCTCGCACGCGGCCTGAAACCGATGCTGCTTCGGGACTTCCTTGTAGGTCTTGAAGCCGTCGATCTGCTCGCAGAAACACATGTGCTGGATGATGAGCCGGGAGCGCAACCGCAGCGCCAGCAGGCCGTCCTGCAGGTGGCCGAGGACGACGGCGAGTTCCTCGGGCGACGGCTGGCCCTTACTGCTGTTCAGATCCCGCAGCGCCAGCAGAACCCGCTTGATCGCCCCGTCGCTGTCCTGGAGTTCGGCCAGCACCGCCTCGGCCTTCTTCAGGTCGTCCTTGAGCAGGCAGTCCAGCGCGACCACCAGGGGTTCCTTCGGCTCCGGCGGCACGAGGGCAGGCTGCGGCTCGACGTGGGTGGCAACCGGGTAGAACTGCGGCGGGGCGTTCTGCGGCGGCGCCGGATCGGGAACCGGCGGGGCGTCCGGGAAGCGCTCGATCGCCTGGAGGATGCGCGGGTCGGTCCGCGGACCCGGGCTCAGGAGACGGTTGACGGTGGGGCTGTAGGGCGAGTGCGACTTCGCCATCCCGCCGACGGCAGCGACACCCACACCCTGCGGGTCGTCAACCCCGGCCCCGGCCGGCGGCTGATCGCGCACCTCCGGCCTGGTGATCTCCCTGGCCGGGTCGGGTTTCTTACCCCACGACAGGGATTTGAAGTCAACGAGCGAACACCCCGACAACAGGCCGGCACACACCCAGGCAGCAACAATCCTGTGTCCCGTACGCCGTGTCATCCTGACCTCGGGCCGAGCCTGTCCACGCCTGCCATCCCGGGCAGGGAAAGGGGCGGAAGTATAGCGGTCCCCCGCCGACCGTCAACCCCGATGCGAGCGGGGAGTGAGGAGGAGGGAGTGAGAAGGGAAAGCCCACGGGCGGCACCCCGTGGACCAGTTCCCTGACGCCTGGCCCACAGGCGACCCCGGGGCTTCACCGCCTCACTCCTCACTCCTCACTCCCCGGCGGAAGCGGATGTCCAGGTTGCGCGGAAGATGAGAGTCGTATCGGCTCAGGGCCTGCGCCGACTTGGGCATTTTGTGGAATAGCTCGCAGAGCACCCCCACCAGGTCGCGCAGCCCCTCCGCCTTCGGCAGCGCCCCAGGCAGCTGTTCCAGCAAGCGCCCATTGCCGTTGTCGCCCGCCTTGCCCAGCCAGCGGTGGCGCAGCAGTGCGAAGCGGTAGCCGCTGGTCCACTCGGAACACGCCAGGCCGGGTTTCGGGACCGCCTCCGTGCCCGGGGCGTCCTGGGGGGCCACGTCGAGCAGGGCCGCCTGTGCTCCCAGGAACCCGCCAAACTCGCGGGCGACCAGGGCCAGGTCGAGGGCCGTGTCCGCCAGGTAGCGGCCGCCGCGCGAGTCCGGCATCCAGAAGAACTGCTGCTCACCCTTCGCGCTTGCCTTCCCCTGGAAGTAGAACAGAACCAGATCGTTCGTCGTCACTTTCCCGGCGGCACGGGCACGGATCGCGTCGCGGATGCGGAGCAGCTGGCTGAAGACGTCGCTCCGCCGGTCGTCCTCGGTCAGCGGCGGGTAAAACTGGGTCGTCAGCACGCCGGCCGCCTCAAGTGGGACCAGAGCCTTGCCGAGTTTCTCCCGCATCGTCGTCGCGTCGCTCTTCAGCGGCGCCACGATGACGACATGGACCAGCGGCCGGGCGCGCGGCTTCGCACAGTCCAGCACCAGTTCCGTTCGCGCGTCCTCCCGGACCACCAGCTGCGGCAGGGACAGGTCGATCTTGTTCCCCTGCGGGGCGTTGAGCACGACCGGCGCCTTGAACGTCCGCTCGGTCCCCCCCTCCACCTGCTTCGGCGCGCCCAGTTCCACCTCGGGCTGGCGGAAGCCGTTGACGCGCAGCTGCAGCCTGGGGGTGCCGGCCGGCTGGTTGCCCTGGCCGAACGAGCGCACGGTGCCGTGGACCCAGACCACCGGCTCTGGCGCCGGGGCGAACCGCAGTGCGCCGACGCCCGCCTGGCGCGTGACCGAGTTGCCGTTCGCGGCCGCGGCGGTCAGCCGGTCCACCTCGATCTGCACCGGCTTCTCGACCGCGTTGACGGTCAGCCGGCTCTCGCCGCGCTCCCCGCCGTCGCTCTCGGCCAGGATCTGCACCACGTTCGTGCCCCACTGGAGCGGGACGGTCGCCTCGTACTCGTAAAGGTTGTCGCCGATCGACTTCGGGCCGACGTGCGGGACCGCCTGCGCCTCGCCCTGACGCCACACCTCGACCTTCTTCGGCGGCTGCGGCAGCGTAACGCGGAAGGTCACCTTCACCTCCCGGTCGAGGAGGGTGCGGGCGGCTCCGGCCGGGGAGAGGACCGCGATCCCCGGCCTGGGCCTGGGCTTCTGGAACTGAAACTTCGCCACCCCCGGCTTGAGCGAGTCGCCATCCTCGTTATGGGTCCACACCTCGATCTGGTTCTTCTCCGCCGGCAGCGCGACCCCCTGCACCTCCAGCCGCCACAGGTGCTTCTCGTCGCCCGCCTTCGGCGGCATGACCTTGAAGCCGCGCGGCGGCTCGCCGTTCACGTGGACGGTGGTCCGGTCGGCCACCAGCGGGGTGGCGGACTGCACCACGGCGGTCAAGACCACCTCTGGCCGGTTGCCGGCCTGAGCCGCCTGCACCGCCTTCATCTGGGGCGGCCGCAGGTAGAGCGCGTGAAGGTAGCCGGTCTGCGGGTCGCCGGCCCACTCCGACGGGATCTTCGCGCTGTCGTGCGACACCAGCACCTGAACGAAGTTCGGACCCGGTTGCAGTTTCACCCCCTCGGCGGTGACGGTGCCGCTCTTCGAGTCGAGCAGCGCAGTCGCGTCGGCCAGCTGGCGGTTGACGAGTACCGTCGCCTTCAGGGGAAGGTTTCGCGGTGAGTCCTTCGGCCAGTACAGCTTGCCCGCGACATCGATTTTGGTTGTCGGCGCCACCGTCCCGTACACGGTCGGCACAGGCGTCAGCACGACGCGCGGCAGACGCGGCCGGTAGAAGAGGGTGAGGGCCTCGATCTGTTCCTTGCTGTCGGGGGTCGCGGCCCGGAACCGCACGGTCTGCACGCCCGGGACCAGGGGCACCACCTCATGGATTTCGATCTTCTTGAGCCCCGGTTTGAGCTGCGCGAGCGTACCCTTGCCGCCGGACGCGACGTTCTGCCAGCCCGCCGCGCTCAGAGCCTGGGGAGCGGTGACAGTTCCCTTGATAAGAACCTTCGGACCCTCCACCAGCATGGTCCGCCCCGGCTGGATCGTCTCGGGGATCTGCGGGTCGCCGCCCTCGAACGGCGTTACCGACGTCAGTACGATGGTCGGACTCTTCAGCACGACCTGCTCGTAAGTGCGGCGGAGGCTCAGCCGGTCGGTTTCGCGGGCCGGGTACTTCGGGTGGGCCTTCTCGTTCGTCGCGACCACCTCGATGCGGTTCGGACCCGCTTCCAGTGCGATCGGTACGGACACCTTCTGCACCTTGCCCGGGTAGGTCTGCGCGCGGATCGCCTTCTTCTTCCCGTTCACCTCCTGAGTGACCGTGACCCGGACCGGGACACCGTCCGCTCCCGGGCGGAGGGTCAGCTCCAGCGGGAACGCCTTCTCCTTCACCGTTCCGGTCGGCGCGCCGGCGAACTCCAGGGTCGGGGCCGGCGGCTGGTAGAGCAGGGGAAGCAGAGGGGAGGGGTGCGCGACCTTCTCCCCGCTCAGGGTGACCAGAGCCTGCAGGGTGTGGTCCGGACCGTCGGGCAGCTCGATCTGGGCGGACCACCCGGCCCCATCCCGCTCGCCGAACGAGCGCGGCGGTCTTCCGTTCAGCTGCCAGGCCAGCGTGTCGCCCTGCTTGCTCTCGTAGTGGCCCACGAGCAGGTGCAGCTCCGGCCGGCGCGTCCGGACGAGGTACTTGCCGTCCGCCCCCGGCCTGACCTCGCGCCCGTCCACGAGCACGCGCAGGTTCGGGTCGGGGCGCTCCCGCTTCGCCTCCGCCGCCTGCAGAGCCTTCAGCGCCTCGTCGAGATTCCCGTGGGCGACGAGCTGGCGCACCAGTTCCTTCTTCCGTGCCTCCTTGCCGTACTGGTCGATGCGCGCGAACGTGACCGGGTCGGCCGGCCGGCCGGTGTTGAAGTGCCAGCCGAGGAGGCGCTCGGCGTCGCGGCTGCTGGCCTCGTAGTACCCCATCGGGTGCCACCCGAGCCAGTGGCGCCGCCCGTCGTTGCCTGGCTCAGTGAGGAACAGGGAAAACAGCGGCAGCTGCTCGACTGCGCCCTGCCCGACCTTCAGGACGCGGTTCGTCACCTTGTCGTCGGCCCCACGGACGCTCAGGGTGATGGTCATGCCCGGGCGGCGCTCGAAGAAGGCGCTGTGCAGGGTATACGGCTCGGCGAACGGGGCGAACCGGCGCGGCTGGATCAACCCGAGGATCGTGTCGCCCTGCCGCAGCACCCCCTCGGCCGGGCTTCCCTTGCGCACCTCGTCCACCAGCAGGCCGACGGGCCGCTTCTTGACCACCAGCCCCTTCACTCCGCCGACCTGGCCGATGATCCTGTCGAGTTCGGTCAGGCTCCAGACGCGAACCGTCTGGTCATCGGCCGCGGTTGCCAGCAGCCGGCCGTCCGCCGACACCGTCAGCGACCGGATCGGACTGAGATGCCCGGCGAGGCGTGCCAGCAGGTCGCCCTTCAAGGCATCGTAGACGTCCAGCAGCGGTTCGTTGGCCTCCGGGTCGTAGCGGGCCACGATGAGCAAGGCGGTCGCGCGCTTGCCTTCCGGCGGGAGCAGGCCGAGCGGACCGATCCGCTGCGTCTTGCCGAACCGCAACGGCTCGGGCGGAAACGCCTTGCCGCCCCGCGTCACGACCAGGGTCTTTCCCTCCGCGTCCTGGCCCTGCTTCACACCCCAGCCGGCCAGCTTCTGCCTGTTCGCGTCCTCGTCCTTCGTCCACCCCTTCGTCCCCTCGCTGAGGACGTCGGCGGCGAAGTTCAGAACCAGCTGGGCCGGCGGGTTGGACGTGACGTCGAGGAGCAGGCCCGCCTGCTGCTTCTTGCCCGCCAGCCGGTGGACGAATTCGATCTTCCCCACGGAAGAGCCGGCGCTGTGCAGCACCTGGGCCTTGCCGGCGTCTGCCAGCAGGGCCGGGATCGAGAAGACAAGGATGCGGTGGTCGGCGCTGCCGGAAACCGCCAGGTGGGTGCCCTGCGGGGTGGTCGCCACGGCGGGCCAGATGGCGCTGTCCTTCCAGAGGGGGACGCGGGTCTTGAGCGGGCCGATGGTGCCATCGCCAGCGATCGCATGCACCTGGAGGAAAGTCTCCAGCTGCCGCTTGCCGTTGCGCTGATCCTGCTCGATGACCACGATCGCGACGTGATCGAGGGCCTTCCCCGGGGCCGACGGGAACAGGGTGAGCCTGGCCGGGATGGTGGGCAGGCCGTTGCGGCTGGGGAGCAGGTTGGTTCCGCGTCCGGTGTACTGAAGCCTGGCGCCGCTCACGTCCCACACCTGAAGCTGGCCGGCGTTACTGGTCCTGGGCGACAGCGCGCCGACCAGGACGTGCTTTTTGTCCGGCAGCGGCACAACGACGGTCTTCGGCCGCCCGGCCGGCTCGGACGTGAACTCTCCGGCACCGGCCACGTTCCAGACGCGGAGCGCACTGTCCCCCCAGACCACGGCGACCCGCAGCTGCTTCGGGCCGGCGCCGGTGCGGGTGACGGCCACGCTCGGGGCCGGGTTGGCGGCGGGCGGGGCCGGGTCGATCACGGCCCGGGCGAGCGGAGCGGCGGCGTCCTTGCCGGGAGCGGCGTCCCAGACCAGCACCTCGCCGACGTCCCGGGTGTCCTTCGCGTCCCGGCCGCGGGCGACCGAGACGAGCACCGGCGCCTCGCCCGGGGCGAACTCCAGCGAGAGGAGGTAGCCGGTGTGGCCGCGCAGGGTTCGCACGAGCTTCCGCCGGACGGTGTCGTAGACGTGGATCACCCCCTCGTCCCGGCGCATGTCGAGAGTGACCGTCGCGGCCGCGTCGAGGATAACGCCCCGGTCGTCGAGGCTCGAGCCGAGACGCAGCACTCCGAGGCCGCCAACGGCGAGCAGGTTGCCCTTTTCCGAGACGGCGAGGGCGTTGATCGCGCCGCGCATCCCCGGCCCGATCGGCGGCCGGTAGTAGTGATCGGGCTGGAAGGCGAATCCGCGCGCCTTCTCGTCGTAGGTCCAGGCGCGGACGACCTTGTCATACCCGCCCGCGAACAGAGTGCGCCCGTCCGGGCTGAACGCGAGGGCGGTCACGTTGCTGGTCGGCCCGCCGGCCTCCAGGCGCAGGATCGGGCGTCTGTCGCCCGGCGCAACCTTGTCCCTGGGAGGCTGGGCAACGGCCGAGGCCGCGGTTGCCAGGCACAGCAGGGCGGCGGTGAGCAGAGTCGAGGTTCGCATGGTTTCTCTCGCAGACAGGGCGTTCGGGGGGCGGGTTACGGGTTATCGCAGGCTCCGGGGGGATAACGTGCCAAGGTTCTGTGGCAAGCCCACGGATGGCGCCCCGTGGGCGAAGCGCTGGAGATGTGGCCCACGGGGCGTGACCCGTGAGTTTGGCACAGAACCTTGGCACGCCATCCCCCCTGTCTCTGCCTGGATTATTCCGTTCGGGACGAAGAATCGGCCAAGAATAGGAGGAGGCTCCGGCCCCCTCCTGCGGCGTTTGGAAACCGCTTCTAGCCGGGACGCGAGCCGGTTGATGTGGATCGTGCCGGCGCGGAGAGGGACGGCAGCCGGGTCAGGCGGAGGGGGAGAGCCCTTCCTGCCCCGCCTGCTCGCGCACCTTTTCCATGATACGGCGGATCTTGCGGTCGGTGATCCCGAGTTTCTCGGCGATCTCGACGTTGCTATGCCCTTCCATGCGCAGCTCGAGAATGCGCCGGTGCTCGGGCTCCAGGCGGTCGAGAAAGTGCTGGAGCAGGTCGAGGAAGTTGGCCGCCTCCTCGGGTGTCGGCTCGCCTCCCATCAGCTTGAGCAGCATGTCCTGGGTGTCGCCCCCGTGGCCGGTCTCCTGGGTGGCGTCGCGCTTGGCCCGCCTGTGGAACGCGATCTGACGGAACGTCTTGTGGACCGTGATGCGCGCGAGGAGCTTGCACACGTCGTCCGGATCTTCGAGGTGGAACTGACCCTGCCTGGCCCGGTGGAAGAAGGTTCGGAAGACCGACTGGACGATGTCTTCCGGGTCGATCCGGCTGGCGAGACGCTGGCTGATACGTCGGCGTGCGAGGGCCACGAGTTGTTCGGCGTAGCGGTCGAACAGCTGACGGGCGGCGTCCTCGTCGCCTGTCTGCCACGGGTTCGGGGAGGCCCCTTCCCGGGGAGTTTCGTCCATCGCCAGATCCCTCGTTGGGCCGGCCCGGATAGGCCGCGAAGTATCTACTCAGGCTAACGGCCGTTGCGCGGGTTAGCAAGCGCCATTTGGGCGGCGTGGGTCGGAGGGAAGAAGGGGCGGACTGGGACAGAGACAAGCGGTCCGGTGTGCGCAGGTTTTTGGTAAAGCCCACGGGTGACGTTCCGTGGGGGCAGTGCTGAGGGCTTGGCCCACGGAGCGCCACCCGTGGGCTTTGCCCAGCAACTCCCTTGCCCCTGCACTGGACCTGTCGGGCTCAGGCCGCGACGCTCAGCCGCCAGCGCCGGACCGTGGTCGGCCCGACCGGAACCTCAATCACCTCGTCGCCGGGCTCGGCTCCGAACCCGTCGGCCAGCGCCGCGGCCGGATCCTCTCCCTCGGGCAGATCCTCGCGGTGGACCAGATAAACGTCATCCTCGACGCGGAGCAAACTGTTCAGCGCCTCGGCGAGATCGCCCCAGGTCACTCGTGCCGGATTCAGGCCCGGCAACAGCGAGCGCAGGAACTCGGCGTAGGGCCGCGCCGACAGCGGACGCGGCGGCAACACGTAGAACGTGGACACGGTACTAATCCTCCCTGATCCGGTACGCTACCCAGGATCGGCAGGGGGTCGGCATCGCCTCCGCGCGTCTCGCGGCGCGCCAGGCCAGGGGAGGAGGAGCGCGGTCGCACAGCCCGCACGCCCGGTGCAACCGGCACTCCGCTCGCAGCCGGGAGGTCAGCCGGTGACGGCGGCGCGGCGCACCGCGTCCACCAGGGCATCCTCGTCGGCCGGGAAGACGGTACGCACGTCCAGGACCAGCCTGCCGTCGCGCAGCCGGCCCATGACCGCCGGGCTGCCGGTGCGCAGCCGGTGTGCCAGCTGGGTGTCACTGACGGCGCTCGCCTCGACGCTGACGACGCTCGTCCGCATCGTCTGGTCGGGCAGGGAGCCGCCGCCGACGTAGGCGATGTCGTCCGACGCCTCCGCCCGCGCTACCCCGGGCACGGCGCGCAGCCGCTCGGCGAGCGCCTCGGCGCGCTGCCGCAGCTCGTCCAGGGGCGCGCCGAGCATGCGCAGCCCCGGTATCTCGTCCAGCGCCCGCGCCTCGTTGAGGTAGAGGCGCAAGGTAGCTTCCAGGGCCGCCAGCGTCATCTTGTCCAGCCGAAAGGCGCGCATCAGCGGATCCTTCTCGATCTTCTGGATCCACTCCTTCTTGCCGGCCAGGATGCCGGCCTGCGGTCCACCGAGCAGTTTGTCGCCGCTGAACAGCACCAGGTCGGCCCCGGCCGCGATGCTGTCGCGCGCCACCGGCTCGCCCTGGAAGCCGAACCGCGCGAAGTCGAGCAGAGCGCCGCTGCCGATGTCGTCGATCACCTTCAGCCCGTGCTTGCGACCCAGCTGCGCCAGCTCGCCGATCGGGACCGATTTCGTGAAGCCGGAAACGCGGTAGTTGCTGGTATGGATCGTCATCAGCGCGGCGGTGCTGGGGCCGATGGCGCGCTCGTAGTCAGCCAGGCGCGTGATGTTTGTCGTGCCGACCTCGCGCAGCGTGGCCCCGCTGACCGCCAGGATGTCCGGGATGCGGAAGCTGCCGCCGATCTCGATCAGCTGGCCGCGCGACAGAATCACTTCCTTGCCGGCGCACAGGGCGCGCAGGGCGATGACGGTGGCGGCCGCGTTATTGTTGACCGCCGTCGCCGCCTCGGCGCCGGTGAGCCGGCAGACCCACTCGCGGATTGCGACCTGGCGGGACGAACGCTTGCCCGTTTCCAGGTCGAGTTCGAGGTTGAGGTAGCCGCGGGCTGCGTCGTAGGCGGCGCGAGCCGCCTCCTCCGCGACCGGCGCCCGGCCGAGGTTCGTGTGCAGGACGATGCCGGTCGCGTTGATGACGCGGACAAGCTTCGGGCGGAAGGTCTGCTCCAGGCGCGAGGCGGCCCGGACCGCCAGCGCCGCGCCGCTGGCGGCGCCGTCGAGCGGTTCGCCCTGTCGGAGGCGGCGCCGCGTCGCGTCGAGTTCGGCGCGGACGGCGGCGACGATCTGTGCGTGCGCGTGCCGGCCCTCCAGTTCGCGGAGGGCCGGGTACTGGAGGACGTCGTTGACGGAAGGGAGGTTGCGAAGCGGGTTATCTGGCATGACGAGGTTCCCTGGCGAGAGGGCGCATCGGTATCGCTCGCCAGCTTATCGCGCCGCGGCGGACGTCACAACCTGCGCCAGAGCCCACGGGCCGCGGCCCGTGGGTTCTGGGAGGTTCGTCAAGCTGACCGGCCGACGCAGATACCCTGGAAGTGCGGCACCGTCTCGAACGGCTGCATGGTCGCCTCGATCGTCTCGCCAAGCTGCTGGATCTCGCCGGCGCCGAGGAGCCCGAGGCGCTTCTGCCGGCCCAGCACGAGATAGGCAATCCGCTCCGGGTCGAGCTTCATCAGCCGGCAGCACGTCGCGTCCACCGCCAGCGGATCGGCGCCCATGATGACGGCCCCGAGGGCCTTCGGCGTGCCGTTGAGCGGACCGTCCCCCTCCATGCCGACGATGCCGTCCACGATCGCCAGATCCGGCGTCCGCGTCAGGGCGATATCCACGATGCTGTTGTCGATGCCGCGCCAGTGCAGCTCGTTCTTGGGCCACCCGTAGCAGATACCCGGGAGGGTGCCGAACAGGTTCTTCAGCGACAGCGTCGCGCCGGCCCAGTGGTGCGTCTTGAGTTTCGGGAGCGAGATGAGGACGTCGGCGCTCAGCACCGTGCGCGTCAGGTAGAGATGCTCCAGTCCGGTCAGGCGCCCGAGGTTCGGCACCTTGACCGGCTCGTCGTGGTTGAGGTCCACGAACGGCACGTTGCAGTGTCGCAGCACGTCGCCCAGCCCGCTTGCCGCGACGAGGTATTCGACGTTCCGCCAGTGCCCCGGCCCCTCGGCGACGACCACCTCCGCCGCCCCCTCGCGCCGGCACAGCTCGATGACGGCGGCGACGAAGTTCGGGTGGGTGTTGATGACCTTGCCGCGGTGGTACTCGACCAGGTTCGGCTTGAGGACGACACGCTTGCCGGCCAGCGGCACCTTCGCCCGGAAGTTCTCGTACTGGCGCCCGAGCAGGCCGGTGAGGTCCGCGTTGTAGTCGCTCTCGCGGGCGATGTGAACGGGGCTCTGCGGCCCGACCTGGCGCAGCTGCCCGGCCGCCTTCACCGCGAGTCCGCGGCACCACGCCCCGAAGCGCTGCCCCAGCGACTTTCTCCGCAGCACCGCGGGCGTCCCCGGAATCGCCTCGGCCGCGCTCGCGCTCGCGTCGGGCAAGCGGAAGACGCTGTGCTCTCCGGCGGCCAGGGCCAGGGCGGTCAGCGCCTGGCGCACCGGCGCCGGCCGCACCCAGTTGACATCCTGCCGCGCGACGTGTGCCTTCCCAATGGTTTCGTCGAGGACCGGCAGCGCCGCCTCGACGCCAGGCTGGGCGCGGTGCCGCTCCAGCGCAATCTTGATCCAGCACAGGTGTTCGAGATCGTCAGTGGCGGTCTGCCTCAGGAGATACTGCACCGCCGAGGCGATGCGCGGGTGGTCGCGGCCCTGCAGGGCGAGCAGCATCAGGGCAGTCGGCCCGGGGATGGGTTCGGTCGGGCGGCCGAGGATCTTGCGGTTGCCGTAGTTGATGCCGCCCTCGTCCGCGGCCCGATCAAGCAGCAAGCGCAGCCCCTCGTCCACGCGGGCGTGGCCG
>JAANMY010000237.1_pt1 | contig 80562 bp, 74 predicted proteins | sample 7279691 | NCBI WGS metagenome assembly JAANMY01 (sample SAMN14094543, study PRJNA606508) | bioreactor metagenome | isolation source: A lab-scale SPAN reactor treating ammonium-rich wastewater day 388 | place: Ireland: Galway | collected 2018-02-07 | reverse complement strand
AAGGCCTTTGGTCTTGCACTTTACAACGCGCTGGAACGCAGTTCCGGCGCGTTCGTTAGATTGTGCCAATGTGCAAGACCAAAGTGCGAGCGCATTAGATGAGAGGTCCAGCCGCCTACAATATCTTGCGGAGTAGCTACGCTCGAGAGATTGCACGTGGCCGGAGATCAGGGCCGAGGAGATGCCCCTGGCGCCTCCGGGGCGCAGAATTCCTTCAGGCTGGTGCGCCCGACCGTCTCGTCGAACTCGAAGCGGAACTTCATCTCTTGTCCGGGCAGGCGCAGCACGACGCGGGCCGTGCGCACATCGCGGGGCTGGCGCGCGAAGGCGTAGCTCAGATCTAGCGACTTCTCCAGGGGGATTTCATTGAGAGTACCCTCAACGAACTGAGCGGAGATGGGCCGGAGGTACGAGTCGCTGACCCAGACGCGGAACTCACCTGCCAGATTGCGGGCTACCTCGACGTGATATTCCCGCCACATGCCGACCTGGCCACCGTGGTTGATGGAGTGCTTGTGAAACGACTCCGGCCGGGTGGGCTGCTCGAGCTGACTCAGGGCCGAGGTGACAAAGGCCCACAGCACCGAGCCCACCATCAGCCCCCCGGCCGCCAGCCAGCCGAGTGCCTGCTTGCGCGCCTCGGGGTCGCGCAGGAAGGTGCGCAAACCCCGGTAGCCCAGGCCCATCAAGAGGGCCACCGTGCCCACGGAAAAGACCAGTGAGGCCAGGAACTCGTCCCAGGTCAGGGGAGTCGGGTCGGCGCCGTGGGCCAACCAGATCAGCGGCCCGAGCCTCCCAGGTACCAGGGCAGGGACTCGGTGTAGTTGAGCAGCGCCATGGAGATCATGAAGAGCAGAATGATCCAGGCGATCTGGGTGACCTTGTTGCTCCTGGTCAAAGACAGGTCGAGCATTTTGACCAGCCCGCATGAGAGAGCCAGCGTGCCCAGGAAGAAGTGGTGCAGGTAGACACCCACGGCCGAGTCGGAATAGGGCGCGCCCGTGTGCACGTGGGTGAACAGCATGCCCCCTCCGGCCAGAGCGAAGATGGCCATCAGGTGGCTCTGCAGGCGGCTGACGTCGCCGGGCCTCTTGCGAACCAGACTGGTGCCGATGCCGATCAGGATCATCAGGGTGGCGATGATCTTGTGGGCCAGCACTTCTGGATCGGTGATCGGCTTGAGGTTGGAGAGCGGCCAGGAATCGTGGTCTGAGAAGATCATCAGGAACACCCCGCCCACCATCAACAGCACCGGGCCAAGAGCCCGCACCACGTTCACGAAGGGCAGGCTCAGGCCCTGGTAGGCCAGCCAGAAAGCCATTCCCAGCACCAGCCAACCAAAGATGTGGTGCATCATCTCCGAATAAGCGATTTCATCATTGTTGAGCTGCAGCGACAGGTTGGCCAGATCGATGTCCGTGGCGGCGATGGGCGGGGGAGCCTGCACGCCCGCGCCATACTTGTAGACCAGCTCTCCCCCGTAGTAGCCGGTGGCCGACAGCATCCCCAGAGCGATCACCGAGCACACCAGGTAGAGCACGAACCACGAGCGGTTGACCAGAGGCACGAACGAGCGCAGGGCCACCAGGGCGATAAACGCCCAGGAGGTGAACTGGGCGAAGTTCCCGTGGAGCAGGATGGGGGCCTGGGGGGTGTGGGCCCGGGCCGCCCAGATCTCGGCGAAGTTGCCTGAGATGAAGGTGAACATGATGCCCACGGTGCCCAGCACCAGCAGGGCCTGCCCGGCCCAGGCGGCCCGGTCGTCCTTGCGTGCGAAGGCGAAGAGCTCGAAGCCAAAGGCCGTAAAGAGGAGCGCGATGGGAAAGTGGACCATCAAAGGGTGCAAAGACCCGAAAAATTTGCTCAGTTCCAAGACGATCCCCTGTTCGCTGTCGCCGGAGTCGGCATAAGGTTAGAAAATTCAACGTAAATTAGGCTCCTGGTGACCGGACTCCTGCTCTGTTCTCCTACCGGGCAGAGACTGTGTGATGATTTCTCAACTGGAATGGGCGGCAAACTCTGGTTACATCGTTTTCACAGGGGTAACATCGTTGTTACCTGGCCGGTTGTCTCGTGCCGGCCGAGACGGCCATAATCGGCGTATGGACATTCTTTCAGCGCTTCAGGGCATTCACGGGGTGGGCGGCAATCCCGGCTGCAGTGGCTGTGCCCCCGTGGCTCCGATGGGGGCCATGAGCCGGGCTTACGGCCCGATGGCTCCCACGATGACGGGCCAGCAGACGGCCTTCCAGAACATGCTCTTGCAGCTTGTGACGCTGATGATGCCCCTGATGACCGGTCGCGCGCCTGGTGCTCTGGCCGGTTCTCCATCGGGGATCAGCGGTGCGGGTGGCGTCCCGGCTGGGGCCAGCGCAGCAAATGGTCTGGGAGGAGCTTCCCGGGCCCAGGCCCCACCCGACTTCAGCAATCCTCCCGGTGCCCCGCGGGGTACCCATCAGTCGCGCGGCAGCGGCTACTATCCCCACAACAGCCGCATGGAGGGTGGCTACGTGGACCGGCGTGGCAATCGTCTCTACACCTTGCAGGACTATCTGGCCGGTCGCGCGCCCTACGTTTCGGTCGCCATGGACAAGAATCTGCGTATCCCCTATGGCACCAAACTGCGCATCGCCGAGCTTGAGAAAAAATACGGCCGACCCATCGAGCTCCGCGTGGTGGATACAGGCGGAGCCTTTACCAATCGGGGATTCTCGCGCATCGACATCTGTACCGCCAGCCGTCGCGATTCGCTCGACCCCACCATCAACGGGCCCTTGACCCTGAGTTTCGGCTGAAAATGTGACGGGGCCGGCTACGAGCCGGCCCCGTCAGGCTCAAGCGCTCTTTTTCTCCAGAGCGCTGAGTCGTTGATCGAGCTCCTCGAGAAGCTGGCCGTATAGCTCGAGCAGGTTGCTCAAAGCGTCATCTTGCGTCCGTCGCATCTGCTCGACCTGGTTAGACTCCGTCGCATAGTCGATCAGGAACTGGCTCGAGAGCTGAAGGCTATCAGCCAGCTCACTCAGTCCGACACGCACCTCACCCAGCGACTGCTCCAACCGACCCAGGCCACCCTCGACGCGTGCCATCCTTGTTCCCAGTCCGCTGATGCCACTCTGCAGCCGACTCATGCCTGACTGCACCTCGCCGAGGCTGCTCTGCATCGCAACGACGCTACCCTGCACCTCGCCGAGGCTGCTCTGCATCGCAACGACGCTATCCTGCATCTCGCCGATACTGGTCTTCACGTCGTCGACGCTGCCCTGCATCTCGCTGACGCTGTGCTCGATCTGTCCGAAGCTGCCGCGCATTGCGGCAAGCTCTGTGCAGGACTCTTCCACCTTGTCTGCGACCACGCGGACGCGGTCGCCGACCAGCCTCATCTGTCCACCGTTCTCGAGCAGCCGATTGCGCTGCTGCTCGAGTCGCTCGCTGAGCCAGGATCGGTCTTCGCTCTGCTGCACCTTCAGATCGTGCAACTCGCGCCAGATCCGTCTGATCCGATCTTCCATGGGCCTTTCACCCCACACGAGCCGGACGAATCATTGGAGGCCTCTGCTCACAGGTGTCCGGCTCGCCATGGAGCATAATAGCACACTTGACCTGCCCCCGGGAAGGAACCCGACCCCTCGCGCGCAAAATGGCGGCTCTACCGAGGAGGAAGCGCCCATGTCCATCGACACCACCATCGTCTCCGTCACCACCATCGAGCAGATCGGCCAGTACGCCGGTCAGAAGGTGCGCCTGCGCGGCTGGCTCGACACCATGCGCTCCTCGGGCAAGATCCGCTTCCTGAAGCTGCGCGACGGCACCGGCCGCATTCAGGGCGTGCTCACCAAGAATGACGCCGGCGAGGAGCTGTTCGAGCGCACCGGCCACCTCGGCCAGGAGTCCAGCCTGATCGTCGAGGGCGAGGTGCGCGAGGACGCCCGCGCTCCCGGCGGCTACGAGCTGCTGGTGAGCGGGGTCGAGATCGTCCACAATGCCGAGGGCTATCCCATCACCCCTAAGGACCACGGCACCGATTTCTTGATGGACCATCGCCATCTCTGGATCCGCTCCCAGCGCCAGCACGCCATCTTGAGGGTACGGGCCCAGGTGATGCGCTCCATCTCCGATTGGCTGGATAACCACGGCTTTCTGCGCATCGATACCCCCATTTTGACCCCCAGCGCCTGCGAGGGCACCACCACCCTGTTCGAGACCAAATATTTCGAGAGCTCGGCCTTTCTCAGCCAGAGTGGCCAGCTCTATAACGAGGCCACCGCCATGGCTTTCGGCAAGGTCTACGCCTTCGGCCCCACGTTCCGGGCCGAGAAGTCCAAGACCCGGCGCCACCTGATGGAGTTCTGGATGGTGGAGCCCGAGATGGCTTTCGTGGACATGTGGGAGAACATGGAGATTCAGGAGCAGATGGTCAGCTACGTGGTGCAACAGTGCCTGCAGCACCGCCGTCGCGAGCTCGAGCTGCTCGAGCGCGACTTGAGCAAGCTCGAGAAGATTGTGCCCCCCTTCCCGCGCATCCACTATGACGAGGCGGTGCAGATCCTGCGCGACAAGGGCGTCGAATTCGAGTGGGGCGGCGATTTCGGCGGAACCGACGAAACCGTGGTCAGCGAGCAGTTCGACCGACCCGTGTTCGTGCACCACTTCCCGGCCGCGGTCAAAGCCTTCTACATGAAGCCCGACCCCGATCGGCCCGAGACCGTGCTGGGAGCTGACCTGCTCGCTCCCGAGGGCTATGGCGAGGTGATCGGGGGCGGGCAGCGGCTCGACGACCTGGCTTTGCTCGAGCAGCGCATCGCCGAGCACCAGCTGCCAACCGAGGCCTATGCCTGGTATGTCGATCTGCGCCGCTACGGCAGCGTGCCCCACTCGGGCTTTGGCCTGGGCGTGGAGCGCACCGTCACCTGGGTCTGCGGCATCGAGCACGTGCGCGAGACGATCGCCTTCCCGCGCACGCTTTATCGCCTTTATCCATGAGGAGAAGATATGGCCGGTCATTCAAAATGGCATAACATCCGCATTCGCAAGGGGAAGCAGGATGCCGTCAAGGGCAAGGCCTTCACCAGGGTCTCGCGCGAGATCCTGATGGCGGCGCGCTCCGGCAGCTCCGATCCGGAGGCTAACTTCCGCCTCAAGATGGCTATCGCCAAAGCGCGCGAGGTCAACATGCCCATGAGCAATGTCGAGCGCATCATCGAGAAGGCCACGGGAGGCGGGGACAGCTCCATGGAGGAGCTCATCTACGAGGGCTACGGCCCGGCCGGGGTGGCTCTCATCGTGGAAGTGACCACCGACAACCGCAATCGCACGGCCGCCGACATGCGTGTGATCTTCTCCAAGAACGGTGGCAACCTCGGCGAGACGGGCTGCGTGGGCTGGATGTTCGACAAACGCGGCGTGATCACTGTGCACAGGGGCAAGCTCGAGGAGGAGCAGGTGCTGGAGATCGCCATGGAGGGCGGGGCCCTGGATATGTCCTCGGACGAGGAGCGCTTCGAGATCCTGACCGAGCCCACCGACCTTCACCAGGTCAAGGAGGCGCTCGAGAAGGCCGGGCTCAAGGTGGAGTCGGCCGGTTTTTCGATGGTGCCCCGGAACGGGGTGGAGGTCTCTCGCGAGGATGCGCCCGCCGTCTTGAAGCTCGTCGATCTCCTCGAGGATCAAGACGACGTGCAACAGGTCTACGCCAACTTCCTGATTCCCGACGAGGTGTTGGAAGAGCTGGCCTCCGCCTGATGGAGATCGTGATCGGGGTCGACCCCGGGACCGCGCGAACCGGCTATGGCGTGCTGGCTTTGGAGGAGGGTCGGGTGCAAGCCCTGGACTTTGGCTGCATCACCACCACCCCCCAGCAGACCCGCGAAGCCCGACTGCGCACCCTCTATGATAGCTTCTCGAAGGTGCTGCGCCGCACTCAGCCCCAGCACGTCGTGGTGGAGCAGCTCTTCTTCAACCGCAACGTGACCACCGCCATGGCGGTGGGGGAGGCTCGGGGCGTGATCTTGCTGGCTGTGGCCGAGCAGGGGGCCCGGCTGGCCGAGTACAACGCGGTTCAGGTCAAAGAAGCCCTGACCGGCTACGGCTCGGCTTCCAAAGACCAGGTGCGCCAGATGGTCATGATGCAGCTCGGGCTGGAGAAGCCCCCGCGTCCCGACGATGTGTCGGATGCGCTGGCCATCGCCCTGTGTTATCTCTTCCGTCGAGACATGGACGCGTGATCGCATTCGTACGGGGCCCCGTGGCCGAAGTCTCGCAAGGATTGGCGGTGGTGGACGTGGGCGGCGTGGGCCTGGCCGTCCGGGTGCCCGACCCCATCTCGCAGCGGCTCGATCCGGGTGACGAGGTGCGCCTGGCCACTTTCCTGGTCGTGCGCGAGGACGATCTCTCGCTCTACGGCTTCAATTCCAACCGTGAGCGCGAGCTGTTCAAGCTGGTGCTCACCATCAGCGGGATCGGTCCCAAGCTGGGCCTGAAGCTCCTCAGCCACCTTTCCCCCGGGCAACTGGCCGCGGCCATTCTCGAAGAAGACCTGCGGGCCCTGACCCGGGTGCCCGGCGTGGGCGCCAAGACCGCCAGGCGGCTGATCGTGGAGCTCTCCGAGAAGATCGCGGCTCTCTCCCCCGGTGAGGCCGACGAGCCCGAAGCCACCAGGCTCGAGGCGGTCGGCGTCTTGATGCAGCTGGGCTGTCATCGCGACGAGGCGCTGGCTGCGCTTCAGGCCGCCCGGGAGCGATTGGGGGAGGTCGAAGTTGGGACCGATCGACTGGTCATGGAAGCGATGCGTGTGTTAGGAGAGAAGTCATGAAGAAACTGTTTTTGATCTTGTTGTTGCTGGCGGTGCCGGCGCTGGCCGAGTGGAAGGAGTATAAGAACGCCCAGGCCGGTTTTCGGGCCAGCTTCCCCGACAAGGTGACCTTCGCCAAGGACGGCCCCATGGAGATGTTCCGTGCCGGTGCCTTCACGGTGGCCGTGCTGCCCAAAGCGTGGTCCAAGTCGCGCTACGGGCTTTTGAAGAGCTTCCTTGAGCTCGGTCCCGACTACGCCCGGGCCAACCTGGCTCGCAACGAGCGCGAAGTGGACGAGCGTCCGGGCCTGGAGCTGAGCGGAGTCGACCACGACGGATCCCCGGTGCTGATCCACCTGGTCCACACTCCCTCCCGCGGCTATGCCATCATCGGGCGCAGCTTCGATATGAAGGAGAATCTCCAGTTCGTCAACTCGTTTCGCTTCGTCCCCTGAAGAGGGCCTGACCGGCCGAGCATAGAATATTCCTCAAGCCATGCTCCGCCTGCTCAATCCCGCTGCCCAGGAAGAAGATCGCGAGAATTCGCTGCGCCCGCGCCAGCTCGAGGAATACATCGGGCAAGAGAGCGTGGTGGCAAACCTGCGGGTCTTCCTGCAGGCCGCCCGAGAGCGCTCCGAGCCGCTCGACCACGTGCTGATTTCGGGCCCCCCCGGCCTGGGCAAGACCACGCTAGCCTCGCTGGTGGCCCAGGAGATGGGGGTGAAGCTGCGCACCACCTCGGGGCCGGCCGTGGAGCGTCCCATCGACCTGCTGGTCCTGCTCAACACCCTGCAAGAAGGGGATGTGCTCTTCATCGACGAGATCCACAGGCTCTCTCGTACGGTGGAAGAGATCATGTACCCGGTCATGGAGGACCTGTCCTTCGACCGCATTCTCAGCAAAGGACACAACAAGGGGGCGCGCACGCATCGCATTCCTCCGTTCACTCTGATCGGCGCCACCACTCGGGCGGGCTCCATCTCCTCGCCCCTGCGCAGTCGCTTCGGCATCTTGCTGCAGCTCGAATTCTACAAAGAGAGCGAGTTGATGGAGATCGTCGGCCGCTCGGCTCGCATTCTGGGCTACTCGATCGAGCCGGAAGGGTGCCGCCAGATTGCCTCGCGCTGTCGGGGCACCCCTCGCATCGCCAACCGCCTGCTTCGGAGGGTGCGCGATTTCGCCCAGGTGGAGGCGGCCGACCCCATCGACGGCGTGGTGGCCTCGCGAGCCCTGGACCGCATGCAGATCGACAGGCGGGGCCTGGATCGTCTTGATCAGAAGATTCTCGAGGTGCTGGTGGCCCGATTCCGTGGCCAGCCGGTCGGTCTGAACACGCTGGCGGCGGCGGTCCAGGAAGACCCGGCCAACCTCGAGGAGGTCTACGAGCCCTACCTGCTCGCGGCCGGTCTGGTGCAGAAGACCCACCGCGGCCGTCAGGCCACGCGGCTGGCCTTTGAGCATCTGGGGGCCGAGGTCGTTTAGGACCGACAGGCTTGTCCAGAGGCGCCCCTCCCATCGTCTGCATCCGTCCTGCCTGTTGACCTTTGACAGGGCATGCCGGCCGCGTGAGCTGATCAGGCGCTGATTGAACGGTTGAGAGCGCAGGCCTCGCGGATGCGGTCTCCGCCCACGTGCAACGCGATCATGCCGCGCTGGCGCATCTGGTCCACCAGCACGTCGCGCACCCGGTGGCCGTGCTCGGCTTGGCGGGCCTTCATGGCGGTGTAGTTGTCACCGCCGGCCAGCAAGAAGTCGTCGGCGGTCACGTGGTAGACCTGATCGTCCCCCAGGGGCTTTCCGCCGGGGGTGTTGATCTCGATGATCCGCTCTCCGGGTGGCTTTTCAGGGTCGAAGCTGATCTCCAGCCCGGATACCTGCAGCACCTTGCCCGCTTTGAGCGACAGGCTCTCTTCCATCAATCGCTTGAGGTCGCGGCCGGTCATGTCCACCTTGACCACGTGGCTATCGAAGGGGAAGGCGCTGTAGACCTCTCCCACGTCCACCGGGCCCGGACTGATGTCGTCCTTGAGAGAGCCGCCAGGGATCACGGCCACGTCCGAGCCGGTGGCGTCGCGGAGCAAGTCGGTCACCAGGTTGCCCAGGGGGGAATCCTTCACTTTGTCGCGGGTGAGGGGAGCCTCGTTGTGAGCCACCACCTCGCCCATGCGCTCGCCCAGGCGGGACCTGTAGCCCTCCAGCAGTTGCACCACCTCGGGGTCCGGCACGAGCTCGGCCGAATTGATTGGCACGCGGCGATGCTCGAAGCCGACCACCTGGGCCGTGCCCGGGGCCATTCGCAGGTCGAGCTCGGAAAGCTCCTCGCCCCGGTCGCCACTCTGCACCACCAGGGTGTTCTCGGCCACCCGGGGCTCTTGGAAGTCCTTGTAGCCATGCCCGCCCATTAAGACCACCGGAATGGGCCTGCCGGAGGCTTCCTCGGCCAGCTCAGCGGCCTGGGCCGCCAGATCGGTGCCCCCTTCGCGCAGCAGCTGGTATTGCAGCACCAGCACGTCGGGATGCTCTTGCTCGCAGATCTTTGGAACCAGGCGGCTGAGGGTCTCGACCGGATCCTCGAAGCGCAGGCCGTTCACATTGTCCGGGTGGGTGGTCTTGCCCGACTCTTCTTTCATCAGGCCGACGACGGCCACTTTGCACAGGCCAATCTTCTTGATGAAGTACTCGCCCACTTTGGCCAGGGAGTGGCCGGAGGACTGGGAGATGTGTCGGCCAGTGGCGTCATCGAGCAGATTGGCGGCGATCACCGGGAACTCTGCTTGCTGAATGCGCTGCGAGAGCACCTGCTGACCTTTGTCAAAATCGTGATTGCCGAGCGTCATGGCGTCGAACCGGTCCCGGTTCATGAACCGGATGACCGGCTCGCCGTCGAACATGGTGGAAATGGGCGGCCCCTGGAAGAAGTCTCCTCCCGAAAGCAGCAAGAGCTCTCCTGCCTCCTGCCGCTTGCGGCGAATTTCGCTGGAGAGAAGGGCTGCCCCGCCGGTGACCAGGCCAGGCATCTTGGGGTCATACTGATCGAGCAGGCAGCCGTGCAGGCCGTCCATGGTCACGATCGACACTCGGTCTCGCAACCCGCCCCTCTGGCCCGCCCCGACGATATCAGGCATGACTCTCACGGCTTTACTCTAAGCGGGAAGACTGAAAAAGGTTTGAAAGGCACTGAGGGGAATGCTGCCCGATGCCCCGCACCTTCGTCGTTTTGCCGGCCTATAACGAGGAGGAGGGCCTGGCGGCTCTGCTCGACAAGCTCGAGATCGCCCTGGCTGACATCGACTACCATGTGGTCGTGGTGGATGACGGCAGCCGCGACGCGACCGCCGAAGTGGCCCGCTCGCGGGGGGCCGAGCTCTTGCAGCATCCTCAGAACATGGGATTGGGAGCCACTGTGCGCGATGGGCTGGTGCATGCCGGCTCGCTGGCCGCTCCCGGAGATACGGTGGTGGTGCTGGATGCCGACGATACCCATCCCCCCTCGCGCATCCTGGCCATGCAACGGAAACTGGAGGAAGGCTACGACGTGGTCATCGCCTCGCGGTTCCGGCTCGGCTCTCGGGTTGTAGGAGTGTCATGGTCACGTCGGCTCTACAGTTGGGGAGCCTCATGGTTGTTCCAGCTCTTCTATCCTATCTCCGGTGTGCGCGACTTCACCTGCGGCTTCCGGGCCTATCGGGCCGAGGCCCTGCAGAAGGCCCTGGCCTGCTACGGACCGGGCCTGGTGGACCGGGACGGCTTTGAGTGCATGGTGGATACCCTGCTCAAGCTCCGGCAGCTCAAGCTCCGCTTCACCGAGGTTCCCTTCGTGTTGCGCTACGACCGCAAAGCCGGGGCCACCAAGATGAACGTGCGACGCACCATCATCAACACGCTGCTCTTGATGGTGAAAGGGAAGAAGAAAACTTAGAGTTGGTATCGCACGATGGCCGGAACCGAGCGGTTTCCCTCCTCATCGATGGCAAAGATGTTCATGACCACCCACATGTTGGGCAGCGTGACCGGCACGTCATAGTGCACTTCGAAGAAGCCCTGGGCGTCCGCCACCCCTTTTTCGGTTCCCTCGCCCTGGTTGACCGTGGAGGATGGAGGGGGCGTATTTTCATTGAATGTCACCCGCATCACGGCCACCACGGTCGAGTTCGGCCGGGTGCGACCTTTGACCGTAAAGGTGCCCGAGTTCAACTGCGTGCCCGATTCGGGTGAGAGGATCTTGACTCGGAAGATGTTGGCGAAGAAGCGCACCGGTCTGTCGGCGGTCATCTTCTCGAGTCGCCTGCCGACTTCGAGATAACCGACCACGGACATCTGCATGCGAGTGTGCCCGGGCTCCACGAGATAGCTTCCCCGGTAGTGACCGGCAGCGATCTCCTGCATGGGGTGATTCCCCTTCACCCCCTCGACCTCGAACCAGGCCTTGCCTCCCGAGGCACCCTTGAGGTCCACCGTCAAGGTGTCATACTCGGCCAGGGAATCGCTTGCGTCGTGGGTGAGGCTGCTGATCCCCTGATCGCTCTTGACTTGAAAGCTCCAGCGCCGCTCCACTGCGACGCCGCCTCTTCCCCTGGCCCAGAAGCGCGCTTCTACCTTGCCGTTCTTGAGCTCGTCCATGGGGCGAGCGCTCACGAACGTCGGGGTACGCAGGCAGTTGAAAGTCAATTCTTGCTTGTCGACCCACAGCCGGGCTGAGCCGTGATCCACGTCAGGGGGCAGATTGACGGTGATCAGGGGCCGGCTCTCGGTGATCACAGCCCCATCCTCAGGGGTGACCGAGAGCAGGGGCTGGGCCCAGAGGGGGAGCGCAAGAAGCAAAAAGAGCCACGATCTCATAGCTCTCCGGGTTTCATTCCCGCGAAGGAAGCTCCTCCAGGGCGTAGAACGCTTGCCGGCGATATGAGCACCCACAACCAGAAAACTCGCGTCGTGGTGACCGGACTCGGTTGCGTCACGCCTCTGGGCCTCGGCCACCAGGACTTTTGGAGCGGACTCCTGGAGGGAAGAAGCGGGGTCTCAGCCATCACTTTCTTTGACACCACCGCGTATACCACGAAGTTTGCCGCCCAGGTGAACGATTTCAATCCGGAGGACTTCATCAACAAGAGGGAAGCCAAGCGGATGGACCGGGTGATCCAGTTCAGCGTGGCAGCCTCCAGGATGGCTCTGGAAGACGCCGCGCTCAGCATCACTGAGGAAAATGCCGATCAGGTCGGGGCTTCTATCGGGTCAGGCATCGGAGGGATGCATACCTTCGAGACCTGGCATCGCACCCTGGTCGAGCAAGGACCCAACAAGGTCACCCCGCTTTTCATTCCCATGATGATCCCCAACATGGTCAGCGGCCAGGTCAGCATCCAGTTCGGCCTCAAGGGCCCCAACTTCGCGGTGGTGTCGGCCTGTGCCACGGGTGGCAATTGCATCGCTTGCGCCATTGACGTCATTCGCACCGGTCGCGCCAGGGTCATGCTGGCCGGTGGCACGGAGGCCGCGGTCACGCCTCTTTCGGTGGCAGGCTTTTGCTCCATGCGCGCCCTTTCCACGCGCAACGATGACCCGCAGCACGCCTCTCGCCCCTTCGACCGCGAGCGAGACGGCTTTGTGATGGGGGAGGGGGCCGGCATCCTGGTGCTGGAGGACTACGAGCACGCCCGGGCCCGTGGGGCCCGCATCTATGCCGAGATTGGAGGCTATGGAGCGACCGCCGATGCCTATCACATCACCAATCCCGACCCCAACGGCGACGGAGCTGCCCGGGCCATGAAGAGCGCCCTGGAAGATGCTGGCCTGCGCCCCGAGCAGGTCGATTACATCAACGCTCACGGCACCTCTACCCCGGTCGGCGATCCGTGCGAGACCCGGGCCATCAAAAAACTCTTTGGCGACCATGCTTACAAGGTTGCTATCAGTTCCTCCAAGTCCATGATAGGACACACGTTGGGGGCCGCGGGGGCTCTAGAGACCGTGGTTTGCGTGCTGGCCGTCCACACCGACCGCATCCCCCCCACCATCAACTACGTTCACCCCGACCCCGAGTGCGATCTCGACTACGTTCCCAACGTGGCCCGCGAGGCCCCGGTGCAGGTGGCTCTCAACAACACGTTCGGCTTTGGCGGCCACAACGCCGTGATCGTGGTGAACAAATTCAACAACATTGACGGATAACTCTCTCGAAGCGCTGCAAGGGGTCCTGCAGTATCGCTTCCGCGACCCTGGTCTGCTTGAGCTGGCTTTGTTGCATGAGTCCCACGCCAACGAGCAGGGATTGCCCGAATCCAACGAGCGGCTCGAGTTTCTGGGAGATGCCGTGCTCGAGCTGGTGGTGAGCAACTATCTGTTCAACCGGCACACCCACCTGAGCGAGGGGATGCTGACCCAGTTGCGGGCTCACCTGGTCAGCACCCGCAATCTGGCCAATCGGGCCGCCCACTTCGGTCTGAGGAGCTACGTCCGGCTTGGCCGGGGGGAAGAGAGCTCGGGGGGGCGCGAGCGCCAGAACCTGCAGGCAGATCTCCTCGAAGCCCTGGTAGGAGCCGTTTTTCTGGACGGGGGATTGGAGGCTGCCTCGCAGCTGGTCTTGCATTTTCTGGGCGAGGACAAGGATGATGACTCGTTCTCGCGTGACTACAAGAGCCTGCTTCAAGAGCTGACTGCCCGCTATCGTCGGGCCGCCCCTCAGTACCTCCTGGCTGATTCCTCGGGGCCTCCTCATCGCCCTCTGTTCCGCGTCCAGGTTGAGTTTGAGGGTCGCATCGTGGGTGAAGGAACCGGACCTTCCAAGCGGGAAGCAGCTCAGGAAGCCGCCCGAGTGGCCATGTCGCTGCTCGAGACGGAGCTGGAGCCGCCCGATGGAGTTACAGGTTCAGGCCAGCGAAGCGGAGCTCTCCTTCCGGGTGAAGGTGACCCCGCGCTCGAAGACCTCGGAGATTGCGGGGGTGAGCCAGGGAGTTCTCCTTGTTCGACTGACGGCACCCCCGGTTGAGGGGAAGGCCAATCAGGCCCTCAAAGAGTTTCTGGCCAGGCGCCTGGGTCTTCGCTCCCATCAGGTGAGCATCCGGGTGGGAGAGAAATCTCGCCTGAAAATCGTGGCTGTTGGCACTTTGAGCCTGAGTCAGCTTGAAGAACGGCTTTTCGGGCAGGAATAGAGGAGAAAGCCTTGTCGCAGAAGCCAAAGTTACAATTCTCGGTACCCTGTCTGGGCTATGAAGAGCCCAACGACATTCCGTGTCTGCTCTATCTCTTCTATGACCTGCCCTTCGGGGAGCTGCCCGCCCCGCTCGAGTTCCGCGTCTGCAACGGCTGGTGCATGGGCCAGGGGCGCTTCGAGCAGTCGGTGCAGGTGCTCGATCCCGAGCGCAATGTTCTGCTCGATACCCAGAAGCGCGAGTTCACACTCGACTCAACCACAAAACCTTTCCTGTCCGTCTTTCAGTTCCAACTGGTGGTGGAGAAGCAGGGCAGCCACTGGATTCGCGTCAGCCTGGGCGACGAACTGGTCATGGAATACCCGTTCACGGTGCGGCTCGGAGAGAAGAAGGGCGACGTGGGTCAGCCAGTGGCCGCCAGCGCGGCTCCCGCCCCGACCGGCCCCGGCCCGGTCGCGCCCCAGCCTTCGCTCGATTCACCCAAAATGCTCGACCAGCCCTTTTTGATGCCCTGACTTGCGCTTCCAGCAGTTCTTCCTCCTGGCCGTAACCAGCCTGCTTGTGTCAGGTTGCCTCTGGATGACCGCCGATACGGTGCTCCAGCAGAGCTTCGACGGCTTTCACCGCGAGCAGGTTGCGCGTGAGCTGCGCGACCTTTTGCTGCGCACTCCGGCCAGGGCCAACGAAGAGCAGCTCAAGAGCGAGCTTCGCGACTACCGCCTGGGTCGCGATGGCTATGCGATCCTGGCTCGGGCCGGTGGTCGTGACCTGTTTCATACCGAGCGCGAACGTCTCTACAAGAGCCTTTTCGTGCTGGCCGACCAGGCTCAGATTCCGGGTCTTCTGGCGGCCAACCCGGCCGGGTCTCTGGGATTGCTCGGCCAGGATCAGACCCGTCGCTATGTCGCCTTTGCCCCGGTCGTGGACACGCCCTGGCTGTTGGGCATCGTGCTGCCTGTGGAGGAATCGGCTCCGCTGCTCTTGCGGGCCCGGCTCGGGCTCTGGACCGGCTGTTTTGCAGTGGCTCTGGCCGCCCTGTTGGTCTCGGCCCTGATGGCTCCCTGGCTGGCGCGGCCCTGGGTGCAATTGGCCAACTACGTTCGTCGCCGGGCCGACGGTGAGAAGCTCGAGCTCCCCGACCTGGTGCTCCGAGAGCAGCTCGATATCACCGAAGCCGTCGACCTGCTTTGTGAGCGGACAGGCGTGGAGTCCGAACCTTCAGCTGACCTGCAGCCTCTGACCGGCCTGCCTGGCCCTCCCACCCTGCAACGGGTGTTGTTCGAGCGAATCGATGCGGCCACGCCATTTGCGGCCGGTCTGGTCGATCTCAGCTTCTTTGGCTCCTTCACCCGTCGTTACGGGATCGAGCGCGGCGACATGGTCATCCGACAACTGGCCGTGCTCTTGCAGAATGCGCTGGGCGAGCACACCTATCGCGAGCACCTGCTGGTCCATCTCGAGGCAGACCGCTTCGCTTTCCTCGTCGCTCCCGACAAAGTCGAGCCTCTCTGCTACACGCTGCTCGACCGTTTTGAACGTGAGATTCAGGATTTCTACAAGCCCGAAGACCGCAAGCGAGGCCAGATCACCGGCAAGACCAGGGCCGGAGATTTCGAGCAGGTTCCCCTGATGCGCCTGCACGTCGCCGTGGCCACCAATCTCAAACGGCCCCTCATCCATCCGGTGCAGATCGGAGCCATCTTCCAGGAGATTCTGAGCTACCTCAAGGCCCAGCCCAAGTCGGGCTTCCTCGTGGATCGGCGCGAGGCCGATCGACCAGGCCCTCCGGAGCCGCCCGAGCTCGGTGAGAAGTCCTGCGAGCCAGAGAAGAACGAAGAAGTTTAACCTCGGCTCCGCGTCTTCCAAACATTCGTCCAAACTCCGGATGCTATCCTGATCTCAGGACGGTATTCAAGGTTCGGTGGGGGCGCAGTATCGCGCCCCTCTTCTTTTTCGGAGGAGTGGCCGGGCACGCCCGGAAGTGCCCGCGGTGACGATTGGCTGGGGCATGATTGGATGTGGCGCGGTGGCTGAAGCCAAGAGCGGTCCGGCCTTCTCCCGCTTGCCTGGCAGCCGGCTGGTGGCGGTGACTCGTCGCGATCAGGCTCTTGCGGCTGACTTTGCTCGCCGCCACGGCGCCCTGCGCAGCCATTCCTGCGCCGAGGAGCTGCTGGCCGATCCTGAGGTTACTGCGGTTTACGTGGCCACGCCACCGGATTCGCACGCCCGCTATGCCATCGCAGCCATGCAGGCTGGCAAACCCGTCTACGTTGAGAAACCCATGGCTCGCAACGCGGTCGAGGCCGAGCACATGCTGGAGGTCTCGCGCCTCACCGGTCAACCCCTTTTTGTGGCCTACTATCGGCGCTGCTTGCCGGCCTTTCTGAAAGTGCGCGAGTGGCTCTCGCGTATCGGCCAGGTAAGATTCGTGTTGTGTGAGCTGGTGCGGGGCCCTGACCCTGAAGGACCGAATGCCTGGCGCGTGCAGCCAGAGCTTTCGGGAGGTGGGTACTTCGTCGACCTTGGTTCGCATTTGCTCGACCTGCTCGATTTTCTGCTCGGACCCATCACCCGCGCACGGGGTACCCCCGCCTGGCAGGCCGGAATGTACCGGGCCGAAGACCTGGTGACCGCTGAGCTGGCCTTCTCCAACGGAGCGCTTGGAATCGGAGTGTGGTGCTTCAATGCTCGCCCGGAGGATCAGCGCGACCGGGTGGAGATCGTCGGTAGCCGCGCCCGGCTCAGCTTCTCCTGTTTCCGACCCGAGCCCGTGCGTCTTTCCACCGGCGAGGAGTTCCTGGCCGAGCCCGTGACCTGCGTCCAGGAGCCTTTGCTGGCCACCGTTCTGTCGGCTCTGCGCGGAGAGGGCGAATGTCCCTCGACGGGCCACAGCGCGCTGCGCACCGAGCGCGTGATGGACGCCATTTTGGGACGAAGCCCCGGGTAACTTTCCCCGGCGAAACTTTTGTCGCCATCCGGTGCCAGGACGGCGGGCCTCCCATTGCAGCCGGCCGGGGAGGGGAATCAACCCGGGAGCAGAATCCTCGGGCTCCATGCGAAAGTTCTTTCTGCAAACGGCCGGACTGGTGCTCTTGGGCCTGTTGATAGGCCTCTTCTCGGGTTGGACCACAGGCATTCTGGCGGGAGCCTCCGGAGGTCTCATCGGGCTCCTCGGAGGGGCGTTCCTGGGTTTCTCGGTCAGCGACCAGGTGGCCGAGCGGGCAGTTCACGCCAGTGAGCGGGGACTCTTCCTGGCCGGAACCAGCGCCACGCTCATGGGAGGACTCCTGGGCCTGGTGGGGGGGGCGTACGTGGGTGGATGGCTGAGCGGGATCGAGATCATGGGCGCGATGGCCCTGGTGGGAGCCCTGGCCGGGGTCTACGCCGCTCTGTGTCGTTAAACGATTGAACCGGCTACAGATCGCCCGTGCCACTCCCTTGAGGACGTTTCGAAGGGCACGATGGTTCGTGCGAAGAGGCTCAAAGCTGCTTTTTCTCGGGTTTCAGCTCGCCGGTCAGACGACCGGACAGCTCAGCTTCTCCCGATAGACTGAGGCTCAGGCTGCTCGATCGCATGTCTGGCTGGCCCGGGCAGCGCGTTCTGATCTCAAAGGTTTGAGGCGATTGCGCCGAAGCCACCTCCAGGTTGATGGAGAACCTCCCGTCGCTGGAAGGATGGAGCTCGGAGAGCGGCTTTTCGATAGCCACCGAAACGTCCGGGAAGCTGAAGATCACCGTGGCCTGGGGGGGGAGCTCGGGCAGACTGCCGCTGATCAGCACTGGATGCGGTCGAACCTGGGTCGCCACCTGCTGAACGAGTGGAGGCTCGATGAAGGCTGCCCAACCGGAATAAACCAGCAGGAGAGCGCACGTTGCCAGCGCCAGCAGGGGCCGAGCCAGCTGAACCTCGCGGGGCGGCGGCGGAGGCTCTGGCGGAGGAGCGGGCTCGAAAACCCGGACGGGAGCACCGGTTGGTGGAGCCAGCGAGCCCGCTGCCGGCTCCGCCAGGCGGGACGTCGCAGGGGCCAGGGTGCTCGCAGGGCTGCCTACCGGCCGGACTGGCGCGGTGGGGGACAGGCTGCCGCCCTGTCGCCCGGGGCGAGGGGTCTCGCCCGAGGGGGGGGGAGCCTCTGTCCGAGGCCGCCGGGTGACGCCGGAGGGAGTCTCCTTCTTACTCCTGGCCGGAGCGGCCGGCTCAGGCCGGGGGGTGGCACCGGAAGAGGGCTCGCTCCCGGACAGGGCGTCAGACGGCCTGCTTCTGGCGGTGGGGTTTGGTCTGGCAGGCCCCTCGGGACGTCTCATCTGCCGGGTCTCCGGCGACTGGCCGGACCTGGAGTCGCGGATCATCTCGACATGCTGGATCGTGAGCTCGGAGGAAACAAGCTCCCGCTCCGCTTGCGCCCGGTCGGCGGCCTCGAGGACTCCAAATTTCACGTTGCCTTGTGAGTCGACCGCTTTGTAACTGTACTTTGGCATACCCTGCCCTTACAGGGTAGCAGTCAAATGACAGACCGACCACCCGGGCAGAGCAGGCTGGTCCCGAACGGCCGGAAAACCCGGGGAAAGAACACTATTTGCCGGGAGGCGGCTGGATGCCCTGGGCGATCACCTCGTCGCGCCGGTGGCATTTGTCGAACAACTCGTCCAGGGAGATACGCCCCTCGAGGTAGTGGGTGATGAGGGACTGGTCCATGGTGACCATTCCCTGCTCGCGGCCAGTCTGGATCGAGCTGTGGATCTGGTTGGTCTTGCCTTCGCGAATCAGGTAGGAGAGACTGGGAGAGGCCAGCATCAGCTCGCCGCAGGCCAGTCGCCCGGGGCCCTCGGCCTTGAGGACCAGCTGCTGGGCCAGCACGGCCCGCAGGTTGTCGGAGAGCTGGGTGCGCACCTGATCTTGCTCTTCGCCCGGGAAGACGTCGATGATACGGCTGATGGCCTTGGGAGCGTTGGGAGTGTGCAGGGTGGCGAAGACGAGCAGTCCCATTTCAGCCGCCTTCAGAGCTTGCGCGATGGTTTCCAGGTCACGCAGCTCGCCCACCATCAAGACGTCGATGTCTTCGCGCATGGCGTCCTTGAGGGCCTGGTCGAACTCGGGGGTGTGGGTGCCCACTTCGCGCTGCACGATTTTGGAGACGTCCGACTTGAGCACGAACTCGATCGGATTCTCGATGGTCATGATGTGAAGTGGCTTGGCGTTGGCCAGAGCTGTCATCAGGGCGGCGAGCGTGGTGGTCTTGCCGTTTCCGGTGGGCCCGGTGACGATGATCAGACCCTGGCCGATGTCCAGGAACTCGTGCACGGCGGGAGGCAGCAACAGGTCATCCAGGCGCGGAATGTGGGTGGGGATGTGACGGAAGACGGCTCCCACCCCGTAGCGCTGTTTGTAGAGGTTGACACGGAAGCGAGCGTCCAGGCCCGGCTCGGCATGGGCCAGGTCGAAGTCGCCCTCGGCATAGAAGCGGGCTTCGCTCTCTTCATTGAGCATGTGCGACACCAGCTCGCGCATGAACTGCATGTCGGTAGGCGGACCGGTGCCGGGCACCACGTCGCCGTAGACGCGAAAACGGGGAATCAGGCCCGAGCAGAGGTAGATGTCGGAGGACTTTCGCTCCAGCATCTCTTCGAGCAGGCTCAAGAGCGCCGGCATGGACTTCTGGACCTTGGACTTGACCAGCCCCGACTTGGACGGGGCGGTGGGCATCGGAGCCGAGGCCGGCTTGGGAGGCGGAGGAGGAGGGACTGCCGCTGCCCCGCTGCGGGGAGCCATCTCCAGGCGAGCCGGTACGGCCGCTGGAGAGGCCGCTGCTGGAGGGGCCGCCGGAGGGGCGACGGCCGCCGGAGTTGGGGGCGGCGGTGCCTGCGTCTGAGGAGCGGGGTCCGCCGGGGCCGCCGCCGGAGCGGCCGGGGCCGCGGCTGGCGAGGGAGGAGCTTTGCCTGCCGCACCAGGTGAGAGCGAGTCCAGGAAATTGGCAAAGTGCGGCGAGGGAGCCTTCGGCTTGGGCCGGTCGGGGGAGACGTCGGGGTTGTTTTGATCGCTCACGCTGTCCACTCCAAAAAGTCCTCGAATCGGGACTTGTTATTGGCTTTGGTATAGGCCGTCCGGGCCGAGATCTCGCCGGCGTGCAGCAACTCGAGCAAAGAGGCGTCCATCAGCTGCATGCCCAGTGCCTTGCTGGTTTCGATGGTGCCCGGAATCTGGAAGGTGCGCGCCTCACGGATCAGGTTGGAGATGGCCGGGGTGCAGTACATCACCTCGGCGGCCACCACTCGACCCTTGCCCTGGGCTCGCGGCAGGAGATACTGGCTGATGATGCCCTTGAGCGAGTCGGCCAGCATCACGCGGATCAGGCCCTGCTGCCCGGGCGGGAAGCTGCCGATGACGCGCTCGATGGTGCTGGAAGCGTTGGAGGTGTGCAGCGTGGCCAGCACCACGTGGCCGGTCTCGGCCGCGGTCATGGCCATCGAGAAGGTCTCCAGGTCGCGAAGCTCACCCACCAGAATCACGTCGGGCGCTTCGCGCAGGGCCGAGCGCAGGCCGGACTGGAAACTCTCGGTGTGAGTGCCCACCTGACGCTGGCTGACGATGGACTTGACAGGCTGGTGCAGATACTCGATCGGATCTTCCAGCGTCACCACGTGGCGAGCACGGTTCTTGTTGAGATGATTGATGATAGCGGCCAGGGTGGTAGTCTTGCCGCAACCACTCGGTCCGGTCACGAGCACGATGCCCTGACGGTGGAAGACCAGCTCCTCGATGCCCTTGGGCAACCCCAGCGTCTCGATGTCGGGAGGGGTATCCGGGATCAATCGTAACACCGCGTCCAGCCCGTAGGATTGCACGAAGACGTTGACACGCAAGCGATGCTCGCCGAACTCCGTGGTCATCTCCAGGATCAGGTCGACCGACTGCTTGGCGCCCAGCTCGCGCAACTGGTTCTCATTGAGGTGGGGAGTGATGATAGCGGCCGTGTCGTCAGGCTCGAGGACCTCGTAGGGAAGTCGGTGCAGCAACCCTTCGAGGCGAATGATGGGCAGCTGCAAAGCCGAAATGTGCAGGTCGGAGCCCTTCATGCGAACCATTTCGGTCACCAGTTGTTGCAAGTTGGGGGTACCCAGGACGACGGCCCTCCTTGGACAGATTCCTGGGCCCGTTCGTGGGTAAGAGGCGGAATCCTCGTCTCAGCGCAGGATTGGATTGTTTACCGGAAAGCCCTGGATGGGCTGGCAGACCTGATGATCGATGACTTTAAAGTCGGCCTGCAGCGTGAGGCAGAGACAGGATGTTCCCAGGCCTCCAGCAAACTCGGCAGCTGTGACCACCGTCGTCCTGGCCCGCCAGTGCGCTCAGCGCATCCTGCACGAGTTCCAAGTCTATGACCAGCGCTTTCAGGAGATCACCCGCCGCGCTCGCGGGCGCTTCGCCGAGCGTGACTGGGCCGGAGCCCTGGCCGACTCCAATGAGCGGCTCGAGCTTTATGCACATCATATCGACGCTCTGCAGGACCATCTGGAAGCCGAAGCCGGGACGGCTGTGCGCTACAAAGCCCTCTGGACCGAGCTCAAAGAGATTTTCCGCCAGGAGTGCGCAGGCTCGAGTGACCCCGAGCTGAAGGAAACCTTCTACAACTCTCTCGTTCGCCGCTTCTTCCATCAGGCCAGCGTGGACCCCGAGGTCATGTTCGTGGCCTCGGAGGAGCCTTTCGTCGATGATGACATTCCCGGGGTCAGAGTCTACAAGGAGATGGACGACGTCGAGCTGATCCGGGCCATTCTGGAGGGTTATCAGCTGGGTTTGCGCTTCCGGCATCCTGAGTACGATTGCCGGCTGGCCGCCGCCCAGTTGAGAAAGCAGATTCCTGGCTCGTGGGAGTCCGTCGAGATGCTTCCCGCGCCGTTTTTTCGAGATAAGGGGGCCTACCTGGTGGGTCGCATCGTGGCTGGCGCCCAGCTCTTGCCCCTGGTGCTGGTGCTGACCAACCGCGAAGGAGAGCTGGCTGTGGACGCGCTCATCACGGTGCCTTCCGAGGTGAGCATCATTTTCAGTTTCACCCGCTCCCACTTTCAGGTTGAAACCAGCACGCCGGGGGGGCTGGTGCTGTTTCTCAAGTCGGTCATGCCCCTCAAGCGCAAAAGCGAGCTCTATACCTCGCTTGGCTATAACAAGCACGGCAAGACGCTTCTCTACCGCGACATCCTCCAGCACCTTGAAAGCAGCGACGAGCGTTTCGAGCTGGCCCGGGGAGAGAAGGGGATGGTCATGACCGTCTTCACTCTGCCCACGTTCGACGTCGTGTTCAAGCTGATCAAGGACCGTTTCGCTTACCCCAAGACCACCACCCGGGCCCAGGTGCTTCAGAGCTACGAGCTGGTCTTTCATCACGACAAGGTGGGGCGCATGGTGGACGCTCACGAGTTCGTCTTTTTGGAGTTCGAAAAAAGCCGGTTTACCGAGGAGTGTCTTGAGGAGCTGCTCTCGGTCGCAGCCCAGACGGTGGTGGTGGAGGGCGAACGGGTGACCGTAAAGCACCTTTATGCCGAGCGCAAGGTCACCCCCCTGAACCTCTTCGTGAAGGAGGAGAGCGTCGAGAGCGTCATCGACGCTGTGCGAGACTATGGCTCCTGCATCAAGGACCTGGCTCGGGCCAACATCTTCCCGGGAGATCTGCTCTTGAAGAACTTCGGGGTGACCCGCAACGGGCGGGTGGTGTTCTATGATTACGACGAGATCTGCCTGGTGACCGACTGTCACATCCGCGAGTTGCCCGATACCGACGACTACGGTACCCAGTCCAGTTACGTGGGGCCGCACGACACCTTTCCCGAGGAGCTGCGCCGCTACCTGGGCCTGCAGGGGCTCTACCGGGAGGTCTTCGTTGCTCACCACGACGCTCTCTTCCGGCCCTCCTTCTGGCGCGAGGTGCAACAGCAGATTCAAAGCGGTCACACGGCCACCATTCGCCCTTATCGCGATCGGCGCCGGCTGCGACCACTCAGCGACTGAGGCTCGAGGAACCGGTCCCCGGTCGGCGAACTTGTCTCGGGAGGTGAGGACATTGCGTCGATTTTTCACGGGTCTCTTGCTCTTGCTCTGGCTGATGGCTCCGGCTCCGGCCCAGCCCACCGAGGACTCCTCCCAAACGCAGGTGATGATGGACATTGTCCGGATGATCCTGCAGCAGGCCCGCGAAGGCCGCCTGGAAGGCCTGGCACCCGACCCCGAGCAGCTTCGCGGCCTGGCCGACTTTCTCAGGCCTGACCAGGAGGGCTACGGACTCGCCAGCGAGTTTCTCGAGCTCGTCCGGCTAACCCCCGAGCAAGAGCAGCGGATGCGCAGCTTTCGCATCTCGCGCGATCAGCTCTTCGATCTCCTGGATCTGGCCCTCGACCGGGGGCTGGAGGGCGGCCGCGAGGGCTATCAAGACATGCTGACCGAGGTGCTTAGCCGCGAGCAGCTCGAAGCCCTGGCCGGGGTGGAGCTCTCCCCCGAGCAGATGAGCCGGGCCCAGGACCTGATCTTGAGCCAGGCCGGCCCACTGCTCGACAACCTGCGCCAGCGGGCCGAAGGTGCGGCCGATGCGGCCCGGGGGCTGAAACTCAGTCGCGAGCAGTCGCAGATGCTGGAAATGCTCCTTGAGCTGGTGACTGCTCCTCGGCAGCGTTGATCCTGAAGGTTCGTCCCCACCGCCCGCGGAGAGAGATTCTGTCACGACGAGGCTCGCCGCAATCTCCGCGATCTCCTGGGTCTGACTCGGGAGGTAGGAGCGGACCGGATGGATGCAATAGGAATCCACGAACCGATCGGGAAGAGTCGGCCCTAACGTGGTCAGGCCAAAGAAGACAAGCGATAGTGCCAGCGTTCTGGCGCTGCTCGACGACAAGTCAATCGAGTTTGCCGGCTACGGGACCGCCCGCCAGATCACCGATCTGGGCTGCGAGCCCATCGAGGTGCAGCACCTCGACAGTGGACTGACTGAAAAGCTGGGCGAAGTCAAAGCCACCGCCATCTGCGGCAACGACATCACCTCCAGCTGTCTCTACGTCTCGGCCCAGGCTGGAATTCACGGCGGGCCGCTGGCCCCGCTGGTGCTGGCTCTGGTGGCCGGGCTGCTCTACCTGTTCCGGGGCATCTACCACGAGGTGGTCTCGGCCCTGCCTCTCAACGGCGGAGCCTACAACGTCTTGCTCAACACCACCAGCAAATTCCGCGCCTCCATGGCCGCCTGCCTGACCTTGCTCTCTTACGTGGCCACAGCCGTGATCAGCGCCTACGAGGCGATCCATTACGCCACCAATTTTCTGCCTCACCATCCGCCCCTGGCCGTGCTCTTGCTGGCCACCATCTGCCTGCTGGGCCTGTTCGCCTTTCTCAACATCATGGGTCTGACTGAATCGGCTGCGGTGGCCGTCTTCATCTTCTTCTTTCATATCAGCACGATGACCGTTCTGGCCCTGGTCTGCGCCGGCTCGGTGATCTCCTATCCCCACCTGCTGTGGAGCAATCTGCACGCGCCTCCGCCCGATGGGATCGCCAAAGCCCTGTTCTTCGGCTTTGCCGCAGCCATGCTCGGGATCAGCGGCTTTGAGAGCTCGGCCAACTTCGTGGAGGAGCAAAAGCCCGGCGTCTTTCCCAAGACCCTGCGCAATATGTGGCTGGCCGTGGCCATCTTCAATCCGCTCTTGAGCTTCCTGGCCCTGGGCTTGATTCCGGTGGCCGAGATGCGGGCCCACGAGCACGACCTGCTGGCCGACATGGGCGGCATCAGCTGGGGCCCGTTCATGGCCCAGTGGGTCTCGCTGGATGCCGTGCTGGTGCTGTCGGGCGCCGTGCTGACCTCCTATGTGGGCGTGACCGGGCTGATGCGCCGCATGGCCCTGGATCGCTGCCTGCCCCAGATCCTGTTGCACGAGAACCGCTGGCGCCGCACCAATCACTGGATCATCCTCGCCTTCTTTGTCTTGTGCAGCTCGATTCTGCTGATCACGCAGGGTGACGTAGGCCGCCTGGCCGGGGTGTACACTCTCTCGTTCTTGAGCGTGATGGGCCTGTTTGCGGTGGGCAACATTTTGCTCAAGGCCAAGCGCGGCCGACTGCCACGCGAGTATGTGGCCGGGGGGTGGTCGCTGTTTCTGGCCATCGCCGCGGTACTGGCAGGCATCGTCGGGAACGTGCTGATGAACGATCAGGCCGTGCAAGTCTTTGCCGCCTACTTTGCCGTGACTCTGGTGGCGGTCACCATCATGTTCGTGCGCATCCAGATCTTCAAAGTCATTTTGATGCTGCTTCGAGCCGTCCTCGAGCGAGTGCTGGTCTTCCGTCAGTATGTGGTCGATTCGGTCAAGCGCATCAACGAGCAGCCCATCATCTACTTCACCAAGGAAGACACCCTCGAACGGCTCAACGACGCGGCCGAGTACGTGATGCGCAACGAGCAGACCAAGCATCTGATCTTTGTCCACGTCTATGACGACGAGACCAGGATCCCGCCGATGCTCGGCCAGTACCTCAACACCATCGATCGAATCCATTCCGAGCTTCGCATCGACTTCATCGCCGTCCAGGGGACGTTCTGCCCCGAGCTCATCGAACGCCTTTCGCGCAAGCTGCGCGTGCCCAAGAACTACATGTTCATCAGCACCCCCGGCGACCGGTTCACGCATCGACTGAGCGCGCTGGGCGGAGTGCGACTGATCCTTTGACGCCTTCTTGACCCCCTCGGGCCGGTCCTTGACCGCCGTCTGACCACCGCGAGCTTATTCTGGTGGGGCCATGACCACAATGCTGCTGACCACCTGCCTCGTGCTCTTCATCCTCTTCGACCTGATCGTTCTGGCGCTGCGCTGGATCTTCCCCGAGAAGCGCGACCCGCTCTATCTGGCGCGGGCTTGCTCGGAGAGCGCCAGGATTCTGGCCGAGGGCTCGAGTCCGAGCTCCTCGTGCAGCGTTCGCCGGAAGGACTCGAAGAGGCGCAACGCTTCTTCGGGCCTGCCCAGCGCCAGCAGGCTCTCCAGAGAGCCCTGGCAGGCTTCCTGACGGCAGGGGTCGAGCTGCAGCGCTCTTTGCGAGTGAGCCAGACATTCCTGATAGCGACCCTCTTCGCCCGCCCAGCGTAACAGCTGGGTCAGGGCCTCGAGCACGCGCTCGGAGACCCGAGTGCGAATGGGGTCGGTCCAGTCCAGGTAGGAGGCTTCCAGGAAGGGAGCCCGGTAGAGCGCCACGGCTCGCCGGAAGCTCTCGGCCGCCGGGGCGCTCTGGCCCGCCTCGCGCAGGCGGACACCCTCGTCCAACTCGCGCTCGAGCTCTTCGAGATCGTGCCAGCGGGGCAGGGCCGGGTTGAGCTGCAGGCAGCCGCCGCTGCGCAGGATGTAGTCCAGCTCTTCGGGCCACCCCTCGGGGCGAAGCAGGCCCCGGAGCATCGAGCTGCACCAGTACAGGTTGCGCCGCCCCTTCTCGAAGTCGTCGCCCCAGAAGGCGTCGATCAAGAGGTCTTCGGCTACCGGCTGGGCCCGGGCCGCGGCCAGGTAGGCGAACACGTAGCGCACCTTCTGGCTACGCCAGCTCTTGTCTGGCAAGCGATTCTCGCCTTTGAAGACTTCCAGCGGGCCGAGGGTAAAGATGCGCAGCACGGGAGGGGCGCGCTGCACCAGCTGGCGGCGCCGGGCGGCATCCACCGCTGCGCGCACCTCGGGGGCCGGATCGGACGCCAGGGCCAGCAGCACCCGCTCGGCTACCGGGCCGCCGGCCTCCGCCAGGGCTGTCACGGCCGTCGTGCGGGCCGGGACGTCCAGGCTTCTCAAGCAGGCTTCGTACTCGCGGGGCGCGTCTCGGGCCAGCCCGATCAGGGCCCGGGCTAGCACCGGGTCGGGAGCCTGGCTCTGGCGCTCGAGCAGGAACGGCAGGAGCCAGGGGGCGCAGCCCGCCAGATCCCAGGCGTTCTCGGGGGCGAGCAAGGTGGTCAGGGCCAGTTGCAGCGAGGGGTCGGCCACGGTTACTCGCCCCAGCACGCGGGCCGAGAGCAGGGCCTGGGCTTCCCCGCGAGCGTCGCGCAACTCGCGGAACAGGCGATAGGCTTGCTCCAGGAGCGCCGGGCCCTCGGTCTGGCCGGTGCGGCAGAGCAGCATCCCCGCCTTGAGCTGGGTGCGGGCGTAAAGCCATGGACCCTGCTGGGCGGCCGCCTCGGTGGCCAGGCGGGCCTGGCAGTTGAGCTCGGGCCCCGGGCAAGCCAGGCGAGCCAGCCCCAGGTGGGCCTCCACTCGCTCGCGGCTCGACCTGCCGCTCAGGATGACCTCCTGGTATGCCTGAGCGGCCCCGGCGGCGTCGCCGGCCTCCTCCAGGGCCCGCCCCAGAGACAGCAACCCTCGCAGCGCCTGACCGGTGTCCGTTCCGGCCCGCTGGGCGGGGGCGAGGTGCTCGAGCAGGGCGGCGCAATCGGGGTCGAGCCGCCCCGGCTCCAGCTCCTGACCTCGGGCCACCGCCAGGGCCAGCGCGGCCAGGCGCGACTCGAGGGGGATGGAAGCCCCGGCCAGGCCCTCGGGCCCGCCCTGGCCGTCCCAGCGCTCGTCCAGATGGCGCAGGGCCAGGGCCAGGCTGGCCGGCAGCTCCTCGGGGGCGGGCTCGTAGAGATCCCCCTCCAGCCCCCCGATGGCAGCCAGCAGCACGGCCAGTTGCACGTCCTGGACGGAGGCCGATGGCAACTCGCGGGTCTGGGCCAGCCGCAGGCCCAGCCGGCCAGCTTCCACCAGGCCACGTTCCGGTCGTCCGGGATGGCCCATGGTGTCCAGCAGCCGGGCCAGCGCCTCGGTGCTGCGCAGCAGACCGGCCCGCAGGCGCTGGTCGTGCTCAGCTCTTTCTTGCTCTTGACGGCGGGCCGCCAACAGGCGGCGCACCGCCCCCAGGAACTCCTTGAGGTCGAACGGCTTCTTGAGGTAGTCGCCCACCCCCAGACGGATGGCGCGGATCGAGTCGGCCTCGGTGGAGTAACCCGTCACTACCAGGCTGCGCACCTCAGGCTGCTGCTCGCGTACCCGGGCCAGGGCCTCCAGGCCGTCGATGCCCTCCATGCGGATGTCCACGATGACCAGGTCGAAAGCGCCCTGGGAGGCGCGTTGCACCGCCTCGAGGCCGGTGCCCACCGCCTCCACCTGGTAGCCCTCCTTCTCCAGCACCAGCGCGAGCATGGAGCGCATGTTGGCGTCGTCCTCAAGCACCAGGATGCGCGTCATGCTGGCAGCGTCATCCCGAAGCAGGCTCCTGGTTGGCCTGGATTGCAAAGCTCGAGCCGTCCCCCGTGGGCAGCCACGATCTGGCTGCTGACCGACAGTCCCAGGCCGGTGCCGCGACCGACGGGCTTGGTGGTGAAGAAGGGGTCGAAGATGCGAGTGGCCACTTCGCTCGAGATTCCCGGCCCCTGGTCGCGCACCTCCAAGAAGACCTCTCCTGCAGCGCGAGCTCCGGTGGTGACGGTGATCACTCGTCTGTGGCCTTCGAGCGATGCGTCCCGAGCGTTGAGGATCAGGTTGGTGACCACCTGCTGCATCTCGTTGGCGCTGGCTTCCACCTGGGGGATCTCGCCCAGGTGGCAGACGACCTCGATCTTGTCGAGTCGGAGCTGGTTGCCGATCAAGAGCAAGGTGTCCCGCACCACCTGGTTGAGATCGGTCGGTTGGCGACCCACCCGGCCCTCACGCGAATAATAGAGCAGCTTCTCCACGATGGAGCGGGCCTGACGGGCGGCGTCCCGGGCGATGGTCAGCGCCTTCCCGCAGGACTCTTTCTCCAACGTGTCCAGGGCCAGCACCACGGCGCCCAGGGGGGTGTTCAGCTCGTGGGCCACGCCGGCGGCCAGCTGGCCCACGGCCGCCAGCTTGCTCGACTGCACCAGCTGGGCCTCGGACTGGCGCAGTCGCTCGTAAGCCTCGACATTGCTCAGGGCCAGGGCGCCGTGCAGGGCCAGCAACTCGAGCTGATCGAGCTCTTCGCGGGTGAACTCTTGTCGGCGCCCCAGGAGGAGCACGCCCTGGAGCTGGTTCTCGGCCTTCAGAGGCAGAGCCAGCAGGCTGGTCTCGCCCGGAGACAGGGGAGGGAAGCGACTGCCCCGGAGCTCGTCGATCAGCAGGGGGCGGCCCGATTCAGCCACCGCCAGGGCCACCTCGGGAGCATGCTCGAGGGTGCTCTCCACGAACTGGCGCGTGGAGTGAGGCACCAGGCGGGCAGCCGACTCACCCAGGGCCCGCAGCAGATCCTGGCGGTCCAGGGTGGCGCTCAGCTCGCGGGTGGCCTGCAGAACCTGTCCGAGCCGGTCCAGAGAGCTCTCCAGGACCTGGCTGCGGGTAGCCTCGCGGGCCAGCCGGTCCACTTCCCGGGCCGGCTCCAGGCCCGGGCCGACCACCCCCGCCAGCACGCCCAGCAGGCGCTGCTGCTGAGAGGTCAGATCGCCGGCCGCCAGACCCACGTAGAGGGCCGTGCGGCCGTCGAGGGGCACGGCCAGCGCCACGCTCTCGCCTTCCATCAGCCGGTTCGGGCCGGGCGCTTCCAGCCGGGTTGGCCGTCCGGCAGCCAGGGCCTGGCGCACGATGGGCTCGTCGGCCTGCAGGAGCAGGCTGCCCTCCAGCCTGGCTGCCAGGGGCGAGTGGAAGACCACCGGCAGCAGCGCGCCCTCGCTCTCCTCGAAGATGACCGCCGAGCGGCAGGGCACCAGGCTGCGGGCCAGGCGAAGGGTGGTCTCGAGTCGTCCCCGGTAGTCGGAGGAGCGGGCCAGCTCGCGGGCCAGCTCCTCCTTGAGGAGGCTCTCCTCGATGGCTCCGGCCAGGTCGCGCCGAGTGCGCTGCTGCTGCTCGCGCACTTCGGCGGCCGCCTGCTGGGTGCGCTCGAGTCGGTCGCGCAGCTCTTCGCGCTCCTCGGCCCGGTAGCTGATCAGAGCCCGCCGCGCGGCCCACTGCAGGGCCATCAGGCCGGGCACCAGCAAGAGTCCGCCCACGGGAGTGGTCAAGAGGGCCGGGGCGGCCACCCGCAGCGCGAACCAGGCCAGCCGGGTGCGATGCTGGAAGCGCCCCCAGCGCTCACGCTCCTCACGCTCGAGCGTGCCGGCCAGAAGCTCGGGCAGCAGCCAGCTGGCGGGCAGGTAGAGATCAAGCAACAGAAAGGCGGGGGCCAGCGAGGGGCCCACCGCCGGAGCCAGCCAGACAAAGACGGAAAGGGCGAGCGTGAGAGGCAGAAGGTCGGCCAGGGCCGAGAGCAGGCGGTGGCTCTGGGGAAGAGCTGCGGTGCGCAAGGTCAGGCAAAGGATCGCGGCCAGCAGCGCTGCTTTGGGGGAGATCAGGGCCAGAGCCAGGTAGCAGGCCGGAGCAGCGCTGAAAAAGCCCATTCCGGGCATGGCCACGGCGGTCAGCTCGAGCAACAGGGCCGAGAGCAACAAAATGACCCCGTTGAGGAGGGGAAGGCTCGCGGGGCCGGGCCCGGCCAGCACCAGCAGGGCCAGAACCACCGTGAGCGCAGACCAGGCCGCAGGCACCTTGCGGCATTCTTGCGGGGCGACCAGAGTCCTGGTTGCAAAGGTTTTGCAAGGTGGAGACGGTTAGGCTGGCAGGGCAGTTCAACGCCCAAGGAGGAGCCCCGCGCGTGTACATCAGCAGCCAGCCTTTCTCCAGTTGCTTTGCCTTCAACAGCCTTCCCGCCCTGCCGACCGTCCCCGTGAATTGGATGGGCCCCCCGTGCTGGGGCTGGAATCTGGGCGATCTGGGCGGTCTCTCGAGTGCCGCGCTGGCCTTTCCGGGAACGTTCTACAACGGAGGGCACCTCGGTCAAGCCCTGGGAGGCACGCTGGGTTACGGCGGTTGGGGCTGCCCGGAGCTGTCCTGGTCCTTCTTGATGAGTCAGGTGGCCGCACTGCCAGGCATGCAGCCGGGTCCGGGCTCCAATCCGCTCTGGGCTCAGTTTGAGGGCCAGCTCAGCAACGGTAACTGCTGCTGTCACTGTCAGGAGCAGGACGCCAGCTGGGAGGAGCAGCTCAGACGCGAGCTGGCCCGCCTGGAGGCGGAGGCGCGGGCCGAGTGCCCCGAGTGCCACGAGCCCCCGGTCGAGCCCGAGGAGTGCGGGTGCGAGCCCGAGCCGCCGGCCGAGACCGAGGAGTGCGAGAGCGAGCCCGAGCCGCCGGCCGAGACTGAGGAGTGCGAGAGCGAGCCCGAGCCGCCGGTCGAGACCGAGGAGTGCGAGAGCGAGCCCGAGCCGCCGGCCGAGACTGAGGAGTGCGAGAGCGAGCCCGAGCCGCCGGCCGAGACTGAGGAGTGCGAGAGCGAGCCCGAGCCGCCGGCCGAGACCGAGGAGTGCGTGAGCGAGCCCGAGCCGCCGGCCGAGACCGAGGAGTGCGAGAGCGAGCCCGAGCCGCCGGCCGAGACCGAGGAGTGCGAGAGCGAGCCCGAGTCGGCTCAGGATCTGGCCAGGGCTTCCCAAACCGTGGTCGAGCACTTCGACCTGCTCGATACCGCCAGCGGCCAGGCCCGTGACGGCCTGGTCAGCCGTCAGGACCTGGAGAGCTTGCTGCGCGACAATCCGGACGCCCCGCCCGAGCTGCGCGACGCCTGCGAGCTGCTGCTGCGCAACGAGTCCTACTTCCATTCCGCCGACGCCGCCCAGGGCGGCACTCCCGACGGGCTCATCAGCCGAGATGACGCCCGGCGCAATGCCGAGCGCTTTCAATCCCTCGAGGAGCGTCCCCCCTCCGAGAGTTTCAGCCCGACCGGCACGGCCGAAGTGCTGGAGCGCTATGCGCCGCTGCTCGATACCGCCAACGGGGGCCAGGCGGACGGAGTGTTCGGACGCGAGGATCTGCAGCAAGTGCTCGACGATCCGAACGCCCCGGCCGAGCTCAAGCAAGCGGCCCGGCAGGCTCTGGAGAACTCTTACCTCTTCAACTCCTTCGACGACGCCAAGCACGATGACGGCAATTTGGACGGCAAGATCTCCATCGACGACCTCAGGTCCGCCCAGGAGCGCTTCCAGGGCCTGACCCCCGAGCCGGTGGGGGAGGGTCCCATGAGCGAAGCGCAGGCGGCCCGCACCCTGGAGCGATACCTGCCCATGATCGACCAGGCGGCCGGACAGGGCGGCCGGGATGAGGAGCTGGGACGGGCCGACCTCGAGGCCCTGGCGGCCTCGCCCGACCTTCCCCCTGATCTTCGCCAGGCGGTCGAACTGTTGCTGGCCAACGAGGCGGTCTTCCACCACTTCGACCAGGCCGCAGACTCCAACGGCGATCTGGACGGGGAGATCGGACTGGCCGGTCTGCAGACCCTGGGTGGTCAAGGCTGAAAAATCAGCGACGACAGGAGCGGTTTAAAAATCATGGTATGATTGACCCATGACCCGTCGCGGCACGGCCCTCATCCTGGCTATCTTTTTCCTGGGATTTTGCCAGCTGGTGGCCCTGGGCTTTGCCAGGCTGTTGCCCACCGAGCTGAACGGCACCTTGCGCTACCAGATGGATGTCGCCAGCTCGCTGGCGGCCGACGCCGGTGTCCAGTATGCCGTGGTCTACCTGGAGGATAAGCTCAATCGCAAGCAGGAGCCGGTGCCTGGCCCTCAGTCCACGCTGGTGCTCGAGTCCGAGCGCCTGGGACTGAGCCTCAATGGCTGGGACTGGCGGGTGACCCTGCACCCCGATCCCGAGACCCCTCCCCTGGGCAACAACCCCCGGCGGGCCTACAGCATCGAGTCCCAGGCCTTGCTGCGCGATCAGGTGTACCGGGTGGTCACCGTCCAGGTGGTGCAGCAGAGCTTCGTGCGCTACGCTCGCTTCACCAACACCTGGCCGGCGGTGGTGTCGGCCTGGGCCGGGGCCCAGCACTTCTCAGGGCCGGTCCACTCCAACGAGATCATCCGCATCGGCATCCATCCCGGCTACTACACCAACGGCGACGATCAGCTGTTCCAGGCCAGAGTGACCAGCGTGGGAGGGATCGAGTACACACCCGACACGCTCGAGCCCCCGCCCGCCACTGAGGCCCAGTACCGGCGCCTGTTCAACATTCCCCGCGAGCCCGCCCGCCGGCGCACCAAAATCGAGGTCCCCTGGGAGCCCAACATGCTGCGCCAGGCCTCCCTGGCCGGCGGGCAGCCCGATCCCGGTCCCATCACGGTAAGGCCCGGAGGCGGGATCTTCCTGCGCGGGAACGTGGACGAGATGCACCTGGACGTCGAGAACGGAGACCCGGTCCAGCTCATCACCATCTCCGGAGCCACTTACAAGGTGATCGAGCGGGGCTCGCCCTCGAACGGACGCACCCGCGTGGTCAATCTGTCCACCGGGGCGGTGGTGGCCGACCATTCCGGCCATCCCAACGGAACCATCTACGTGACCGGCTCGATCCTCGGGCTGCACGGGCGCAACAAGGGTCGTCACACCATCGCCGTGGACTCGGCCGTCAAGCACAAGATCGTGGTGGGCGGGGACATTCTCCAGGCCGGCGCCACCGCCACCAGCCCGGCGAGTGATCTGGACAACCGCAACGCGCTGGGGCTCATCGGCCACACCATCGAGATCCCGTATCGGATCGATCCGGCCACAGGGCCGCTGGTGGTGCACGCCGCCATCATGGCCGGGGACGGCGACGGCACGGGAGGTTTTCGCTCCGAGAGGTTAGAGGAGATTCCCCGCGACGATCGCCACCACAACTATATCACCTTCGTCGGCTCGGTGGTGGAGGATTGTCGCAACATCACGGCTCACATCAATCCTGGCAGCGGCTGGACGACTCGCTTCGAGTTCGATCCCTCGCTCAAGGACGCTCCCCCTCCTTATTTCCCGGCCGAGCCCGAGTTCGAGATGAACGGCTACTCAGACCGCTATGACACCGAGCCGTAGGGCCTTTTCGCAGATCGAGCTGCTGGTGGCTCTGGGAGTTCTCGCGGTGGGCATTCTGGCCGTCTACGCCTCGTTGACCTTCAGCTTGAAGGCCAGCCGACACAGCGACTCCATGGCCCGGGCCATCGCCCTCAATCGACTGATCCTCGACCTGGTGCGCTCGCGTGGCCTCGACCGCACGACCGCCGGGCTCAATGACGGTCCCGGTCAGCGCCGTCCCGTGGATGCTGCCCCCTTCGCGGCCGACATCCCGGGCAACCCGCCCTTCGAGCGCAATGTTCAGATCGATCCCGTCTCCACCGACGCCAGTCGCCCGGAATCGGCCCTGCGTCGAGTCAAAGTGACCATCTTCTGGCGCGAGCAGGGGGGCGAGCGGAGTGTGGTCTTCGAGGGCTACCAGCGTCAGCCGTGAGCCGTCGTGCCCTGACCCTGCTGGAGATCCTGGTCAGCCTGTCCCTGCTGGGCATGGTGGGCGTGCTGGTGTTGCAGATCTTCCTGGCCGTCAACCGCGTGAGCCACTACGGCGGGACCCGAATCGAGGTGCAAAACGCCACCCGGCTGGCCATGCGACGCCTGGTGCCCCTGATCGAGAGCGCCATTCCCCCGGCCTCCAACCAGAGCGCCGTCACCCGTCCCGCTGACGGCCAGACCGGTCGGGTGCTGGAGTTCACCTCCAGCATCGACCACCTGGGCAACACGGCTCCCGATCCTCGCAATCCGGTCTACCTGCGCTTTCGCATCCGCCACGCCGGCCCTGAGCTGTGGCTCGAGCAACTGGGGGGTGGGGCCCCTCCGCCCCGCCTGCTGGGCCGGCTGCAGCAGGTCGAGTTCACCAACCTGGGCGACGAGAGCGTGCGCATCGCGTTGCGAGCGGAAGGGCAGACCCGCACCCTGGCGGGGGTCACGGAGACGGTTTCCTCAGAGCTGACCACCCAGGTCTACCTGCCCTACCACTTGCACCAGGCCGCTCAGCCGTGAGGGATTCGCACCAGGAGCTGGCACTTTCTTTGCGCCAGATGTCGGCTATGCTGACGGCCGGGATCCCGATCGTGGAAACCCTCGCGTTCCTGGGCCGCAGCTCGGGCCCCGGCCTGAGCGAGGTTTATCGCGAGCTGTCGACCCAGGTGGCGCGCGGCAACTACCTGTCCAGCTGCATGAAGAGCCAGGCCGTGTTCCCCTCCTACATGGTCGGCCTGGTGGCGGTGGGGGAGCAGTCTGGCTCTCTGGTGGCGGTGCTGGGCCATCTGGCCGACTACCTCGAGCGCACCCTGACCTTTCGGCGGCGCATGGTGGCCGCTCTGAGCTATCCGGCCGTGCTCCTGACCGTCAGCCTGGGATTGCTGTGGCTCTTGAGCTACTCGTTGCTGCCGGCCATGTTGCCTTTCTTTCAGCAACTGGGGGTCGAGCTACCGGCCCTGACGCGATTTGTGCTCTGGTTGACCCGGGCGGTGGCCAGCCCGATCACCCTGCTGGTCTTGATCCTGGTGGTCGTCACGGTCCTGCTCGTGCGCCGCCAACTGCTCGAGGCCGAGGAGGATTCCGACCTGCGGCGCCGCTACGACCTCGCCCTGTTGAAGCTGCCGGTGGTGGGCTCTTTGCTCGAGCAGGGCATCTGCGCCCGAATGCTGCGCATGCTCAGCCTGACCGGGCTGCTGGGCCTCGACTTGAGCCGCACTCTCAGGCTGCTCGAGGGGGTGGCCGGCAACCGGGTGGTGGTCGAGAAGCTGCTGCTGGTGCGCGAGGACGTGTTCGAAGGATGCGCCCTCAGCCAGGCGCTGACCAACCGCCAGCTTTTCAATCGGGCCGTGCAGGCCATGGTGCGGGTGGGCGAGGAGACCGGCCGCCTGCCGCGCATGAGCGAGCTGATGGCCGGGCTTTACGATCAGGACATCGAGCTCAGTCTGACGCGCATCTCGGCTCTGGCCGAGCCGTTGATTCTGGGCTTGACCAGTCTGCTGGTGGGAACGTTGTGTGTGGCCACCATGCTGCCCTGGATCAATTTAATGCAGGGCCTGGTATGAGCTCTGAGCTGGCTGATACCCTCCAGATGACCTCTCGCCTGCGCCGGCATCCTACCGCTGCAAGGTTGCGGGCTGCTCTGCGCGGAGCGGGGCTCGAGCCCGACGAGATCTTCCTGCTCACCATCGACGGTGGTCCCGACGGCAGCATCGGGTTGCTCGTGGACCGCCCGGGTCGGACGCTCGAGTTCGAGCAGCAGGGGAGCCGTGCAGTGGTTCGCCCCGTCGACCTGGCCGCAGACCCTCTGGTGGCTGAGCTGCTGGAGAAGCTACCCGGTTGGGACGATTTGCAGAGAGCGGTGGCAGATTCTTGCCCGGACTACAACAATCCCGGAGCTAGCACGCCTTAAAGCCCCTGGCGAGCCACCTCGGCCACCTGCTCGGCCGGCATGGGCTGGCAGAAGAAGAATCCCTGCCCCAGGTGGCAGTCGTTTTTTCGCAGATACTCGAACTGCTTCTCGTTCTCGATGCCTTCGGCCAGCGAGCGCATGTTGAGGCTCTCGGCCAGGCGGATCACGGCCACGCAGATGCTCAGGTACTGGCGATTGCCCGGGATGCCGGCCACGAAGGTGCTGTCCAGCTTGAGGATCTTGGTCTGGCTGAGTCGGATGGTCTTGAGCGAGGAAAGCCCGGTGCCAAAGTCGTCGATGGCGATGCGCACCCCGCCCAGCCCCAGGTCGGCCAGCACCGATCGTACACGCGGATCGCCGGTGTAGTGGTCCTCGGAGACGTCCACCACGATGTCCCGCCCATCGAGCTTGGCTTCCTCCAGCACGCGCAGAAACGCGGAGGCCATGTCGGCGTGCAGCAGCTGGCGGCGTGACAGGTTGACGTCGACGAACAGCTCCAGTCCCAGCTCTTTCCAAGCCTTCAGCTGGCGACAGCTCTCGCGCAGCACCCAGTCGCCGATGGGAACGATCAGGGCGCTCTCCTCGGCCACCGGCAAGAACTCGCCCGGCGAGACCTCGCCCAGCTCGGGGTGGGTCCAGCGCAGCAGGGCCTCGACGCCCACGACCTCGCGGCTGGTCAGGTCCACGATGGGGTGGTAGAGCAGGCTCAGCTCGTTGCGCTCCAGGGCTTCGAAAAGGCAGTTCTCCACCACCAGGCGTCGTCGCAGCTGCTGCTGCAATCCTTCGCTGTAGACCTGGAAGCGGCCTCGCCCCTGCTCCTTGGCGCAGTAGAGCGAGGCATCGGCGTGCTCGAGCATTTCCTGCGAGCTCCGGGCATCGTCCGGACAGAGCGAGACACCCAGGCTGGCGCCGACGTGCAGAGGATGATTTTGCACGGAAAAGGGCTCGTGCATGAGCTCGAGCACCCGCCGGGCCACAAGCTCGACCTGGCTGCTCTCGTGAAGCTCGGATAAGAGCAGCAAGAACTCGTCCTCGCCGCGGCGGGCCAGCAGGTCTGATTCGCGCACGATCGCCTTGAGGCGCTCGGCCACCAGCACCAGCAGCTCGTCCCCCGCCTTGAAGCCGAGCGCTTCGTTGATGATGCGAAAGCGGTCGAGATCGATGCTGAGCAGGGCGCTGATGCGCTCGTAGCGATGGGCCTGCTTGAGGTTGAAGTCGAGTACCTGGCGCACGTGGTTGAGGTTGGGCAGCCCGGTCAGCTGGTCGACGTAGGCCAGGTGCTGAGCCTCCTCGTCCTGGGCCCGGGTGCGGGCCAGGATCTCCTGGGCCTGCAGCATCAGCTCTTCGGCCTGCCGAAAGCGCTCCTCGGCCTGCTGCAGGCGTTCCTCGGCCAGGGCCAGCTTCTCGTCCGGGCTCATCGAAGGACGGGGTTCCCGACCGGCCCGGGGTGTCCTTCGGTGCCTGTCTGACTGAATTGGAGTGTAACAGCTCCAAGCGGACGAATCAACCAGAGGTATATGAAGGAAATTGGGGGGTATCTCCGTATACAGCCCCGCCATGAGACGTTCGGTCGCGTGCCTTTTACTTTTTCTCCATTGCGTGCTCCTACCCGCGACCGGTCAGGAGCCGCCCCAACCTCGGGCCAGCCCCCAACCTCAAGCCAGCCCGCAGCCGCAGGCTACTCCGGACCTCGGGGCCAGCCCGCTGCTTCAGTATCAGGCTCCCTCCAGGACCAGGCCGCTCAAGCTGATGGAGGCGGTCGATCTGGGCGTTTCCCAGAGCCCCACCCTGAAGCAGTCGGCCCAGGGCATCCAGTCGGCCATCGGCCAGTTCGAGCAGAGCGACAGCCAGAAGAACCTCAAGCTTGTCTTCCAGGATGAAACCATCGCCCTGTCCAAGCAGAGCCTTGCCACCACGAGGCAGAGCACGGTCTCCAGCCAGCTGAGCCTGACCATGCAGGCCCTCCTGACCACCTTCGGGCGAGTCGAGAACGAGATTGCGGCCAGCTTCCTGCAAATCGACGTGGCCACCCAGCAACTCGAGCTCGACCGCCAGGATCTGGTCTTGAGCATCAAGGAGAGTTTCTTTCGACGTCTCCAGGCCGATGAGACGCTGGAGGTGGCCCGGCAGAATCTGGAGCTGACCAGGCAAAATCTCTCCGACACCAATGCCCTGTTCAATCAGGGGCTGGCCGCCAGATACGATATCGTGCAGGCCGAGCTTCAGGTGGTGGAGGCTCAACAGACTCTGGCTCAGAGCATCACCACCATCGGCAATACCGCCATCTCCTTGAAAACCGTGCTTTACGACCAGTCTGAGGAGCCTCTGGCGCCCATCGCTCCGGCCAGTGCCTCAGTGGCCGAGGGGGTCGAGCTGGATGGCCTGGTGGCGCTGGCCTTGCAGGCTCGCCCCGAGGTCGTCTTGCTCAACAAGAATATCGCCGTGGCCGACAAACTGCTCGAGGCGGCCTATCACGAGAGCATGCCGATCGTCAGCATGCAGGCCGGCTATTTCGATACCATCGGCACGTTCTTGCCGACCGATACCTTCGGGGTCAACCTGAGCGTGAGCTGGTCGCTCTTCGACGGTGGACTCCGCGACGGTCGCGTCAAGTCGGCCGAAGCCCAGGTTCAGGCCCTGCACGATGAGCTCGATGGTCTGAACGCTCAGGTCATTCAGGATGTGACCCGGGCCTGGCTGAATTTCCAACAGAGCGAGTTCGACCTGCGCACGGCTGAGAAGCAGGTGGAGACCGCGGCGGTCTTCTATGAGATGGCCCGGGAGCGCTTCATCAATGGATTGGGCACCTCGCTGGAGACGCAGAATGCCCTGCAGAGTTTGATCAATGCCAGGCTCGACCTGGCCGTGACTCGCTATAACCGCGAGATCAGCTTTTCCCGCCTGGAGCGCGCGCTGGGGGCTCAGTTCCCGGACCGCGTCCTCCGGCTTTCCGCCTTGCCCTCGAAAGGAGCACCCGATGCTGGTTCGTAATCTCCTCGCTCTGATTCTGCTGGGCCTCTGGCTGGTCGGTTGTGGCCCCACTCCGGGTGAGGGAGAGGGGGAGTCCAGCCCGACTCCAAGTCCCGCTGCCAGTGGCAGCCCTAACGGCAGGTCTTCTCCAACGGCCGTCCAGCAGCCCGGTCCGCCCCCGGACGTGGTGGTGACCAGGGTCGAGGAGAAGCAGGTCTCCCTCTTCAGCGAGTATACGGCTCGAACCGAGGCCCGCCTGACCGTGGACGTCAAATCTCAGGTCCAGGGAAGCCTGCTCGACTTCAGCTTCCAGGAGGGCACTTTCGTCAACCGCGGTCAGGTGCTGTTCCAGGTCGACCCGAGCACTTATGAGGCCCAGCTCTCCTCGGCCCTGGCCCAGGTCGAGAAAGCCAGAGCCGACCTTGAGTATGCCAAGAACCAGGTCGACCTGCGCAAGGCCCAGGCCGACCTGACCTCGGCCAAAGCCGAGCTCAAGCGCACCCAGCAAGACGTAGACCGGTACAAGCCCCTGGCTTTCCGCAGCGTCATTCCCATGCAGACCTACGACAACGCCGTTTCGGCTCGCGATGTGGCGGCCGCTCAGGTCAACGCCAAGCAAGCGGTGGTGGACAATACCCGGCTGAGCGACAGGGCCAATATCGACATCGCGGCCGCTCAGCTCGAGGCGGCCCAGGCGTCGGTCGAGCAAGCTCGCATCACTCTGGGCTACTGTACTATTACGGCTCCCTTTGACGGCGTGATCGGCAAGCTCAACGTGAGCCCGGGAAACCTGGTGCGGGTGGGCGACCCCGTGCTGGTGACCATCTCCGAGTCCAACCCGATGTATGTCGACTTCTCCATCGCCGAAACCGACTACCTCAAGTATTTCAAATCGAGACCCGGCCAGGGCGTGGCCAGGCCGTTCGAGTTGCTGCTCGGAGACGGAGCCCGCTATCCGGAGAGGGGCAGTTTACAGATGGTCGGCCGCACCATCGACCAGCAAACCGGGACGCTCAACCTGCGAGCCTCGTTTCTCAATCCCACCGGCATCCTCAAGCCGGGTCAGTTCGCCCGCATCCGCTTCAAGTCGACCGACCTCAAGCACGCCTTGCTCGTTCCCCAGCGAGCGGTGTTCGAGATCCAGAGCCTCAACGCCGCCTACGTGGTCGGGCCCGACAACGTGGCCACCCAGGTGAACCTCACGCTGGGCCAGACCTTCGAGCAATATTATGTGGTCGAGAGCGGCTTGAAGGCCGGAGACCGGGTGATCGTGGAGGGAATTCAAAAGGTCCGCTCCGGCTGGAAGGTCAACCCGTCCGAAGTCGGCGGGACTGCCGAGTAACAGATGAGCGTCTTCATCCATCGACCGGTTCTGTCCATCGTCATCTCCCTGGTGATCCTGCTGGCTGGCGGGCTGGCCATCCTGGCCTTGCCGTCGGCCCAGTATCCCGACATCACCCCTCCCACCGTGCAGGTGCTGGCCAACTACACCGGCGCCGATGCCCAGACCGTCGAGCAAACGGTGGCCGCTCCCATCGAGCAGCAGGTCAACGGGGCTGAAAGCATGATTTACATGCAGAGCAAGTCCACCAACGACGGCCGCATGAACCTCACGGTCTCGTTCGAGGTTGGTCGCGACCCGGACCTTGCCTCGGTGGACGTGCAGAACCGCGTCAATCTCGCTCTCCCGTTCCTGCCTCCCGAGGTCACCCAGCAGGGCGTCTCGGTCAAGAAGCAGTCGACCCAGATCCTCATCTTCATGAGCTTCTTCTCGCCCGGTGGCACCTACGACGCCAGCTTTCTCTCCAACTACGTGCTGGTGAATGTGATCGATGAGCTGGCTCGTCTGCCTGGCGTCGGCCTGGCCGCCATCCTGGTGGGTCAGCAAGACTACGCCATGCGCATGTGGGTCGATCCCGCCCGGCTCACCAGCCTGGGTCTGACCACCACCGACCTGGCCAACGCCCTGAGAGAGCAGAATGTTCAGGCTGCCGCCGGCTCGGTGGGCGCCGAGCCGATGCCCCGGCCGGTCGATTTCCAGTATTCGGTCAACGTCAAGGGCCGTCTGACGGAAGCGGAGGAATTCGGCAACATCATCCTGCGCACCAACCCCGATGGCTCGATTCTGCGCATGAAAGACGTGGCCCGCGTCGAAATGGGGTCCAAGACCTACAATACCTTCGGTCGGCTCAACGGCAAGGCGGCTATCCCGGTCGGCATCTATCTGATGCCCGGAGCCAACTCTCTGGCAACTTCCAAGGCCGTGCGCGTCAAACTCGAAGAGCTCAAGAAGGGGTTTCCCCCCGACCTCGACTACGAGCTGACCCTGGACACCACCGATTTCGTAACCGCCTCCATCCACGAGGTGATCCTGGCCCTGCGAGACGCCATCATCCTGGTGATCCTGGTGGTCTTCGTCTTCCTGGGCAATTTCCGGGCCACCTTGATCCCGATGCTGGCCGTGCCTGTCTCGCTGATCGGCACCTTCGCCGCCTTCGTGGCCTTCGGTTTCTCGATCAACATGCTGACCCTGTTCGGCCTGGTGCTGGCGGTGGGCATCGTGGTGGACGACGCCATCGTGGTGGTAGAGGCGGTGGAGCACCACATCGAGCACGGGCTCTCGCCTCTCCAGGCGACCGAAAAAGCCATGGCCGAGGTGGGCGGACCGGTGGTGGCCATCGCCCTGGTGCTGACCTCGGTCTTCGTGCCGGTGGCTTTCATGGGTGGCATTACCGGCCTGATGTATCGTCAGTTTGCCCTCACGCTGGCGGTGTCGGTCTGTCTCTCGGCCCTGGTAGCCCTGACGCTCACCCCGGCGCTGTGCACCTTGATTCTGCGACCGAGAAAGCCCATGCCCGGCCCGCTGGGCTGGTTCCTGGCCGGCTTTAACAAAGTCTTTGATTGGGTTAACAACGGGTATACCCGCACCGTGCGCCTGACCATCAAGCTCTTGCTGGTCACGCTCTGCCTCCTGGGGGTCGTGTTCTTCATCGCTTACCGTCTGCAGGTCACTCTGCCGACGGGCTTTTTGCCCGGTGAGGACAACGGTTACTTCATGATCGACGCCCAACTGCCTGAGGCATCCTCGCTCAGCCGCACCAACGAGGTGCTCAAACAGATGGAGGAGGCCTGCAAGAAGCAGCCGGGGGTCAAGTCGGTCCTGGGGCTGGGTGGCTTCAGCCTGATGATGTCGACCTACAACACCAACTCTTGCTCGATTGTCGTGGTCATGGAGCCGTGGGAGGAGCGCACCCCCGAGGAGCACGCCTTTAAGACCATTGAGCGGCTGCAGGCCGAGTTCAGCAAATTCCCCGAGGCCCGGATCGCCGTCTTCAACCCCCCGCCCATTCCCGGCCTTGGCAACGCGGGCGGCTTCACCTTCGAGCTGCAGGACCGCAGCGGCGGCGACATCCTGGCCCAGGCTGATGTGGCCAGAGGATTCATCGCTCAGCTCAATCAGCAGAAACAGCTCAAGGGCGTCTTCACCCTCTTCTCCACCAACGTCCCCATGGTGAGGCTGTGGGTCGACCGCGACAAGGTCAAGGTGCTGGGAATTCCCCTGAATGACGTCTTTGCCGGCTTGCAGGCCAACCTGGGTGGCTACTACGTCAACCAGTTCAACAAGTTCGGTCGCACCTGGCAGGTCTACATCCAGGCCGAAGCTGACTACCGGCGAACCAAGGAGGACATCGGCAGCCTCTACGTGCGCGCCAAAGATGGCAGCATGGTGCCGCTGAAGACGCTGACCGCCCCGAACGTGCTGACCGGAGCCGACACGATCACCCGCTTCAATCTCTATCGCGCCGTCGAGGTCAACGGCAACTCGGCCCCCGGCTACTCGAGCGGCCAGGCCATCGCCACGGTGGAAAAGCTGGCCAAATCGCTGCCCTCCAACTACAGCGTGGCCTGGACCACCATGGCCTATCAGGAGAAGGCGGCTCAGGGCAGTCAGGGAGTGATCTTCCTGCTGGCTCTGCTGTTCGTCTTCTTGTTCCTGTCCGCTCAGTATGAGAGCTGGGCGGTGCCGTTCGCGGTGCTCCTGGGCATTCCGGTCGGGGTCATGGGCGCCTACATCGCCACCGCGGTCATCAAGATGGACAACAATCTCTATGTCCAGATTGGCCTGGTCATGCTGATCGGCCTGGCCGCCAAGAACGCCATTCTGATCGTTGAGTTCGCCAAGGAGAAGTATGAGAAGGAAGGCTTCAGCCTGGTGGACGCTGCCGTCGAGGGCGGCAAGTTGCGCCTGCGCCCCATCTTGATGACCAGCTTTGCCTTCATTCTGGGCGTGGTGCCGCTGGTCATCGCCGAGGGCGCCGGCGCGGTCAGCCGGCGGGCTCTGGGCACGGCCGTCTTCGGAGGCATGCTGGCGGCCTCCACGCTGGGCGTGTTCTTCATCCCGTCTCTTTACGTGCTGGTGCAGGGAATTGCCAACTTCCTTGGTGGCAAACCCAAGAAGGCCGCGGTCAGCCAGCCGGAGGACTCGCAGGCAGAGGGCCACGGCCCCAAACCTGAGCCGGCTCCCAGGCCAGAACCAGCTCCAAAGCCCGAAGCAGCCCCAAAGCCCGACCCGGCTCCCAAGCCTGAGCCGACGCCCGGGGCCGTGAAGCCTGGGAACGAGCCCGAGCCCGGGACGGAATCCGGCACTGAGACCGGGCCGGAGGAGGTCAAGCCGGACGAGCCCTCCGCGGGACCAGCCTGAGACAGCTGACCTGCTTTCTTTGAAGAAGCGCCTGACAAACCAGCATTCGGTCGAATGGGTCCTTGTGAAGATCGGGAAGATTGGCGACGTGCAGGGCGTCGCGTTCAACGAGCGGCAGGGCCTTGACCCCCATCCTCTGCCGCAGATTTGCAACATAAAGGTCCGGAGCCGCCGGCAACGGCAGCTTGCCGAGCCTGAATTTCACCGCGATCTCCCAGGCGGAGACCGAGCTGAGCAAGACCTCATTGGCTTCGGCGAGGTACGCTTCGCGGCACGCGGGTGAGGCCGCTGAGTCGCCCTCGGCCAGCCAGAGGAAGGCACAGGTATCCAAGAGCAGCCTCACTGCGGATTGGCGAACGACTCCAGGATGTCAGCTGGGAGCGGGTCGTTGAAGTCGTCGGGTACGCGAAACTCTCCCCGGGCCACCCCAATGTGGCGCTCAGGCCTGGACGGCAACAGGCGGATCTCGGCTACGGGCACGTTGCGACGACAAAGAATGATCACTTCTTCAGGCTTCAGGCGGTTGATGTAGCCCGACAGGTTGGTCTTTGCCTCGTGCATGTTCAGGTAGTACATGGTTCTATAGTAAACCAAGAAGTAAACTAGGTAAAGGGTCCGAACTACCTCCAACAGGTCAGCAGGATCACGGGAGCTCACTTCACCTGACTGGGCGGCCGGCCGATTGACGGGGGACAGGTTGAAGGAGCAGGCTGATGCAGAACTGGAAACGCAAAGCAGTCTGACCCGGGATCGGTTGTGGCAAGCCCCTGCGCCCTGACGGGCTATCCCGGTCCCTCGGGCCCTGAGGTCGAACTTTCGCCGGTGATCACGCTGGAGAATACGGCAACGAGGTGCTGCCGACGACCCTCAGCGCGGTGGAGCTGGTGCTGGCTCGACTGCTGGACCTGCATTGACTGAGCAAACCCGCAGCCAGCGCGCCCAGCCGCTGCGCAGGGCCAGCTCGGCCCGGTGGCGATCGAGCCGGGCCTGGCTCTGGGCCGACTCGGCGTCGAGCACCTCCTGGTTGATGCTCACCCCCGTCTGATAGCGCAGGCGGGCGATGCGCAGGCCTTCGGTGGTCTGCTCCAGGCGCGCCGACGACAGCCTCAACTGCTCGCTGGCGGTGAGCAGCTGCTGGTAGCTCTCCTGCACCTCCAGGGCCACCAGCCGGCGCAGCTTCTCCTGCGACTCGCCGAGCTGCACCACCACCGCCTCGGCCTGGTTGGCCCGTGCCTCGCTGGCGCCGCCGTCGAAGAGAGGCACGCTGAAGAGCACTCCTGCCGACCACAGAGAGCTGTTCTGAAAAGCCGTCTCGTTGCGCTGGGCGTAGCGGGTGGCAAAGCTGAGGGCGGGGTTGTCCTGGCTCTCTTCCAGGTGGACCCGTGCCCTGGCTGCTTCCACGGCCCAGTTCAGGGCGGTGAGCTCGGGCCGCTCAACCAGGGCCCGGGTGGCGCCCTCGGCGAGGTCAGGAAGGGCCATCTCCGCAGGCCAATCAGCCAGCTCCAGAGGCTGCTCCAGCGAGCGTCCGAGCAGCATCAGCAAGCGCTGGCGGGCCAACGACTCCTGGCTGCGGGCGGTGACGAGCTGCTCTTCGGCCCGGGCCAGAGCAGCCTGGCTCGAAAGCATGTCGTAGCGCGGAACGGCTCCCGCCTTGAGGCGGGTCTCCACGACCTGGACGTGGGCCTTTTGGGCGGCCACCAGGTCGCTGGCCACGGTCAGGCTCTGGCGGGCGAACAGAAGACCGGCGTAGGCCTGTCGCACCTGCATGGCCAGGTCTTCCTTCTGGCGACGCACCTCCTCGGTCAGGCTGCGCTGGCGCAACTCGGCGCTGGCCGTGGCCCAGTGCAGCCGGCCGAAGTCGGCCAGCGTCTGCTGCAGGCCGACCGCGAATTCGTAGTTGTTGTTGACCACCACCGGCAGGCCCGAGAACGAGAGTGTGGGCGTCAGGTATTGATAGCCGGCCGAGAAATCCACGCGGGGCTTGCCCGGGGCTCCGGCCTCGTCCACTCCGTAGATCGCCTCCTGCACCCTGGCCTCGGCTTCGCGAATCGCCGGGCTGTTGCCAGCTGCCTCGCTCAGGGCCGCCTCCAGCGAGAGCGGACTGGCTGGGGTCGCCTCGAGCCCGCTGTCCGGGAGCTGGGCCAGAGCCATTCCGGTCAAGAGCAGGACCAGCAGCAGCCGGATCATCGCCGCCCCCGCCAGACCATGTAGTAGAGCACCGGCACGGTGGTGCGCGAGAGTAAGAGCGAGGCGATCTCGCCGAACATCAGGCTGATGGCCAGCCCGTTGAAGATGGGGTCGGCCAGGATCACGGCCGAGCCCACCACCACCGCCAGGGCGGTCAAGAGCATGGGCCGGAAGCGCACCGCGCCCGCATCCACCACCGCCTCCTCCAGCGGCATGCCCTCCTTGAGGCGTAGCTCGATGAAATCCACCAGGATGATGGAGTTACGCACCACGATGCCGGCCCCGGCGATGAAGCCGATCATCGAGGTGGCCGTGAAGAAGGCCCCCATGCCCCAGTGACCGGGCAGGATGCCCACCATCGAGAACGGGATGGCTGACACGATCACCAGCGGGGTGATGAAGTTCTGGAACCAGCCCACGATCAGGCCGTAGATCAGCAGCATGACCACGGCGAAGGCGATGCCCAGGTCGCGGAAGACCTCGTAGGTCACGTGCCACTCGCCGTCCCACTTGACGGCGGGCCGCTCGGTGGTGGTGGGTTGCTGGATCCACCAGGTATCCACCTTGATCTTGTCTTGCAGGGCCAGAATGCTGTAGAGCGGGCTCTCCACTTCGCCCCCCACGTCGCCCGTGACGTAGATCACCGGCTGCAGATTCTTGTGGTAGATGCTCTGCTCGGCCGGGCGGCGAGTCACCCGCACCAGGCTGCTCAGGGGCACGCCCCTGAGGCGCAGCGACTCAAGACCTGCCACCGTGCGGTCGCCGGGCCCGAAGCGGAGCAGCAGGGGCACCGGCTCACGGGCCTGCTCGTCGTGCAAGAGGCCGGCCGGCATGCCCCCCAGGGCCGCGCTGACGGCCTGCTCGACCTCCATCGGAGTCAGTCCCGACAGAGCTGCTTTCTCGGCGTCGATCTCCAGGTGCACCTCTTCGTGCGGATCCTCGCGATACCAGTCCACGTCCACCACGCCTGGCTCTTTCGTGTAGAGCTCTCTGACCTCGGTGGCCAGAGCCACCCGGCTCTCCTCGGTGGGACCGAAGACTTCGGTAACGAGCGTCTGGAGCACGGGCGGGCCGGGAGGGATCTCGGCCACGACCAGCACCGCACCCTTGACATCCTTGAGCGCCTCCCGGGCAGCCCTGGCCACGTCGTGGCTCTGGCGGCGGCGCTCCTCCTTGGGGGTCAGGTTGACCTGCAGATCGGCCACGTTGGGCCCCGAGCGCAGGAAGTAGTGCCGCACCAGGCCGTTGAAGTTGTAAGGCGAGGCGGTGCCGGCGTAGATCTGGTAATTGGTCACCTCGGGCAGCTCGGCCACCCGCCGCCCCACTTCGGTGGCCAGGGCCGCCGTCTGCTCCAGGGTGGCCCCTTCGGGCAGATCCACCAGGATCTGGAACTCGCTCTTGTTGTCGAAGGGCAGCATCTTGAACACCACCAGGCGCAGACCCACCAGGGCCATGGCCGCCAGCAAGAGGCCGATGGTGGCGACCAGGAAGAGCGTGCGCCAGCCGCCATGGGCGATCAATGGGCCCATCAGGTGGCGGTAGAGGCGGGTGAGCGCGTCTTCCTGCCCCTCCTCGTGGCCGTGGCCGTCCTCCTTGAGCAGGCGCAGGGCGGCCCAGGGCACCACCGTGAAGGCCACCAGCATGCTGAAAAGCATGGCCGCCGAGGCGCCCAGCGGGATGGGCAGCATATAGGGCCCCATCAGGCCCCGCACGAAGGCCATCGGGAGGATCGCTCCCACCACGGTCAGAGTGGCCAGAACGGTGGGGTTGCCCACCTCGTCCACCGCTTCCAGCACTACCTGCAGCCGATCGCGGCCGGCGTTCTCGGGCATGCGCAGGTGGCGCACCACGTTCTCCACCACCACGATGGCGTCGTCCACCAGGATGCCGATGGAGAAGATGAGGGCAAAGAAGGTGACCCGGTTGAGGGTGAACCCGTAGAGCACGAAGGTGGCCAGCGTCAAGGACAGCGTGACCGGGATGGCCACGGCCACCACCAGCGACTCGCGCTTGCCCAGCGTCAGCCCGATCAGCAGTGTGACCGAGCCCACCGCGATGCCCATGTGGAAGAGCAGCTCGTTGGAGCGCTCGGCGGCCGTCTCGCCGTAGTCGCGGGTGACGGTCAGCTCCACCCCGGCCGGCAGAAGGTTCGCTCGCACGGCCTCCACTTTGGCCATCAACCGGTGGGATACGGCGATGGCATTGGCGCCTCGGCGCTTGGCGATAGCCAGGGTGACGGCCTCCTCGAGATCCTGGCGGGTGCCGAAGAAGACGTAGCTGGTGGGCTCCTGGGGCCCGTCCCGCAGGCTGGCCACCTGGCTCAGCAGCACCGGTCGTCCCTGGTGGACGGCCACCACCACCTGGCCCACCTCTTCCAGGCTGCGCAGGAACTCGCCGGTGCGCACGCTCAGGCTCAAGGGGCCCTCGAGCTGCCCGCTCTGGGAGGCCACGTTGAAGCCGCGCAGGGCCTGGGCGATAGCCGCCGGGGTCAGGTTGTAAGCCGCCAGCCTTTGAGGGGTGAGCCGGATCTCGACCTGCCGGCTCTGGCCCCCGAGCAGGGTGACCTCGGAAACGTCCTCCACCTGCTTGAGCTCCTCGTCGAGCTGGGCGGCGATCTGGCGAAGCTCGTAGCCGGTGGCCTTCTTGGAGTGCAGGGTCAGGCTGAGGATGGGCACGTCGTCGATGGAGCGCGACTTGATCAGGGGCTGGCTGACCCCGGGCGGAATGCGGTCGAAGTTGGAATACAGCTTGTTGTACAGGCGCACGGTGGCAGCCTCGGGGTTGAGCCCCACCTTGAAGCGCACGATCACAAGCGACTGGCCCGGGCGGCTGGTGGAGTAGACGTACTCCACGCCTTCGAGCTCGCGGATCAGCTTCTCCATCGGGTAGGTCACCCGCTGCTCCACCTCGCGGGCGGTGGCGCCCGGAAAGCTGACCATCACGTCGGCCATGGGCACGGTGATCTGGGGCTCTTCCTCGCGCGGCAGGGCCAGGGTGGCGCCCACCCCCAGCACCAGCGACAGCAGCAGCAGCAGCGGAGTCAGCTTGGAGCGGGCGAAGGCGGCGGCCAGGTGGCCGGCAAATCCGAGTTTCACGGCAGCCCCACCGTCTCGTCCGCCTTGAGACCTGACAGAACCTCCAGCATCTCGCCCTGCGCCTGACCGGTCTTGATCAGGCGCAGCTCAGGATAGCCTTCCGGGTCGATGACCTGCACCTCTTGCAGCTGGCCCCGCCGCGACACCGCTTTGCTCGGCACCAGAACTGCCTGACGCTTGCCGGTCGTGAGGCCTAGCTTGCCGTACATGCCCGGGATCAACTCGGCCTTCGGGTTCTCTACCGCCACCTTGACGGTGAAGCTGCGGCTGGCAGGGTCGGCCTCGGGGACGATCTGGCGCACCTTTCCGCTCAGCTTGCGTGAGCCCAGCGCCAGCTCCAGGGTCTGGCCGGGCCGCACCGCCTCGAGCGCCTCCTCGGGCACGCTGACCTCGAGCTGCAGATGGTAGGGGTCTTGAATCTGCAGGATGGGAGCGCCGGGAGTGGCCAGCTCGCCCTGGTGCAGGAACTTGCGGCTCACCACCCCGGGGAAGGGGGCCTGGACCAGCCCGTAGCTCAGGTTCGAGGCTACCGCCTCGGTGCCCGCCCGGGCCTGCTCGACCATCGCCTGGCTCGAGGAGATGCCGGTACGGGCCTCCTCGAGCTGGGCTCGAGCTGCCTCCACACCCGCCTGAGCCCGTTTCAGACCGGCCTCGAGCTGCTCTTGTTGCGAGCGGGCCACCTCGAAGTCGGCTCTGGCCCGGTCGGCTACCTGCTGGGCGATGGCCCCCTCGGTGGCCAGGAAGCTCTGACGCTGGTGCTCGGTTCGGGCCAGCTCGAGCCGGGCGTTCACCTCGCCGCGCTGCGACTCGAGCGCCTTGAGCTGGGCTTGGGCCTGCTCCAGGCCGCTCTGGGCCGTGCGCACCGTGGCCCGGGCCTGGACCGTGCCGGCCTGGGCCACTACCTCGCCGGCCCGGGCCTGGGCGGTGCGGCTCTCGAGATCGGAGGTGTCCACCCGGGCCAGAACCTGGCCGGCGTTGACGCGGTCGCCTTCCTCCACGGTCAGCTCCAGCAGGCGCCCGCTCAGCCGGGTGGACAACGTGGCCTCGCGTACCGAGGTCAGGGTGCCGCTCAGCTCGAGCTGGCGGGGCAGCTCGCGCTCCTCCACTCGGGCGGTGGCTCCCTGCCAGCGCTCGCGAGCGGGGCGCTCCACCGTCTCCTGGTGCTGCTCTTTGGGCCACAGCAGATAGACCAGAATGGCCAGCAGGACGGGGACCAGCCAGCCCCACTTCTTACGCGAAGGTGGCGGGGGAGGAGTTGGGGTGGTGATTTCCTCGTCGTCAGCCATCTCAGATCACTCCGGTCGGCACCAGATACCAGTAAGCCTTATTGAACACCATCTTCTGGTAGTGCACGATGGCGTTGGGTTTGGCCGGCGTGGGCGGGCGCTGGTAGTCGAAATCGATCAGCGAGGCGTGGTTGTAGCCGGTCTCCAGGAAGCACATCACGTGCCCACCATAGACCGCCTTCGATTCCTCGCCGCGCAGGGCGGCGCAGAGCCGGTCCACCGCCACCGGAGCCTGGAAGTGGGCGGTGCTGCCGGCTTTGCTGATGGGCAGGTCGGTCACGTCACCCAGGGCCCAGAGATTGTCGGTGCCCTCCACCTGCAGCGTGTGCCGGTCGGTCTTGATCCAGCCGCGCGCCTCGGCGATGGGGCTCCCCTGCAAGAAGGCCGGCCCGCGGTGGGGCGGAACCATGGCCAGCAGGTCATAGTCGAGCTCGATGCCCTCCAGCGACAGGGCCTTGCCGGGGCGCACCTCCTCCAGGTTGAAGAAGGTCTCCACCTCGACCTTGCGCTCTTCGAGCAAGGGAGCGGCCAGCTCGGCCACCGATTCGATCGAGAACACCCGCCCGATGGGGTAGGTGTAGACGATCTCGGTCTTGGGGCGCAGATTCTGGCGGGTGAGGAACTCTTCGAGCAGGAAGGTGAATTCGAGCGGAGCCACCGGGCACTTGTGGGGCAGCCCGCCTACGCCCACCACGATGCGGCCGCCCTGGAAGTCTTGCAGACGGCTCCAGAGGCGCAGAGCGGCCTGCTCGGTGTAGCAGTGCTCTCCGTGCTCGGCCAGGCCAGGCACGTCCTCGGGGGTCACCAGCGCTCCGGGCGCCAGCACCAGGTAGTCGTAGTCCACTTTCGTGCCGTCGTGGAGGCGGAGTTGGCGGGCCTCCAGGTCAAGGATGTCCACTCGTCCCACCACCAGCTGGACGCGCTTTTTCAGCAGGCTGCGCAGGGGTCTGCTCAAGCTGCGCTGGTCCAGCCACCCGAAGGAGACGTAGAGCCAGCCCGGCTGGTAGAGATGACGAGCGCTCTCGGACACGAGGGTGATGCGCGCCTCCGCGGGCTTGAGCTTTTTGGCCAGCAAGTTGGCAGCCAGGGTGCCTCCGGTGCCTCCGCCGACCACGACGATGTTTTTCATCGGGCCTTGCGGCACACGAAGCGGGTGGCGCCTTCCACCTCTTCGGTCCCCAGGAATTCGTGCTTTGCCTTGGCGATCCAGGCGGGGATGTCTTTCTTGCTGCCCTCGTCGGCGGAGATCACGGCCAGCACCTGGCCTACCTTGGCCTCGCGCACCATCCGCACCAGCTCGAGCAGGGGACCCGGGCAGAAGCTGCCGCGGGCGTCTTTCTCGGTATCGATCATGTAGTCAGGCATTTTGATGGCCCTCCTTGGATTGTGTGGTCTTCTGCTCGCTGTGGTGTTGGAGGGCCGCGCCCTCGGGTCCCTCGCCTGGCGGCTGGACCTCCATCCAGCACGACAGGTTGGGCGTCGCGCCGCCGGAAAACGGCGTCGAGGGGCTGCGCTCCTCGACCAGGCAGTGCGATGAGGTCGAGCTTCGTCGTATCGCCACTTTGGAAGCGGTTCGAAGCAAGTCTCAGAGCACGTGACGAAGCTCAGATGAACAGAGTCTGGCCGCCTTCGCTTTCGTTCACGAAGCTGGCCACGCCGGTCACCTCGCTCACCACGTCCTCGAAGTCGGCCATGGTCAGTCCGAAGAGGTCGGCCGTCATGCCGCAAGCCTTGACCTTGATGTCACCCACCTCCATTCCGTTCTTGAGGGTCTCGAGCCAGCTCGGGACCTTCTTTTCTTGCATCGCCTGAGCGGCGGCCGCGGCGAAGTCCTCGAAGTCACGGCTCATCCGCTGGTTGGTCTTCCAGGCATCCTTTTTGAAGGCCATCAGCCCCCAGAAGGTAAGAAAAATCTTCACTTCCTTGCCCATGGCCGCGGCTCCTGTCGCCAGGATGCTGGCCGCCATCAGCTTGTCCACGGTGCCGGAGAAGAGGATGATGGAGAGCTTATCGTTCATTTCGACCTCCCGTTGCTTTGTTGTCGCTTCCAGGTTAGCTCGGATTCAGCAGGGGGGTCTGTGACCATGTCACGCAGGGCCTTCGGGTCGAGCAGTCGGATGCGCCCGCGGGCCAGGCTGACCAGGCCGCGCCGCTCGAAATCTTTTAAGAGCCGGCTGACGCCCTCGCGCGAGCTGCCCAACTCGACGGCGATCTCTTGATGGGTGTGACGCACCTCCAGGCTGGCCGCCTCCAGCAAATACTCCGACAGGCGCGAATCCAGGCGTTTGAAGGTCACTTCCTCCACCACCTCGATCACGTCGCCCAGCCTGCGGGCCAGCATGCCGAACAGATAGGCGCGCCAGAACTCGTGGGTGGCCACCAGGCCTTTCAGGACGTCCGGCGAGACGGTGAGCAGCTCGACCTCGGTCTCGGCCACGGCAAAGGCGGGGAAAGGGTGGCCGCTGAGAAGGCATGAGGCAGCCAGGATGCAGCAATCTCCGGGGCCGAGGTGATAGAGCGTGACCTCACGCCCGTTCTGACCAAGCTTGTAGACGCGCACCTGGCCTTCGAGCACGAAGCCGAAGCGCGAGCAGCCGTGGCCCTGCCAGGAAAGGTGGTCGCCCTGGCGGGCGTGCTCGACCCGGCTTTCGTGCAGCAAGGGGTCGAGCGCTTCGGAGGGGAGCCCGGCCAACTGGCCGGGCAGGCGATCTCGGGTTGGCATACCGAGATTCTAGGGCCCACCCGCCGGGGAGGAAATGACGAAGGTCAGGGGGTGCCCTGTTTAGCGCAGTCCACGGACGAGCCCGAGATGGGAGTTTCTTGACAGATCGTTAGATCTGTTCGACAGGACCTCGCATTGGCCACAGCAAGCTTTCTAGCCGCGCAGCCGTCGGTCGGGCTTCTCGGACCGCTATCAGCGTGTATGCTGGAATTGTGGAGGTACCAATTTCATGACCGACAACGACCTGATTCGCAAGGAAACTGCCCGCATGAATACCCTGCTGCGATTCGAGCACTATGCCCAGGCTCGACGACAGGCCGCCGTCGTGTGGCGCCTGCTACCGAGCTGCGCCACCGAAGACCAGGAGTGGGTGCGAGCCTCCCTGCGAGAGTGCGAGGCGCGAGCTGGCGTGGGAGCGAGCGCCACCCGGCTCCTCCTGGCCTTCCTGGTCATCGGAGCGGGCTCGCTGGCCACCTGGTGGCTGAGCGCATTCGCCTCTCGCGAGCTGGGGGTCTCGTTCTTGCTGCCACTCTTGCTGGGTCTCTCGGGAATCACGACCCTGCTGATCTGGCTGGGTTTGATCCCCATGCACCAGATCCTCAGGCCGGACGATTCCGAGTTGTACCAGGCCAGCCAGGGCAATGGTCCCTGGTGGCTCTGGCTCTGGGTTTCCAGCCGCTGACAGCCCCAGCCTGGGCCGAGCTCTCTAATGTGCTCGCACTTTGGTTTGGCATTAGCACAATCTGACGAACGCGCCGGAACTGCGTTCCAGCGCGTTGTAAAGTGCAAGACCAAAGGCCTTGCACTTTAGAAGAGGCGGCTCTCGTAGCGCGCCACGTCGTTTCGGAACCCGCCGCTCTGCACGTAGTTGATGATGGTGGAATAGCGATCCAGGTTGTCGATTGTGCCGCTCTGGATGACCTGGTTGAGCGTCAGCGTACCCCGGTTCAGAGCCTGGGTGATGGCTCCGATGGTCTGCACGTCCGTCTGGCCGACCTGAGGGTTGTTGATCAGGTCGCCGTTTCCGGTGCTCTGCAACAGGCGTCCCAGCCCCGGGTTGTCGTAGTTGCCCGGGCCGTTGAACAGGTTGCCTTTGAAGACGGAGGCCACCTGCATGAAGAGCTGGGCCTCGGGGGCCATCTGTGAGAAGGCGTTCTGGCCCTGTTGCAGACCCTGGACGCTGAGGGGATCGGCCCCGATGGCGTAGGCGGCGAACTGGGCCGCATAGTTGCGGGCCACCGAAGCGTGCCACATGGTGGGGTCGGGCTCGGTTCCGAAGCGGGTGCCCGGGATGGCGTCTCTCTGCGCGATCCCCGTCTTGCCCTCCAGCGAGCCTCCGAGCCGCTGCGCCTGAAGGTAGCTTGCAAACTCTCCTGGATCGGTGGGGCCAGGCATCCCATGGCCCGTGGGGCTAGAGCCCGGGTTGGGATTGAAGCTCGCGCCGCCGCCATAGCCGACGAAGCCGGTGGGGCGAGCGCCCGAGCCGTAGAGGCCGGGTGACAGCTGTCCGGGGCCCCCCGGGCCGAACCCTGGCGTCGCGGGAGCACCGCCCAGGTAGCCCGACCAGCCCTGACCAAGCTGCGTGAACGACTGCAGCACCTGAGTCAGAAGGCCGATGAAGCTCGCTCCTCCCGGAAAGCCCGCAGCAAGCAGGCTGCCTGGTTGACCGCCCCCGATCGGTAGGAAGGAGAACCCGCCACCGAAAGAATTTGGAGTCAGGTTGTTGAGCTGACCAATTTGCACGGCTACAGGCTCCTTTGGCTAAATGATGGCTCTTTATTTTACCAGACGGACAGGAAAAAATCTTTGACGCTCGTCAATTTTTGTAAAGCAACGAGAAATTCTGTCCCTCCGCGGTTGGCCAGCTGGGACCCGGCAGGAAGGCCAGGCGGTATGCGGATGACCAAGGAAGCAAGCCCTGTCCTTTCGAGGAGCAGCTCGGAGGACGAGCTGTTCGAGTGGACGACGACACCCTGGAAGAAAGTCTTGCCGGACACGACCAACCCGCCATGACACGTCGCCGATTTCTCACCGATTGCCTGTTTGCCGGCGGGGCCCTGGTGGCCGCCGCCACGCTGGCTCGACCCGAGCCCTTCTTCGAGCAGGTGCTGGAAGGTCAACCCGTCGCGAGCAGGCCGGCCGAGCCCCTGGTCTGTCCGCCGGCCGCAGGGCCGACCACTCGCCGCTACCCGTCCGACCACGATGTCGACGTGGCCACCTGCGCCTATCCCTCCGACAGCGACAGTGATCGGTTCAGCGTCACGAACGCCATTGAGGATTTCGATCAGCCTCCGGTGCTCCAGGCACCGAGGAAGCAGAGCAGTCAGGCCAGGCCGTTCTGGAGCCTGTTCTCGGCCTGACAGCACCACCTGCGCGTTATGAAAGCAGACGCGAGAGCACCTGCAACAGATCCGAGGTGGTCACGATCCCGGTCAGCTCCTCGCCGCGGGTCACGATGACCCGGTGGATCTGCTCGCGCACCATGATATCCACCACGTCCCTGACCAGGGTTACCTCTTCCACGCGGTGGACGGCCGAGGTCATCAAGTCGCGCACTCGCGAGTTCTCGTGACTGTAGTAGCCGTCGAGCAGCTCATCCACCATGAAGGTTTCGTTGTAGAAGGCATTGGCCCGCGCTTTTCCGCGGGCCAGGTCGTAGGCCGAGATCACTCCAAGAAGGCGACGCTTTCGGTCGATCACCGGCACGCCGGAGATGCGGTTTTCGGCCAGGATGCGGGCCAGGTCGGCCAGGCTGGCCGTCTCGCGCACGGCGATGACCTCTCGTTGCATGATGTCGCGGACCCGAGGCGCGCTGACGCACTCTCCCTGACAGCTGGGGCGCCCCTCGTGCCAGAGGTTGCAGTCGGTCACCTTGCCTTCGGTCAGCTCGATCTCGGCCTCACGCTGAAGGTTTGGGCAATTCACGTGTTCCTTGCTCATGAAGGGGGCCTCCTTCGGGGTCTTCCCGCAGGGCCAGCATAGCTCGCAGCAGAGGTGGGCAGAATGATCCGGATCATTTGAGCCGGGCTCGAGGAAGGCTAGATTGAGCCGGAAGATGCAAATCGTTGCTGACATCATGACCCGAGAAGTACTGACCATTCGACCCGAGAAAACCGTGCGCGAGCTGGCCAATCTGCTCGCTCACGCGCGCATCTCGGGGGTGCCTGTGGTGGAGGAGAGCGGCAAGCTGGTCGGTGTAGTCTCGCAGACCGACGTGGCCGCTTACGCCTCCCATGCCCTGCCCCCCATCCGTGATCCGAGCGGCTACTATCAGGGCGTCTGGCTGGGGCCTCCCGGCGAGCTGCCCGTGATGGGCGAGGCCCTGGTGGCGGACATCATGGCGCCTTACGTCTACTTCGCCTGTGAGGAGACCAGCCTGGTCGAGCTGGCCGACCTGATGCTGGACAGGCGCATCCATCGCATTCTGGTGCTGCGCTCAGGTCAGGTGGTGGGCATCGTCTCCAGTCTGGACCTCATTCGTGCCCTGCGCGACCAGCTGGTCGACTCGAAGAACGAGGATTGACCAGCAATACCGGTCGGCGGCTGCGCTGCAGCACCTTCTCGCTGACGCTGCCCAGCAGCCAGCGGGCCGGCCCCGTGCGACCGTGAGTCGCCAGGCAGACCACCTCGGCCCGTTCGCGGTCCGCCCAGTCTAGAATGGCCTCGCTGGCGGTGGCGTCCTCCACTCGCCAGGAGACCTGCATGTCGTAGGCCCGGGCTTCCTCGCCGGCACGCTGGAGGTACTGACTCAGTCGAGCCAGCTGCATTTGGCGCGCCGAGAAATCGGGTGAGTCCGAGTCTACCGGCGGCAGGCCGCTGGCGCCCAGCAAGACCAGCTGGGCAGGGCGTTGGGTCAACAATGAGCAGGCGGCCGGCAGGGCTCCTTCCGAGAAGCTGGTTGTATCCAGGGCCACCAGGGCCCGGCGGGGAGCCCATTGAGGGCCCGCCAGCTTGCTTTCCAGGCTTCCAGGCTCTCCCGAGCGCACCACCAGCACGGGACAGCTGGCTCGAGAGGCCACCCGGGCGGCCACACTGGGCTTCAGCCAGCCGGCCAGGCCGGTGCGACCCTGCGAGCAGATCACCAGCAGCTCGCAGTCTTGCAGGCTCTCGAGCAGGGCCGAGGCGGTCTGGCCCGAGGCCAGCCGGACGGTGCAGGGCTGGCCCCGCTCGCGCAGGGTGGTAGCCACCTGGCCCAGGTAGTGGGCTGCCTCCTGAGCTGATCCTGCCTCCAGCTCCTCCACCATCCGCTCTCTCACGACCCGGATCAAGATCAGCTCGAAAGCCAGCGAACGGGCATAGGTCAGCGCCTGCTCGGCTTGAGGACTGCCATCCAGGGCGACCGCAACGCGCTTCATCATCCGCACCAGACCTCCCCACGCCAGGCCCGCCAGAGCATGGTCAGGCCCAGCCAGAATACCACCAGGCTGCCCGCCCGTGGCCAGCGTCGGGCCAGCGGCGAGAGCAGGTGGGCAAAACTGAGAGCCGGGAGCGTCCCCAGCCAGAAGCAGGTCATGAAGGCCGCTCCCCGCAGGGTGGAGCCGCTGGCCGCTGCTTGCATCCAGGCGGCTGCCAGCAGGCTGCACGGGAGCACGGCCGTCAACAGTCCCAGGAAGAACGGACGCCGCAGGAGCGGCCCGAAGACCCGCAACAGATAGCCCCAGAGCGGCGGGCGGGCGGGCAGCAGGTTGGCTGCCAGGGCTACCATCGAGAGCCCGGCCACCAGCATAAACAGGCGGTTGCCCAGGCCCAGGCGGGCTGCCCAGCCGGCCGTAGCCATGGCTGCCCCCACCAGCGCATAACCCAGCAGACGTCCCGCCTGGTAGGCCGGGGCACGCTTTCCGGTGGCCAGCACGAATCCGCCGCACATCCCCAGGCAGTGCGTGCTTCCCACCAGACCCAGCACCATCATCTCAAGGCTCATCCTGGTCAAACAGCACCCGCCAGCGGGGCCCCTCCAGGTCGTCGAACTGGCCGTCCGAGACAGCCCAGAAGAAGGCTCCCAGCCCGACCAGAGCCAGCAAAATGGCCAGGGGGAGCAGGTAGAAGAGGGCGCTCACGGGCTTCTCCTGATGGAATTGAGCACCACAGCCAGCGACGACAGCGGCATGGCCACCGCCGCAAAAAGCGGCGAAACCAGGCCGAGCATGGCGCTGGGGATGGCGATCAGGTTGTAGGTCAGGGCCAGGCCCACGTTGGCCAGCAGCCGCCCCCAGGCGCTTTCGGCCAGGGCGAAGGCCTCCTCCAGCGGGGCCAGGCCCGGTCGGCGCAGCACCAGGTCGGCCGCCTCGCAGGCCAGATCGGTACCGTTCTCCACGGCCACGCCCAGGGTGGCGGCCGAGAGCGCAGGGGCGTCATTGACCCCGTCGCCCACCATGGCGACCCGCTCGCCCCGGGCCTCGAGCTCGCGCACCAGGGTGTGCTTGTCCTCGGGCAGCATGTCCGCGTAGCATTGATCCAGGCTCAGGCGCGTGGCCACTTCCTCCACGCAAGAGGCCTGGTCACCGCTGGCCAGGATCAGCCTCAATCCACGCCGGCGCAGCTGACCCACCACTTCGACCGCCTCCGGCCGCAGGCTGTCGGACAGGGCAAAGCAGGCCTCCACCCGTCCGTCCACTTCCAGGTAGACCATAGTGCAGCCAGAGCGTTGCCAGGTGCCCTGGCTCACCAGAGCACGGCTGCCCACCGTCAATCGCTGGCCCTCTACCCGGCAGCGTAGACCCAACCCGGGCAGGCTCTCCAGATCTTCGACTGCGGGAAGCGGCTCCTCACCCCAGGCAGCCACCAGCGAGCGGCCCAGGGGGTGTGGGCAGCTCTGCTCGGCGGCCGCGGCCAGCCTCAGCCAGTGCCGCTCGCATCCGGGCTCGCAGAGAATTTCGTCGAGTTGCAGACGGCCCTCGGTCAGGGTTCCGGTCTTGTCCAGCACCACCGTGGTCACGGCCCGACAGGCTTCCAGAGCTTCACCTCCCCGGAAGAGCAGGCCCCTGGCGGCGGCCCGGCCGGTGGCCACGGCCACCACCAGGGGGGTGGCCAGTCCCAGAGCACAGGGGCAGGTGATGATCAGCACCGACACCGCCACCTCCATGGCTCGTGATGGATCCACCAGTTGCCAGGCCACGAAGGTAAAAGCAGCCAGTGAGTGCACCACCACCAGGAAGCGCCGCGCGGCCTGGTCGGCCAGGCGCCCGATGGGGGGGCGCTGGCTCTGGGCTTCTTCCACCCGTCGGGCCAGGCGGGCCAGCACGCTCTGACTGCCCACGCCGGTAACCAGCACGACCAGCGAGCCATCCAGGTTGAGGCTGCCCCCCAGCACGGTCTCGCCGGGCTCGACCGCCCGCGGGCGCGACTCGCCGGTGAGCATGGACTCGTCCACGAAGGCCCGTCCGCTCTCCACCCGGCCATCGGCCGGCAGGCGACAGCCCGGACCCACCAACACGCGCGCGCCGCCCTCGAGCTGCTCCACCGGAACCTCGCTGCCGTCTGCCAGGCGGGCCGTCTCCACCTGCAGGGCCAGCAGGCGCTCCAGCGTCGAGCTCACCCGGCCTCGGGCCAGCCGTTCGAGGTAGCGGCCGATCAAGAGCACGAAGACGAACATGGCCACCGTGTCGTAGTAGACCTGGGGCCCCACCAGGCTGGCCAGGAACGTGATTCCCAGGCCCAGAGCGATGGGCACGTCCATGGTCAGGGTGCGGGCCATGAGGGCGCTCCAGGCTCCCTTCCAGAAAGGCACCGCCGAGTAGAGCACCACCGGCAGCACCAGCAGCAGGCTCACCTGGTGAAACAGGGTCTGGAAGTGCTGCTCCTCGGCTGCCCCCGAGTAGAGCGCGGCCGCCATCAGCATGATGTTGCCGGCGGCGCAGCCGGCCACCGCCAGGCGGCGCAGCAGGGTGCGGTCCTCTTCGGCGCGGGGACGTTCCTGCACGTCGGGATGGTAGGGCGTGGCCCGGTAGCCCAGGGCCTGCACGGCCGCCACCACAGCGCCCAGGGAAACGCTGCCGCTCACTTTGAGACGCGAGGTGGCGTAGTTGACCCGGGCTTCCCGCACTCCCTCCAGGCGCTGCAGGGCCTGCTCGACGAGCCAGGCGCAGGCGGCGCAGTGCAGGCCGTCCACCAGGACGTGCCAGCTGTCACCCACGGCGTAGCGCTCGGCGATCTCGGGTCGATCATAGGGGGCCGCCGAGGCTGGCAGCTCGGCCGGAGAGTCCGGCGGCCCGGCGCGGAACCGGTAATAGTCGTCCAGGCCCAGCGAATGGATGCAGCTATAGACCGCCTCGCAGCCAGAGCAGCAGAAGTCGGCGCTGGAGGGCAGGCCGCAGTGCCGGCAGATCATCGGGCGGCCACGCGCACCTTGTCCAGGCGCTGGCCGTCCAGCTCGAAGACCACGTCCCACCAGCCCGGAGCCGGCTGCCAGTCAGCCGGCAAGTTCAGCTGGCGGTCCTGGCTGCGGGTGGCGGGGCGCCCCACGCGCACGGTCAGGTTGCCCTGAACCGGGCGCTGGTTGGCGTCCACGGCCCGGGCCTCGAGATGAAAGCTCTGGCCTGCCTGCAGGCGCTGCGGGAGGTTGTGCTGGACATGCCATCCCAGGCGCCGGGGGCGCATCAAGCGGTCGTGCTCCAGGCCCATCTTATAGTAGCCGGGCTGGTCAGGGCCTTCGAAGCTTCGCGAGGCCATGGTCACGAAGGAGATCTGAACGAGCACGAAGCTGATCAGCACGCCGGCGATGAGTCGCGGCGGGGTCATTGGCCGGGCCCTACAAAGGTGGTCGGGACCGTTTCCTCGTTGGCCTTCAGCTTGAACGAGACGACGGGTCGGTCGGCTTTGGGACGCACCACCAGCACCTGGACCGCCTGCACCGAGGCTGGCGGCACCGTGACAGGATTGCCCCGGGGAGCGATCAGCTCGCCCTCCGGCATGTCCTCGAGCGAGAGCTTCACCGCGACCGGGTCGTCGCGACGATTGATCAGGTGAACGGTGTAGTTGTTGGAGATTCGGCCATCGGGGGTGGCGTTGAACAGAGCCGTCGAGCGCACCACGTCGACCGCCAGCAACTGCCGGTGGGTGGCCAGGTAGAGGAAGGTGGTGGCCAGCACCGCCAGCACCGCGGCGTAGACGATGGTGCGGGGGCGGACCAGGCGCCGGCGCCCGCTCAGGGTGCGGTAGCCCACCAGGCCGCGAGGACGCTTGAGTTTATCCATGACCTGATCGCAGGCGTCGATGCAGGCGGCGCAGGCGATGCACTCGAGTTGCAGGCCGTCTCGGATGTCGATGCCCATGGGGCAGACCTGCACGCACAGCGAGCAATCCACGCAAGAGCCGGGGGTGGTGTGAACCTTGCCGCGCGGCTCGCCGCGCTCGTTGTCATAGGCGATGACCAGGGTGTCATTGTCGAACAGGGCTCCCTGGAAGCGCGCGTAGGGGCACCAGTTGTGGCAAACCATTTCGCGCAGGAAGCCGAAGTCGAGCAGCGAGATGAAGGTGAAGAAGGCCACCACCGGCCAGGAGGCCAGCGTCAACTGCCGGATGGGCACGAAGTAGCCCGAGATGGTGATGCCCAACCAGATGCCCATCACCAGCCAGATAGTCAGCTTGAGGCCCCGGCGGATCACCCGGGAGGCCGTCAGAGGACCCTTCTCTCGTCGCATGCGCCGGGCCCTGTCGCCTTCGATCCAGCGCTCGATCATCATGAAGGACTGGCTGAAGAGGGTCTGAGGACAGGCGTAGCCGCACCAGATGCGTCCCCCCAGTGAGGTGGAGAGGAAGAGCAAGGTGCCGGCCGAGAGCAGTATGATCAGCAGAAAGAATGTCTCTTGTGGGAACAGCACCATGTGGCCAAGGTAGAGGCGACGATGGGGGATATCGAGCAAGAGGAAGGGACGGCCGTGATACTCGATCCAGGGAAGGACGAACAGCAGAGACTGCAAGATCAGGCTCACGGTCGCCCTGAGCTTGTGGAACTTGCCGTTGACGTGGCGGGCATAGATAGGCCGGCTCATTCTTTCTGGAGCGACAGGACGAAGGCTGTCACGTCCTCCACCTCCTCGGGCTTCAGGGTATTCCCCCAGTTGGGCATCCCCCCCGGTCGGCCGTTGGTAACGCTCTCGAGGATGTCGGTCGGCTTGCCGCCATACTTCCATTCGGCGTCCACCAGGCTCGGTCCCACCTTACCCTGTGCGTTCTCGCCGTGGCAGGTGGCACAGCTGAGCTCGTAGATCGCCTTGCCGTTGGCCAGGTGAGCCGGGTCTCTGGCCAACTGGGCCAGGTCGACTTTCACCACCACCGGTTTGGTGCGCCTGGCAGCTTGCTCGGCTTCCAGACGGTTCATCTCGGTGGTGCTCGACCACTTCCACAGGCCCGGCCAGAACCAGAAGCTCGGGTAGACGATGCAGTAACCGATGGCATAGAGGAAGGTGGCCAGGAAAAGGGTGCTCAGCCACACGGGCATGGGGTTGTCCATCTCCTGGATGCCGTCCACCTCGTGGCCGGAGAGGATCTTGTCGTCGGGAAGGATGACCCGGTTTGTGCTCGAGTTACCCGCCATGGGGCCGGGCGTCACCGCCGGCTCTGTTACGATGGCATTCTCGTCGCTCATTCGTCCTCCAGGGGCAGGCGGCCGTATTGCTCCATCGCGGCGCGGTTGGAGCGATGATAAGTCCAGGCGATGACCCCCGAGAAGATGAGGAAGAACAGCACCAGGACCACTTCCTTCATCATGATGATCCAGTCGGATTGAGGCATCCTCACCTCCACTTGATGTCGCTGCCGAGCCTCTGCAGGTAAGCGATCAGCGCGATGATCTCAGGCGTGTTGTGGTAGTCGTCGATGCCGGCCGCCTTGAGGTTGGTTTCGACGGCGGCGACCTGCTTGAAGTAGGCCGCCGCGTAGTTGGCGATCTCCTCGTCGGAATAGGGCACTCCCAGCTTCTGCAGAGCGCGCAGCTTGGAAGGCATCAGGCTGTGGTCGACCTGCTGGGTGAAGAGCCACGGATAGGCGGGCATGATGGAGCCCGGAACGATCTCGCGGGGATTTTTCATATGCAGATAATGCCAGCTGTCGGGATACTTGCCACCCAGGCGCTGCAGGTCGGGCCCGGTGCGCTTGGAGCCCCACTGGAAGGGGCGATCATAGACGAACTCACCCGCTTTGGAGTAGGGGCCGTAGCGCTCCATCTCATCGCGGAAGGGCCGCACCATCTGGCTGTGACAGGTGTAGCAGCCTTCGCGAACGTAGATGTCGCGACCATCGAGCTCGAGCGGGGTGTGGGGCTTGACGCCCTCCAGCGGCGGCACACTGGCTTTCACGGCGTAGAGCGGGACGATCTCCACGAGGCCGCCGATCAAGACCACCATCAGCATCAGGACGCCGAACAGAAGTCCCTTTTGTTCGAGATTGCGGTGGGTCACGCGGGGATCCTTTCTCGGGAGGGTTTGCCCGACATTGCGGTGCGGGCGAGGTTGTAGGCCATCACGATGAGGCCGACCAGGTAGAGCCCTCCCCCGAGAGCGCGCACGACGTAGTAGGGATGCAGGATCTTGACCGTCTCGATGAACTGGTAGACCAGCGTGCCCTCAGTCGAGTATTCGCGCCACATGAGGCCCTGAGTGATGCCGGCGATCCACATCGAGGTGATGTAGAGCACGATGCCCCCAGAGCCGATCCAGAAGTGGATCTCGCAGAGCCTGGTGGAGTAGAGCTCGGTCTGGTAGAGGCGAGGCACCATCCAGTAGAGCATCGCGAAGATGATGAAGCCCACCCAGCCCAGGGCACCCGAGTGCACGTGGCCCACGATCCAGTCGGTGTAGTGGCCCAGCGCCGAGACCGAGCGAATGCTCAGCATCGGTCCCTCGAAGGTCGACATGCCATAGAAGGTCAGTGAGGCCACCAGAAACTTCAGGATGGGCTCGGAGCGGAGCCGGTGCCAGGCTCCCTTGAAAGTCAGGATGCCGTTGATCATGCCGCCCCAGGACGGAGCGAGCAGCATCAACGAGAACACCATGCCGAGGGTCTGGGCCCAGTCGGGCAGGGAGGTGTAGAGAAGGTGATGGGGACCGGCCCAGATGTAGAGGAAGATCAGCGACCAGAAGTGGACGATGGAGAGCCGGTAGGAGTAGACCGGCCGGTTGACCGCCTTGGGCAGGTAGTAGTACATCAGCCCCAGGAAGGGGGTGGTGAGCAGGAAGCCGACCGCGTTGTGACCATACCACCACTGGATCAGGGCGTCCTGAACACCGGCGTAGGCCGGATAGCTCTTGAGCAGGGTCACCGGCATGCAGAGGTTGTTCACGATGTGCAGCACGGCGATGGTCAAGATGGTGGACATGTAAAACCAGAGGGCCACGTAGAGATGTTTCTCGCGACGCTTCCAGAGCGTGCCGAAGAAGTTGATGGCAAAGAGGACCCAGACCACCGTGATCAGGACGTCGATACTCCAGACAGGCTCGGCGTACTCTTTGCCGTCGGTGTAACCGCTCAGGAGGGCCACCGCGTCCAGCACGATGATCAGCTGCCAGCCCCACAGGTGCAGCTTGGACAGAGCATCGCTGAACATTCGCACCCGGCAGAGCCGCTGGGTGGAATAGTAGACGCCTGCAAAAATGGCGTTGCCGGCGAAGGCGAAGATGACGGCGTTGGTGTGCAGCGGTCTGAGTCGCCCGAAAGTCAACCATGGAACGCCGCCGTTGAGTTGGTGAAAGGCCAGCTCCAGAGCCGCCCACAAGCCCACAAGCATTCCCACGAACCCCCAGAATACCGTGAAAAAGCTGAAGTATCTCGGGGTATCGTCGTCGTAACAGGTATTACCCAAGTGAACGGTCTCCCTTCCGTTTCCTGGACTATAGGGCCGGAAGAGGTGGGAGGTAATGATCCAGATCATGTCAGCGCGCGTTTCGGGCCTTCGAAATTGTTAAAAGTTCCTTCAGGCCCCGGGCCGGGCCAGGGCCGCTCCCCGAACAGGGCCCCCGGGGCCGCTCTGGCCTCTCCGCGCCCGAGTTGCTCTCGATGACCAGGTCTGTCGCAGAAAGTTAACCTGGTTCACACGGATGTTACAATCGGATAATCGGCTCGGGCGGTCGGCCGGCTATACTGACAGCAGGTCAGCTCTGAGGGGGTCCTGGATGCAGATTGGTTTGATCGGTTACAACGCAGCTCAGTCGTCCCGCTCCTTTTCGTTTCGCGAGCCCAATCCCGAGCTCGAGGTTCGCTCCGACTTCGAAGATGCGTTTTCTCGCATTCTCAGCGAGCCGCAGCCGTACAACGGCAACCTGACGATGTCTGCCCACTGGACCCTGCAGGAGGGCGGCTGGTACTCCTACGAGCAGGATCAGATGCGTCTTCGCCGGATGCAGGCGGGCGCCCGGTGCGTTTATTAGGCGAGATTTCTCGGACAAAACCCTGGAGCCAGGCTTGGGCTTCTGCGTTTTGGGGTCGTAAGCCGCTGGCGGCTCTCGTCCAGGCTCAGGCCTGAATCGTTGGGCGATGGGCTGCGAAAAAAAACAATGCACGGCCGCCGGGTATCTTCCCTGACTCGTTCTGGGATAGTCGGGGTCTGCTCCCAACTGAGGCAGGTCGCACTGCGGCGCGCAACCCGATGCTTCTGCGCCTGGTAGGGTCAGGAGTGTTTGTGTTCGAATTCCCCTCCCTCGATGTCCAAGCACGCCTCGGTCATGGTGGTTCTGGTCGCCTGGCTCGGGCTTTTAACGGGGGCTGCCTCTCCCCAGGAGCTCGAATCCTCGGCTCCTGCAAAAACCTGCCTGAAGACCCTGGAGTCGCTGTCTGAGCAAACCCGGAGCTCGCCCGATGGTGAGGACGACGACGATGACGGCCCGGCTGAGACCGCGCCCTCGGAGTGGCTGCCCGAAGGGACCGAGACTTCCGACGCTCAGGATCCGGTGCGATTCAACGGTGTGGTGATGCTGCAGCTTGACGACGCTCACCGTGGCAATCGCAATCCCTCCACCCAGCTCCCCACCCTGGACGGTATCTCCGATCGCCCCGCCAGCACGCTGCCCAACATCCGCCGTTTGCGCCTCTCCATGACGGCGCGCCTGGCTGATAATCTCGATTTCATCGTCCAGGGCCATTACGACACTCGCAACGACGAGGCCAACTTCCGCGATTGTTACCTGCGCTGGACCATCAATGACGCCCTGGTATTGCAGGCCGGCCAGTTCAAGATGCGCTTTGGCTATGAAGGCTACCGCTCGGCCGCCGAGACCAACACCATCGAGCGCAGCGACGCCACCCGTGCCCTGTATCAAGACCGTGACTTCGGACTCAATCTCGGCGGCAAGACCGGCAAGCTGGAATGGGACGTGGGGGCTTTTCTGGGGCAGCGGCTCGACTTCCAGGATGAGGACAGGGGAAAGGACGTCTCCGCCCGGTTGGTCTACAATCTTACCGACCAGCTGCGGATGGGACTGTCGGCCCACCGGGGAAGCTATGTGCCCGAAGGCGCTTCGCTGGGCCAGCCCTTCGTCCGAGCCGGCTATGAGTTTCACTACCGCTCCGGCCCGTGGACGGTCGAGGCGGAAGCCCTTTATGGGGACGGATACAACTTCTTCAGCCAGACCGACTCGCTCGCCCTGGGAGGCTACCTGGCCACGGTCTATCGCCTGGATGACCGGTGGGATCTCGTTCTTCACCTCGATGCGCTGGACCCGGACCTCAATCGAGTTGACCAGCTTTCGCCCGATAACGCCACCAATGCTCGCGGCCGGGTGGTGCTGGGGGCAAACTATTACCTTGCCCGCAAGCCAGAGCACCGAATCATGCTCAACTATGAGCTCAATCAGCAGTGGCAGGGCCCCTCCTTTCCTCAAAACGGCTTTCGGGCTCGCTACCAGTACCGGTTCTAGACTTTTTCAGCGCTCTCGTCCACTGTGGACCTGTGCAGGTAGGTGTTGTCGGCCCAGGACCCTCGCGGGCGCGTTGCTACCGTCAGGCGGCTCAGATTCTCGATCTGGTCCAACTCGATTCCTCACGCCATCGGGTTCTGGAGGAGAACCTGGCCAGTTGCCTGCACAATCTGCGCCAGAGCGTGCCTGAGAGGGCGCTCACCAATCTGGAGGAGCTGAAGAGCTGGCTGCAGAGAAAGCAAGCCGATTCCGCCGCCCAGGGTACCTTCGGAGGCTTGGAGCTGAGCCGCTGGCCGGCCAAGATTGTGCGCGACCTCGAGCGCCCTTACACTGACGAGCAGGTCGGACGGCGACTCAAGCAGGTGAGCGCCGCCTTCGAGCGCCAGGTGCGCGCCCTGAGAAAGAGGTCTCCCGGCTACCCGCGCCAGTTCATGGTTTTCGGCGGGGTAGCCCACGGGCGCTTCGGAGGCAACTCCGACCTGGACTACCTTTACTGCGATCCTGCCGGTCACAGCCCCTTCAGCGGCAGGCCGCTGGCCGACGGTTTTGCCTTTGAGCCTTCCGAGTTTCGGCCGCGCAGGTCGGCCGGGCAGGCCATGGGCAGCCCCCTGGTGCCCCTTCCCGGGCCGGCCCCCTGGAAGGCCTTCGAGCAGCTGGTGCGAGACCAGCTTCAGGGCCGGGGCCTGGAGGTAGGGGAGGAGTGGCAGGTGAGCCGGGTGTCTTATCCTCGTCAGGTCTACGAGGATCACTCCACGCCTCGCGAAAGGGCGATGCCATGGACTGGCTGACGCTGGTCCTGGTGGTCTTTCTCTGGATGGCGCCAGCCCTGGCCGCTCGCTGCACCGGACAGGCCTGCAGCAACTGCAGCAGCTATGCCCGGTGCAACGCCGGCGGCAGATGGGAGGCCGCAAATCCCGGCCCACTCCTTCACCCGGCGATCAGGTCAGGCAGCACTGCCAGGTGACCACGAAGAAAGGCGCCCGGTGCAAACGCTCGGTCCGGGCCGGCAGCATCAGTCTTAAGGCATGATCTTCACTTGAGGGGATTCTTGAAAATCCCGCTCCGGCCAACCTGGCTGGGCCTGCCCGCGGTGGACCCCCACAGGTCCTGAAGGGGCACGAACTGGCGGTCCTGGGTATCGAAGGCCAGCACGCTCCCGCTCTCCACCCGGTAGGTCCAGGCGTGGATCTGCACCCGACCGGCCAGCAGCGCCGAGGCTACCGCCGGGTGGGTCTGCAGGTTCTGCACCTGCATCAAGACGTTGTGCTCCACGGCTGTGTCCAGCCGCTCTTGCCCCTGAAGGTCGGGGAAGTTCTCCGCCAGGGTGCGGCGGGTTGCCTCGGTCATCTGCAGCCAGTCCACCATAGCCGGCATGGTGGTGGCGTGCTCGGGGGCCAGGGTGGCCTTCATCACCCCGCAGTCGGAGTGGCCGCAGATGATGATGTGGGGCACCTGCAGGGCGGCAACGGCATATTCGATGCTGGCCCCCACCCCACCCCGGGCTCCCCCGTAAGGAGGCACCAGGTTGCCCGCGTTGCGCACGACGAAAAGCTGCCCTGGCAGCGTCTGGGTCATAATTTCCGGGCTGACCCGCGAATCGGAGCAGCCGATGAAGAGCGCCTCTGGTTTCTGGCCTCCGGCCAGGCTCTCGAGATACGCTCGCTGCTGCGGCCAGACCTGGCTTTGAAATCGGGTCACACCTTCGATGAGCTTCTGCACGCTCGGTTGCTTTGTGGAGCAGGCCTGGCATCCTGCGCATGGTGACTGATCCAGGTCATTTCGTCTCATCGCTCGCCACGGTAGGTTAGGACGAGAGTTCGAAAAGGAGTCCGATTTCATGAAGACGACGCTCAGTTGCATCAAGGCCGATGTCGGCAGCATCGGGGGACACATTCAACCATCCCGACTCCTGGTCGAGGCCGTTCGTTCCAAGATCGCGGAGCAGGCAAAGGAGTTGAAGCTGGACTACGCCATCAGCCACACCGGAGACGACGTGGCCATTTTGATGGCGCACCCCCACGGGGTCAGCTATGCTCCCATCCACGAGCTGGCTTTTCGAGCCTTTCAGGCCGGTACGGAGGTGGCTCGCCAGCAGGGACTTTACGGGGCCGGACAGGATCTCCTGAAGGATGCCTTTTCTGGCAACGTGCGCGGGATGGGCCCCGAAGTGGCCGAAATGGAGTTCGAGGAACGCCCCAACGAGCCGTTCTTGCTCTTTGCGGCCGACAAGACCAGCCCGGGAGCTTTCAACCTGCCTCTCTATCTGAGCTTCGCCGACCCGATGTTCTGCTCTGGCCTGCTGCTCGGCCCCAAGCTCATGAAGGGATTCCGCTTCGTGATCATGGACGTGGACTGCACCGAGGGGGATCGAGTCATCGACCTGAACGCGCCCGAGGACCTGTATCAGATCGCTGCCCTTTTGCGCGATACCGAGCGCTTCGTGGTGGAAGCCATCTACAATCGCACCACCGGCGAGCAGGCGGCCGTGGTGAGCACCAGTCGCCTGCGCAACATCGCAGGCAAGTATGTGGGCAAGGATGACCCGGTCTGCCTCGTGCGCGTCCAGAGCGATTTCCCGGCCACGGGCGAGGTGCTCGCTCCTTATGCCCTGACCCACTACGTGGCCGGATTCATGCGCGGCTCGCACAACGGCCCTCTGATGCCGGTGTCGCAGGGAACGGGGGTGTCCTACTTCGACGGCCCGCCGGTGGTCTCGTGCCACGCGATGTGCGTGCACCAGGGCCGCTTTACCGAGGCTGCTGACCCGTTCAGCCACCCCTTCTGGCGTAGCATCCAGGACCACGCCGCCGCCAAGGCGGTGGAGATGCGTCGTCAGGGTTTCTTCGGACCGGCCATGCTGCCCTACTCCGACCTGGAGTATGGCGGCATCGTCCAGATGCTCGATGAGCTCGAGCCTCGCTTCAAGATGCGCCCGGCCGAGAAGGCCGTTCCGGTCTAGAAGTCCGGCCGCAAACCCCCCTGTGGTGTCGGAGGGAACCTCCGCCACCACCAGATGTTGTGGGCGTCCGGACTTCTAGCACAATCTGTTGGGCGTCGCGCAGCCGGAAAACTGTGTCAAGGGGGTTTCCGGCCGCGCTCCTAGGAGCGCGGCCGGAAGCCCTTCTTGGGAAGGTTTTCGGCCCGCGCGGCCCGACAGATTGGAGAGGTGCGGCCGCACTGCACGGCAATCTTGTGGTGGTGGAAGCGCCCGGCAGAGCTGACACCACAAAGGGGGCAAGCTGCCGGACCTTCAGGGAGGAGCAATGTCATGGATCTGCACCAGGTACTGGTCGGTCACTCTCAGGAGATCCTCGACGAGGCCATGAGCTCGCTCGCGCGCGCCGAGCTCGAGGGCTACCAGCGGGCGGGACCGCAGGAGACGCGCAACCGCTTGGAGACCCTCCTGACCCTGGTCGTCGGCGCGGTGCGCGACAGAAACCTGGCCCCTATCGTGAGCCATGCCCAGGCGGTGGCCGAGCAACGACATCTGGCTGGTTACGACCTGAGCGAGATCCAGACGGCCTTCAATGTGTTGGAGGAGGCGGTCTGGCGATGCATTGTCCGCCAGGTTCCCCCCGATCAGCTGGCCGAGGCGCTGGGCCTGACAAGCACGGTTTTGGGGGCCGGGAAGGACGCGCTGGCACGGGCCTACGTCTCCCTGGTGAGCCGGACCCACGCCCCCTCCCTCAACCTGCAATCGCTCTTCTCGGGGGCTTGATTTGTAAGCAAATCCCCTCCTGATTTCGCCCCGGTCTTGCTCCGGTCGGCGGCCTACCTCGCGGGCTGACACAAGGTGGAATCTTTCCTCGAAGTCTCTTGTCCAGGGGGAAGGTTGTCGTGAGAACCAGGGTAAGATGAAGAGAGAACGGCCAATTGACAGGAAATTGAAGCGCGAGGCGACCCGTCTGCGCAGGCGTTTGCTGAGCTCGCCCTCTCCCGGCCCGAACCCCCAGAACGTGACTCTGTATGAGTTGTGGCTCGGGGAGTTGAGCGCGCTGGCAGGCAGCGTTTCCCCGGCCTCTGCTTCCGGGCTTCCGTAGCCTCAGGAGGCAGTCCGGTCGCGGTGCTTCACGCGCACCCCGCCGATGGTGATCCAGCCGTTGGCGACGGCGATGCGGGGAGCCGGCTCCGAGGTTTCGAGCGCGGCGGCGGCCTTCTGCTTGAGGGTTCCGCAGTCGAGGCTGAACACCGCGCCGGAGTAAGTGTTGAGCACCACCTTGTCCCCTGCCAGAGTGGCGTAAGCGTATTTGTCGTTGGTTTCATAGCGCCAGAGCTGCTCGCCCTGAGGCGAGAGCGCCGTCAGGCCCTGCGAATTGGCGCAGTAAAGCGTGCCGTCATGACCCACCGACAGGTCCATTTCGCCTGCGTATCCCTGGCGGTGAGGAATCTCGAGGGTGAAACGCTTGTTGCCCTGGCGGTCGACGGCGCGCAGCTTGCCGTCGCGCCCGGTCCAGTAGATCGTCTGGCCGTCTGGCGAGAGGGCGGGCAGCCCGCAACTGCCCATGTTGCCGGAGCGTCGCGCCTCGCTGGCTTCCTGCTCGCTGGCGTGATCAAGTCGCTTCTCGAGGAAGGCCGCGTAGTCGAACCGCACCTCGCCCTGAGGGCTGATGATGCGCAGCAAGCTATTGCCGGTCACGCCCAGCAGATCGCCCTCGGGGCTGAAGGTGACGCCTCCCTCGCAGAGGTAGTTGGGATTGTCCGCAAGCAGCCACTCGAGCTCACCGGTCTTCTGATCCAGACAGAACAGAGGTCCGACAGTCGTGAAGCAGTAGACCTTGCCGTCGGGGCCGAGGCTCGGGCCGCCCTCGAACCTGACCTCGAGATCCTTGCCGAAGTCAGGGTCGGCAAGCTCCTTCCTGGCGGAATCAAGCAGTGGCTCCAGCACGTCCTTCTTGTGGGCCTTGTCCGGGTTGGCCAGGTCCTGCTCGACCCCTCTGGCCCAGGCGGTTCGCTCCTCGCGCCACAGCTCGACCAGTTTCTCGCGCAGACTGGTGGACCAGAGCTTCTTTCCGTCCGGGCTGAAGGCGTGCATGGACTCGCCGGCGGCGGCAAACACCGTTCCATCGGAGCCCACCACCGGCCGGGTCCCCACCTCTCCGATTTGGTAGTGCCAGCGTTTCTGGCCGCTCGAATCCAGGCTCGTCAGACCGCTCCGCCCGGCCACCACGACCCCGTCGGAGTGAATCACGGGCGCACGGAAAATGTTGAACCAGTCGTCACGTCCCTGGGGGACGGACATCTGCCGCGAGCCGTCGGCGCGCAGCACCACCAGGCTCTCGTCGTTGACGAACGCGAGCGAGCCATCCGGGCCCACTCCGGCCTGGCTGAGGAGGCGTCCTCCCACGTTCTGCTGCCAATCGACCCGCAGCTCTTGCACCGGCTGATCGCCCTGCAGCAGCTTGCGCATCATTTCCTGGCGCGTCATCGGTCGGGGCGTGGAATCGGATGCCTGAAAACCGTCGCCCCGCCCGGGTGCGGCGCTGGCAGGGCGGTAGGCTGCAAGAAGCGGCATCTGGCTGCTAATCTGCATGGCTTGAGTCTACCGCCGCATCCTTAACGGAGTCTGAATTTGATCAGCTCAAGCGCCCTGACCAGCTGGCGCTGGCTGAAGGGCCCCATCGGTGACGGGCCGCGCCAGCCCTGCTCGAAGCGGCAGAAGTCACTCCAGGCCACCGGAAAGAGGCTGCGCCACTCCCTCTCCAACGCGTCCAGGTCGACACTGTGCCCTTGCTGCTCAATGGCTTGTCTTAGAACGGTGAAGTAGTGGTCCAACCAGTGGTCCGCCTGGCTCTCGCAGCCGGACTCGCCCAGGCAGCAGTCGAGGAAGTAGGCAGTATCGCGAATGCCGCAGCCCGGGCCGACATACTGGAAGTCCACCGCCGAGGCCTGACCCCGGTTGTTCCAGCAGAAGTTGGCGGGCTTGGAGTCGCCGTGAAGCAGGGTCTGAAAGCGGGCGCCTCTCAAGAGATCGTCCAGGGCTTCGGCGGCATCCTTGAGCGAGCTCCGGGGCATTCTGAGCCATTCCTCGCGGCGGGTCTGAAGGTGCCAGTAGCTACCCTGCTCCCACAGGCCCGGTGGGGGCGAGCCCAGGAAGCGGGCGTGAAAGTAGGCCAGCCAGTGAAGGCCGGCCCGGACCTGCTCGGCAAGTGGCGGTCGGTCGGGGTGAAAACCTGCATTCTGGAGGTCCTCCAGCAAGAGCAGCGAGCTCTCGGCAGCATAGCACCTGGCCACGCGACACTCCGAGTCGCAGCGCCTGGCCCCGTCCAGGTACCAGGCCTGCTCGACGGCATAGGAGCGGCGCTTGCGTCGGTCGGCCACACTCTCATGAACGTCCGCTGGGGGGATCACCTGCTTGAGAATGACCGAGGGAACCGAGCCACCCTCGAGGTGGAGGCGCAGCAGCTGGCCATAGCCACCCCACAGGCTCTGGAGGCGCCTGGTTTCGGTCACGGCCCGGGCACCGGTGCGGGCGAGGACCCACCCGACCGGGTCGAAAGCGGTCATCCGCTCAGGTTTACCGGCCGGCCGCTCATTCCTCGAATGGCTCCGATCGGGAGGCCCCGGCCACGCCCTGCCAGAAGCTGGCCGGATGGGGTTCGGTGACGGGTTCAGCGACAGGGTCACGGCGGCCGTGGCGGCTGTCGAGCGGGTCTCCGACGCCGAGGTCGTGGTTGTGGTTGCCCCCGCTCGGGAAGCTATGCTGACGTCGATCTCCTGGCTGCAATCGGGCTGGGCCTGCTGTCGCTGGGCGTGATTCTGTACGGCCCCTGGAGTTTTCGCCCCGAGCCGATCCTGGCAGCGAGTACTGGACCTTGATCCGGCGCACCGGATACACCCGAGGGAGAGCCCAGGACCCGGGCCACTGCCCGGGTTGCGGTGCCCCCTCGACCGGGTCAACATGGCCGGTATCTGCGATTACTGCGGCGCCAAGATCACCAGCGGCGACTTTGATTGGGTGCTCAGCCGGATCGAGCAGGACGAGGCCTATGAGGCCTGACGCTCACTGGCCGTCGCCGTAGAGCAGGAAGCGCGCCGTTCGGTTCTCCGGGTCGAGCTCGAGGACGCGCCGCAGGACCTGGTTCGCCTCCCGATCTCCAATGGCCAGGAGTGACTGCGCAAGATTGAGCAAGATCGCGACGTTTTGGGGCTGGAGGAGCAGGGCCGTGCGATTGGCTTGAACGGCTTCCGGCAAACGTCCGCAGAGCAGCAACGCAGGTCCGTAACCCTCCCAGGCTTCCAGGTCTGCCTGGTTTCTCTGCAGGGCCTGGGCGTAGGCCGAGGCAGCCGCCTGGTTCTGGTTGGCCCTCTCTTCGAGCTTGCCCAGGGCGGTCCACGGTTTGCTCGACCCCGTTTTCAGTTGGGTGGCGCGTAAGAGCTGCTCACGCGACTCGGGGATGCGGCTCAGAGTCTGCAGGGCCATCGCGTGCATCAAAAGAGTCGTCTCCTCGCAACCAGGCAGGGGCGTGCGGGACAATCGGGCCAGCAACGGCTCGCTGTGCTCGTACTGGCGGTCGTCAAAGCGCATTTTGGCCACCAGCCAGAGGGTCAACGGGTCGTCCGGCTGCTCCTCGAGAGCTTGCCTGTACAGCCTTTCCGCTCTGGGCCCTGGCTCGCCTTGAGCCGCCACCGCCTCGACCAGTGAAAATCCGGGCTGGTCTTCAACCTGCTTGCGGATCGAGGCCAGGTCATCCGGGCGCTTCAGGATGGGCCACGCGTGGGCCGCCGCCAGCCAGAGAGAGGGGGTAGGAGGAACTCCCAGGGGCATCTCCGGAGCCGGGCCTCGAGCTTTCAAAAGCACCCCCATGCACTTCCCGGTTGAGTCGCCCGCCCGGTAGTAGCTCAGGGGCGCGGAATACTCGAGGAGGGGCCGATCATCGGTGTTTCGGGCGGCCTGGGGAAAGGTCAGTTTCTCGCGGCCGACCAGGTAGTGGCCGAGCAGGAGCTCGGGTCGGTACAGGCCGATCGAGCAGAAATCGCGCCGCACCACGTCCGAGCTGTCCCAAAGGCTTCGCAGCCGATCCAGGCTCAGGGGGAGCGGGGTCTGACTGCCGATCAGCAGGATGTCCGACTCGCTCGACTGCCACACCGACCCGTGGGGAAAGACGCTGTAGAACGTGGCCAGCACGGTCTGCAGCTCCTCGGGGGAGGAGCTGTAGACATGGTACCACTGGCACATCACCCCACCGGGTGCCAGCCTCTGGCGACAAGACTGGTAGAATTCGACCGTGTAGAGGTTGGCAACCCCGGCGATCCAGACGTTCGAGGGCTCGCTGACAATGATGTCCATGGCAGCCAGGCCGCCTTGCAGGAAGGCGCGACCATCGGTCGCGTGGATTTTGACTCGCCTGTCCCTGAGGACGTGTCCGTTGTAGCCGGCAAAGTAGCGACCGGCCTCCACGACCGCCGGCTCGATCTCGGCGCAGTCTATGGTCTCGAGCGACGGTGTCGAGGCCAGGGCGTGGAGGGTGAACCCGCTTCCCAGCCCGATGACCGCGGCCCGGCGAGGATTCTGGCACAGCAGGGCTGGCACGTAGCCGAGCAGCAGCATCGTTTGCATGTCATCGGAGTTGAGCGAGGCGTCCACCTTGCCATTGACGCGCAGGGCGACCTGCCGCGGACCCTGGATCTCGACGCTGACCGTGCACGACAGACCGTCTCGATAGAAAGCCGGGGTCGTCTCCCGGGCCAGGCTTCCACGCGAATAGATGCCGGCGCCGGCTGCCATCCAGGCCAGGTTCCAGGATGGCAAAAGATAGCAGATGACGAGCACGGCATTGAGCGCCAGAGCCCCCACCCAGCGCAGCCAGGAGGGGGGCACGACCAGGCAGGCAGCCACCACGTAAAGGCAAGACGCAAGCTTCAGGGTCGTCTGGAGGCCCAGCGTCGGGATGGCCACGAAGCCTCCCAGGGCGGCGCCCACGATGCATCCCACCGTGTTGGCGGCGTAAATGAAGGACAACCGGCTGCCGATTCGCTCCGGATCGTTTACCGCCAGGGCACTGGCCAGGGGCAGGGCAATGCCCATGAGCACGGTCGGCGGCAAGATGACCAGGGCTGACAGGATGGCCACCGGCCCCACGATTCCTCCCACGGAGGGGGAGCTGTAGTGCATGAGCTGTGTGGCCAGTTGGGGAAGATAACCCAGCACCAGCAGACTCAAAGCCCCGGCCAGGCCGGTCAGCCCCAGCACCAGAGCCAGATGGCCTGCCCCGGCGGGGCGGGTGCGCAGACCGACCAGTGCGGCTCCCAGCCCCAGGCCGGCCAGGAAGACTGCCAGCGTCGTGGCCAGGCCGTAGGTCGAGGAGCCCAGGATCAGCGCCAGGCCCCGTGTCCAGGCCAGCTGGAAGATCATGGCGGCCAACCCGGCCAGGCCCATCGCAAGCCCCAGGCTGCTGGCCCGAAAGGGGGCCGGTTGGGAAGGATTCGGAGCGGCCGAGGGCTCGTTCCAGCGCCGGGCTGCCAGCCAGGCCAGCACTCCCACGCTCACATTGACCAGAGCCGTCAGGAGAATCGAGCCCAGGAATCCTCGGGACGGGAGCATCCACCATCCGGCCAGGGCGGCTCCCAGAGCAGCTCCCACGGTGTTCACCGCATACAAGCTGGAGAAGACCCGGTTGAGGTGGCCCTGCGGGCGCACCAGGAGCCGGCTCAAGACCGGCAGCGTGGCCCCCATCAGCAGGGTAGGTGGCGTCAGAACGAGCAGCGAGCCGGTCCAGCACAAAAACTGCAGGGCCGGCCAGGACCAGTTGGCGGCGGTGGCGCGAAAGTATGCTTGCTCGACTCCGGCCAGGAACCAGGGAGAGCACGCGGCCCAGATTCCGATCGCGACCTCGAGCATACCGTAGGCGGCCAGAAAACTGCCCGGCGCGGCTCCACGGGCGGCCACGCGGTCCGCCCAGCGGCCGCCGGACCGGCTGCCCAGGGCCAGTCCCAGCATGTAGGCTGTCAGCACCGTGCTGACAGCCAGCACGGTGTGGCCGAAGGTGAGGGTCAGGCGGCGCGTCCAGAGCACCTCATAGACGAGCGCTGTCGCCCCTGAGAGGAAGAACAGCCCCAGGCCGAGCTGACGCATCATCTGCCTGGGATTCTCGCGCCAGATTGCCCTTGCCTTTGTCGGTTGGACGCCAGGGGCTGGAAACCGTCGGGCGTTTCTGGAAATTCCATTGACGATAATGTCGTCAATAGCTTATCCTATCAGCAAATGGATGCATTACTGACTACCAATGATGTTGCAGAGAGAATGAGACTCTCGCCCAACACCGTCAAAGAGCTCTGGCGGAGCGGGCGTCTTCCCGGCATTCGCGTGTCTGAGCGTAAGCTTCACTTTCGCTCTGCCGACGTGGAGAACTTCTTGCGGGCCGGGCGAGTCGCTGGAATGCCCCCGGTTGACAGTGCTTATCGAGCTGAGGAACAGGCTTCTGCCGCGAGCAGCTTGAGGAGCTTCGCGCGTTAGGTGGTCAGTGGGTCGTGATTGAAGGATCGAAGTTGGTTGAGCACGACATCGACCCTGTGCGAGCCGTTGACCGGGCCCGCCGACGTGGGATCTCGTCCCCATATGTGTTCTTCGTACCTGCCCAGGCTTCCAACAGCATTCAAATGGGCCTGTAAGGTGCGAGTCGACTACTCGAGCATTTTTCCATACTCCATCGATCCATTGACGGCAGGTTGCTCCCGATTCTTGCCCTTGACCTCGTCAACGGCCAAAGCAGGATCACGCTAAACGGCTGCCTGGATACCGGTTGTGAGCGATCGCTTTTGGATGGAAGACTCGCCCTGGCTGTGGGGATCGACCTCACGGGCGCACCTTCAATTCCCTATTGCAGCGCCATTGGCATCAGTGTCGCCGGGCTTCTTGCCCCGGTGACCTTCGAGCATCCAGCTCTTGGCTCGTTTCAGCTCGAGATCGGGTTCTCCCCGATGCACTTGGCGCGAAACCTGCTGGGGCGGGATTTTCTCGACCTGATCCAGATCGGTTTTCGCGAGCATCGGCTGGAATTTTACGTCCTGCCGTGCCCCTGAGGCCGGTACCCTGAATGGCTGAAGGTCGAGATGCTCGAGCTGGCGGTCCGGAGCAGGTGACACTCAAAGAAAGTCCCGTTTCCCACGTGGCGACACTTGAGGCTCTGGGCTATCTTCGATCGCTCTTCGGGCAGACGGGTGCTGTTGGTTGTTCGCTGGCTGCCACCGCTGTGGCCGGGCTCGAGCCGCCGGAAACGGTTGCCGCCTCGGCGCAGGCCCTCGCACAGGATCTGCTCGACGGAGTGGAGGCCGAACCGTGAAATTGTTGGCCGCCCCCCGGGGACCAATGCAGATCGCTGGAGTGGTCGGGAGTTTAGTACCGGTACCCCGAAACGAAAATCGCCCCTGCAACGAGAGGCGAAAAACGGCGGTAAATTTGGAGCCGGGGAGGCGATTCGAACGCCCGACCTGCTCATTACGAGTCCGCAATGGGGCACTTTGGCTGAGTTTGGGTGAGGTGGGTTCTGGCTGTTGGAATGGCTTTCCGATAGGTTTCCAGTAGCCTCCCAGTTCACTTGAGTTCGGCCCGATGGCCTGAACTTTTGCGGAGTTGGTACCCGCCTGGTACCAGTTCTTATGCCCGTCCAATGGTCACATGAATATCGAGGGTGAAGCGTTCTTTGCAATGGGCGTCGTTCTTGGCGGCACTGTCGGAGCTGTTCCACCCTGCGCCTCCATCTCCTGGAAAAGAAGCAGCCGCAAGAGATTTCTGGCCTTTGTGGCCGCTTCCAAGATCGAGCTACATTTCACCTCATAATGGGCCATGGCGTTCCGACCATCTGTAATCAGGCCACATTCCTCCTTCGAAAAGGTCGGAGTGGTCCTCTGGCCTAGCTGGCCTATGACCTTACGCCAGGTATGCTTTCCCTTCAGAAGCCCTAGTCGGCTAGCAACTCCGTCAAGTACCCAACCAAAAACACGCATAGCCATCTCGTAGCTCCCAGCAGCGTAAAGGTCATCACCATCGCGGTAACAGTCTATTAGTCGCTCTAGTTCCCGGTCCGGAAGCGCCTTCCAACATGCATCTGCTACTCGTGAGGAGTCAGTGGCGGGAGGAAAGAAGCGGCCATCCGCCGGTATCATTCCGACGCGGAACGCGTGTTCTCCAATAACATCACGCTTCTCGTCGTCGCGACTCTTGCTGTATCCACAGAATTCCAAGTGCGCACTCAAGCCGTATTGGAACAAAAGATACAACTGGAGGGCACGTCGCAGCCTGGATGCGAGTGTTAGCGCCTCCCTATCATCATTGCCATCGTCAAAGTCTCCCCGAAAAGTGACCACGGCATGTCTATCGGCAGGTTCAAAGTCAAGCACGAATCCTGATACGTTGATGCTCTTGAGAGCACCCAATTTCGCGGCATCCCTTCCAAATACTCTCCATTGGACAAGATAGTCTCTCGTAGCCACTGAGCCCCCCAATAGTTTGTAAAATATGCCCCAGGCGCTCGCTGCCTCCTCATAGGAACGACTTCGGTCCTATGGTCCTATGCGCCCACTCAACGTGATAGTCCTCTAGGGTTTTCAATAGCTTCGGACAGTTGTGCGCCAATGCGGCCCGATTTCAAGCCTTCCGTTTCTAATCAGGATAATCCGGCCAAGTCTTCCCGTATTCCGCAACTCTGGCTTGGCTCGGCGCAGGCGCCCGGGTACCGCCGCCATCACCCAGACGGGGCATTGCAGCGCCCCCGCCCGGAGGACGCTGCAAGTGTCAGATGATTTAGACTCGCCGACGCTCCCGGGCCTGCTCGCGCCTTCGAGCTTTGCTCTCCGAGCGGGCTGCCCAGGTTCGATTCGCCTCGCGCTTCTTGTCCAGCCGGTGCCGCTGGTGGCAGTCGGAATGGTAGACTTGCTCTCCTTTTTGCCATCTCGCCTTCTGCCGGTTACTGCGAGGAGAGCGATCGCAACTGATGGGAAGGCCGCACCTTGCGCACTTCAACACACGCCCGCCTCTCTTCAAGTGCTCTAGCAGACTCACGCACAGGGCCGCTTCGAAAGTCGCTGGGACGAGCTCGAAGCGCTGAGCGGGAAGGCTGTGCCGGGAATTCTTCTTCCACTCCTCGAGCACCGGTGCCATCTCGATCCACGACTCTCGCCGGCGCAACTCCCGGTGTTCCAACTCCTCCCGACAGTAGCCGTGTTCGAGCACCCACCGGTAGACTGACTCTCGGGATAATTGAAAGCCCTCGTCCTGGGGGAACTTGCTGGCGAATTCGTCGTGGAACAGCTCCCAGAGCCTTTCGACGACTTCCATGTCCCCATTTGTCGCATCCGAGAGTATGCTCCGAGACAGGCTTCGAGGACCACCTCCACCGTACCCCCAAGCAAAGGAGGGTCGTTGCTGCCACTCGTCCGCGTTCTCAAGATCGGGTAGCAGAGCGCGTCGGCTCTGGCCGACGACCCATACGCTACGTATGTAGTTGTCCGGGCGAATCTGAATTTCGCCCAGGTAGTAGCGATCGGCGTCAGCGACTTTAGGGCAGCCTGAAAAATTAGTTCAGAGATCCGATCGCAACTTTGGCATAGTGCAAAGCAAGAAGTAGTGGGGCCTCGCTTAGTTACTTGAGTCCAGTTC
>JAANMY010000235.1_pt1 | contig 80879 bp, 56 predicted proteins | sample 7279691 | NCBI WGS metagenome assembly JAANMY01 (sample SAMN14094543, study PRJNA606508) | bioreactor metagenome | isolation source: A lab-scale SPAN reactor treating ammonium-rich wastewater day 388 | place: Ireland: Galway | collected 2018-02-07 | reverse complement strand
CGGGGCTCTTTGGCCATCTGTTCACCTGGTGGCTGGAATTCTTGCTAATCACTGACGCGAATATACTTTATGGAATCCAGCGACCAGCGGATAGCCTCTGCCTGCGCCTTTCCCCTCACCCCCAACCCCTCTCCCCTTGTGGGAGAGGGGCGAAGTACAGCTGCCGCTCGCCTTAGCGCCCGCCGAACTCCGCGCGCAGGAACGTTTGCGCCGCGTCCCACTGGTCGGCCGCCTTCGCGAAATCGACCGCCAGCGGCTGGGCGGTGCGCCCGGCCTCGATTGCCGGCGGCAGCTTCGCCTTCACCTGCGGGTTGAGCGGCAGCTGCCGGCTCGCCGACTCGGCCAGTTTCGCCTCGACCGCGGGGCCGAGCAGATAATCGACCAGCTTGCGCGCTCCGGCCGGGTTCGGGCACCCCTTGATGACCGCCACCGTGTTCGGGATGAACAGCGTGCCCAGTTCGCTGCCCTCCGGCGCGTCGCGGTCCGGGAAGACCAGCGTCACCGGCCGTTTCGCGTCCACCTCGGCGGCCGCGTCGTCCGTGTCGGTCAGGCCGATCGCGAACTGCCCCCGGCCGACGCCGACGGCGACCTGCTTGTTGCCGGGCACGATCTGCACGTCGTTCGCCTTCAGATCGCGGTAGAACTGCTTCGCCTTCGCCGCGCCCCACGCCTGGAACAGGCACGCGGCCTGCGTTGCGGAGGTGCCAGCCATCGGCTTGGCCATCGCCACCTGCCCCTTCCAGCGCGGCTTCGTCAGGTCGAGCAGGCTCGTCGGCCACTCGGCCCGCGGGACGCCCAGCTTCGCCATCAGGTCGGTGTTGAGGAGCAGGACGCGGGCGCGGGCGGCGAAGGCATGCCAGGTATGGTCGGGCGCCTTCCACGCGGCCGGGTAGGGGGCGGCTGCGGGGCTGTCGTGCGGCTCCAGCAGTCCCTGGCGCTGCAACCGGATGGTCGCAAGGATCTCGTTGTTCCAGTGGACGTCGCAGCGCGGTTGACGCGCCTCGCGAACGAGGTTCTCGTACAGCCCGACGGCCTTGTTCGCCTCCGTGTCGAAGTGCGGCACCACGCCGAGTCGGGTCGCCCGGGTGAAGTCGTTCAGGATGTCCTCGCTGAACTCCCGGTCGAGGGCGCAGTACACCACGATCTGGTCCGCTCGTCGGCCACAGCCGGAGGTGATCGCCACCAGCACCACCAGGACCAGGCAGCAGCGACGGGTCACGAGGCCGCTCCCTGGCCGTTGGTCTTGTCGCCCTCAAGGGCGGGGATCGGCGTCGGGAAGTACTTGATCAGGCGGACCACGTTGCCCCTCTCGTTGTATTGCAGGTCATCGACCAGGCCGCGCGACATGAGGATGCCGAAGCCGCCCTCGCGCAGGCCGAGCGTCTCGCGCACCATCATGTGCGCGACCGGATCGTCCTCCTGGGCGGCGTGCGGCAGGTTGCGCGGGTCGAACCCGGGGCCGTCGTCGCGGATGATGATCGCGATCTTCTCGGCGTCGATCTGGTACGTGACATCGACGATCCGTTCCACCTGCTTCTGGTGGCCCCACTCGATCGCGTTGGTACACAGCTCGCGCACCGCCGTGGTCAGTTGGCGAACGTGCGACTCCGCCAGTCCGCTGAACAGGAACAGCGCGGACAGCATGGCGTTCAACTCGTCGAGGTACGCGGTATCGCTTTGCAAGTGGAAGTGAATCTCGCCCTCGGTCCCGCGCTTCTCGACCTCCTCGCGCCACGCGAATGCGTCGTAAATCGCCTTGCTCAGTTCCGGGCCACTGAATGGCTTGGTCAGGTAACGGTTCGCCCCGACCTGCAGGCCGCGCACCCGCTCCTCGTGGCCAGTCAGGGCGGTAATCATGATGATCGGGATGAGGTTCGTTTCCCGGTCCAGTTTCAGACTCTCGCAGATGGAAAAGCCGTCCACCCCGGGCAACAGCAGGTCGAGGAGGATTACCTCCGGATGGTGCTGGCGGACCCACGGCACGGCGGACTGACCTTCGTTCAGGACCGTCGGCTCGAACCCCCAGCGGCGCAGGTATTCCGCGAGGATCTGGCTGGTGTCCTCTTCGTCCTCAACGACCAGGGCTTTACGGACCATGGCCACCTCCTCGGTTCGCAGGCATGGTTGCGTGACCGATTGGTTATTGTTTCATCCCCGCATGCCACGGTCAAGCGTCTGGGTCGGCCGGCGGTGCGAAAAACGCGAAAACGGCGCCATCCTTGCTGAGATTCTCCTCGGCGGTAACTGCGTCGAGGAGATGCAGCACGAGGTGTCCAGTACCGAGTACGGAGTACGGCGTACCGCGTACTGGCCCGCGCGGTGCGCCAAACGGTCGGGCTCGGTCGGAATTCGGGGCAGCGCTACCCGGTCCGCCGGGGCACCCTGGGGAACCCTCTCGATGGCGCTCTGCCGTTTGAAGCGGTAGGCGTCCCACTCCTCCGACCGCCCCGGCAGGGTCAGCCACGGCACCTTGAGGTAGTGGCGCACCGCCAATTCCTGGATCGTTTGCGGATACTCGGGCCACTTGCCCTCCTTGTCGCGCAGCAACTTCTTCTCTCCCCCGTCCAGGCTCGGCAGGAGCTTCTCGCGGAGGAACCGCTGCACCGGCGGGGACAGGTCGCGCAGTCGGCTCGGCCACAACTCGTTGGGCATCGTGATGCTGCGCCGGGCCGCGAAGTCGGTCACCGCCAGCGCAAACCCGGGCCAGCGGCCCTCCGCCTTCTTCAGCAGGTTGCGGAAGTTCTGCTCGGCTTTCGGCCCCTTGGCGGTCGCCTTGAGGAGCCGCGCCTGCAGGTCGGTCGGCAGCTGCTTGAACGTCGTCGGCCCATGCGGACCGGGAAGCGCAACCGGGTGGCGGTCGGCGATCTCGACCAGCGCCTGGGGGAACTGCGGCCAGGCGCCCTCGGCCTTCTCCAGCCGCTCGCGCTCGTCCTGGGACAGCATCGGCAGCAGGTACTCGCTGACGAACTTCCGCGCGGCCTCGGACAGATCGGCGACCCGGGCCGGCATCGCCTTGCCCTCCTTCAGGTCGGTCCACAGCCGCAGAGCGATCTGCCACGCCTGGCGGCGCTTCCGCTCCTCCTGACGAAGGCGAGCAATGGCGAGGTCGCGGGCTCCGGTCCCCGGCGCCAGCAGCGGGCCAGCGGCGAAGGCGAAGGCGAAGGCGGTTTGCGGCGCGAGAACGGCCGGCGCCAGCCGCAGGGCCGGGCGCACCGTCCTGAGGTTGGCCAGCTGGTGCCGCACACGCTTCGGCTGCCGGCGCACCCACTGCTCCTCGCGCAGCAGGCGGATCTTCCCGAGCCGGGCGAAGCGGTCGGGCGCCTCGACGACCTGTCGGCGGTCGTCCGGGGGCAGGCGGTCGAGCCAGTCGGCGTAGCGCGCGAGGATGTGCTTGAGGTTCGCCTGGGCGGAGCTGGGCTCCTGGTGGAGGTCGCGGTCGAACTGGCGCAGCCGGTCCTGCTCTTCCGCCGGCAGGGCGAAGAAGGCGCGGGCGTCCCGCATGCGGTGGGCGTACAGGGCCGGGTCTTTCGCGCGCAGCGCGGCGAGGCGCACGGCGGGGGCGTCGGGCGGGGCAGCCCCGGGCGGGTCGGGGACGGCCGCCAGGGGGGCGGTTGCGGCAACCACCAGGGCCAGCGTCAGCGCGAGCCAGAACCGACTCATGGCGGGCTCCCTTCACCACCCCGCGTCGTCGTCGCCGAACAGATCCGGGTGTTCCAGGGCGCGGAGGAATTCGAGGTCATCGACGTGTTCGTAGAGCCGCAGGTTCTCGATGACCCGCAGGTCGCGTGCGACACGGGCCTCGAACTCCGGCCCCTCGACCTGGTGCGCTGGGCGCGGGAAGAGCAGGTGGGCGGCCGTCAGCCCCCCGCCGGCGGCGAGGACGACGACGGCCGCCCACCCGGCCGCGCGCACCCACCACGGCAGCCGTCCATAGGCCGTCAGGGTCGGCCGCGACGTACTCTGAACGGCGAGGCGCTCGAGCGTGCGGTGGGTGAAGCTCGTCGAGGCCTCCGTCCGGGGCAGATAGTCGAGCAACTCCCAGGTACGGCGCAGGGCGTCGGCCTCGGCCCGAGCCTGCGGATCCTTGAGGAGCCGCGCCTCCAGGGCGTGCGCGATCTCCTCGTCCAGCTCGCCGTCGAGGAAGGCGGACAGGTTCGTGCGGTCCTCGTCGCTCAGGTGCGCCATGGCATGTGCCTCTCGCGGGGCGGGCAGCCCCCTTCCGCGTGCCTACTCCTCGCTCTCGGGTTCCGGCCCCGCGGGCAGGGGCTCGCCGTCCATGAAGACGTATTGTCTGAGGGCGTCGCGCAGGTTCTCCCTGGCCCGGCTGAGCAGCGACTTGACCGCCTTGGTGCTCAGCTCCATCACCTCGGCGATCTCGGCGTAGTTCATGTCCTCGAACTTGTTCAGCACGACCGCCATGCGCTGCCGCTCGTTGAGCCCTTCGAGGGCCAGCCGGACGACGGCGGCCAGCTCCTGTTGTTGCAGCCGGGCGCCGGGCTGGCCTTCCCGGTCGCGGACCAGCTGCTCGGCCGGGCGCGGGCCGAGCGGGCCGGAATCGCGGACGTCGAGCGAGACGACCGGCTTGCGCTGGCGTGCCCGCAGGGCGTTCAGGGCCAGGTTGTTGGCGATGGTAAACAGCCAGGTGGAGAACTTGGCGCGCGGCCGGTACTTCTTGCGCACCCGGTAGACGCGCAGGAAGACCTCCTGGGCCAGATCCTCTGCCTCGTCCTTGTTGCCGACGAGGTGCTGCATGACGGTGACGAGCCGGTGCTGGTACAGCTCGACCAGCTCCGCGAACGCGGCCGGGTCGTCGTCGCGGACGCGCAGCATCACGCGGATGTCCGGATCCCGGAGGGCCAGTTGTCCGCTGGTCTCGCCGCTCACCGCCACGGCACCCTCGGCTGGTCGAGGAGTTGGCCCCTCCACGAAATTAAACCGCCGCCGCCGGGAGGGGTTCCGGTCGGCCGTTGCCCCCAGCTGCCCCAAAGCCCACGGGTCACGTCCCGTGGGCGAAGCACTGGAGACTTCCCTCACAGGGCGCTACCCGTGGGCTTGACATTACTCCTTGACTTCCTCCAGCGCCTGGCGGCGCAGCTGGCCGCAGGCCGCGTCGATCTCCGATCCCTTGCGCTTACGCACCTTGACGCTGACGCCGCGCCCGCGCAGGGCCGCCACGAACGCCGCCAGCGCCTCCTGCGTCGGCCGCCGGTACGGCAGCCCCGCGACGTCGTTGAACGGGATCAGGTTCACATGTGCGTGGCGGCCGCGCAGCAGGTTCGCCAGCTCCCCGGCGTGCTCGGCCCGGTCGTTGATGCCGCGCAGCAGGACGTACTCGAACGTTACCTGTCGCCCGGTCTGCTGGTGGAAGTAGTCGGCCGCCTCGAGGATCGGCCCCAGCCCGGTCTTCGGGTTCGTCGCCACGATCTGCGAGCGCAGCGCGTCGTTGGGCGCGTGCAGCGACACCGCCAGGTGGTACTGCTTGCCCAGGTCCGCCAGGCGCTGCATCTTCGCCGGCAGCCCGACCGTCGAGATGGTGATGTGGCGTGCGCCGAGGCCGAGCCCGTCCTTCGCGGTGGCGACGTCGAGGGCCGCGAGCAGGTTGTCGAGGTTCGCCAGCGGCTCGCCCATACCCATGACGACGACGTGCGTCAGCCGTAACGGCCGCCCGGGCTGCCCGGCCGCCCCACCCGGTCCGGGCAGGTTGCGCAGCCGGATCACCTGTTCGAGGATCTCGGTCGCGGTGAGGTTGCGCTCCACCCCGTTCAGCCCACTGGCGCAGAAGGCGCAGCCCATCGCGCAGCCGACCTGGGTGCTGACGCAGGCGGTGCGCCGGCCCTCTTCCTGGATCAGCACGCACTCGATGAGGCGCCCATCGGGGAGGCGCACCAGCAGCTTGTGGGTGTCGTCGGCGGCGGTCAGGTGGCGGACAATCGCGGTCGCCAGCGGCGCGAAGTGGGTCGCGAGTTCCGCACGCAGGGCGCGCGGCAGGTCCGTCATCTGGTCGAACGACTCGGCTCCCGCCTGCAGGATCCAGCGGCGCACCTGGCGAGCGCGCATCGCCGGCTCGTCACGCTCCTCGAGCCGGGCGTGCCATTCCGCGGCGGACAGATCCAGGACTGGCCGGCGCGCGGCGGTTTCGAGGGTCGAACGGACGACGGGCCAAATCACGGGGACTATCCCTCTGGGTGCGAGTCTCGTTGCGGCGCAAGTTTCATTCTACCCCCTTTGTTGCAGGCGAGGAAAGAGGGCGGTCCTTGCGCGGTCCGACGCGCGACCAGTCCGGCGGCACATACCCCACCTTCAGCGCGGGCGAACCGGGCCGCAGCCGGTAATCGTTCTTCGCCGGGTTGGCGAACAACGGGTCGGCGACGATCGAGTTGCGGTCCTGCCCCTGCGCCCGCCACTGCTCCCACGTCAGCTTGCCGAAGCGCGGCTCCTTCCCATCTGTGCGCCAGTAACAGTTGCTATCGAAAACCACGTTCAGCTTGTCCCACCGCCCCGCCAGCAGGTTGCCCCTGTCCCAGTAAACGATGTTGCGCTCGAACGTGAAGCTCCTGTGGTCCTCGAGCCGCGTCCGTTGCACCTGGGCGTCGCGGCCGAAGGCGAAGACGTTGTTGCGGACGATGTTCTCCTTGCCGTAGTGCTGATGGAAGCCGCCGTGCGTCGTGCGGTAAACGAGGTTCTTCTCGGCGACGACGTGGGTAGTGCCCTCGTCGAAGTAGATGCCCCAGCCGCCGTAGTGGAACGCCTCGATGTCGTGGAAGATATTCATGCGGATGACGGTCCCGGGCTGCACGCCGAGCGTGTAGATGCCAGCCATGTCGCTGAGCAGTCCCTGGCCGATGTGGTGGACGTGGTTGTGTTCGATGACGTTGTCGCGCGCGAGCGTCTTGCCGTAGCCCCACGTCCAGCCGACCGAGATGCCGCTGTAGGTCAGGTCGTGAATGTGGTTGTGGGCCAGCCGATTGCCGTAACTCTGGCCGACCCAGACGCCGACCGCCTGCGGGAAGACACGGCTGACAGCGTGGACGTGATTGTCGGTCACCGCATTGCCGTGGGTCTGCTCGGCGGCCAGCTGGCGCATGCCCGGCTCGCCGATGCGGATACCGCCGGCGCCCAGGTCGTGAAGGTGACAGCCGGCGATGCGGTTGTCCTGGCAGCCGCGGGCGAGGTGGATGCCGTACCCGCCGGCATGGGCCACTGTGCAATCCTCGATCGCACATTGCCGCACGCCGTCGCCCTGGACCGTGGCCGGAATGGACACCGCCGCCTGGACATCGACCGCATCGTGGCGCGGCGGCCACCACTCGGCGTGGGCGAACGTGAGCCCGCGCAGGTGCAGGTGTTCGACGAACCGCCCCTGCTCGGGCTGGCCCTCCAGCCGCAGCAGATGCGGCTGCGCGGGAGCGATGACCTCCGCCTCGCCCACCTTTTCGCCCTTCAGCGGCCAGTAGTAAAGCGTCCCGGTCTTACGGTTCAGATACCACTCGCCCGGTTCGTCGAGCAGTTCCAGCGCGTTCTCGACATAGTAGCGCGCCGGTACATTCCCGTCGGTCAGACGCCGCCGACTCTTCTGCACGAAGTTGACGAGACGCTCGCCCTCGTCGAGGGACTCGACCGCCAGACGCACGCCGACCCACAGGTGGAGCACGATGACATCGACGTCGGTCAGATTGTCCCAGCGTTTCAGGTCGCCGGCCGCAAAACGGAAGCGCTTCTGCCCCTGGTTGTACGGCGTCTCCTTCTTCACGTCGGGCAGCCCGGCGATGCGCAGGAATCCCTGGTTCGGGTGCCGCGCCCGGGTGCGCCGCTCGCCGTTGACCCACAGCTGATGGAACGCCCACTTGCCCGCCTTGACCTCGGGGATGTCGGCCCCCCAGAGCGCCTTGCCCTGGACCATGACCTGCTTCCAGCCGCCGATGCGCCGCCCGCCGCTCAGCACCGGCTTTGCCCCCGGCGCCGCCGCCCAGGTGACCGGAGAAGCCGCACTGCCGGAGTCTTCCGGCGCGAACAGCAGCGGTTCGGCGAGAGAGTACGTCCCCCCCTGAAGGAGGACCGTGACGGGCGTCTTCAGCGTGCCGCCCTGCGCCTTTTTCAACGCACGGACCGCGTCCCGCGCCCGGGCAGGCGTGGCGAACGGCTTCGCCTGCGTCCCGGGGTTCCTGTCGTCGCCGTTCGGAGCGACGTGAAACTCGACCGCCCTGGGCGCCTCCTGCGCAGTCAAGGGGGCCAGGAGCAGTACAGTCAGGAGGATCCAGCCGAAGCGCATCGGTCACCTTCCCTTCGTATCCTCGGGCGGGCCGCGGGTCGCCGTCGAGGTTGCTCTACGAAGATCCGGCCGGGCCGGCGCGGGTGCAGCCGCATCGGTCCCTGGGGGCGGGTGGGTTCTTGAGCGGGGCGCTGCGGTGGCTTATGATGATTGTGTCCCCCCCACGGAGACCAACCGCATGCCGGACGCCGACCTGTCCCTGCCGCCCGACCTGCTGGCGCGACGCGAGCGCCTGCTGGAGATCCTGCGCGGCCTGGGGCGGGTGGCGGTCGCGTTCAGCGGCGGGATCGACAGCACGGTGGTCGCGCAGGCCGCGTACCTCGCCCTCGGCGACCGGGCGGTCGCGGTCACCGCCGACAGCCCGAGCGTGCCCCGGTCCGAGGTCGCGGAAGCGGTCGAACTGGCCCGCCGTATCGGCATCCGCCACCGCCTGGTGCCGACCGCCGAGTTCAACGACCCCGACTACGTCCGCAACGACGGCACACGCTGCTACCACTGCAAGACGGAGCTGTACGTCACCATTGAGACGCTGCTGGCCGAGGTGGGTGCGGACGTTGTCGTCAGCGGCGCCAACCTCGACGACCTGGGCGACTATCGGCCGGGCCTGAAGGCGGCCGCCGAACACGCCGTGCGCCACCCGCTGCAGGAGGCCGAGCTGACCAAGGCGGACGTGCGCGCGCTGGCGCGGGCGTGGGATCTGCCGACGTGGGACAAGCCGGCCGCGCCGTGCCTGTCGAGCCGTCTGGCCCCGGGCGTCGCGGTGACGCGCGAGCGGACCGGGCGGGTCGAGGCGGCCGAGGCGTACCTGAAGGAACTCGGCCTGCGCGAGCTGCGCGTGCGCCTGCACGAGGGCGAACTGGCCCGGATCGAGGTGCCGACGAGCGCGCTCACGCGACTGGCGGACCCGGTCGTGCGCGACGGCCTGGTACGGCATCTGAAGGGGCTCGGCTTCCGCTTCGTGACGCTCGATCTGGAGGGCTTCCGCACCGGCAGCCTGAACAGCCTGGTCAGCCTGGAAAGCAAGAAACTCTTCGCGACCGCCCCTCACGGCAGTTGACCGAAAGCCCACGGGCTGAACCCCGTGGGGTGTATGAGGCTCCCCATGAACCCACTTCCCGCTGCCAAGGCTCTGGACAGCTACTTCCTGGAGGCGCGCAGCAAGCTGCTCGACCTCGCCGCCATCCTCGACCGGATCGACCGCGGCCGCGACAGCACCGCCTCGAACAGCGATCCGCGCCTGGAAAAGATCCGCCAGGCGCTGGAGGTGCTGCACGACGAGAGCGGCGACCGCGCCGAGCAGATCCAGCGCATCTTCTCGCTCGACTACGACCCGAACTGGAAGCGCCCACAGCCGCGTTGCGGCTAGATTCTTTCTGGAAAGCCCACGGGCGGTCGCCCCGCTCGCGGCTCCCTGGCGCGATCACTGCTCGGGGACGGGCAGCGGCAGGCGGGCCGGCGCCTCGGCGGCGGGTGCCGGGAATGTCGTCTCGGCGACGGTCGGCCGCTGCTCGGCGGCAACCGGCTGAACCGGCGCTGTGGCACTCGCGTTGGCCGGAGTGTCGTCGGCCGCGCGACCCGCTGCGGGGACGGCCCCGGTCGGGACCGCGTCCACGGACTGGCCCGCCGCCGGATCGACGATGATCGGCGAGGTGTCCACCGTCTCCCTGGCCCGCTCCTCGTCCGCCCCGTACTTGTCCTCCAGCGCCTTCCGCGCCTTCTCCCTTTCCCGGCGCGACGGCTTCTCGGAGGATTTCGGAGCCGCGGCGACAACCTCCCGTCCCTCCAGCTTCGCCAGCGCCCCCTGGGCGAGAATCAGTTCAGGATCCAGTCGAAGGGCCTCGCGGTACGCCGTCTTGGCCTCCTCACGCCGGCCCTGCGTCGTCAGGATGAACCCCAGGTTGCACTGGGCGCGGGACGGGCCGACCACCTTCGTGAACGCCTCCAGGCTCTCGATGTAATGGCCCTGCTGCCCCAGTGTCAGCGCCAGGTTGTTCCACGCCCGCTCGTGCTTCGGGTTCTTCTCCAGCGCCTTGCGCAGGTGCTTCTCCGCCTCCTCCCACTGCCCCCGGCAGTAGTAGCTGTATCCCAGGTCGTTCAGCAGGCTTGGGTCGTTGGGAGACTGCTTGAGAGCGAGGTCGTACTCCTCCTGGGCACGGGGGAAGTTACCCTGCCGGTCGTAGAGGACCGCCAGCCGGCGGCTGACCTGCTTCAACCGCGGGTCGGCCTGCCGCGCCTTCTCGTACAGGGCGGTGGCCTCGCCGATCTTCCCGGCCTTCTCCAGCGACTCCGCCGTCGTCAGACACAGTTTGGCGGTGGCGTCGGAGGGCAACTCCTTGACCGGCGAAGCCGCCGCCGTATCCTCCATCGGGGGCACGGGATCCGAGGGACTTAGCAGGGTCATCGAGGTGCAGCCGGTCTGCCCCAGGCCCGCCAGTGCCCCCGCCAGGACCGCCCACGCCGTGTAACGTTTCATCGTCGTGCCTCCCGAAAGATCGTCCCTGTCCCGCCGCGACAGCAAGACGGCCGGGCGGGGAGAGTCGCCCCTCCCCGCCCGGCCACCGGCCTCGGTCTAGAAGCCAAACCCGCCGAAGCCGCCGCCGCCGAAGCCGCCGCCGCCGAAGCCGCCGCCGAAGCCGCCGAAGCCGCCGCCGAAGCCGCCGTAGCCGCCGCCCATGCCGCCAAAGCCGTACTGAGGCATGAGCAGACGTTGGAAGATCCGTGGGGCTTCCTCGCCGAACAGACCCTCGGCCGCCGGGTAGCCCAGGATCACGCGCTCCTCGGCCTCGGCGATGCCGCCGGCCAGGAGCAGGGCAACGATCCGGGACCGGCGCACCTGATCCATGTTCGGGTCAGGCGACACCTGCAGCAGGACCGGGAACGGCACGCCCGGCAGCCGCTGAATGATCTGGTGAACGTGGTACTTGCCGTACGGCCCCAGCTCCGGTCCGCCCTTGAACCACTCGTGCAGGTAGATGACGAAGTCGTCGGCCTCGGCGTTGTTCTCCTGAATCGTCTGATACCGGCGGACGTGGGCTCCGAGCGGCTCGGGCTGGCTCCCCTGGGGGACCGTGTAGCACCCGCCGGTCCAGAGGGTTCTCACCCCGCAGCAGCCGGCGAGCAGGACCGGCGCCAGGAGCGCCCCCTTGAGCCACCGGCGAACCCACTTGCCGCGGCCCACGGCAGCGTGGGAGGCGGTCGCATCCATGATCGTTCTCCTTCGCAAGGATATTCGCAAGGGTGAAGGCTGGCGGAGGGAGCCGGACCGTCCGTGTTCGGCCCCCGCCCCGCCTTACCGGGGCTCCTCGTGGCCGCTGGGGCCGAACATGTAGGTTTGCTCGCACTTGTGATACCGGATCATCCGGTGGATATCGGTCATCACCGGACTGCGGTAGTCGTACGCCCGGCGGCTCTCCATCCGCCCGAGGACGTAGAACTCCAGGTCGCTCGGCTCGAACAGATCCGACCCGGGCAGCGGCGGGATCTGCTTCGGCTCCATCGGGTGGACCAGTTCCGGAGTGATCAGGACGACCAGTTCCTGTTCGCCGGCCGAGTGTCGCGTCACGCCGGTGAGCTGGCCCAGGAACGGAATGTTGCCCAGGAACGGCAGGCGCTGTGAGTCGGTCCCGAGGTTTTGCTGGATCAGGCCGGCGACGGCCAGCGTCTGGCCCTCCCGCAGCTCGACCGTGGTGGTAAAGTTGCGGGTGTTCAGGCCGGCGATGTTGCCCCCGCCGATGGACGTTCCGCTGCCCGGATCGCGGACGCTCACCGTGGACTGGACGGTCAGCCGGATGCGGTCCTTGTCCGTGATGTACGGGGTGAAGGCCAGCTGCACGCCGTAGGGGACGAACTGCACCCCCTGCAGGCCAGCCGCGGTGAACCCGGTGATGACCGGGACCGGGAACTGCCCGCCGGCCAGGAACGAGCCGGTCTGGCCGTTCATGACCACCAGGTTCGGCTCCGCCAGCGCCCGGGCGTAGTTGAGGTGCTTCAGGGCGTGGAGGCTCAGCGAGATCTGCCCGTTGTCCAGGTTGATCGGCAGGTTGACGCCGCCGGTCCCGTTCCCCCCGCCAGCGGCCCCGCCAGCGTTGGAGTTGAACCCCGCGCCGTTGGCGAGCGTCCCCGTGTTGTTCGAGAAGACGGTGATCCCCTGGTTGTTTCTGATGCTGAAGTCCAGGCCGATGGTGCGAGCCGCCTGCCGGTTCACCTCGGCGACGGTGACCTTGAGCATGACCTGCTGCTCGCCGGGGATGCGCATCAGGTTCACCACGTTCGGCCCGCCGGCCATCAGGAAGCTCTCCAGCCCGGGGACGCCGCCCGGGGCAGACAGGTCGCCCGGGGTGACGTTCAGGTTGATGCTGCTAACGGGGATCCTGGTCTGTTCCGTGGGTGGGGCGTTCGCCCGGATGATCTGCAGGATGTGGGTGCCCTCGGCGATGTCGCGCGCCTGCCCGGAGACGATCAGCTTGTCGCCCACCATGCGCATCTTGACGAAGCTGTCCGGGAACGTGTCGTTGATCTCGTCGGCGAGCGCCTGGTAGGCGCGCTCGAGCCGCTCCTTGGCCTCCGGATCGGGGAGGACGCGCACGAGGTAGCTCAGGATAACTTCCTTGCCCTTCTTGTCCGGATCCTCGAACCACAGATTCAGGACGGTGGTACCGACCTGCCGGCCGACGATGATGATCTCGGTCGGTTTGATGAGGTTGTAACTGGCGACCTTCTCGTCCCCGATCTGGATGCGCTTCGGCTCCTGTTTGAGGAACATCAGCCGGTGCCGGTTGACGATGAGGTCGAGGGTATTGCGCGGATCGACGAACTTTTCGATGAAGCGGTTGTACTCCGCGATGTCCTTCGGTGAGGGCATCGGGGTAGAACCCAGGGGCGCGGGCGCCCCCGGCAACCGCGGCAGGCGGACGGCGCGCGGGCTGAATCCAGGAAAGGGTTGCGGCGCTGGCGGGATCTCCACTTCCGGCAAGCCGGGCACCTTCTCCGGCCCGGGTTTCCCGTCGCCCGGGGGGGCGGGGAGTTTGGGCTGCTGGGCCGTCCCCGGTCCCGCGAGGGCCAGGAGGACGGCAACGCAACCGGCCGCCAGGCCGCCGCCCAGCCACCCCCCCCGGCGCCCGCGGCAGCCGCCGAGGCCCAGGCCCCAGTTGAGCCGGCCCGCGTCCTTTCTGCCCCTGGAAGTCGCCTCGATCATGGCAGCCCCTCGAACTTGGTGAAACCGCTAGCCGGCCCGCAAGCCTGCTACCCCGAACGGGGTGCGGGACCGACTGGCTACGAGATACCCCCTGCTGTCTCCGGGACACGCTGCCCGGAGAACCTTCCTCGAAGTGCGAGTTGTAGGGATGGTATCGGCTCTGCCGGCTGGGGGGCTTCAGTTTTTTCTCGGGTGCAGCGAGCGCAGCCGTTCCGGGGCAGGATTTCCCGGGTGAAAAAGGGCGCCCGCGTTCCCTGGATGACCGGAACGACCAGGTTATACGGAAGCGCCTGGTTGCTTCTTGCCGCTGGCGGCAAGAAGCAAGTTCAAGACGAGGCGGTATCAGGTTGTCACGGCGCCCGCACGGCCGCCTGGGGAGCGGTGGCTTGCCCGGCCGCTTCCAGGAGCCACCGCACTCCGGGCGGGATGCCCAGTCCGATGGTCAGGACGACGCAGACCCACAGCGTCACCAGCGCCGGCCAGCCCCCGCGCTTTTCCAGCGGCCGGACCGGCGTGCGCAGGTACATCACCGCGATGATGCGCAGGTAGTACCAGGCGCCGATGGCCGCGTTCAGCATGCCGAGCACCGCCAGCACCAGGAACAGCGTCGCGTACTGTCCCGTGACCGGGTCGCGCGGGACGCCCATCGCGCTGAGGAAGACGAACAGCTTGCCCGCGAACCCGGCCGTCAGCGGGACGCCGATCAGGCTGAACAGGAACACCATCATCATCAGTGCCACGCCCGGATGGCTCCGACTCATCCCCGACAGGTCGTCCACCATCTCGACGGGCCGCTGCGGCGAGTCCAGATACGCGATGACCGCGAACGCGCCGATCGTCATGGCGCCATACGCCGCCAGGTAGAACAGCAACGCCTCGATCGCGTCCGGGGCGAGGGTGGTCCCGGTCCGGCGCAGGTACGGGGCGACTGCCAGCGCGATCAGCATGTACCCGGCGTGGGCGACGCTGGAGTAGGCCAGTAGTCGCTTGAGGTTCTCCTGCAGCAGCGCCAGGACGTTGCCCAGGAACATGGTCACGGCCGCCAGGAACCAGAGAAGGATCGGCAGCTGGGCGCTCAGTCCGGTGCCGAGGGCATGCTCCCCGAGGCTCACGCCGGTCGGAAGGATGAAGCCGAACACCCGCAGCAGCGCCACGAACCCGACCACCTTCATGACGAACGCCAGCAGCGCCGCCATCGATGTCGCGGTGCCCTGGTAAACGTCAGGAGCGTAGAAGTGGAACGGGACCGCCGTGATGCGGAAGCCGAGGCCGGCGACGACGAGGATGACCGCCACCTGCGCCACCGCCGGCACGTCCACCTCGGCGCTGCGGTAGATGGTATCGAGCAGGGCGCCCAGGTTGGTCGTACCCGCCAGCCCGTACAGGTAGCTGAACCCGAACAGCGTCAGCGCCGACGAGAAGATGCTCAGCAGGAAGTATTTCAGGGCCGCCTCCTGCGCCGCCGTGTCGCGGCGGGGCAGGTAGAGCATGATGTAGGTCGGGATGCTGGTCAACTCCAGCGCCAGGAACAGCACGACGAGATCGTTCGCCGCCCCGGTCAGGCACATCCCGGCGACGACGATCAGCAGGCAGGCGTGGAAGTCGGCCGCCTGGCGATCCGGCAGCTCCTCCCACGCGAACAGAACCAGCACGACCCCGCCCGCGATGGCGAGCGTTTTGATGAGCAGCGCGAGCGAGTCGTGAGTCAGGGGGCCGGCGAAGGTGGCGGCGCGGGCGACGCCGGGGTCAGAGAACCCGGCGTCGGCTGTCAGGGCCAGCGCCGCCCCGGCAACGCCGAGCGCGACGAGGGCCGCGACCGCCCACAGGTTACGCCCCGCCCGGAACGTGCCGCCCAGCCAGATGACGCACGCGGCCACGCCCAGCACCACCTCGGGGATGATGAAGCGGTAGCTCTGCAGCAGGGCGGCAATGATGTTCTGCTCGTCACTCACCGTCGATCCTCCCCGTCACCCGCGCGGTCCAACCTAACTCCCCCGGCCCCCCTTCCCTGCGAGGGACAGGAGTTTGGCCCCGCGCCTCCGCCACCCCTGCCGCCGTCCGCCGCGTGTGTACGATCCGCTCGACCACCGCGAGGTCGTCTCGGGCCGTGTCGAGGATCGGCTGCGGATAGACGCCGACCACAACACACAACACCATGATCGGTCCCAAAGCGAACCATTCGCGCAGGTTCAGATCGCCGACCGGCCGTTCCCCCTCGTGGTGCGGTTCCTTCACCGGGCCGCAGAAGACACGCTTCACCAGCGTCAGCATGTACCACGCCCCGAACAGGATCCCCGACGTCCCGATCCCGGCCAGTACCGGCTCGACCTGGAACATCCCCAGGAACACGAGCGCCTCGCCGACGAACCCGTTCAGCCCCGGCAGGCCGATGCTCGACAGGGTGACGAACACGAAGGCGGTCGCCAGCAGGCCCAGCCGCGCCCCCATCCCGCCGTAGTCGACGATCTTGCGCGTGTGGTAGCGCTCGTAGAGCATGCCGACCAGCAGGAACAGTGCCCCGGTGGACAGGCCGTGGTTGAGCATTTGCAGCAGACTGCCGGCCAGCCCCGCCTGGTTGAGAGCGAACATGCCGAGCATCGCGAAGCCCAGGTGGCTGACGGAGCTGTACGCGACCAGTTTCTTGATGTCGTCCTGGGTGAGGGCACAGAACGCGCCGTAAATGATGCCGATCACCGCGAGCGTGCCGATGAGGGGCACCCCGACCGTGAGAGCGGCGTCCGGCGCCAGCGGCACGGCCAACCGCAGGAACCCGTAGGTGCCGACCTTCAGCAGCACCCCGGCGAGCAGCACGCTGCCGGCCGTCGGCGCCTCCGTGTGGGCCAGCGGCAGCCAGGTATGGACCGGCACGAGCGGCACCTTGACGGAGAAGCCGACGATCAGCGCCAGGAACAGCCAGAACTGGAACGACTGCCAGAACGCTCCGTCGGTGCCGGCGAGCATCGCCAGGTTGAGGCGCCCGACGAGTTGGGGAATCGAGAAGGTAAGCACGTCGGTCCGCTGCCAGCAGACCAGGACCGCAGCCAGCACCCCCAGCAGGGTGATGAGGCTGCCGGCGAGGGTGTAGAGGAAGAACTTCCGGGCCGCGTAGCGCCGCTCCGGCCCGCCCCAGATACCGATCAGGAAGAACAGCGGCACCAGCGTCAGCTCGAAGAAGACGTAGAACAGGATGATGTCGAAGGCGACGAAGACGCCGAGCATACTGGCTTCCAGGGCGAGCAGCCAGGCGTAATACTCGTTGCCGCGCTCCTGGATCGCGTTCCACGAGACCAGTACCGACGGCACCATGAGCAGCGCCGTCAGGACCACCAGCCAGACGTTCAGTCCGTCCAGCCCAACGTAAAACTGAATGGCCCCCCGCGGGCCGACCGGGATGAGATTCCAGCTGGTGCGGTGCGGCTCGGACTCCAGCGCCCCCGGGACGACCTCCGGCCGGAAGGTGAGCGACGGCGCAGTTTTCGCCTGCGCGGGGTCGGTGCGGATCTCGGCAAAGCCGATCGTCAGCACGACCGCGACGGCCAGCGTCGCCAGGGTGGCAGCCAGGCTGAGGGCACGGATCGCGCGCAGCCGCTGCGCCCCGAGCAGGGCCACGACCACCGCCGTACCGGCCGGCAGCGCCAGCAGGACGATCAGCAGGACGCGCAAGGTTTCCAGAGGAACATTCATTGTGAGGGCCTGATCCTGTACTCTGCAAAGCCCGCGGGCTGCGTCCCGTGGGGGCCAGTCTCAAGCGCTCGGCCCCCGGGACGCAGCCCGCGGGCTTTGGGTGTCAGCGGAGCAGCACCGCCAGCAGGAAGCCTGCCACCCCCAGCACCATCAGCAGGGCGTAGAACTGTACCAGCCCGTTCTGAATCGGCCGGAACACGTAGGCCACGTAGCGCGGCAGTTGCCCTACCAGATCCACCAGGCCATCGACGACGTAGGCGTCGAGCGCGCGGCAGAAGGAGGCCAGGCCGGCCAGCGGGCGGACGAGGAACACGTAGTACAGCTCGTCCAGGTAAAACCGATTGCGCGACAGTTCGTACAGCCGCGGGGCGGCGTGGGCCGCCTTGCCGGGGAGGGCTGGCTGGCGGACGTACATCCACCACGCGATGGCGATCCCGCCCAGGGCGAGCGCGCTGCTCCCGAGCAGTAGCGGCCAGTTCAGGACGTGTGCGGCGACCTGCTCCGGCAGCAGCCCCGTCCCGCTGAACGCCGCTTGCCACCGCGACGCCCTCAGCCAGTCGCTGCTCAGCGTGTCGGCTAGCCAGTGCGTGAGCGGGCCGACGATGTAACCGAGCGCCACCGCCCCCGCCGCCAGGATCACGAGCGGGCCGAGCATCACCCACGATGCTTCGTGGGCGTGGCCGTGCGCCTCCTCCGGCATGCGCTGCGCGCCCCAGAACGTCAGGAAGTACGCCCGGAACGTGTAGAACGCGGTTAGCCCGGCCGTCACCAGGGCAGCGATGAACAGCACCATGTACACCCACCCCGTCTCGACGCTGGCGTGGGAGGCGTGCAGCGTCACCTCGAGGATCTCGTCCTTGCTCCAGAACCCGGACAACAGTGGGACGGCCGCCAGCGACGCCGCCCCGCACAGGAACGTCCAGTGCGTCACCGGCAGCAGGCGCCGCAGCCCGCCGAACCGGCGCATGTCGATCACCCCGCCCATCGCGTGCATCACGCTGCCGGAACTGAGGAACAGCAGCGCCTTGAAGAAGGCATGCGTGAACAGGTGAAAAATCGCGGCGGTCGCCGCCGCCGGCGCCAGATGCTCGGCCTTCAGGCCGGCGCCCAGGGCCAGAAACATGTAGCCCAGCTGGCTAATGGTCGAGTAGGCCAGCAGGCGTTTCAGGTCGGTCTGCGTCAGGGCTATCAGCGCGGCAAGTAACGCGGTGAAGCCGCCAATGCAGGCCACAACCAGCTGCGCCGCGGGCGCGTGGCCGAACAACGGCGTGCAGCGCGCGACGAGGTAGACGCCGGCGGTCACCATCGTGGCGGCGTGGATGAAGGCGCTGACAGGCGTTGGGCCTTCCATCGCGTCGGGCAACCAGACGTGCAGCGGGAACTGGCCCGACTTGCCGACCGCCCCGCAGAACAGCAGCAGGCACGCCAGCAGCAGGACGCCCGGCTGCGTCTCGGCCTGGTGGACGGCGCTCGCGAAGACCTTGCGGAAGTCGAGCGAGTGCAGGTATTCGCCCGTCGCCGGGTCCGTGAACAGGGTGAAGACGACCAGGATCCCGAGGAAGAAGCCCACGTCGCCCAGGCGCGTCACCAGGAACGCCTTGCGGGCGGCGGCCGCGGCCGCCGGCTTCGTGAACCAGAATCCAATCAGCAGGTAGCTGCACAGGCCGACGCCTTCCCAGAACGCATACAGCAGCAGAAAGTTGTCCGCCATGACCAGCCCGTTCATCGAGAACAGGAACAGGCTGATCTCGGCGAAGAACCGGGGGTAGCCCTCGTCCCCTTCCATGTAGCCGGCCGAGTAGAACGCGATCAGCGTCCCGACGAACGTGACGGCCACCAGCATGACCGCGGTCAGGCCGTCCACCATCAGGCTGATGGTGATGTTCACGTCGCCGATCGCAAACCAGGTGACGCTGGTCGAAACATCCCGCGATGCGATGGTGATCAGTGCGACGAACGAGAGGACGCACGACCCGGCGGAGGCGAGGATGCACGGCAGGTGCGCGATGCGGCGCAGGTGCCCTCCGAAAAAGGGGGTAATGGCCGCGGCCAGCAGCGGAAGCCCAGGGATCAGCCACAGAATGACCGCGAACTCAGGCATGGCTGGTCTCCTCGTGCTGGGCGGGTCGGGGGCCTGCGGGCGTCAGTTTTGGTAGCGGCTCCTCCGGCGGCGGAGGCGGCAGCGGCTCTTCGTCCACCACCGGCTCCTGGTCGGCCTCCCGCAGATCCTGCCAGACGCTCACGTCGAGCGACTTGCGACTGCGGTACAGCGCGAGCACCAGGACCAGGGCGATCGCCGCCTCGCATGCCGCGACGGTGAGGATGAACAGGGTGAACACCTGGCCCTGGAGGTTGCCCCGATAGCGGGCGAAGGCGACGAGGTTGACCGCCACCCCCTGGAGCATCATCTCGGCCGACAGGAACATGATGATCATGTTCCGCCGGACCAGGAACCCGGTCAGTCCGAGCACGAACAGGATCGCGCCGACGACCAGGTAGTTTTCCAGCGACACCGGGGTCATCGCAATCCCTCCGGACGCCGGCCGGCGATGACGATGGCGCCGATCGTCGCCACCGTCAGCAGCACGCCGGCCAACTCGACGGCCAGCAGGTAGTCGGAGAACAGCGACCGCCCCAGGGCCGAAACGTTGTAGGCGGGCATGCGTTCCTTGACGCGGCCCGTCTTCTCGTCGAGGGCAGGGGGGGCGCTGGCGGGGGCGCCGCTGAACGCCGACAGCGGTCGCTGCTCGTCCGGCCGCAGCGACCCGTGCCCGACGCGGATCAGGACAATCTCTCGCAGCTGGCCTTTCACCGCCACCAACCCCTCCTTCTGGGCGAACGCCAGGTGGAGGAGGGTGGCAGCGTCGCGCAGCTTTTCCCGGTCGGTGGGCTGGCGGCCCGCCGTCCGGGCCGGCGGGAGGCCGCGCAGCGCCTCGACGTACCGCTCGTGCCCGCCGAGAATCTGGTCGGCCTCCTCGACGGAGGATGCGGCCAGGGCGCGCTGGGCGCGGGCCGTCAACTCGTCGAGTTCCGGGTCGAGGGTGTAAGTGCGGTGGACCACGCACAGCAGCGCGCCGAGGAGGATGAATCCGGCGAGGGTCGCCAGGAACGGCTCGCGCGACCGCTGGTCGGCGCTGGACAGTCCCTCCTGCTGAGCGAGCATGATGACAAACAGGAAGATCACGACGATAGCCCCGGCGTAGATGATGATCGTTGCCGCCATCAGGAACGGAGCCGCCTGGAGCAGGAACAGCCCGCATGTGCTGAGCACGACGAGGACGAACGCCAGCGCCGCGTGGACCGGGTTCCGCAGGATCAGCAGCAGCCCGCCGGCGAGGACCGCCAGCCCGGAGAACGAGTAGAACAGGACCGTCTCGGGCAGGGCGGTATCGGTGCGGATCAGCAGCCAGCCGCCGCCCGCGAGGGCCAGGCCGGCGAGGACGCCGCCCCACAGCGGCGGGTAGCGACGGGCACGCGGCAGCAGCAGGTAGATCGCAGCCATCGCCAGCGCGATCGGCACCAGGATCGGCCAGAACGTCCCGAGGAACGCGCCGATCTCGTCGAGTCGCGACCGCGGGGCGGCCTGGAGGAACAAGGTTGATGGCATGGTGCTTGACTTCTCGTGGGAACGCTTCGCAGCGGTATCTCAACGTCCAGCCGTGACGGCAGACCCGGAGGTCTGCCGTCACAGCCAGGTCACAAGTTACGGCGGACTACCCGTAACTCTCCCTGGTCCCCTCGGGGACTGGCTGGCCCTGCGGCGGCGGGTCCGACGCGACGCTGAGCGGTCCGCGCGTGGTCCGGATCGGATCCGTCCCGGCCCGGACCGTTTCGTCGAAGACGCTGAGCAGCTTCTCCTTGTCGAACATCATCTCCTCGCGGCTCAGGCCCGTCAGGTCGTACAGCGACGTCAGCTCGATGGCGTCGCACGGGCACGCCTGCTCGCACATCCCGCAGTAGATGCAGCGCAGCTCGTCGATGACGAACGTCTCGGGATACTTCTCGCGGTCCGGCCACGGCGAGGGGGCGGCGACGATGTCGATGCACCGGGCCGGACAGGCGGTCGAGCACATGTAGCAGGCGACGCACTTGACGCGCCCCTGCGCGTCGCGGTTGAGGCGGTGGACGCCCCGGTAGTTCGGCGGCATTTCGGGCCGCTGCTCCGGGAACTGCTGCGTGATCTTCGGCGAGAACATGTGCCGCACCGTAGTCGTCAGCCCTTCCCAGATCGCCGGCAGATAGAGCCGCTCGGCGAGCCCCATGCGCGGCGAATCCACCCACCTGACGTCTTTCGCCTCGATCGGCATGTCGTCTTCTCCCTTCGCGCCAGGCCGCCAGCGGCAGGGCGCACTATCGCACCGGCGCCTCAAACTTCGCGGCCCCGCCGACCGGCACCTGCGCCGGCGGCCCCACGCGCGCTGCCCCCAACCCGGCCCCGATCAGCAGGACCACCGATGCAGGCAGCAGCAGCCAGGGCGACCAACCCATCTGCCGCACCACCATCGCGCACACCAGATTCGCCAGCGCCAGCGGGATCAGCACCTTCCACGCCAGTCCCATCAGCTGGTCGAACCGGAAGCGCGGCAGCGTCCAGCGCACCAGCATGTAGACGAGAATGAACACCGCCATCTTGACGGCGAACACGATCAGCTTCACCAGCCATCCGCTCTCCGTCTCCGCCAGGAACGGGAAATGCCAGCCGCCGAAAAACAGGATCACCATCAGGAAACTGGTGGTGATCATGTGCGTGTACTCGCCGAGGAAGAACATCGCGAACTTCATCGCGCTGTACTCGGTGTGGTAGCCGCCGACCAGCTCCTGCTCGGCCTCCGGCAGGTCGAACGGCAGCCGATTGCACTCGGCGAACGAGCTGGTCATGAAGATCAGGAACGCGAGCGGCTGACACAGGATGTACCAGAATCCTGTCGCCTGCGCGTGGATGATCCGCTCCAGGTTGAGGGAGCTGGCCAGCAGCACCACCCCCAGGATCGATAGCCCCAGCGGGATCTCGTAGCTGACGATCTGGGCGCTGGATCGCAGCGCGCCGAGGAAGCTGTACTTGTCGTTGCCCGCCCACCCGCCGAGGATGATGCCGTACACCGCCAGACTCGAAACCGCGAAGACGAATACGATGCCGATGTCCAGCCCCGGCGCGATCACGAACTGGTACGTTCCGCGGTAGGCCGCCTGCCTGTCCTTGAACTCCCGCAGCCGCTGCTGATACGTCTCCAGGGCATCCGCGTGCCGTTTCTCCTCCCTGGGGGTGGCCTTCACGCCGAGCGCCACGGGTGGCTGCGGCGGGACCGGCGGCGGGTCGGTAGCGCCAAACGGCACCACGGTGAACGCCAGCAGCGACGTCCCGATCGCGATCGCCGGGGCGAGCAGGTAAAGAAACCGATCCACGTGGCGCGGGATGACCTCCTCCTTGAAGAGGAATTTCAGCCCGTCGGCAAGCGGCTGGAGCAGGCCGAACGGGCCAACCCGGTTCGGCCCGATTCGATCCTGAACGTATGCCGCCACCTTGCGCTCGACGTAGATCAGAAACGCGCACGTCCCGAGGAGGACGGCCACCACCCCAGCAATCGTGAGCAGCGTCGGCAGCAGGTCAAATTCGTGCATGGCTGTCTCAAAGCCCACGGGTGGCGTCCCGTGGGCGCGTCTCCAGCGACTCGCCCACGGGACGCCACCCGTGGGCTTTGAGGAGTTACTGAGAGGGTTGCTCCAGACGCACGCCGTGGTCGGGGATCTCACCGGATGCCAGCGGGGCGAAGTAGGTGACCTTGGCGGCCAGCTCGGCCCGCAGCGTTGGCGCGTGGACCAGGCCGCGCCGCTCCAGCAGGTCGAAGTACGTCTGTCCGTCCGTTCGGCACCCCGACGGCGGCCGCACCGCCCAGCGCATCGCCTGGGCCAGGCCCGCGTAGTTGACGAACGTCCCGTCCTTCTCGGCGAACGTCGCCGCCGGCAGGACGTACTTCGCCAGCGCGCTGGCCGGCGAGGAGAACAGATCCTGGACAACCAGCAGGGGCACCCGCTTCAGCGCCTCGGCCTGCTCCTCGTTGACCCACGGGCCGGCCACCGGCGAGTAGGCGGCGGTGATGAACAGCGCCTGCAACTCCCCCGCGCCGGCCGCACGCAGGATTTCGTCGTGGCCGATCACGTCGCCCTGGAAGTGACGCAGGACCGCCTCGACGCCGCGCCGGTTCGGGCACTTCTCGGCGCGGATGGTGAACTTCACTGGCTCGATCGAGTTGCCGCGGCGGTCCTTCGGATACGTGTCGTCCGCGCCATGCACCGGCACGCGCCCCAGCGCCAGCCGCACCTGTTGCGACAGTCCCTTCGCGAACTGCGCCAGCAGGTACGCCTCCTCGCACGTCAGGAATGGCGAGAGGACGAACGCCACGGCCCCGCCGGCACGCGCGCAGACCTCTTTCAGGTCGCGGCGCAGCGCGGGGAGCACCTTCTCGTAGCCCGCCTCCGGGGCGGCGCCGGTGCGGGCGACGGGCGACAGGATGCGGTGGCGCGAGCTGAGGTACGCCGTGTCGAAGCGGCCCTCGTCGCACATGAAGTACCCGTTCGCCTGCGGGTTCTCGCGCGGCCGCAGGCGATAAACGATATCCTTGTTGTGATCGACGAACACGCTGCACCCGGTGCTGCAGTCGGGGCAAACGCTCGGCTGCTCTTTCAGGAACCAGACGCGCTGCTTGTAGAGAAAATCCTTGCTGCACAGGGCGCCGACCGGGCACAGATCCACGACGTTGCCGGACAGCTTGTTGTCGAGCGGTTCGCCGGGGAAGACGTCGATCTCGGAGTGGTGCCCGCGGTTAACGATCTGCAGCTCGGCCGTGCCGCTGACCTCGCGCGTGAACCGGACGCAGCGCGAGCACAAGATGCAGCGGTCAGTAAAAAGAGAAATGTGCTCGCCAAGATCGGGTTTGTTGGGCGGCGTGTTCTTGGTGTCGATCATCCGGCTCTCAGACCGGCCGAACTGGTAGCTGAAATCTTGCAGCAGGCACTCGCCGGCCTTGTCGCACACCGGGCAGTCGAGCGGGTGGTTGAGGAGGAGCCCTTCGAGTGTTTGCTGCTGGGCGGCCTTCGCCCTGGGGGAGTTGGTGACGACGACGGTGCCGTCCCTGGCCGGCGTCTGGCAGGCGGGCACGACGCGCGGCTGCATGGCGACCGTCCCGTCGGGCTTCCTCTCCCCGACCTCGACCAGGCACATGCGGCAGCTGGCGACGACGGTCAGGGCCGGGTGCCAGCAGTAGCGCGGGATGAACACGCCGGCGCGCTCCGCCGCCTGGATCAGGTTCAGCCGGTCGGTGCCGATCTCGACCGGCTTGTCGTTGACGAAGACCGTTGCCATGACGCCTCGCGTGCTCGGTTCCTACTTGCCCTGCTTGCGGTGCCGGTCCAGCTCCGCCTGGTCAATAATGTCCACGCGCCCGTCGCCGAAGACGACGATGTGGTTGCCGGTGACGTCGCCAGCGGCGTCATAAGCAACCACCGTGCTTGAGTTCGGACGGGCGGCGGGGATCACGGCGTATGCGCCCTTGTCGAACTTGGCGGCGAGAGCCGCCGTGTCGCGGCGGATGTAGTCGGCGAACGCCTTCGAGGTCGCCGGGCCTTTCTTGAAGGTGTCGCGGTACTGGGCGTAGAATAGGCCAATTTGGCGCAGGTCGTTCTTGATGCTTTCGCGCTCGCCCGCACCCCAAAAGGTGACGACACGTTTCTCCAGCGGCGGCGGCACAGGTTTCGGCTCCGGGTCTTTCACCGCCAGCTTCGGCTCCGGTTCCGGCTGCACTTTCGACTGTGGCCCCTTGACGAGCGGTTGCTCACTCTGGGGCCGGTTGAGAAGGATCAACAGGACGATCAGCGCGACAAGCAGGACACCGCCGGCCGCCAGGCCGATCACCAGTAACTTGTTGTCCTTCTTCTTCTTTTTCTTCTTCTTGCGCGGTCGATCTTCTTCCTCGTCGGGGGCCTCGCGCGTCTGGCGACTCGGGCGGGCCGGCCGGGCCGGCGCGGCGACCTCTTCTTCGTCCTCCACCGCCGGCACGAGGACGCCGCCCCCACAGCCGGGGCACTTGACCTTGCGGCCAGCGAGTTCGTCCTTGACCTTCAGGCGGTGCTCGCACGAAGGACAGGAAAAGGCAATCGCCATGGCACACCTCGTTGGGTGAAACCAATCAGGAACCGCACACCACCCGCCCGTCTGAGCCCGAAGCGTCAGCGCGGGATCTGGGCTGGCCCGTCGCTGGCGCTCCGGGTTGGTCGGACAGCGCCGCCGGCACCGAGCTTTCTCAATGGGCGAGGGCCGGCTCCCGGATTTCGCTCCTCCTGCCGCTCCGGATCCACTCCTCCAGCTCTGGCCGGAACTTCTGCACGATGTTCTTGACCGGCCACCCGGCGCCGTCGGCGAGCCCGCAGATCGTCGTCCCCGGCATGATGCCGATCGACTTGCCGACCTCGTCGAGGATGGCCAGATCCTCCGTGCGCCCCAGCCCGCGCCGCATCCGGTCGGTGATCTTCATCATCCACCCGGTCCCCTCGCGGCACGGTGTACACTGACCGCACGACTCGTGCGCGAAGAACCGACAAATGTTATACAGAACATCGACAATGCTGGTCGTGTCGTCGATGACGGTGACCGCGGCCGTCCCGAGGCCGAGGCACCCGACCTTGCCGGGGCCGTTGAAGTCGAGCGGCGTGTCGAGTTCCGCCTCGGTCATCAGTCCCATGCTGATCCCGCCGGGGATGACCGCCTTGGCCCGGCGCCCCTTCCACACCCCGCCGCCGTGCCTGTCGATCAGCTCACGGACCGTCACGCCGAGCGGCAGCTCGACGCAGCACGGGTTGTTGACGTGGCCGCTGACGCAGTACAACTTCGGCCCGTAGCTGCCGATGTCGCGCGGGTTCTTCGGATCCGGTGGGACGCCCATCGACTTGAACCAGTCGGCCCCGCGCTCGATGATGTGCGGGACGCAGGCGAGCGTCTCGATGTTGTTCACGACCGTCGGCTTGCGGAACGCCCCCTCGACGGCCGGGAACGGCGGCTTGATGCGCGGCCAGGCGCGCTTGCCCTCCAGGCTCTCGAGCAACCCCGTTTCCTCGCCGCAGATGTACGCCCCGGCCCCGCGGTGCAGGAACACGTCCAGGTGAAAGTCCTTGCCGAGGATGTTGCGGCCGAGCAGGCCACTGGCGTAGCACTCATCGACCGCCCGCTGCATGTGGCGGTAGCTGCGGCCGTACTCGTAGCGCACGTAGATGTAGGCGGTGCTGGCGCGGGTCGCGTAGGCGGCGAGGATGATGCCCTCGATGACCTGGTGCGGATCCTCCTCCATGAGGATGCGGTTGTTAAACGTGCAGGGCTCGCTCTCGTCGGCGTTGACGCACAGGTAGATCGGGCCGGGGTGGTCCTTCGGCAGGAACCCCCACTTGACGCCGGCCGGGAAGCCCGCGCCCCCACGGCCGCGCAGCCCCGACGCCTTGACGGTATCGACGACCTGGGCCGGCGCCATCTCGTTCAGCGCCTTCTGCATGGCGCTGTAACCGCCGTCGGCGCGATAGGCGTCGAGCCGCGGGTCGGCCTTCCTGGCGATGCGACGCAAGAGGACAGGTTCAAAGTCAGCCATGAGGTTGTACAGGTTGAAAGTAGCCCACCGCCGCGACGAGAGGGCTTGAGACCGTCCCTATGACCGCAATTCGGCCAGCAAGTCATCCACCCTGTTCGGAGTTATGTTCATGCGGGCCTCGTCGTTGAGCAGGACCGCCGGCGCTCCCTCGCACGCCCCGATGCACTCGGCGAATTCCACGGTGATCTTCCCGTCTGCCGACGTCCCGCCCGGCGCGACGCCCAGCTTCGCGCACACCTGCCCGAGCAACTCGTCCCCGCCGCGGAGAGCGCACGCCAGGCTGCGGCAGACCCAGAGGCGCGTCTTGCCGAGCGGTTGGCCCTCCTCGCGGAAGAACCCGTAGAAGGTCATCGTGTCGTAGACCTCGGCCGGGCTCAGGTCGAGCAGGTCGGCGATCTCGCAGATCGCCTCGCGCGGCACACAACGCAACTCGTCCTGCACGAGGTGCAGCGCCGGCAGCGTCACCGCCTGCTTGCTGGGGTAGCGCGACAGGTACGCCTGGATCTGCTGCCGGATCTCTTCACTGAGGAATGCCATGCTCCCCCCCGCGAAAGCCCACGGATCGCGTCCCGTGGGCGCAGTCGCTGGCGCTTCGCCCACGGGACGCGATCCGTGGGCTTTAATGGTCTCTGGTTCAGCGGTCCAGTTCCGCCGCGATGATGTTCAGACTGCCCAGCACCGCCACGATGTCGCTCAACTGGTGGCCGGCGATCAGGGACGGGAACAACTGGAAGTGGATGTACGACGGCGGCCGCGTCCGCGCTCGGTACGGCACTCCACTCCCGTCCGCCACGACGTAGAACCCCAACTCCCCATTGGGCGACTCGATCGCGCCGTACACCTCGTCAACCGGCGTGTGCCACTTGCGATTGTTCATGGTCAGCTCGAAGTGCTGGATCAGGCTCTCGATGCTGCGGTAGACCGCCGTCTGGTCCGGCAGCACCGCCTTGCTGTCCGTCGCGACGTTCACGGCACCCGACGGCAGGTTCTCGACAGCCTGATGGACGATCTTCAAACTCTCCAGCATCTCATCCATGCGCACCAGGTAGCGCGCCAGGCAGTCGCCCTCGGTGGCGCAGATGACCTTGAAGTCGAAGTCCTTGTAGGCGAGGTACGGCTCATCCTTGCGCAGGTCGCGCACCACGCCGCTGGCGCGCGCGATCGGTCCGGTGGCGCTGAAGTTGATCGCGTCCGCCTTCGATAGCACGCCGATACCGCGCAGCCGCTCGATGAAGATGCGGTTGCGGTTGAGCAGCCGCACGACGTCCGCGTGCGTCCTGGGGAACGCCCGGACGAAGTCGCGGACCATCTGGATGAGAGGTTCGTCCACGTCGAATATCAGTCCGCCGACGCGCGTATAGCTTGGGTGAAAGCGCTGGCCGGAGGCGCGCTCGAAGATATCGTAGAGCTTTTCGCGCTGGTTGAAGGCGTACAGGAACGCGGTGAACGCCCCGAGATCAAGCGCCGCGGCACCGATGCACAGCAGGTGGTCGCTGATGCGGGACAGTTCGCCGAGGATGACGCGCAGGTACTTGCACCGCGGCGTCAGTTCGATCCCCATCAACTTCTCGACGACGTGGTGCCACGCCACCTCGTTCATGAACGGCGAGATGTAGTTCATCCGGTCCACGATGGTGACGTACTGGTTGTAGTCGAGATCCTCCCCCAGCTTCTCAAACCCGGAGTGCAAGAAGCCGATGTCCGGCACCGCCCTGACGATCGTCTCGCCTTCCAGGGTGAGGATCAGGCGCAGGGTGGTGTGCGTCGCCGGGTGCTGCGGGCCGAAATTCAGAGTCCAGAGATATTCTTTATCCTCGTTCTCCGGCAAGGTGGTCTCGGCCAGATCCAGAGGCATGCTCATCCCCCCAATCGGGTTAGCCTTCCGCCCGGGTGATGACCGGGAAGTTGTGGCGCTCGCCGCGACCGCGCAGTGGGTAATCCTTGCGCAGCGGGTAGCTCGTGAACGCCTCCGGCATCAGGATGCGGCGCAGGTCCGGGTGCCCGGCGAACTCGATGCCGTACATGTCGTAGACCTCGCGCTCCAGCCAGTCGGCCCCCTTCCACAGCGGGAATGCCGACGGCAGCGTCAGGTCCGGCTCGTTCAGGTGCGTCTTGACCACCGCCCGCTCGCCGGTGGTCGTGTTCACCAGGACGTAAATCACACCGAATCGGTCGCGCGCGTTGGGGTAGTACAGGTAATCGACTGCCGTCAACTCCGCCAGCATGTCGAACCCGCACGCCGTTTTGAGGCACTCAAGGACGGCGTAGATCCGGTCCGGCGCGACGATGACGCGGCGGTTGTCGCGAAACGCCGAGGTCGTGAACCCGTCGTCCCCGAAGCGCTCGCGCAGCATCGTCTCCCAGGCACGCTCGGCCATGTCGGCCCTCCGAACCAGATCCTGTGTGGTGCTGCCGGCGGACGGAGCCGCCTCCTACTCCTGTAATCGCGTGGACGAGGTGAAGTCCCCCGGGGCGACGACCGCGTCGAGCGGGATGCGGGCGTTGGGGACCGGCCCCTCGTGCTTCTCCCGCGTCGCGAACTCCCTGGCGCTCAGCGTTCCGGTCTGCTTGATGCGCGCCTGCAAATCCATGATCGACTGGAGCAGTTGCTCGGGCCGTGGCGGGCACCCGGGAATGTACAGATCGACCGGCATGAAGCGATCCACTCCCTGGACGACGGCGTAGTTGTCGAACACGCCGCCGCTGGAGGCGCACGCGCCCATCGAGATGCACCACTTCGGCTCCGGCATCTGCAGCCAGATGCGCTGGAGCACCGGCAGCATCTTCATCGCGACCCGGCCGGCGACGATCATCACGTCGCACTGGCGCGGGCTGAAGCGCATCACCTCGGCGCCGAACCGGGCGATGTCGTGCCGGGACGCGCCGGTCGCCATCAGCTCGATCCCGCAGCAGGCGGTCGCGAACGGCATCGGCCAGAGGCTGTTGGCGCGCACCCAGTTCGCCAGGTGATCCAGGCGCGTTAGCAGCACGTTCTCGGGCGCCCCTTTTATCGCCACTTGAACACCCCCTTCCGCCAGTCGTACAGGTACGCCACCAGCAGCAGGGCGAGGAACACCAGCACCGACCAGAAGACCGGGAAACGGAAGGCGCCGGGCAGTTCCTGCGCGTCCGAATAAGCGGTCACCGCCCAGGGGTAGAGGAACAGTAGCTCGACGTCGAACACGAGGAACATGATGGCGACCAGGTAGAACTTGACGTCGAACCGCTGGCGAGCGTCGCCGATCGGGTCCATGCCCGACTCGTAGGGCATGAGCTTGACGCGCGTATCCTTGCGCGGGCCGATCAGGTGAGCGGCGAGCAGACTCACCCCGGCGAAGCCGAGGACGACAATCAGGTAGATGAAGATCGGGAAGTACGCACTCAGCTCGAACGGTGCAGGTTGCTCGGGCACTCTCCCCTCCCTGCTGCTGGAGATGTCGCTCTGTGGCAACTTCGTGACTTTTTTCACGAAGTCGGCCAAAAATAAACCCGACCGTGATGGTCGAGGTGCGAATTATGTGCCGCTGCTGTTAGTCCTTTTTCAGTATAGGCAACCGAGCGCGAGGGGCAAGGCAGCGGGATTTCCCGCGGTGTGTCCGCGCCCGCCGCGTCGGCGCGGGTTCCTGGTTTGTCTCGCGCGGACGCGAACAATCCACGACCTGTTTCAACTGTTCAGCCCGACTGCGACCGCGCACAACACGGCGGCGATGCGGGCCGCGTCCTGCACCTGGTCCTCGCTGGCACCGGCCTTGAGGAGGCTTGCTTCGTGCGACTTGATGCACGCCTCGCACCCGGCCAGCGCGGCGACGGCCAGACAGAACAGCTCGAAGTTCAGCTTGCCGGTTTTCGGCGACATCATGTACTGCATGCGCAGCCGGGCCGGCCGCTTCGCGTAGCTCTCCTTACCGACCATGTGGCGGAAGCGGTAGAAGATCGTGTTCATCCCCATCAGGGCCGCTGCCGCCCGGGCGTCGTCGAGCAGATCGGCGCCGACGCCCGCCGCCTGCGCATCGGCGAGAAGAGCGTCACGCAACCGCGGTTCGCGCAGGTGGAAGGCCGACGCCAGGGCGATACCCCACGTTTGCGGCGCGTCGAGGGTGTCGCTGGCGAGGACGTTGCCGAGGTTGAGTCGGATGTCCTTCGCCGGTTCGCTCAGCGACTCCTTGAGTTGATCGAGGTTCGGGGTCGTCAGCTCGGCCATGCTCGCTCCCTTCTCGTCCACGGGAATCGAAGTGACTGCCCCGATGGGCGGCGCAGCGTGAGGCCGCGCCGCCCACCAGAAGAAGACGGGCGCTCAGACCTTCAGCGTCGGCTGGCCCTTCTGCCAGTTGCACGGGCACAGCTCGTCGGACTGCACGGCGTCGAGGACGCGCAGCACCTCGGGGACGCTGCGGCCAACGTTCAGGCTGTTCGCCGACACCCACTGGATCACGCCGTCGGGATCGACGATGTAGGTCGCCCGCAAGCAAACGTTCTCCGCCGGGTCGAGGATCCTCAGGTCGTCGGCGAGTCGCTGGGCCGCGATCAGGGGCAACTGCAGGTTCCCCAGGTCCGCGTGGGCCTTGCGCCAGGCCTGATGACTGTACTCGTTATCGGTGCTGCCGCCGACCACGACCGCATCGCGGTCCTTGAAGTCCTTGAGCTTCTTGTTGAACTCGACGATCTCTGTCGGACAGATGAAGGTGAAGTCCTTCGGGTAGAAGAAGTAAACGCCCCACTTGCCCTTCTGGTACTCGTTGGTGAGCGTGGTGAAGTCGTCCTTGCCGTTGCCGGTGCAGGCGCGGGCGGAAAATTGCGGGAACTTGTCGCCAACCGTGAGCATGAAATGGCCCTTTCTGTGAAACTGGAGTTCCTGGATGGTGTCCCTACCACTGTTATAGGACCGGCGTCAATTGGCGGCGTGACCGGGGGAACGAGAAGGCCGGGCGCAGCGTCACCCTCACGTCAGGTCGATCCGGCGGTACTGGATCCGGGTCCGGTCGAAGACGCCCAGGCCGAGGGCGCCCGCCAGGTCGATGTGCTGGGGCTGACGCATGTCGAACCCTTCCGCGTGCGGCTCGTGGACGCCCATCCGGCCGCACCGAGCGACCGGGGCCAGGTTCCGCCGCGCCCGCTCCGCGTCCACCAGCTCCCACCCGATCTTGTCCAGCGCCACCGGGTCGGTGGCGAACAGGATGCTGCGGTGTTCCCAGACGAACCGGGGGCTCGCGCTCGGCCCACCCTGGAACACACCCTTGAGGCCGTCGATCAGGTGCAGGACGGCCTTCTGGCGGATCTGCGGCAGGGCGACGACGGCCGGGATGAAGACGTTGCAGCTGTTGAACGCCGGTCCGCCGTGGCTGCGGGCCACGTTGTTGACGAACCCGTGCGACATGTTCTTCAGCGCCAGCGTCACCCCGCCCGACCCGTGGTCCTTGAGGACGGCGAGGTTGACGATCTTGTCCACCCGGCGCGACACCGTCAGGGACAGGTGCGAGCGCCGGTAGCGGTCGTCGCGCGGGTTGTGGCGGCGCGGGTCGATCAGCTCCATCGACAGGAACACGTCCGGATCGTACCCCTCGATCGCCAGCTGGACGTTGTCGTAGTCCTCGACGGTGCCCTCCCAGTGGCACCCGTCGGGGAGGTTGTCCCGGTAGCCGGCCCGCAGCAGGTGGCGGCGGTAGCGGTCGAATACGAGGATGTCGGCCGGCCGGACGCCGGCGCTGCGCAGCCCCTCGACGACGGCGTGGACGGTGGCATGGTTGGAGATCGAGTGCGGCGCGCCGACCGGGTTCACCTTGATGCCGACGCGATCGCCGCGGCCGAACAGACGCCGCCACGCCTCCGTTGGGTTCTCGGTGCCGCACAGCTCCTTCATGCCGCGAGCGACCAGCGCCCGGACCGGGTCGGCCCGGACCGAGCCGTCAACCACCGATCCGCGATGGCCGACCTCGATCACCCGGCCCGGAAACGGCCCGGGCATGGTCCGCGCCAGCTCCTCGGCCGACGGCCGGTTGCCGCGGGCGGCAGGCTGCCCGTCCGGCGGGTTCGCGCGGGGCGAGGTGTCGGCCCCCACGGGGTCGGGGGCCGCGAGCGCGGCGGCGACGCCTGCCACACCGCCCAGAAAGGTTCGGCGAGGGATCGGGTTGAGAGGGTCGGCCGACATGGCAACGTCCTCCGCGGGGTTGAAGGGTGCTCCTGAAAGCGGCCCGGAACGGCGAGATTAACAACGCTGCTGGTCCTTCTACAACATTCGGAGGGTGAAAGCCAGGTGGCAGGACCGCAGGAACAGCGTCGGACCAGCCCGGAGCGCCAGCGCCGGACCTCTGCAAGCGCCCGTCGCTGGCGCTTCGGGCTGGTTACCCCGTTGTGTCCTCGCGCGTGCGGCGCCGCGCCACCCCCGTCTCGTGGGCGGCCCGGGCCACGGCCCGCGCGACCGCCCGGACCACGCGCCGGTCGAACACGCTCGGCACGATGTAGTCCTCGGACAGGTGGTCCTCCGGGATGACGCCAGCGATCGCCCGCGCCGCCGCCAGCTTCATCGCCTCGTTGATCTCGCGGGCGCGCACGTCCAGCGCGCCGCGAAAGATGCCGGGGAACGCCAGGAGGTTGTTGACCTGATTGGGGTAGTCCGAGCGGCCGGTGGCCAGGATGCGGCACAGCGGGGCCGCCCGCGCCGGGGCGATCTCCGGGTCCGGGTTGGCCATCGCGAAGACGATTCGGTCCCTGGCCATCACCTGCAGATCCGCCTCCTGCAAGATGTTCGCCGCCGACAGGCCGATGAATGCGTCCACGCCAGTCATGGCCTCGCGGAGGGACATCAGCGGGGCGGCGAAGTTGATGCAGCCGCGCAGGTCGGCCTGCGCCCTGGCCAGCGTCTCCCCGGCCGCCCGGAAAACCGCCCCCTGCCGGTCGCACCCGGTCAGATCGCGAACCCCCGCCGCCAGCAGGATGCGACAGCACGCCGTCCCCGCTGCCCCCAACCCGTTCACCACGACCTTCGCGCGGTTCAGTTCCTTGCCCACCACCTTGAGGGCGTTCTGCAGCGCGGCCAGCAGGACCACGGCGGTGCCGTGCTGGTCGTCGTGCATCACCGGGATGTCGAGCGAGCGTTTGAGCCGCTCCTCGATGTCGAAGCAGCGCGGCGCGCTGATGTCTTCCAGGTTGATGCCGCCGAACGTCGGGGCGATCGCCTCGACGAGGCGAACGATGGTGTCGGCGTCCTGCGTCCCCAGGCAGAGGGGCCAGCCGTCGATGTCGGCGAACTCCTTGAGGAGCATCACCTTGCCCTCCATGACCGGCAGGGCGGCCTCGGGACCCAGGTTGCCCAGCCCGAGGATGGCGGACCCGTCCGTCACGACCGCCACGGTGTTCGCCTTGCTGGTGAAGGCGTACACCTTGTTGCGGTCGTCCGCGATGGCCCGCGTGACCCGCGCCACGCCGGGCGTGTATGCCATCGACAGGGCGTTGCGGGTCCGCAGCGGAACCTTGCTCCGGACGTGAATCTTCCCGCCCAGGTGCATCAGGAAGACGCGGTCCGACGCGGACAGGACGCGCACCTCCGGCATCGTCCGCAGGCGGGCCACCACGCGCAGGGCGTGGGCCTCGCTCTCGGCGTCGAAGGTGACGTCGCGCACCATCTTGTCGCGCTTGACCTCGACGATGTCCACCGCCCCGAGGTTGGCGTTCTCCTCCGCCAGCACCGTCGCCAGGCGCGCGAACTGGCCGGGCCGGTGGGGGATCTCGACCCGGACCGTCATCCGGTAATCGCAGTAAGGCTGGGGATCGTGCATGGCGGATATCCTTTCCCTGGGGCCGGACTTCCATTGCACGGTCGAAGGGACCGCGGCTGCCGCCGGAAGCCGGTGCTCACGGCCGTCAGCATACCACCTTACCCGAACGCCGCCAGGAGGTCGCGGGCGCCGCGGGCGAGCAGATCCTCTGCGAGCCGCTGCCCGAGCGCTTCCGGTTCGTCCGCCGGCCCGCTCGCCTGCCCCTCGACGCGCGCGCGGCCGTCGGGCGCAATCACCACGCCGCGCAGCGTGAGCGGTCCGCCTTCCAGGGTCGTGAACGCCCCAACGGGCACCTGACAGCCGCCGCCCAGGCTGCGCAGCAGCGCCCGTTCGGCCAGCACCTTCCGATGCGTCGGTATGTGATCCAGCGCCGCGAGCAGACCGCGCGTCCGGGCGTCGTCGCGCCGGCACTCCAGGCCGAGCGCCCCTTGCCCGACCGCCGGCAGCAGCCACGACGGGTCGAGGATTTCGGCGATGACGCGGCGCAGGCTGAGCCGCTCCAGGCCCGCCTCGGCGAGGACCAGGCCGTCGAGTCCCTGCTCCTCCAGCTTGCGCAACCGCGTCTCGACGTTGCCGCGGATGTCGGTCAGGTGCAGGTCGGGCCGGCGGTGGAGTACCTGGGCGCGGCGGCGCAGGCTGCCCGTCGCCACCACCGCCCCGGCCGGCAGGGCGGCGAACGAGGCGTGTTTCTTCGAGACGAAGGCGTCGCCGGTCGGGCCGCGTTCCGGGACCGCCGCCAGCACCAGGTTCGCGACGGCGAACGTCGGCAAATCCTTGAGGCTATGCACCGCGACATCGACGGTGTTCGCCTGCAGCGCCTTCTGGATCTCCTTGGTGAACGCCCCCTGCCCGCCGAGCTGCGACAACGGCACGTCGCGCACCTGGTCGCCCGCCGTCTCGATCCGGATCAGCTCGACCTGCAGTCCGGACGCCGCGGCCCGCAGCAGGCCGGCGACGTGGTTCGCCTGCCAGAGGGCCAGATTACTGCCGCGAGTGCCGATGCGAAGAGAGGAAGTCATGACGGACCTGGGAGCATCTGATGAAGCTGGTGGCGAAGGGCCGCCGCCGTCACCGCCCGTGCAACCGGCCCGGTCTGCAACCGCTGCCGTTCGGCGGGATCGCGGTCGGCCCGGTCGAGGGCGAGCCAGACGGCCCTGAGCGCCTCGGCGTCGTGGCGGTAGCGCGGGAACACATGCCAGTGCAAGTGGGGCACCTGGTTGCCGAGCGCCTCGTAGTTCAGCTTGTGCGGGTGGAAGGCGGCCTCGATGGCGGCGGCGAGCACGCACATCTCGTCAAGGTAGGCGCGGCGCTCGTCGGGGGCGAGCTGACTCAGCTCCGTGGCGTGGGTGCGGACGACGAGAACGCAGTAGCCGTGGTAGAACTGCCACGGCCCGAGGAAGGCGACGGAATGAGCGAACTGCCAGACGACGTCGTCGCCCGGCAGTTCGCTCACCTTCGCCAGTTTCTGACAGAGGGGGCAATCGGCGGCTGCCATGATCGACTCGGGCACAGAGGTTACCAGTCGCCACCCCCGCCGCCGAAGTCGCCGCCGCCGCCCCAGTCCCCGCCCCCACCGGCGTCACCGCCGCCCCAGTCCCCACCGCCGCCCGCGTCACCGCCGCCCGCGTCACCGCCGTCCCAGTCGCCGCCAGCGCCGCCGCTGTAGTCCGTGTCGGTCGGCTCGGACCCGGCCGCCCCGCCCCCCGCCGCGCCGCCGTAGTCGCCCGCGCCGGCGGACGGAGTGCCGCCGCCGAAGAAGTGGTTGTACATCCACATCCCGGCCGCCGCTCCGAACATGCCGCCCAGCAGCGACGAGAAGAACCCACCCCCGCCGCCGCCGCCCCCGCCGTAGCCGCTCCCGTAGGCGGGAGAGCCGCCGCCCGACATACCCCGGATGAGGCCGATGACCAGCCACAGGACCAGTACGACGACCAGGCCGATGCAGATCCACCCGCCGATGCCGGAGAAGAAGCCGCCGGTCCCTCGCTCGGTGGCGGTCCGCTGGCTGGCCGGCGCCTTGCTCGCGACCGGCGGCGGCGCGACCATGTTCGTGCGGACGTAGGCGACGCCGTCCAGCAGCGCCGCGTCCCGCAACTCCCGGGCTCGCTTCTCGTCCTTCGTCGAGGCCGACTCCTTCAGCTTGGCCAGCATGATCTGCGCGAGCCGGTTGCGGTTCTCGGTGGTGAAGCTGCCGAGGCTGCGGGTCTTGTTGCCGACAACAACTTCCAGGAAGTGCGGCTCCCGCGAGATGAGCACGTAGACCCCGTTCACGCGGAGATCCCTGGCGTTGCTCACCGTCAGTTCTAGACGACTATCCGCATCCTTTTTAGGCGTATTTTCGATCGTCTCGATCACCAGATCCTTGCCGGTCCTGCGTTTGATTTCCTCGATCTCCCGGCGCGCCTTCGCGACCGCTGAGTCCGAGAACAACCCCGCCGCGTCCCGAACCCCGCCAAGCGGGACGGACTGATTCTTCTGGGCGGCCGCCGGTCCAGCGGCGACCAGGAACCCGAACACCGTGAGCGTCAGGGCACCGAGCCATCGAGTCGTCGCCAGCATGGCTTGTCTCCTTGTTGGGGAAGGGGGCGCATCGCGAGCGAATCTCGCCCCTTTCCTCCATCTTATTGATCCGGGCAAGCTCAGGGGAAGGCCGCGAGTCCGGCGCCGGTCGCCGTCCTATAACGAATGGAAGGCACGACCGTTCAGCGAGGGGCCGCGCTGACGCTTGTTGGCCGTCGTCGCGGTTGGTACGCTTCAAGGGATCCGGGGAGGTGTTGCGGTGGCTCGAATCCGTTCCACGACCATCCTGGCGGTCCGCCACAACGGGGCGGTCGCCCTCGGTGGCGACGGCCAGGTGACGCTCGGGGCGATCGTCATGAAGAGCGACGCCCGCAAGATCCGCCGACTGTACAACGGCAAGGTTCTCGTCGGGTTCGCCGGTGCCGCCGCCGACGCATTCGCGCTGATGGAGCGCTACGAGGCCAAGCTGAAGGACTTCCAGGGCAGCGTCCCGCGGGCCGCGACCGAGCTGGCCAAGGACTGGCGGACCGACCGGATGCTACGCCGGCTGGAGGCGATGCTGGTGACGGTGGACCGCGACAGCTTGCTTGTCGTCGGCGGCACCGGCGACGTGATCCAGCCGACGGACGGGATCGCGGCCATCGGGTCGGGCGGCGCCTACGCCCAGGCTGCCGCCAAGGCGCTCGTCGCCCACTCGGCCTTGAGCGCCGCCGACATCGTCCGCGCCGCCCTGGAGATTGCCGGCGACCTGTGCATTTACTCGAACCGGAACATCGAGGTCGAACAACTCTGAGCAGCCACAGGTGAACGCCGATGAACACCGATCGAACCCAGGGCGTCTTTGGACCGAGCACTCCCGGTTCGATCGGTGTTCATCGACGTTCACCTGTGGCTGCTTACTTTCAGGAGAATCGCTGTGGCTGACATGACGCCTCGCCAGATCGTGCAGGAACTGGACCGCTACATCGTCGGACAGGGCGCGGCCAAGCGCGCGGTGGCCGTCGCCATTCGCAATCGCTGGCGGCGGCAGCAGCTGCCCTCGGACCTGCGCAAGGACGTGACGCCGAAGAACATCATCATGATCGGCCCGACCGGGGTCGGCAAGACGGAGATCGCCCGCCGCCTCGCCCAGCTCGTCGGCGCGCCGTTCCTCAAGATCGAGGCGACGAAGTACACCGAGGTCGGCTATCACGGCCGGGACGTCGAGAGTATCATCCGCGACCTGACCGAGATCGCCATCGGCATGATCAAGCAGGAGCAGCGCAAGCTCGTCGAGACGCAGGCGAAGGAGCGCGTCACCGACCGCCTGCTCGATCTGCTCCTGCCCGACAGCAACGTCTGGGATCCCGAGGATCAGAAGGAGAACGAGCGCCATCAGCGGTCGCGCGAGAAGATGCGTGCCAAGCTCGAGGCCGGCGAACTGGAGGACCGGCCGGTCAAGCTCAACATCGAGCAGAAGGCAGTCCCGGTCCAGATCTTCTCCAATCTCGGCATGGAGCAGATGGACGTCGATTTCCAGAACATGTTTGAGCGGCTGATGCCCAAGCAGAACCAGCAGCGCGAGATCCCGGTCCGCGAGGCGCGCCGCCTCCTGCTGGAGCAGGAAGCGGAGGGGCTCATCGACCGCCAGGTGGTGACCGAGAAGGCCGTCGATCTGGTTGAAAACCAGGGGATCATCTTCCTCGACGAGCTGGACAAGGTCTGCGGCTCGCAATCGGTCCACGGCCCCGACGTGTCGCGGCAGGGCGTGCAGCGCGACCTGCTGCCGGTCGTCGAGGGCACGACGGTCAACACGCGCTACGGGCCGGTGCGGTCCGACCACATCCTGTTCATCGCGGCCGGTGCCTTCCACGTCTCCAAGCCGTCCGACCTGATGCCGGAGCTGCAGGGCCGCTTCCCGATCCGCGTCGAGCTGACCGACCTGAACCGCGAGGACTTCCTACGCATCCTGACCGAGCCGAAGCACGCCCTGACGAAGCAGTACGCCGAACTGCTCGCGACCGAGGGGGTGACGCTGGAGTTCACCCGGGACGGCATCGAGGCGCTGGCCGACATCGCCTTCGAGATCAACCGGACGATGCAGAACATCGGCGCCCGGCGCCTCCACACCATCCTGGAGCGCGTCGTCGAGGAGATCAGCTACGAGGCGCCCGACCTGGCGAAGAAGCGCGTGCAGATCGACGGCGCCTATGTGCGCGGGCAGATCGCCGAGATCATGGAGAAGGAGGATCTGGGCAAGTTTATCCTGTAGGCGTGCGCGCAGCAACAGGAAGGCCGTATAAAGCCCACGGGTGGCGTCCCGTGGGCTTTGCTCTTTCATTCCTCGTTGCAGCGCTCGATGATCCAGCGGTTGATGTCGCGGAGCATGTCGGGGTGGAGGGAGTGGTTCGACGGGTAGGTGTGCATCTTGATCGGGAGGCCGGCGCTGTAGAGAAGCCGGAAGTCCTCGCGCGCCATCGACAGTGGCGTCAGGGCGTTCGCGATCCCGTGGCCGATGAAGACGCGGAGTTGACGCACGTCCGGGAAGCGCAGCAGTGGTCCGCCGAAGCGCGGCATTGCGCCGTTCAGGGAGATCACGCCGGAGAACTTGTCGGGGAAGCTCAGGCCCAGCCGATACGCCAGCGGCGCCCCCTCGCAGATGCCGGCCAGGTAGATGCGCTCGGAATGAACGTGGTAGGTGCGGCGGGTGTGCTCGATCGCGCGGAAGACGTATTCCTCGATGAATGCGTCCGGACAGCTTTCCGGCCCCCACGAGTAGGCCGCTCGGCCGGCCTGACACTCACCGAGTTCCTGCGTCCCCCGCAACCCGATGCAGATGAAGTTGCGGCGGCTCAGACGCGGCGCCAGCCGGAGGATTTGCTCCTCGTTGCTGCCGTGGCCGTGAAACAGGACCAGCAGCGGGTAGGGGTAACGGGGCTCGTACCCGGTCGGGAGGAAGGTACGGACCGGCAAGGGGCGCGGAGAGCACACCTCGGAGGTGTAGAACCCTTCCCTGGGACGGAACGCGCGCCAGGACAGATCGGGGAACGGCGGCATGAAAATACCTGTTTTACCGAGGATAACGATCGTGTCGGCGGTAGGGGTCGTACACCCAGGCAACCCCACTTTCTCTCCGTAACCCGCCGTCCCGATTCAAGATTGGCCAAGTCTACGTTCGCTCGCGCAGCCTGTCAACGGGGCTCTGCGCGCCTCTGGCGAAAATCAAATACTTTTTCCGGAGGCGATGACGGACTGCAACGGTTGGGAGAAGTAGATGCGAGGGCGTAACCTGTTTGTGTCGTGTCGTCCGTAGCGACTCTGCCGATGCCCCGGCAAGCGGCACGAACGCGACGGCGACCGGGTGACTGCCCGCCTTGCCTGGCGCTCCCCGGCCCGTCAACTGCGAACCTGGGCACGCGATTCGGCCAGGAAGCCGTTTCCAAAGGCCGCAGGAGGGGCTTCCTGCCGCCGAGGGGAACGCCAGCGGCGCGACGGATCGACCCCTGCCATCCGAACTTCCCGTCAAGGAAGAAATGGCCACGCTTCCGCTAACCCTCTTGACCGCAGGTTGTGGGGCTTATTGAATAACAGGCAATTTGTCGTGCGTTTTCGGGGCGTGTCGGCCGCAGGCTGGGATACGGTAACCGTAATAAACAGACCGGGCGACCGTAATAGATAGACCGGCGCCAGTCTATCTAATCACCAGTTAGCCGCTGGGAAAAGCCATGAGCCACAACGACAGCATCCACCTTACTTGCCGCGGCTGTCAGAAACGTCTCCGCGTTAAGGCTTCCTTGGCAGGCAAGCGCGTTCGATGTCCAAACGAGTCCTGTGGGGAGTTGCTCGTCGTTCCCGACACGGTGCGCCAGGAGTCTGAAGAGCCCGCCCGCCTTCCGAGGAAAAATGCGGCCAGGAAAGCGGCCGCTGAACCTGGCGAGGATGTGACGCCGCGGGAGAGGGCGCGGGCCACCGCCCCGCGAGCGGCGAAGGGGCGCTTTTGGTGGAAGTACCTGGGCGTGGTGATACTCCTGGAGATTGTGTTCGGGGTGGTATTTGCGTGGCAGTTGGGGCTTTTCAATTTGTTGTCGGCTGCCCCGCCACCGGGCGTGGCGAAAGTGATTCGGACCGAAAAATTGCTGCTCCATTCCGGGCGCGACAGCTACACCGCCGTGGATCCAGGGAAACACCTCGTCTTGGTTTTGCAGCTTCAAGGCGTGACTGCAAAGCAGCTTCACGACACACCTCAGGCGCAGATTCAGGTGGAGGCCGCCGGTCAGAAGCATCCGTGCCCCATCACGAATACCCACGGCGGTTTTCCCGATAGGGTGTTGCTCGCTTTCACGGTGCCGCGACAAGACCAGGGCATGACACTGCACCTGGGAAATACGGGGCCGATGCCGTTTCGTAGCGACACGGTCATTCTTCCCACATGGGAACTGCCGGGACTTGATGAGCCGGTGTCACTGATCGTCGCGGGGGTCTTAACGGTTGTCTTTCCGGTCCTTGCAGTGGTAGGTGCAATTGTCGTTGGCATTTGGCGATGGGTTCGCAGGCCGAGTCCGTCATCTACTCGGTGATCGCCCAAACTTGATCCGAAGCAGAATGGAGACGGGCCATGCAGATTGAACGAATCACCCACAATCCTGCCGTCATGAGGGGAAGCCTTGCATCCGTGGGCTGCGGGTGACTGTCGGGTTGCAGGTCCGTCTTCCACAGAGCCTACCGCGTCGAGTATATCGACCGCGTTACCGCCGCATTTCCTCGACCACCTCGAACGTGTCCTCCTCCCCGACGAGGACGCGCTCCGCCATGCCCAGGAACAGCCCGCTACCGACGACGCCCGGGATGGCGACGAGGTCACGCTCCAGCCGGTCGGGGTCGTCCAGCGGCCCGATCTCGCAGTCGAGGATCGGGTTGCCGTTGTCGGTGTGGAACAGTCGGCCGTCGCGCAGGTACGGCACCGGCCGGCAGCCAAGGGCGCTCAGGCGGCGCTCGCACAGCGGCAGAGCGAACTCCAGCACCTCCACCGGGAGCTTACCGCGACTACCCAGACGCGGCACCAGCTTGTTGCGGCCAACGAGGACCACCAGGCGGCGCGACGAGGCGGCCACGACCTTCTCGCGCACCATCGCCCGGCCGTAGCCCTTGATCAGGTCCAGGTTCGGCGCTACCTCGTCGGCGCCGTCGAAGGTGACGTCGATCGCGCCGGCTGCCGCGAGCGTCACGACCGGGATGCCCTCCTGACGGGCGAGGTCCGCGGTTGCCTCGGACGTGGCGACCGCTCGCACCGTCAGCGCCCCGGCCCGGACCCGCTCCGCCAGCACCCGGACGAACGCGGTCGCGGCCCGCCCCGAGCCGAGGCCGACCGCGGCGCCGTTCGGGACCAGTTCCAGGGCTCGTTCGTAGATGGTCATCGCTGGCCTCCCCTCGGGAGAGTGACCGGGCACGACGTCCCTGTTTCTCTATGGCCCGCCCGCCGCCCCGCACAGCGGCCCGCGCGAATCGCGCAGCGCAACAAGAAGGCCCGCGCTCCGCAACGGGAGCGCGGGCCTTGTGCTGTCCTCAGCGGGCGGCGCTCACTCCTCCACGCGCCGCGACCACGGCCAGCGGAAGACCGCCAGCAGGTTGGAGTAGTCGTCGGTCCAGACGTATCGTCCCTCGCGCTCCGGCGTCCCGGTCGTCGTCGGGGTGCTCCAGTACGGCGTGCGGTCCTCGCCGTAGCCCTTCTGCGTCTTCAGCCGGTTGGCCCGCTCGCGCAACTCCTCGTAGTCGGTCGGGGTCTGCAGCGCCCAGTTCTCGGCCCGCCCGGGCTGACCCTTCAGGTCGCGCTCGTCCCGCGTCACCATCACCCACTCCGACGTGGTGTGGCCGATGTGGGCGAAGGAGTCGATCTCGTGGCCGGGGGCGTTGTCCCGCCCGCGCCGCGCTGCGAGCGACTTCTCCTGCCACTCGACGATCGGCCGTCCGGTGGACGGATCGATCACGAACTTGTCGTTGGCGTCCCGCTTCGCCACCGGCACCTTCACCTTGATCGCGTTGGCGATGTCCGCGACCACCGGGACCAGGTTCAGGTGGCGGTTGGAGACGTGGACGCACAGCACGCCGCCCGGCCAGTATTTCTCCACCCACTCACCCTGGGCGTTCTTCTCGAATGAGATCTGCGGGGAGACGAGCCTGGACATGTACATCTGGACGGCCTCCTTCGTCAGCAGGTGGACCGGGATGGCGTCCGAGCTGAAGGCGTCCACCACGATGAGGTGGTAGAAGCTTTCCGGCCCGCCGCGCTCGGAGATGTCGATGTTCCAGGGCTTCTCGTCCTCCTTGCCCCTGGGCACCCACGGCTGGGCCATGCGCAGCCGGGCGTCACCCATCAGCACGTTGACCTGGGCGCCCCGCTTCCGGGCGTCCTGCAGATACCAGAAGTACGGGTTGGTATTGTCCTCGGGGAGCGAGTAGAGGCGCACCCGGTCGTCGATCTCGTAAAAGTGGGTGGTCTGCCCGGGCCGAGCGTAGCCGGCCATCGTCCCGGTGCCCAGGCCGATGGTCGCGAACGGCGGCTCCGCCCACAGCCCGACCAGGGACGTGTCCGGCAGAGTACCGAGAGCCTGCACGCCGCCGCCGAGGCCGGCCAGCGATGCGAGCGACCGGGCGTCGGACGCATACAGATTGTACTCGAACCGCTTCGGGTTCTGCGGATCGACCTTGAAGTACTTCTCGAACCGATCCGCGCCCGGCGTCTCGTTGCCGAACTTGACGAACCAGTCGAACCGCTCCATCGCCATGCCGACCGGCCCGGTCCGGTGGTAGTAGGTGGTGGCCAGCCGGCTCAGGTCGAGCTTGTTCCGCCCGGCGGCCTCCGGCTCGCCCGGCTTGAGGAAGTTCTGGCCGTGCTGCGTTGTCCCGTGCGTCAGCGTCCGGTACAGATAGCCGTGCTCCGACCCCAGGCGGATGTTCAGGATGCCGAAGTAACTCCGCTGGGTCAGGATCGACCCGGCGCCGCGCCCCTCGCTCTGGCGGACGACGATCAGCAGGATGATCGCTGCCAGGGCCAGGCCGAACCGGAGCGGGCGGGCGTAGTAGAAGCAGGCGATCAGCAGCGGCAGGCCGTAGCCGATGATCAGCACCCGCTGCGGGTCGTTGACGATGTTCGGCAGGACGGCGTTGAGGATCACCGCCAGGACGACCAGACTGATGGGCAGCAGGATGTCCAGAGCCCGGCTCATCCCCTCGGTCGGCTCGGCGCCGGCCCGCCGCGGGACGTGCCCCCGGGCGCCGCGCCGGTGGGCGGGAGCCTCGGACTGGTCGGACATGACGCCGGCCACGAGCTGATCCGTCCACCCGCCCTCGTCCTTCATCCGCGGCCGGAGGAAGCCGGCCAGGATCAGGGCAATGTTGTACTCCCACAGACCGGGGAACAGGATCGGGGCGACCAGGCCGTTGAACATGCCGCCCAGCATGCCGCCCAGCGACATGCACAGGTAGAAGACCGTCAGGTGCTTCGTGCTCGGCCGGTCCTTGGCCAGCTCGCCGTGGCACGCCAGGGCGGTGACGAAGAACGCGAGCAGGTTGATCGTGATCGGCCACATGACCGCGGCCACGTTATAGCTGGCGATCAGCCGGCTCACCACCAGCACGCCGAGCACGATCGGTTGCAGGATGAGCATGGCGGTGTGAGCCCGGTCGATCCAGTTGAACGGCCAGCGCATGAACACCAGGATGAAGCTGAGCAGGTACAGCGACAGCGGCAGCACCCAGAACAGCGGGATGGCCGAGATGTCTTCCGACATGTAAGTGGTGACGGCCAGCATCAGGCTGCACGGCACGGCCGCCAGGCCGACCCAGCGCAGCTTGCGGCTGAACGGGACGGCGTCGTCGCGCAGGATGGACGGCGCGGCGGTCGCGGCCGGACCGGCGGTCGTCGGGGTGGTGGCCGCAATCTGCTGGGCGTGCTCGGGCTTGGCGAACGCCTCCTGGGTCTTCTTCGGCGGGTGCTGGTGTTTGTGCTGCTTGCCCTTCTGCTTCTTCTGCTGCTTGCTGCCCTGCTTGATGGCGCTGCTCTGCATCGGCCGGGGTGCGGCGGCGGTCGCCGCGGCGGGTGCCGGCGGGGCGGCGGTTACGCCGGTGGCGGCGGTCTGATCGGCAGCTGGGGGCGACGTGGTTGCGAGCGGCGTCGCATTCTCGGCCGGGATGGGCGGCGCGACCACATCGCTCGGCGTCTCCATCACGGCCGGGCTGTTCGCCGGCGGTAGATCGCGGGCGGCCGCGCCGGCGGCGCCGACGCCAGCCACCGAGAGCGGCGGCGCGCCCTTGTACGCCATGACGCCGCAGCCGATCACCAGCAGCACCAGGACGGCGTAGCCGGCGGTCCAGAACCAGCTCTGGGCGCCGAGGTCGAAGCCGATGTTGTTGCCGGGGAGCACCGGACCTTGCAGCCGGAACCACGGCTCGATCAGGACCGGGTAGAGGAGCAGGGCGAGCATGGAGCCGAGGTTGCTGGCGCCGTAGAGGAAGTACGGATCCTTGGCGGCCGGGTGGCCGGTATGAGCGAACCACTTCTGCAGCAGCGGGGCGCTCGTCGCCACCACGAAGAACGGCACGCCGACCACCACCGTCAACAGCGCGAGCGTGGCGAAGATCGGATTACCGCCGGGGGGCGGCACCCACTCGATGACGTTGAACGGCCCGCCGGGGATCAGGAACAGGAACGGGACGAACAGGAGCAGGCAGTGAACGATGATCTGCCGCCGGGTCGGCATGTAGGTGCTGACGGCGTGGGTGTAGAAGTAGCCGGCGAGCAGGGTCGTCTGGAAGAAGACCATGCAGGTGTTCCACACCTGCGGCGTGCCCCCCAGCTTCGGCAAGATCATCTTGCCTATGATCGGCTGGACGAGGAACAACAAGAAGGCGCTGACGAACAGTGTCAGAGCAAAGTAGAGCAGGGCCAAGGAAGTACCTCCAAGCTGAGCGGCGTTGCGATCGCTCGAGACGTCCTCCGCTGCACGCGGGTGGGAATTGTGCGGCCCGTGGGCTGCGGCGTAGCGGGGGAGTCCCGGGCGCTATCGGGGGCCGACGGCGACCTGGACCGTTTCGCGGAATGCCCCTGCACGGGCAGGAACGGCACCGGGCCGGGTCGGGGAGTCAGGTGCGCCAGTATTCAGATGGTTCTAGCAACTGCTAACGGGTTGTCGAGTTGTTTTTAGGCGAGCGGCAGGAAGAAGTCTCCCCTCTCCCGCCAGGGGAGAGGAGAGGAAGATCCCCCTCACCCCCGGCCCCTCTCCCACCAGGGGAGAGGGGAGAAGTACAATTGCCGCTCGCCTTAACGATCCTGTGTCCTCGCCCCCCGCGCGAGCGGCACGGGGTTTATCACCCGGAAGACGGCGTCCACAAACGTACTACGGACGTGCCCCCGGAAAGGTTTGCGGCGTGCGATCCCCCGCCGACCCGTCGCTTGCGGTCCAGGTTGGTAAGCGCTAGCCCGTCACGGCACCCTCGGACGCGGGCCGGACCGTGCGGGCGTACTTCGCGAGCACGCCGCGCGTCTCGCGTGGCGGCGGCTGCTTCCATGCCGCCTTCCGCCGCGCCAGCTCGTTGTCGTCCAGCGCCACGCTCAGTTGCTTGGCGTCGGCGTCGATGGTGATCTGGTCGCCCTCCTTGACGAACGCGATCGGTCCGCCGACCCATGCTTCCGGCGCGACGTGCCCCACTACCAGGCCGCGCGTCCCGCCGGAGAAGCGCCCGTCGGTGATCAGTCCGACCACCTCGCCGAGCCCCTGCCCGGACAGCGCCGCCGTTATGGACAGCATCTCGCGCATCCCCGGCCCGCCGACCGGCCCCTCGCCGCGGATCACGACCACGTCGCCCGGCTTGATCTGCCGATCCTTGATCGCCGCGAAGCACGCCTCCTCGCCGTCGAACACGCGCGCCGGCCCGGTGATCTTGCGCTTCTTCAGCCCCGCGACCTTCGCCACCGCCCCGTCCGGTGCCAGGTTCCCCTTCAGGATAACGAGGTGCCCGTGCGGGTGCATCGGCGCGTCAAGGGGCTTGATCACCTTTTGCGACCTTGCATAGATACTGGCGACGTTCGCGTGGTTCTCGGCCAGCGTCTTGCCGGTGATGGTGAGGCAATCGCCGTGCAGCAGGCCGGCGTCGAGCAGCGCGCGATACACCGCTGGCGTCCCACCGGCGCGGTGCAGGTCGTACATCACCTTGCTGCCGCCCGGCTTGAGGTCCGCCAGGTCCGGCACGCGGTCGCCGAGTCGGTCGAAGTCGGCGAGCGTCCACTCGACGCCGGCTTCGCGCGCGATCGCCATCAGGTGCAGCACGGCATTCGTCGAGCCGCCCAGCGCCAGCACCGCCGTGTAGGCATTTTCCAGAGATTTGCGAGTGATAATATCGCGCGGTCGAATACCGCGCTCGACCATCTTGACAACCGCGATGCCGGCCAGGAACGACTCGCGCTCCTTGGCCGCCGACACGGCCGGATAGCTCGCCGAGTACGGCAGCGACAGCCCCAGCGCCTCGATCGCGCTGCTCATCGTGTTGGCCGTGTACATGCCGCCGCACGATCCGGCCCCCGGGCACGCCTCGCACTCGACGCGGTTGACGCCCTTCTCGTCGAGCTTGCCGGCCTGGTTCTGGCCGACCGCCTCGAAGATGGACACGATGTCGATGTCACCGCCGTCAGCGCCCGTGCCCGGGAGGATGCTGCCGCCGTAGACGAACACGCTCGGCACGTTGAGGCGCGCCATCGCCATGACGCAGCCGGGCATGTTCTTGTCGCACCCGCCGAAAGCGAGCACGCCATCGTGGTTCATGCCGCCCGCGACGACCTCGATGCTGTCGGCGATCACCTCGCGCGACACGAGGCTGTAGCGCATGCCCTGGTGGCCCATCATGATGCCGTCGGACGTGGTCGGCGCACCGAACACCTGGCCGACGCCGCCGCCGACGCGGACACCCTCGGCGCCCTTGCGGGCGAGGCGGTCGAGGTGGGCGTTGCACGGCGTGATGTCGCTGAACAGAGAGGCGACGCCGATCATCGGGCGGGTGAAGTCGTCATCGAGGAAGCCGACCGCCCGAAGCATGGCGCGGTTGGGGGCGCGGCCCATGCCCTCGGTGGTCAGGCGGCTGCGGCGGGGGGTGTCAGACGGCATGCGGTACTCCTGAATTGCTCGCGGGCGAGACGAGGACGGTATAGGTGTCCACCCGTCCCAAGTCCAGCAGCCGCAGTCACCGCTTCTGCCGGTCGGTCTTGCCCGGTACACCCTCGGGCGGGCGCTGCGCCAGCAGGTACGCCAGCAGGTGCCCGAGGTCCGCCGCGGGGATCTCCTCGCCGAGGTTGGCGGGCATCGGCGACAGCGGCAGGACCGCCTTCCGATCGACCTCGTCGCGGCGCACACGCACCTCCTTGCCCTGAGCGTCTGCCAGCACAAGCACCGCCCCCTCCTCACGCAGCAGCAGGCCGACGACCTGCTGCCCGTTGGCGAGCGTGAGCGACGTGGCCCGGAACGCCTGGTCGATGTTGCGATTCGGGTCGAGGATGTCCTCCAGCAGCCGGTCCAGTCCGCGGATGCCGATGCCGTCCAGCTGCGGCCCGACCCTGGTGCCCTTGCCGCCGACCTGGTGACAGCTGGCGCAGCTCTTCTCGAACACCTTCGCCCCCAGGACCGCGTCCGCCTTCATCCCGGTGAAGGCGGTGCGACGCGCCTCCAGTAGCTTGCGCAACCCCGCGTCCACCGGCGGCAGGCTCTTCGTCAGCTTCGCCAGGCGCTGGTCGAGGTTCGCCAACCCGGCCTGGTGCAGCCGGGCCTGGACGAAGCGCTCCTGCAACAGCCGCGCCGACGCCTTGCCGGCCGCCACCGCCTCTAGCAACTTCTCCCCGCCGGCCCGGCTGCCGGCCAGCGCCAGGGCGATGGCGCCCTCCAGGCGCGCCGGGGCGGCCGTCAGGGCGTCGAGGAGTTTCGCGCGGGCGTCGGCGCGATTGGTCGCGGCCAGAGAGAGGGCGGCCTGGTCGCGCAGCGGCAGCGGTGCGGCGGGGTTGGCGAGCACCTTTGCGAGCGGGCTAACGGCCCGGGCGGGGTCGATCGCCGCCACGGCGACGAGGGCCGCCCTGCGCTGGGCCTCGGGGCCAGTGCCTGTCGCCAGCTTCGCCACCTGGTCGAACGTGGCCGGGCTCCGGAGCAGCCCCGCCATCTCGACCCCGGCGAGCACCTCCTTCTCACGGCCGGACGCGAGCAGCCGGCCAGTCAGCTTATTGCCCCACGCCGTCACTACCGGCCGCGCGGCGGCGGCGCGTTCCTGCGTACCGTTGTGGATCGCCCTGTACAGGGCGGCCTGCAGACCCAGCTGGGAGCCGTGACGCTTCTGGATGTAGCCGACCAACTCCCGGTCGAAGCCGTCGGCGCTGGCGTGGCGGGCGATGTGGTGAACGTAGTCGATGAGCCGGAACCCGCCCTCCGGATAGCGCGGGAGGTGCGCCAGCAGGAAGTGGGCCGCCTCGGCGCTCGGCACCCCGGAGCAGACGTCGGCCAGCGCCCGGGCATCGCGCTCGCTGAGCTTCTCGGCCCGCACCTGCTGCCACGCCGCCGCCAGGCGCAACTGGTCGCGGAGCGCCATGCGGACCACGTGCAACAGGTGGGTGTCTTCAGCGGGAACAGCGTGGCGCAGGTCGAGCAGCGGGCGGACGTTCTCGGCGCGCGGGTGGCGTCCGAGTACCTCCGCCGCGGCGCGCCGCACGTGGGCGCTGACGTCCGTTAACCCGTTGAGCGCCAGCCGGTACAGCGGCGCTGGTAGCTCCTTCCGCTCGGCGAGGATACGCATGGCATGGGTGCGCGTCCCGACGACCTGCATGCCCGCGGCACTCGCCAGGAGTTTGTCGGGCAGAGCGCCGCGCCGCTCCAGCGCCCACAGGGCGTGAACGCGCTGGTGGGGGTTGCCCTTCCCGTCCGCCAGCCCGCGGAGAATCTCGCCGGAGGCCGCGCCGCCGCCCGCGGCGAGCCGGTTCGTGGCGAAGGTGCGCACGGCGAGGTTCTCGCTCCCCAGGTGCCGTACCAGATCGTCGAGCGCGGCCCGCGTCAGGTCCGGCGGGGCTGCGAGCTTCTGCCCGCCCCCGGTGTAGACGATGCGCCAGATGCGGCCGTACTGGTTGGTCCGCTGCGGGTGGTTCAGCGGCACCTCGTAGTGGCCGATGATGCGCGTGTAGAAGTCGGCGACGTAGAGCGCGCCGTCCGGCCCGAGCTTGATGTCCACCGGGCGGAACCAGGGATCGGCGCTGACGAGGAAATCCTGCTGGATCGCCTTCGGGGTCGAGCCGTGCCACTCCAGCTGGAACTGGTTGACGCGGTTCGTCACGACGTCGCCGATGAAGGCGGTGTCGCGATGCGCCGCCGGGAAGTGGTCGGCGGCGTAGTAGGCGACGCCCGCGATGGCGGTCGAGCCGCGGTAGTTGGGCATCATCCGCGGCCCGAAGCCGAGGCCGTCGTGCGGCTTGCCGAAGCTCGGGTAGCAAGCGCCGCGGAGGAGCTGGTAGATCGGGTCGGAGTGGCAGTCGGCCGAGTACAGGTTGCCGAGCGGGTCGAACGCCAGTCCGAACGGGTTGACCTGGCCCCACGTCCACTGCTCGATGCGCGACCCGTCCGGCCTGATGCGATACGTATTGCCCGACGTCATCGTGACCGCCGACCCGTCCTTCGCCTTGACCTCCGACGTGTTCGAGAAGCCGTGGCAGACGTAGGCCCAGCCGTCGAACCCCCAGGCAAACTCGCCCGTCATGCCGTGCGTGTCGCGGAACCCGTAGGTTCCATAGAGCGGCTCCTTTTTGTCCGCCTTGCCGGAGCCGGTGGAGTCGGTGAGGCGCCAGATATTCGGGATGCTGTAGACGAGGGCGCCGTCGGCCAGCGGCAGCACGCCGATGGGGATGTTCAGCCCGTCGGCGAACGTGGCGACCTTGCGCGCCCTGCCATTCTGGGCGAAATCGGCGAGTACCTTGACGGTGTCGCGCGGCGTGGCGCCGGCCCTGGCCGGAAACGGGTACTCGATCGACTGCGTCACCCAGAGGCGGCCCTTCGCGTCGAAGGCGATGTTGATCGGCATGCGGATGTCCGGCTCGCAGGCAACGAGCTGGGCCTCGAAGCCGGGCGGCAAGCGGAAGGCCCTGCGCTCCTCCTCCGGGCTGCGCGGCGGCGTGGAGGCGATGTGGGGTGAGGGCGGGCTTTTCTGCGGTTGCGAGTGGGCGGGGGTTGGGAGCAGGAGCAGGCCGAGGCACAGCGCTGCGGCCGAAGCAACGAGAGAACGCATCGAGGTCTCCGAGGATACACTGGGCTGGGTAACTCACCGACCCGCAGCGCCAGCGACGGGCACTGCAAGCGCCCGTCGCTGGCGCTGCGGGTTGGTTAGAGCATCGTCAGCGGGTGGCGGCGGTTTCGCAACGGCAGATCCACCGGCGCCCGGAGGCGGTGCGACTCGTACACGGCGAGGATCATCTCCAGCGCCGCCCGGCCGTCGTAGATACTTCCCTTCGGCTGGCGGTCGCGCTCGATCGCGTCCAGCAGATCCCGCGCGATCAGGACGTTTCCGGCCCGCAGCGTGCCGTCCTTCAGCGTCTCCGGCTTGCCCAGCCCGGCGCTGGTGATCGGCTGCCACGCGACCCGACTCCGGCCCGGGAACCAGCTCGGGTCCGGCAGGTAGTACGCCGCCGGCAGCGTCCCCGTCGTCAGCTGCACCACGCCGCGCGACCCGAGGACCGTCAGCCCGAATCGGCCGCCCTTGCTGCCCGGATCGACCGTCGTGCCGAACGTCCCGACGGCCTGGCGGTCGAACCCGTACAGCGCGATGATGTGGTTCCCGGCGATCGGCCCCATGCCCTCGCCGCCCTCGCGCACGTCCGCCTTCGTCGCCGGCGCCACCCGCTCCTTACCCGCCACCCCGACGCGCGAGTAGCACCAGCGCACATCGCCCGCCACAAATCGCATCAGGTCGAGAATGTGGGTGCCGAGGACCATCAGATCCTGTCCGCCGCCGCGCCCGTCTTCCTTGCCGCGGCCGCGCAGCTCCAGCAACTCGCCGAGCCGGCCGTCGGCGATCAGCTCGCGGACGCGCTGGACGCGCGGGCTGTAGCGCGTCTGATGGGCGATGGCGAGCTTGACGTGGTGCCGCTCGCACGCCGCGACCATCTCGTCGGCCTCGGCGAGGGTGCGACACATCGGCTTTTCCAGCAGCATGCTCGCGCCGGCCTCGGCGCAGGCAACCACCATGTCGCGGTGGCAGTCGAGGAACCGCGGCGCGACGCTGACGATCTGCGGCCGCTCCTTCTGGAGCATCTGGCGGTAGTCGGCGTAGGCGGTGCGCGCCTTGAGGCGCTTGACGGCGAGGGCGCGACCCTGCTCGTTCTCGTCGGCGACGGCGACGATCTCGACGTTGTCGAACGCGAGCCAGACGGTGTCGATGTCGTGGCCGTAGTTGCCGCGGCCGGTACGGCCGATGACGGCGACGCGGTAGCGTGGCATATGCGGGCTCCAGGGGGGGCGGGCAACCGGGGCGACGCGCTCATGGTAGCCACTCGCCGCGCGGCGGGCCAAACGAAATTTCCCGGCCCTGGGCGAGCAAGCGGGCAAGACGGGGCACGAACGGTGTTTCCATCCGAACGGGCCGCCGCTATTCTTGACAGTATCAGCGCTCGGGCTGCGGTCCTCGGAGGAAAGGGCGCGCCCGACCTGACCTGCCCGGAGGGATCCGATGAGCGTCGAGCTTGCCGAACCGCGCGCCGCCCGCATGCACTGGACCAACCGCCACCTGCTGGGCCTCGAAGACCTGAGCCGGGACGAGATCGAGACGATCCTCGACACTGCCGAGCGCTTCGCCGACGTCAACCAGCGGCGGCGCAAGAAGCCGGGCGAACTGCGCCACCGCGTCGTCGTCAATTTGTTCTTCGAGCCGTCCACCCGCACGCGCACCAGCTTCAGCCTGGCGGCCCGGCGCCTCGGTGCCGACACCCTCGACTTCACGCCCAGCAGCAGCAGCCTGAGCAAGGGCGAGACGTTCATCGATACCGCCAAGAACATCGAGGCGATGGGCATCGACCTCATCGTCGTCCGCCACTCCTCGCCCGGCGCCCCGCACCTGCTGGCGCGCCACCTGCAGGCGAGCGTCATCAACGCCGGCGACGGCGCCCACGAACACCCGACGCAGGCTCTGCTCGACATGTTCACCATCCGCCAGCACAAGGGCCGGCTGGACGGGCTGACAGTCGGGCTGGTCGGCGACATCGCGCACAGCCGGGTTGCGCGCAGCAACATCCATGGCCTGACCAGGCTCGGCGCAAAGGTGATCGTGTGCGGCCCGCCGACCCTCGTCCCGCCAGCCCTCGCCCGGCTCGGGGTGGAGATTTCCTACCGCCTCGACGACATCCTGCCGCACTGCGACGTCATCAACATGCTGCGCATCCAGTTCGAGCGGCAGCGCAGCGGGCTATTCCCGTCGATCCACGAGTATGCCCTGCTATTCGGGATGGACAGCGAGCGGCTGCGCCGGGCGAAGCCGGACGTGCTGCTGCTGGCGCCGGGGCCGATCAACCGCGGCGTCGAGATCACACCGGAGGTGGCGGACGGCCCGCACTCGGCGATCCTGCAGCAGGTGACGAACGGCCTGGCGGTGCGCATGGCGGTCCTCTACCTGCTGTGCGGCCAGCCCCCGGGCGAGGGCTAATGCGGCAGCGCCGTGGCGGTTTTTCCTGCCGCTTGCGGCCTGGCGCGTGGTCGCTCGCGCAAGCCTGCCGCCGCGCGCGCACAGGATCCGATGAGCGGCGCGGACGGGTGCCGTCCCGGCTTCAGGAGGTTACAACTCGACCTTCCTCAACCGCAGGGAGTTGCCGACGACCGAGAGGGAACTCAGGCTCATTGCGGCGCTCGCCCAGACCGGCGAGATGAACCCCAGCGCCGCCACCGGCACGCTCACCGCATTGTAGATGAAGGCGAGGAACAGGTTCTGCCGGATGCCGCGCATCGTCGCCTGGCTCAGCCGGCGAGCCCGCGCGACTGCACGCAGGTCGCCCTGGACGAGGGTCACGTCGGCGCTCTCCATCGCCACATCGGTCCCGGTCCCCATCGCGATGCCGACGTGCGCCTGGGCCAGGGCCGGGGCGTCGTTGATGCCGTCGCCGGCCATCGCGACGGTGCGCCCCTCCGCCTGCAGCCGCTTGACGACGGCGTTCTTCTGCTCCGGCAGCACCTCGGCAATCACCTCGTCGATCCCCAGCCGTCGGGCGACCGCGTCGGCGGTGGTGCGGCTGTCGCCGGTGAGCATGATGATGCGCAGCCCGGCCTCGTGGAGCAGGCGAATCGCCTCCGGCGTCGAGGCACGGACCGGGTCCGCCACACCGATCAGCCCCGCCGCCCTGCCGTCAATCGCCACCAGGACGACCGTTTGTCCCTCGCCGCGCAACACCTCGCCCCGCGCCGCCAGCGCCCCGGGGTCCGCTCCCTGCTCGACCAGGAGGGCAGCGTTGCCGATCGCGACGGTGCGGCCTTCCACCTGGCCGAGCACACCCTTGCCGGTCAGCGAGCGGAACGCGCGCGCGTCGGCGAACGCGACGCCGCGCTCCTGCGCGCCCTTCACGATGGCACCGGCCAGCGGGTGCTCGCTGACGCGCTCCAGGCTGGCGGCCAGGCGCAGCACGTCGGCGGCGTCGAACCCCTTGGCCGGCTCGACACCGACCAGTTGCGGCCTGCCCTCGGTGAGGGTGCCGGTCTTGTCCACCACCAGGGTGTCGGCCCGCTCGAAGATCTCCAGCGCCTCCGCGTTCTTGATCAGCACCCCGTTCTCGGCCCCGCGGCCGACGCCGACCATGATCGCCATCGGTGTTGCCAGCCCCAGGGCGCACGGACAGGCGATGATCAGCACGGCGACCGCGTTGACGAGGGCGTACCCCCAGCGCGGCTCCGGCCCCCACAGACCCCAGCCGACGAACGCGGTGACGGCGATCAGCAGCACCGCCGGCACGAAGTAGCGCGTGACGCGGTTGACCAGTCGCTCGACCGGGGCACGGCTGCGCTGCGCCTCGCCGACCATGCGCACGATCTGCGCCAGCAGCGTGTCGGCGCCGACGCGCTCCGCCCGCATCACCAGCGCGCCGGTGCCGTTCACCGTCCCGCCGATGACCTTCGCCCCCGCCTCCTTCTCGACCGGAACCGGCTCGCCGGAGATCATCGACTCATCGACGGAGCTATGCCCCTCGGTGACCGTGCCATCGACCGGCACCTTCTCGCCCGGCCGGATACGCAGCAGGTCATGGGGCCGGACGTGCTCCAGCGGGACATCGTGCTCGGTGCCGTCCGGGTTGATGCGGCGGGCGGTGCGCGGCGCCAGCCCGAGCAGGCGGCGAATCGCCCCACTCGTCTGGCTGCGCGCACGCACCTCCAGCATCTGGCCAAGCAGCACCAGCACGGTCACCACCGCGGCCGTGTCGAAGTACGGCATCACGACCGACCGGCCGCCCGGCAGGTCCATCCGGAACCCGGCGGGGAACGCCTCCGGGATCACCGTCGCGGCCGCGCTGTAGAGGTAGGCCGCTCCGACGCCGAGCGCGATCAGTGTGAACATGTTCGGGCTGGCGTTGACGACGGACGCCCAGGCGCGCTGGAAGAACGGCCAGCCGCACCAGAACACGACCGGCGTTGTCAGCAGCAGCTGCACCCAGTTCATGACGCGCATGTCGAGAAAGTGCAGCGGCTGGCCCGGGATCATGTCGGCCATCGCCAGAACGAAGACCGGCAAGCTGAGCACCAGCCCGACCCAGAAGCGGCGGCTCATGTCCACCAGTTCGGGATTCGGCCCCTCCTCGGCGGCGACGGTGCGCGGCTCCAGCGCCATGCCGCACTTCGGGCAACTGCCGGGGCGGTCGCTGACGACCTCGGGATGCATCGGGCACGAGTACTCGACCTTCGTCGTCGGCGCCGTCCCGGGTTCGGGCTCCAGCGCCATGCCGCACTTCGGGCAGCTGCCGGGGTGGTCCTGGCGGATCTCGGGATCCATCGGACAGGTGTAGATCGTGCCGGCCGGGGCGGACGGCGCGGCGTGGTCCTCGCGGGCGCCGCCCAGGTAGCGCTCGGGGTCCGCCTCGAACCGGGCCTTGCAGGAGGGGCAGCAGAAGTAGTACGTCTGGCCGTGGTAGGTGTGTGACGCGCGCGCCGTGGCCGGAGCGACGCTCATCCCGCACACCGGGTCGGTTGCGGTCGCGGTCGTGGGAGGGGCCAGGTTCAGGGAGAACGGCTTGCGGCCCGGGTTCGGCTCGGGCGGCCCCTCGGTGGTGTGGTGATCGTGGTTCATCTTCCGTGCTCCCTGTGAAGGCCGGACCGGGCGAAGGGGGCGAGGTGAGCCTGCAACGACGCGGCTCTACCTTAATAGATACCGACTCGGACAAGGGAGGTGCAAAGCCGATCGGACCAGCAGCGCCAGCGCCGGACGCCTGGAGCGTCCGGCGCTGGCACTCCGGGCTGGTCCGCCGGATGGGGCTGGCGACAGCGCTGCGAACGTGCAATAATAAGGCATCATGCGCTCCCGTCGCAGCACAGCCCTGGCGCTGCTCATCTGGCTCACGGCAGCCTCGACGCTGTTCGCCGGCCTGCCGCGCTTCGATTGTCTCTGCCCGGGTGGAGAACGACGGTCGTTCGGTCTTCCGATCGTCTCGGACGAAGCCGAAGGTTGCTGCGGCGGCCCCTGTTGCTCCGCAGGGAGCCACGGACCGTGCTGTACCGCTGCCGCCACGCCGGCTGTTGAAGAGCAGCCCGAGCACGACTGCTGTCACGCTCCTCCGGAGCAACCGCCACAGGCAGCTGCAAGCGAGGACGACAGCGAAGGGGCGACCGGGAGTACCGACCGCGCTGCCGACGAATCTGCCTTCTCATCCCCTCGTTGTGCGCGCACCCTCGCCCAGCCGGACACCTTCGCGGCCGCCGTCCAGCGCTCGACGAATGACGCGAACCCAGGTCCGATCCCGGTTGTCGGCCATTCAGAGGGATGGTGGCTCCCACCCCTTCCGGACGCCGCGCCAGCGTGGCCAGCGTGGCAGGTTAACCGCGTCCCACCGCCGACCGATCTCGTCATTACCCTCCAGCACCTCACCATTTGAGCCCGTCTCACGCGCACGCGGCGGAACGCCGCGGTCCGTCTCGATCCATTCCCCCGCGCCGGAGTGAAAAACTCGCTTTCTACCAGCGGCTTCGCGCGCGATGTGGCACCGTCGGCCTGGCCCGGCGGTTTTCCCAAGGTCATCTCATGGACCCGAACAACGTTCGTCCGCAGAGTGCAGGCGGTGACGACCGCCCGGCCGCCCGACCCGCCCCCGAGGCCGAGGGGGGACTGCGCGCCCCGCCAGGGCTTGGCCGGTGGGGGAAATTCTGGTGGTGGGTCCGGTTCTGGCTGTTCGTCAAGACCGCCCGGCTGCGCTTCATCGCCGTGCTGGCCGCGGTCGGCGGCGTGATCGCCTACTGGGACACCCTCATGGCGTGGTACGACAAGGTGACCCGGCCGGCCGCCGAGCAGGTCGCGGCCGCCGCCGGGTTCGAGTTCTGGTGCCCGATGCACCCGACCATCACGCGCGAGCAGCCGGACAAGTGTCCCATCTGCGGCATGCCCCTGAGCAAGCGCAAGAAGGGCGAGATCGGCGAGGAGGAACCGTTGCCGCCGGGCGTGGTCAACCGTATCCAGCTCACCCCGTACCGGGTGGCGCTCGCCGGCATCCGTACCGCCCGCGTCGGCTACGAGCCGCTGACGCGCGTCATCCGCACCGTCGGATTTGTCGAATTCGACGAGCGCAAACTGGCGCGCATCACCGCGCGGGTCACCGGCAAGACGCGCATCGACAAGCTGTTCGTCAACGTCACCGGGCAGACGGTCCGGCAGGGCGAGCCGCTGGCACTGGTGTACAGCCCGGACCTCGTCGTCACCGTCCAGAACCTGCTCGACGCCCGCGATAGCCGCAACGACGTCTTGCTGCGCGTCGCGCGCGACCGGCTGCGACTGTGGGGCATCGAGGAGAGCGAGATCAAGCACGCCCTGCACAAGGAGAAGGGGCTGACGCAGCTGATCGTCCGCGCGCCGATGAGCGGTCACGTGATCCGGAAGTACCCGGTCGAGGGCGAGTACGTCGAGGAGGGGAGCCCGCTGTACGACGTCGCCGACCTCTCGACCGTCTGGCTCGAAGCGCAGGTGTACGAGGACGACCTGGCCTTCCTCCGGAAGGAACTCACCGTGGAGGCGACGACACGCGCTTTCCCCGGGCGCGTCTTCAGGGGCAAGCTCGCCCTGTTGCAGCCGCACCTCGACGCGGCCACGCGGACGCTGCGGGTGCGCTTCGACATGGACAACCCCGGCCACGACCTGCGTCCGGGGATGTACGCGGCCGTCACGCTCCGACTGCCGGCCGCTCAACTCGACCTGATGCAGGCCGCGGCGCGCGACGACCTGACCACCCGGGCGGCGGCGGCCGGGTTGGGGTCGGCGCTCGCGGGCGGCTGGCCCTCACCGACGGCCGGTGTCGAGGCGCTGCTGCGCGAGGCCGCGGCCCGGGGTCTGCGCGACCGCGGGCTGGTGCTGGCGGTGCCGGAAGCGGCGGTGATCGACTCCGGCACACGCAAGATCGTCTACCGGATGGTCGAACCGGGCGTGTACGAGGGGGTCGAAGTGCAGCTCGGACCGCGCTGCGGTGAGTCCTACCCGGTCCTTCGCGGGCTGAACGCGGCAGACGAGATCGCGACAGCGGGGTCATTCCTGATCGATGCCGAGACGCGCCTCAACCCGGCTGCCGGCTCGACGTACTTCGGCGCCAGCGGCGGCCCGCACGAGAGCAAGCACGGCGGCACCGTGCGCCCGTCGCTCAGCGACGACCCGGACGCGAAGGTCAAGGCGGCCCTCGCGCGGTTGAGCCCCGCAGACCGCAAGCTGGCGGAGGCGCAGGAACTGTGCGTCGTGCTCAGGAACAGCCGCCTCGGCTCGATGGGCGTGCCGGTGAAGGTGGCGATCCACGGTCGGCCCGTGTTCGTGTGCTGCCGCGCCTGCGTCAAGCAAGCCCGCGACAACGCCGAGCAGACGCTCTGGCGGGCGGACGAACTGAAGGCAAAGCGGCAGGGCGAGACGGGCGCCGATCCCGCGGAGGAGGCGAAGATCCGGGCGGATCTGGCGAAGCTCAGCCCCGCCGACCGCCGCCTGGCCGAGACGCAGCGCTACTGCGCGGTGCAGAAGGAGAATAGCAGGCTCGGGTCGATGGGCAAGCCGGTCAAGGTGATGATCCAGGGCCGGTCTGTGTTCCTGTGCTGCGAGGCGTGCGCGGACGAGGCGCGCGAGCACCCGGCCGAGACGCTGGCGACGGTGGAACGGCTGAAGGTGAAGAACGGGCGGCGCTGACGCGGGGGCAGGTGGGATGGGGTGGGAGAGGGCTTTCCAGAACCCTCTCCCACCCCATCCTGTTGTTCCTGACGCGGGCTGCGGCCAGGGTCAGCGGCTGCCACCCGGAGCGGGGTAGACGATGTAGCAGCGGCCGCCTTCGTGAACGAGGGCGCAGCCCAGGTCGCGCACGGCCACCTCGCCGCGCGACAGCAGGTGACCGAGCCGGCCCGCCTCGATGCGGAGCGAACCGGCGCCTTGCATCATCCGCACCGCCCGCACGAACCAGTCGCTCAGATCGTGGCACGCGGGCGCCTCGGGCTGCCCGCCGCCCGACCGCGCCTCGCGCACGATGAGGTCGCGGACCGGCGGTTCGACGAACAGGCTCACCGGCCCCTCGGGCGGCATCGCCCCGCGGCAGGGCCACACGGGAGCCTCGGCCTCCTCCTCGCCCGCAGCGCTGCGCTCTTCCATGACGAGGCGGATGGACGCGGGCGGCTCCGCCGTTTCCGTCAGCAGGCGGTCCAGCGCCTGTACGATTTCCAGGTCAATCGCCGGCAAGACGGGCAGGAGGCAGACCGGCCGCGTGGCGTCGCACGCGCTCACCTCGCCGGTGTACGGCGCCAATTCTTCTTCCTCGCTCGCCGGGACCGTGCCGAGGTAGCGTTCCTGCTCGATCGCGGTGAGGCGCTCGATCGCCTTGCGGCCGAACCAGCAGTCCGGGTGCTGCAGGTGGGTCTGCTGGTACAGCTGGTATGCCCGGTCGAGATCGCCGGCCCGCCGTTTCGCCTCGGCCGCCCGGAACAGCTGCCGCGCCGCGAGAACCCGGCGGCGTGCGTCGGCCTTGCTCTCCGGCGTGGCCGGGATGTGCCGTGGGCTATCCTGATACCAGAAGCGCCGCCACTCGCGTTCGAGTTCGCGCTCGGTCGGTTCCTGCTCCTCCGCCGCGCCGGCGCCGCGCCGGTCGGCGTCGATCTGCTGCATCCGGGTCAGCGCCTTGCGGCCGTAGGAGCAGCTCGGGCAGATCTGGTGTGCCTCCTTGTAGCAGCGGTAGGCCATCTCGACGTCGCCACTCCGCCGGCAATATTCACCGAAGAAGTACATCTTCCGCGTCTCACCCAGCCTGCGCACGTCGTCGTCACACTCACGAATTAGCCCACTGGCGGGCCGGGGGGCGGAGGTTGCTGGTTGTTCCTTCGCTTCCTGCTCCTCCGCGATGTCGGACTGGTCCCGGGCGGCCCGCGCCGCTTTCACCTGCTCCAGCCGCCAGGTCGCCCTGTCGGCGTAGGCGCCGACAGGGCAAATGCGGTACGACTCCTCGTAGCAGTTTCGCGCCATGTCCAGGTCGCCGGCCTTCCGGCACCGCTCGCCGATCAGGTACATGCGGCGGGCCGCCTCGAAATCACCCGGAGCGACGCACGCGGGGCAGGTCGGCGGCGCCGCCGATTCCTCCTGCGCGACGCCGGGCACGCATATTTCCTTGGTGTCCACCGGGAGATCCGGCGGCCGGGCGGCGGCCGTTCCCGCGGCCAGGGAGGCGGCCAGCAGCGCGCTGACGAGGCGCTTCGACATGAACGATTCCCTCCGTTCCAGTGATGAGGCGCCGGCGGGCGCCGGCGCACCGACTCCGTTCCATGACTCGGGGCGTCGCTTCGCTAGACAGCGAAGCGGAAGTGGCGGGCGACCGCGGGCGGAACGTTGAGGTAGACGCGATCCTCCCGGAACTGATGAGCGCGAATCTTCGCCTCCAGAATGGTGCTCAGCGCCTGCAGTCGCTGCCGGTCGGCGTCGCCGACGAGGAGCGTCTTGACGCGGCGGATCAGGATGTACTCGAAGTACGACAGCACCCCGCCCGGCCGCAGCAGACGCTCGTAGGCGCGGAAGATCTCCTCGACCAGCGCCACCGAGAAGTTGTTCAGCGGCAGGCCGGAGATCAGGTAGTCGTACCGCCCTTCGCCCTCGACCTCCTGCAGTGGGCCGTGGATCAGCCGTACCCGGTCGCGGCGGCTCCGAAAGAGCGGTTCCTCGTCGAAGCGGCGCCGCAGCAGGGCGACGAAGTCCGGGTTGATCTCGACAATGTCCAGCCAGTCGCCCGGCCCCAGGACGCGGAGGATCTCCACGGTTACGGCGCCCGTACCGGGGCCGACTTCCAGGAGGCGCGCCGGGCCGCGCCGCCGGCGCACCTGCGACACCAGGGCGCGCGCAAGCGCCCGGCTGCTCGGCAGGACGGAGCCGGTGGTGTGATACCGCTGGCGAAACTGCTGAAAGAACTCACGACACTCCGTCAGGTAGCGCATCCGGGAGCCTCGTCGGGGAGCGGCGGCAAGGGGCAACGCCAGTGGTGACGGCAGCATACCGTTTTTTCCTCCCCGGACAACCGGAACCTGAGCGCGTTCCGACCGGGCAGGCTGCGCCAGCTGGGAGAGGGCCGCGGCCCCAAATCGAGGTCGTTGCGTTTGAATCCTCGCCATGTGCCTGGCCGGGTGCATATAATGTCAGACGATGTATTTCGCACCCAGGGGAGGCCGCGCATGAGCCGCACACCAGCAACCCGCGCTCCGAACCGTCACGGCCCGTTCCTGCCTGTGAAGATCCTGATGCCCCTGATCGCCCTGGCCTTCCTGGCCGGACCTGCCGATGCGGGGTTCCTCATTCCGGCGGGGAGTGTCACCAAGTCCGTGACCTCCTTCCAGCACGCGGGGGAGAAGATCACCGTCTGGCGCTACCTCCCGAAAGCAAAGGGAAAGCACCCGACGCTCGTCTTCCTCTACGGCATGGACTGCCTGGCCGAGAGCCCGGTGCGGTACGAATTCGTCGCCCAGCGCTTCGCCGCGAAGGGCTACGCGGTCAACTTCGTCCACTACTTCGACTGCGGCCGGGTGGCCTCGAAGGGCGTCGGCATGTTGCAGGAGCGGCTGAAGGCGTGCCTGATCGCCAGCGGCCCGGCGGCGAACGACGCGGAGGTACGCAAACACTTCCAGAGCTGGGTCGGCACGGTCAAGGCGGCGGTGCGGTTCACGCGCGGTCTGCCGGACGTGGACCCGGAGCGGGTGTGCCTCGTCGGCTTCTCTCTCGGCGGGTTCGTGGCGATGTCGCTGCTGGCGACCGAGCCGGATCTCGGCCTGGCCGCAGTGGTCGAGTGCTTCGGCGGACTGCCGCGGGAGCTGCGCGGTGAGCTGAGGAAGGCTCCGCCGGTCCTGATCTTCCACGGCGATCAGGACGACGTCGTGCCGGTGCAGGAGGCCCACGCGCTCAGGTCGCTCCTCCAGGAGAAGCGGTGCCGCGTCGAGAGCCACATCTTTCCCGGGTGCGGCCACATGTGGCTGGACGACCGCGGTAACGTGCGCTTCGACCGCATCCTGGCGGCCGAGACCATCTGCCTGCAGTTCCTCGACCGGAACCTGAAGAACGGGGCGCCGAAGCGACGCTGAACGCGAAAAGCCCACGAGCCGCAGCCCGTGGGCTTTGCAGGTACTTTTCTGTCACAGCAGGTCACTTGCAGCCGAAGAGATTACCAGCCGCAATGAACCGCCACGTTACCGCGGGGCGCGCGGCTGGGTGGTCTTCTGGCGCTCCTTCAGGATCTGCTCGGCGTCCTGCTTGACCATCTTCTGGCGCTCCTTGGCGCTGAACTCAGGCGTGGGCGGGGTGGACGAACCGCACCCGACGGCGGTGCCGAGCAGCCCGGCCGCGAACACGAGAGTGAGGGAGCGGGTCAGTATCGAAAAGCGCGTCATGGATTTTCCTGAAACGTTGTGGTCCGAATTCTTCCGGCCGCTGGCGGCCTGGCGGGCTACCGCCAGGCCGCCAGCGGCATCGAGAATAGAAGGCAGTCTCTGATTACTCCTCCAGGTTGAGCGGCTCGCCGCCGTTGCGGCTGCCAGCCGCCATCCACGCATCGGGGTTCACCGAGTCGGTGATGAAGCGGACGGACCCATCGCAGAACAGGACGCTCGCCCCGCCGGTGTGGTGGCTCGACGCGGGAACGACGAGGGAGTACCAGTCGCCGTTCGGCCGCCAGCACGGACTGTTCGGCGGGAGCAGGTGGGTGTACCCGGTCCGCCACACCGACCGCTCGACGTACGGATAGCCCTTCCACCGCCACCCGGCGCTCGCGACCGCGGCCGTCCGCCAGTCCAGGGTCTGGAACGTGCTGCGGTACGTCACCAGCTGAACGAAGTTCTGAGCGGTGGCGGGAGCGGCGGTGGTCGTGTCGAAGCAGTCGCCCTGCAGGTCGCTGCCGCCGCCCTGGGGGGCGTTGGAAACCTCGGCCATGTACGCCGTGTTGCTCGTCCCGTCTCCGATCTGCGCCGCCCGCCGGGGAGTGGCCGTATCGTCCATCATCCCGTCGTTGCCGCTCCTGGCGTTCCAGATGCCGTAGTTCATGTGGTAGTTGGTCCACGCCATCGCGGTGTCGGTCCGCGGGTTCGGCTCGGTCGGGCAGGCGAGCATCGCCAGCCGAGTGCTGGCCAGGGCCGAGTTCGGCGCCGACGCCCACCAGCCGGTGTTCACGTCATACGACTTGAAGATCGCCCCTTGCTCGACATACGGCAGCAGGTGAACCAGGGCCGAATTCGCCCCGCCCTGCGGGAACTTGCTGTTGCTGGAGTGATAGTTGTGGGCGGCCAGGCCCCACTGCTTGAGGTTGTTCTGGCAACTCATCCGATTGGCGGCCTCGCGCACCTTCTGGACGGCCGGCAGGAGCAAACCGATCAGGATGGCGATGATGGCGATCACCACCAAAAGCTCAATCAGGGTAAAGGCAGACCTTTGGCGGGTACGATTCATGGGGCACTCCTTTGGGCGAGGCAACGGGACGAGGACAACGAGGATAGATCTCTACCAATCAGGCATCAGCGAAGCACAGGGACATTCCCGGCGCCGCGATACCGCGTTAAGTGAGTCGGTTTCTACTCGGGTCGGAGTCCCAACCCGAAAGAAGCTCTCAAGAGCGTTGTGACATCCCGTCGGGGTGCGGTGTCCCCCTTCTGGAGACACACGAGGTTCCGAGGAGTTGGCGAGCTGGGTTAGCTCACCTGGAACTCCTGGTAGTCAGGCGGGTTAAATACCTGCAATCCACGTCGCACGTTCAGAGCCTGGATACGGAATTCACTGGCGGGTGGGCGCGTAGCAGGGTATTGGGCCAAGGTTCACTACTAATACTTATAAGGGATTTTTTTGCAGTGGCAAGGGGGGGTTCGGCAGAAACTGCGGCGGATGCGTACATTCACGGAGTCCGAGTCACTCGTGCAGTTTCAAGGGAGGATTGCAACCGTGATTGGTCAAGCCCACGAGTGGCGTCCCGTGGGCGCAGTGCTGGGTACTTGACCCTCTCCCCTCCCTCTTGTCGGGGTCACACGTCCGTTTTATCATAACCGGGAATCTGGATTACTAGCCCCCGTGGGCCTCGGGAAGCAGACAAGGATACGCCGATGTCGATTGACAAAAGTTTGCGCCGGAAAAATCAGCTGCAGCGTGCCCGCAACGTGCTGACGCGCGGCGAACGGATCAAGACCTTGCAAGACGACGAACGCTGGCAGGACGGCCGGAGCCCGTACGGGCTGCCGAAGGTGAAGGTGATCAAGCTCGCCGTCAAGAAGAAGGCGAAGAAGGAAGAGAAGGCCGAGGGCGAAGGCGAAGCCGCCGCCGCGGAGAAGAAGTAGCCTCGCCCCCCGATTTCTGGTCGTCTGTCAGTGGGGCGGGCCGGTCGGTGAACCAGTCCACCGGCCGGCCCGCTCCGCGTTACCGCTCGGCCAGGGCGATCTGGGTCGCCTCGGAGTGCGCGTGCTCCTCCCACCACCGGCACGCCTCACGCCGCCCCCACAGATCCGCACACTCGCACTGCGCCAGAGCCTGTTCCAGGCCCTCCGCGTCCTGGTAGCGCGCCGCGGGATCCTTCTCCAGGCAGCGCATGACCACGTCCGCCAGGTCGGCCGGAACCTCCGGACGTACCTCCCGCAAGGGCGTCGGCTGCTCGCGGGCGTGGGCCATGAGGATCTCCATCGCCGTCTCGCGCGGGAACGGGGCCTGCCCAGTCAGCAGAAAATACGCCGTGGCGCCGAGGCTGTAGATGTCAGTCCGGGCGTCGAGATTGGGCCGCCCGAGAGCCTGCTCCGGGGCCATGTACGGCGGCGAGCCGAGGATCGTCCCCTGCACCGTCAGCTTCTCGCCGCTGCCCATCCCGAGTCCGGTGCCGTTGCCGTGGACCAGGCCGAAGTCAAGCAGCTTCGCCACGTCCTGCACGCCGCCGCGTGTGCAGGCGATCACGTTGCTCGGCTTGATGTCGCGGTGGATCAGCCCGATGCCGTGGGCCTCCTCCAGCGCCCCGCACACCTGCCGTAAAAAGTGGACCGCCCGGGCGGGCGGCAGCGGGCCGTGCCGGTCGATCAACTCCTGCAAGCTCAGGCCGGGCAGGTACTCCATGACGTAGTAGAACGTCCCGTCCTCGGCATGGCCGTAGTCGTACACCTCGACCGTGTTCCAGTGGGTCAGGGTGGCCATCGCCTGCACCTCGCGCTCGAACCGCGACAGGTTGACGCGGTCCCCAGTCTGGTCCGGCCGGATCAGCTTGACGGCGCACGCTCGGCGGAGCAGCAGGTGTTCGCCCAGGTAGACCTCGCCCATCCCGCCCGACCCGAGCTTGCGCTTGAGCCGGTACTGACCGAGCTTGCGCGCCTCCATCGCCTCGTGCTGCAGTTCGCTGAGCTTGTATGACCCGAAGATCGCGATGGCCGCCCCGATCCCGAGGATGATGGTCATGTCCAGCAGCGCCTGAAGCTGGTACACGAACAGGTGCGGGCAGCAGCCGCAGCTGACCGCCGTCAGAACGAGCGGCGTGACGACCATGAGCCCGACGACCAGGGCGCAGCGCCGCCAGGTATTGGGGATGAAGGTGCCGTAGGTGACGATCAGGATGAACCAGCGCAGCGAGTGCCCGGCGATGGCCATGCGTAACACATGCTCGACGCTGCGGCCGTCCGGCCGGCTCGTTGTCGGGTCCAGCTTGACCAGTTGCCAGACGTGGCCGTTGTTGAACACCACAAACTGGAGCCAGAAGAAGTACGTGGCGGCACTTCCGAAGAGGAGCAACTCCAGCGACCGCAGCCACCGCAACGACAGCTGCCACCCGCTCCACAGAGCGGTGGTCACCGCCACCATGACGGCGACGACGAGGGCGTGAATCGCCAGGTCGAGCGATCGGTTCTGATAGGGCCGCGGGTCGAGCAGCGAGCGGACCAGAAAGATGCCGAACCCGGTCAGAGTGATCACGGCTGCGATACGCAGCCGCCGGCGCAGCAGCCCGTCGATCTCGCTGGTGATGTGCTGGCCCGAATCGCCGACGAGAGCAAGGCGTGGGCGAACCTTCGATGCCGTTTTGCTTTGCGGAGGAGATGGAGGGGCGCTCAGCGGGGCGGTCAACTCGACGTTGGTGTACCCGGTCCCGAGTACCTCTGAACTCGTCATCGCGACCCCTTTGCTGAATTCAGCACGCACGCGGAGGCGGGCGACGGGTGGCTCCGGGCGTTGGTCTGGCTGCTATCCCTCTATCTTATGCAGGTTCGTCCAGTGGGTGGGGCGATTATGGCAGCGGGCGCGCCGGCCCAGGCGCGGTACACGGCAGCGGCGTCAGGAACCGCTGGGTCAACTCGGCCAGCACTTCCGCATGAGTGAACATTGGCACATGCCCGCAGCCGGTGATCTCCGCCCGCGTCGCGTCCGGGAGCCCCGCCAGCAGGTCGCGCTCGCAAACTGGTCCCACCAGCGGGTCGCCGTCCCCACAAACCAGCAAGATCGGCTGGTGGATCTCGGGGAGCAGGGGGCGCAGGTCGGTCCGGTGCAGGAGCAGGGCGCGTCTGCCAGCCGCCGCCAACGGGGTCGAGCCCCAGCGTTGCAGGAAGAACTCCCAGACCTCCGGCGGCTTGCGCGCGAAAGCGGCCTGGTGGGCCAGGCCGAGCAGACGGCGCCGCCCCGGCAACCGGCTGAGCGTTCCGGGCCAGTAGCGGGCGAAACTCGCCAGGGCGACCTCCGCCCAGGCGAGCGGGCGCCGAGCGAACCCGCCCTGCAGGATCCCTCGCGGCAGCCGGTCGGGGGCGGCATGCAACGCGGCCAGGGCGATCGTGGACCCGAACGACGAGCCGAGGACGTAACTCCGACGGGCGCCGACGTGGTCGAGCAGGGCGAACAGATCCGCCACGAGGTCGCGATGCCGGTAGCGGTCCAGGCGGGCGCCGTCCCCCTGTCCGGTCGGCAGGTTGTACGCGACGCACCGAAAGTGCGCGCTGAGCAGCGCGACCGGCAGCACGAAGGACAGCCCGTCGTCGGATAGCCCCGGGATGAACGCCAGCGGCGGTCCCTCGCCCCAGACGTAATAGGGGCAGCGGTAGCGCCCGGTATCGCAGGTGCCGCGGACCGCCTCGCGCTCGAAGCGCGCCAGCGCGCCGGCGAGCGTGAGCGGCGACTCGGTCCGGGTGGCCGGGAGTGCCCGCGCCGCGTCCCACGGCCGAAGCGCCGGCGATCCGGGCCGCGGATCGCACCCGGCGGCCGTGGCATGGTCGTCTCTCACCCTGTCACCGATAAAACGTGACGCTGGCGAAACTGACGCTCTCGGACCCGCGCGGGTGGACGTACTGATCGTAGTGCATCACCTTCCCGCGCCCGGGGCGGACTGCTTCGAGGACCATGTAGGTCGGCGGGAGGCCGCAGATATTGCGGCTGTCGCCCTCGGCGGCGATGACCTGGAAGAACCCGGCCGGGTCGGCTGCCTCGGTCTGGCGCAACACGTTCTGGTCCTGCCCGCGGCTCCGGCGCAACACCGGGTCGGTCAGCGGCGGGGAGAGGCGGTCGAACTTCGGCCCGATGTGGGCCAGATCCCCGCTGATGATGTAGCAAATCGGCTCCTGCGTCTCGCGCTCGGCGGCGCGGAGAGCCTCGACCATGCGGGCGATGTCCTCCTGGACCGTGGGCAGTCCGCCGTCGGCGACGCAGTCGTGGAACGAGCCGACGACCAGGGGGACGATGCGGATCGGCCGCAGGTTCTCGTAGAGATACTGGAGGAAGACGACCTCCAGCTCGATCGACCACTCCGGCAGGTGGGCCATCAGCTCGTCGTCGAACAGGCCGTCGCCGTGGTGGGCAACGAGGCGGTCGATGTAATCCTGGTCGGTGTGGGCGACGCCGAGGGGCGTCCGGAAGTCCTTGCGGGTCAAGGTGAAGCGGCCGTGGCGGGTCTTGCCGTTCCGGCCGAGCGTCTGCGGGTGGGCGGCACAGTGCGACGTGCCGACGATGACGAACAGCGCGGCGGCGGTCTTCTCGACGACTTCCTTGAATCCCCAGGCGTAGGTGTGTCCGCCGCGCGGGTAGTCGATGTGCGGGATCAGGGCAGCGCGCAGCTGCCCGTCCGGTTGGGGGAGACGGGGGAGGCCCGGTCCCTTCGCCCCGGTGAACAGACGCTCGAGCTGACGGCGGAGAGCCCGAGGGTCGCCCTCGTAGCAGCCGATGCAACGCGGCTCGCGCACGGGGGCGTCGGCGACGGCCCGAAACCGCGGACCGTCGAGCAGGGCGGCCTCCTCCAGGCGATCCGCGAGGTGGGCGAACGTTTCGATGGAGATGAGTTCCCCGCCGGTCCGGCGCATGGCCTCGGCCTGGACGTCGCGCAGAGTGCGCTCGCCGTCGAACAGGAGCAGGTGGGCGAAGTCGCGCCGCGACAGCCGTACCGGCTCGGGGTGCAGCCCGAGCTGGTCAACCAGGTGAACGTGGTGCGGGTAAGAGGGATCCTGAATCGGGAGCAAATAGGGACGGAGCCGCGGACGCTGCAGAACGGACATGGACGGTTATCCCCCAGGGCCTCGCACGCTTCCCGTGAGCAACGCTATTGTCGCTCACGGGAGCGCTGGAGGTCAAGGGGCGGCAGGGGGTCAGGAGGCAGAGTTTCGCGCGAAGACGCCAGGAGCGCAAAGAGGAAAACAACAGACCTGTCTCTTTGCGCTCCTGGCGTCTTCGCGCGAAACTCTGCCTCCTGACCCCTGATCTCCCTACTTCGCCGCCGTCCGGGCGACGTAGCCCGGCGAGGCGTTGAAGCTCTTGACAAGCTTGCCGTCGGGCACGGTCCAGACGCGGACCTCGCCGTCGCGACCGCCGGCGGCGACCTGCTTGCCGTCGGGACTGATCGCGACCGCGTACAGCCAGTCGCTGTGCCCGGACAGCGTCTTCACCGCCGCTCCCGTCAGCGGGTTCCACAGGCGCACCGTCGCGTCGGCGCTGCACGTCGCGAGCAGCGGCATCTTCGGATCGCCGTGGAGAGCGACCTTGAACACCGGCTTGCCGTGGGACGCGCTGCGGATCGACTTGCCGATCTTCTTGTTCCTGTCGGTCGCCTCCCAGAAGCGGACGTTGCCGTCCTCGCCCACCGAGATGCCGATCTTGCCATCGGCCGTGAGCGCCACGCCGTAGACGCCGTTCTGGTGGTCGGGGAACGTCGCGACCGATTCCTTGGCGGCGAGATCCCAGATCTTCGCCGTCTTGTCGCGGCTGGCGGTCAGCAGGTGCTTGCCGTCCGGCGCGAACGCCACGCCGAAGATCCAGTCGGCGTGGTTCTCGATACTGTGCTCCAGCTTCGCCTTCGCCGCGCCGCCGCTGATGTCCCAGACACGCACGGTCCGATCGCACCCGCCCGCGGCCAGCTTCTTGCCGTCGGCGCTCAGGGCGACGGCGTGAACGGAATCGTCGGTGTCGAGCAGGGCCGCCACCAGAACCTTCCGGTCGTTGACGCCATCGAGGATCTGCACGCCGCCGACGTCCTTGCCGGACCCGTTCAGGTCGTAGACGCGGACGTCGCCCTCCTGGCCGGGCCGGCCGCCCGCGACGACGAGCTTGCCGTCCGGCAGGAACACCATGCCGTAGGCGCGCTCGGCGCGGGTGTAGATCCGCTTCTCCAGCTTGCCCGCGTTCGGATCCCAGACCGTCAGCTCGTGGTAGCCGCCGACCACGAGCTTCTTCGAGTCGGGCGTGAAGGCGAGCGCGTTGACGTTGGCCGGGTACTTGTAGGCGGTCGGCGGGGCCGGCGGCTTCCAGCGGACGCGCAGCTCGCGCATCAGGTCCGCCCTGGGGGTGATGCCGGCGTCGAGTTTGGCCCCCTCCTTGATCCACCGGCTGATGATCGCGACCTTCTCCTTCGAGAGCCTCTCGCCCGCCTCCCTGGGCGGCATGCGTGACGAACCCCTGGTGGTCAGGACGTCGATGAGCACGCTCTCCTCCGGCTTGCCCGCCGTCCAGGGCTCGTCCTTGGTGCCGCCCTTCTTGAGGGTCTCGAACGTGGTCATGTCGAGTTTGCCCTTGCGCTTCTTGGCGTCGTGGCAGGCGAAGCAGTTTTCCTTGAGGATCGGGGCGACGTCGTTAATGAAACTTACCGGACCCCTGGGATCCTGGGCGGAAACGGTCGGAGGGGCGCCGAGCAGGAGCAGCAGCGCTAGCGTCAGGCCAGGCGCCGAGCAGAGGACACAGCACAGGTAGCGGGAGCGGATCATGGTGAGAGAAACTCCTCTTCCGATGGCAAGGCGGCAAGGTGAACAAATGACAGGAAGGGCGACTCCGGTCACCTGGTCACTTCCCTGGGACCGAGCAGGGCTTGCATCGTGTCCCGGGCAGGTGGAAGTAGTCGAGTCGAAACGGGCTGGCAGCAGGCTCGGCGTGCCCTGGCAACAGGGGCAACCGTGGCAGGTAAAGCAATGACGGTTATTATGCTATTATAGAGAAGCCACAGCGCCGATTGCGAGCAGAAAACCGGCGACTTTTTCAGGCTCGTGTTTCCCGGGGTGAGCGCGCGGGTTCGGGACACAACCTGCGGCACTGGAGTTGCTTCAACATCACCAGAGCCTCACCCGTGACCAGGATTGAGCCATCATGGAGCACGACCCGGCACCAAACACTCCAATGGACTCATCCGTAACAGATTGTGTGGCAACAACTTGATGCTTGGCAACAGCCGCCCGACCGCGATGATGTTCCGTTGCATGCTGCAACCCCGATGGCCTTCGCCTTAACACACCTGTAAACAGCGTTTCTTTTCGGTAATCCCTGGCCCTGCGTGGCCCTGGTCGCGGTATCGCCTGAGGTAACCCCACCTCTCCCCGAAGGTGGGTGGCAGAACCTGTTCCTGGCGAGGTTCTGCCCACCTTGCTGGCTCTGCCACAAACAACTTGCCCCGCCGCCCGTTTGGGTGAGCGTTGAAATTGGTCGTCCCGATCGGCCAGATAATGGAGTCGCACCATGTTTCGCAACTGGTTCCGCAAGGCGGTTCGTGCTCTCCGGCAAACGACGTGCAAGGGCGCTCGCCCCCAGTCCCCCCGGCGACTGGGCTTTCCTGTGGGCCTGGAGCGACTCGAGGATCGGGTGACGCCGGCTTACAACGTCAGCCTCGATGCCGTCGGCCTGCTGACGATCAGCCAGGCAAACGCTGGTGACGCGAGCAACCTGAGCGTCTCCCTGGCCGCGGGGACGTACACGTTCGCGGACACGGCGCTGACGTTCAACGCCGCCACCGGCGCGAACGCCGCCCAGGTCACGAACAACGGCACGAACATCACGGTCGCCAACGCCAATGTCAGCGCGATCCAGATCCAGACCGACGACGGGGCTGACGTCATCACGCTGAGCGCGTTCGACGCCGCCATCGACCCACTGGACATCCAGGCTGGCACCGGCGCCGACGTCGTTAACGTCAACGCGGCGGTGACGCTTGTCGGGACGTTCAGCGTGACCGGCCTGGGCGTTGCCGGCGACGAGATCAACGTCAACGCCGCCATCGACGCGACAACGATTACCGGCGATGCGATCAAGGTGAACCTGGCCGGTTCCGGCCAGTTGCAGGACGCCATCGACCTGGCCGGTTCCGGCGCCACCGTGAATGTGCTCCCCGGGACGTATGACCTCAGCGGGTCGGCGTCGGCCGCGTCCGGCATCGACATCGGCAAACCGCTGACGCTCCAGGCGACCGATTTCATCGTCAACGCGAACAACACGACGACCGTCCTGGTCGGTGTGGACGTCGGGTCGTCCAGCTTCATCGACATCCGCATCACCTCGGCGAACGTGACGATCCAGGGGTTCACACTCGATTTCAACGGCCTGGCGAACAACCGGCAGATCGGCGGCATCGAGGCCAACGGCAACCCGAACCTGCAGAACATTCACATCCTCAATAACGTCCTGGAGTTAACGGACAGCGACAACAACACCTTCGGCGATCAGTCGTATGGGTTCCGCACGGGCGGCAGCAACGACATCGACGGGCTGCAAATCAACGACAACAAGTTCCTCGCCAACGGGCCGACCGGCGGCCTGGTCGTCTACATCAACCCGGTCACGACCGACCCGACCACGCTGCAGATCAACAACAACACGGTCAGCGGCAAGGTCATCCGCGGCATCACCGCCGATGGCATCAGCAACGTCACGATCAGCGGCAACACGCTGGACACAACGCTGGCCGCGACCAACGACAGCGCGTTGATCCGCGTCATGCCGTTTGCGAGCGGCACGGAATCGAATTTCACGATCGCGAACAACCGGATCGGCACGACCGGCGCGAACATGGGCGGGGTGCGCGGCATCACCATCGGCAACGCCAGCGGGTCGGCGACGAACGTCAACCTCAGCGGCAACACGGTGGAGGGGACGTCCACGCGCGGCGTGTGGGTGCGCGGCCCAGCCACGACCATCACGACTTTTGCGAATAATTTCATCCGCACCAACGCCGAGGGCATCCTCCTCGAGGGCGGCACAATCACCGCCGTCTTCAACAACGATCTATCGGGGAACACCGGCCTGGCGCTCAACAACACGACGGCGACCGTGGTGAACGCCTCGGGTAACTGGTGGGGCTCGAACGTGCCGGCCACCGTCGCGGGTGAGGTGTCGGCGACCGTCGTGGACTACACCCCCTGGCTGGGCACCGGCAACGACACCAGCGCCACCGCCGGCTTCCAGGGCGATTTCTCGAATCTGCATGTGGACGACGACAGCCCGCAGGTCGGAGCCACCGGCCGGATCACGGAAGCCATTGGCCTGCTCCCCGCCGCGGGCGGGACAGTCGCCGTCCGGGCCGGCACCTACACGGAAAACGTCGATGCTGCTGTGGCCGGCAAGGACGTGAACCTGGCGCCGGGGGGGGCCGATCCGGCAGTCGTGAACCTGACCGGCAACCTGACGCTCAACGCGGGCGACAAGCTGTCGATCCAGCTGAACGGCACGAACGCCGCGACCCCCGACTACGATCAGCTCGTGGTGACGGGGACGGTCGCGCTGGGTAACGCCACCCTGGCCCTCGCCGGCACCCACACTCCGGCGGCCGGTAACTCGTTCACCATCATCGACGCCACCGGCGCCGTCACGCCGCCGTTCAGTGGACTGTCGCAGGGGACGACGGTCGTCTTCAACGGTCAGCCGCTCGAAGTCGATTACACGGCCGGCGCGAACACCAACGTCGTACTGACCTTCGACACGACGCCGGTCATCAACGCGGGATCGGGCAACAACAACATCGAGGTGCGCCAGGACGCTGGCGGCAACATCGAGGTCTTGATCGACAGCGTCCTCGTCCTCGACACCCCGCGCGCCAGCCTGACCAACCTGACGATCAACGGCGAGGACGGCAACGACACGCTCACCGTGAACTACGGGCCGGCGGATAACTCCCGGGTCTTCGATCTCCCGCTTATCTTTGACGGTGGCAACCCGGTCGCCGCTCCCCCGCCAGGCGACCAGCTCGTCGTCAACGGCGGGACGTTTACCGGCCTGGAGTATGATGTCACCGGCGTCGGCGCCGGCAGGCTGACGTTCACCGGCCCGAGTGCCAGCATCACCTTCACCGGCCTGGAACCGGCCACGGTCACGTCGAGCCTGGGCACCGTCACCATCGACATCGACAACGAGCCGGTAGACGCTTTCGCCGGCCCCATCACGACGACGATCACGGACGCGGTCGGCCCCAACATGCACGTCGATTTCGACGTCCTCGCCGAGGACATGACGTTCACGACCCCGACGGTCGCGCTCATCATCCGGGGCGACAACGACGGCAACGACATCATTAACATCAACTCGGTGGACCTGAACGCCCCGTTCCGCGCGGCCGTGTCGGTGGACGGGCAGGGCGGCACCGACTCGGTCACGCTGAACGCCGCTCTGACCCTTGGCTCCGGCACCTCGGCCGGCACCGTCGCCCTGACCGCCGAGACGATCAGCATCAACCAGCCGATCAACACCACCGCAGTCACCACAGGTAGCATCACCCTGACCGGGGCGACGGTCAACCTGGGCGCGAACCTGTCCACCGACGGCGCCGCCGTCAACATCACCGCCGGCTCCGTCGTCATCACCGCAGCTGCCGTCAGCGTGGACACCAACGCCGACAATCTCGGCGCCTCGGGCGCCGCCAACTGGGGTTCGGCCAACATCTTCGGTAACGCTGCCGGCCGGGCGCTGGCGATCGACACCCGCAGTACCGACAGCACCGGCGGCGCGGTGACGGTTGGCCTGGTGAACAACGGCGGGATCGGCCAGTACCTCGCTGCCTTCGCCGTCGATGCCCGCGGCAGCAACGTGGCGAACAACGGCCTGATCACCCTCAACGCCACGGCCGGGACCGCGGGTATCTTCGTGGACAGCGCCAGCCCCGCCGCCATCGCCCTGGCCGGAAACGTCCGCCTGACGCAGGACACGACGCTGGACACGAACGCGACCGCGGGCCAGGCCGGCGGGAACATCGTCCTGACCAACGCCAACGTGTCCGCGAGCGCCGCCGGCATCGATCTGTCGCTCAACGCCAGCGTGACGGACGCTCAAGCGGCCGGGAACGTCCTCCTCGGCAACACCGTCGCCAACGGCGCCGTCTTCGTCCACAGCGTCGCCGTGGACGTCCGCAACAATACGGCCGGCGTGCCCGGGGCGAGCGGCCGACTGACGCTGAGCGGGAGCGTCCTGCTCGACCACGACGGCACCACGGCGGCCTCGTTCACGCAGGTCGGGGCAGCCGGGGTGGGCGTGGGAGCCAACGCCGTCATCGACACCGAGCAGGGGAACGACCAGGTCGGCGGTACGATCGACCTCCTGGCCGCACCGATCTACGGGACGGCGGCGAACCTGTTCCTGGACCTCGACGCGCGCGGCCTGGGCACCGGCGGGACCATCGACTTCGGCGCGGTGGGCAACAACGGCGGCGCCAACCAGTTCCTGGCCCGCTTCCGGGCGCAGACGAACGGCACCGCCGACATCGGCCTGGCCAGCAACCTCTTCACCGACGACACCTCCGGGACCGTCGTCAATGCCGGCGTGCAACTGGCCGGCCGCGTGAACGTGCAGGCCGACGCGACGATCGACACGGCGCAGACCGCCGCCACCGCCGGCGGGATCGATCTGTCCGGCGCCGTCGTCTACGCCACTGGAACGAACATCGACCTGGACCTGCTCGCCGACGCCGCCACGACCGGCGGCGCGGTCAGCCTGGGCACGTTCGACAACACCGGCGGCACCGGGTTCGTCAACACCCTGGACGTGAACACGAACGGCGGCACGACGACCCTCAACGGCTCCGTGCAGCTGTCGGACAACGGCACGGCCACCCCTTCGGCGCTGACGTTCACCGGCGCCGGCGACGTCGTCGTGGCCGCCACCCTGGCGCTCAACCTGAGCAGTACGACGGTTGGCACGGCGGCGGGAGCCGTCAACTTCGGCGGTTCGACGGTATCCGCCAGTGTCACCGGATTGACCCTGACCGTCAACACGAGCCACGCCGCTGCCCTTAACACCGGCGGCAACGTGCAGGGTCTGGCGGCGGTCACGCAGGATGGGCGGCAGTACCTGGACGTTCTCACCGTCAACATGGCCGGCGGCGCCGGCGGGACGGCCGGCACCCTCAGTTTCACCGGCGCGACCCCCGTCCTGCAGGTGGACGGCACGGCTGCCACCCAGGCGTCGAACGGTATCGAGATCATCGGCAACGTCACCGTCCCGGCGGGCGGAACTCTCGGGTTGGCGACGAACCCGGCCGGCACGGCTGGCCGCAACTCCGGCCAGATCGACCTCGACCGGGCGGCCGTCAACGGGACCGGCACGCTGACCGTCAGCACCTCGGGCGCCGGCACTGCCGCCGCGGCCGGGCACGTCCGCCTCGGCGACGTCGGGACGGTGACGCCGCTGGTCGGCCTGAGCGTCGATACGCGCGGGACGACGGCTGGCACCCTGTTCCTGAACGATGCGACCGGGGATGCGCTCGCGAGCGTCAATGCGACCACGGGCAACGTCGATTTCAGCAACGCGGCGGTGGTGCAACTCAATGTGAATGTCGCGATCGACACCGCCCCGACGGCCGCCGGCCAGGGGAAAGTGCTGTTCGCCGCTGGCGGGACGCTGGTGGACGACGGCCCCGGGGCCGTCCGCCGCAACCTGACGATCACCGTCTTCGGCGGCGCCGCGCCGGACGCGGCTGGGCCGGACGGCAACGTCGTGCTGCCGCGCTTCATCGGCCAGGCGCAGGGGGTCGGCAACGAGCAGATCGGCACGCTCCAGGTGATCGCCGACACCGGCACGATCACCCTCGGGAACGGCGCGTCCACCTACTACACCAGCGGCATCACCTACGGCAGCACGGTGATCCTGACGGGGAACTCGGCCCAGTTCACCAGCGGCGGCGTCTTCAACGCGGCAGCCGCCGATTTCGCCAGCGACGCCGTCGGGCCGTGGGATCTGGCCATCGACACCACCGGCGGCGCTGGCGGGGTGGCCGGCAACGTGCTCCTGCGCAACTTCACCAACAACGGCGGGGCGGGCACGTTCGTCAACGCGGTCACCATCACCGCCAACGAAACGACCACCGACGGCAACCTGCGGCTCAACGGGACCATCCAGCTCGACCGCGACGCGGCCAACAACCCGGCCAACTTCAGCTTCAACGGCGGCAACGTCGTCGTGGACGGTAACTCCCGCATCGACACCGACAACGACAACAACGATCCAACCGCCGGGTCGATCCACCTGAACCAGAGCACGGCGAGCATCATCGATGCCAGCCTGGCGACAGGCCTCCTCCTGTCGCTGGACGCTACCGGAGGCACCAACGGCGGCAGCGTCACCTTTGGGCTGGTCAGCAATTCCGGCACGGGGGGGAACTTCCTCGGCACGTTCGCGGCCCTCACCAACGGCACCGGCACGATCAACCCGCAGGGCGACATCCTGGTGGATCTGAACGCGGTCACCCCCGCCACTGACGCGGTGCGTCTCGTCGGCACCACGCTGCTCGGCGCCTCGATCCAGATCGACACGAATCAGACAGCCGGCCAGAACTCCGGGCAGATCAACCTCGGCGGCGCGGTCGTCGGGTCCAACGTCGCCGGCCGCACGCTGACACTGAGCACGGCCACGGCAGGTGTGGCCGGCAACGTCGTGCTCGGCGACTTCACCGCCGGGGCCGCGCGGATCGAAACACTGACGGTCAACACCACCGGCGCGACCAGCGGCGTACTCCAGCTGAACGACACGGCCGGGGACGCGACGGCTACCTTGAACATCGGCAATGACGTCAATTTCACGAACGTGGCCCGGATCGAACTGGTGGACAACGCCGTCATCGACACCAACCCGGACGGCGTCGGAGCCAACGACGGCGCCGTTCGCTTCGACCGGACGGGCGCGGTCACCCTGGACAGCGCGGCCGGGCGCAGCCTGACCATCACCGTCAACGATGCCACGCCGGGCGCCGGCACCGACGGCTTCGTCGAGCTACCCGCCCTCATCGGCACGCTCAACCGGATCGGCGTGCTGCAGGTGACCGCCGACACCGGCAGGATCACCCTCGGCAACAACGGCGCGAACGTCAGCACCGTCCACACGGCCGGCGTCACGTTCGACAGCAACACTGTCCTGACCGCCGACACGACGATGACCACCAACGGCGGCCTGTTCGACTTTGGCGGCACCGTCGTATCGAGCGACGCGGCCGGCCCGTGGGATCTGCTCGTCAACACCACGCCAGCGGCGGCCGCCACGCCTGGCGGGAATGCCGTCCTGGGGCGGTTCACCAACGTTCCCGGCGGCACCTACGTCCATGACCTGAGCGTAACCACGACCGGGAACGGCGCCGCGGCAGGACAGGTCACCCTCGCCGGCGACATCTCCCTCGACAATCGGTTGGCGAACCCCGGCGACTTCACCGTCCTCGGCGGCGGCAACATCGTCCTGACCGGCTCGCGGACCATCGACACCGAGCAGGGCAACAACGCCACCGGCGGGGCGGTGGATTTTGGCACGTCGGCTGTCTCCGCCAGCGGCTCCGGCTTCGATCTGAACATCGACACCGGAACCACCAACCCCGGCTCATCCGGCGGAGCCGTCACGCTGGCCGCCTTCACCAACGCTCCCGGCGGCTTCTTCGTCAACAATCTGAACGTCGTCACCAAGGGCAACGCTGCTAACGGTGTGGTGACCCTGACGAACAATATCACGACCGCCAACGACCAGGTCTACAACGGCCCGGTTGTCCTCGCCACCGCGAGCAACAGCACCACCCTGACGGGCGTGGACATCACGTTCTTCTTCACGGTGCGTAGCGCCACGGACGGCGAGGAGGCACTCACCGTCACCGCCAGCGGCACCACGATCTTCTGCGGGGCCGTCGGCGACAACAACCAGCGCCTCGCCAGCCTCACCTCCAACGGCGGCGGAGTGACGCAGATCTGTGGCGGTTCCGTCACCACCTCCGGAAACCAGACGTACACCGATCCGGTCCTGCTCGCCGTGGGCGGCCTCACCACCCTGACCGGGGTGGACGTCAGTTTCGCCGCCACGGTCCGCGCCCAGAACCCGACGGACGGCCTGCTCGTCACCGCCAGCGGCACCACCACTTTCGGCGGCGCCGTGGGCGACAACGGTCAGCCCCTGGCGAGCCTGACCACCAACGGCGGCGGCACGACCGCCATCAACGGCGGGAGCGTCACCACTATCGGCCTGCAGAACTACGTGGATAACGTCACCCTGGGGGCCGCCGCCACCCAGCTGACCTCGACAGGCAACGCCGCCGTCTCCTTCGGCGGGTCGGTCAACGGGGCCTCCGCCCTGACCGTCACGACCAGCGGCCTGACCACGTTCGGCGGCCCGGTCGGCACCGGTACTGCGTTGACCTCGCTGACCACCAACGGCGGCGGCACGACCCGCCTTGCCGGCGGCTTCGTCACCACCACGACGGACCAGGACTACTTTGACGCCGTCCGGCTGGCCGTCGATACGGTCCTCGCCGGGCGCAACATCACGTTCCACAGCACTCTCGACTCCGATGCCCTGCCGCCACTCGATTTGAGGATTAACGCTACTGGCAATATCGTTTTTACAGGCCCAGTTGGCGTGGCGAATGCGCTGGATGCAGTCACGGTGGACACGGCGATCAACGTCACCATCAGCAACACGTTCAACGCGACGAGTTTCACCCAGACCGCCGGGACCGGCACGACAGCGATCAACGGCCCGCTCACCGTTTCCGGGGCGGCGGGCGTCGATATCACTACCAGCGCCATCACGCTTGCGGCGAACGTGGCCGCCACCGCCGCCAGCGCGGCCATTCGCCTGAACCCGACTGCGGGTGGCGTGACCCAGACGGCGGGCGCTCTCACCGCGGCCGGCTTGCTCCTTAACGGCACCGGCACCTTCCTCCTCAACCAGCCGGGCAACGACGTGGGCATCCTGGCGGCGGCCGTGACGGGCCGGATCTACTTCCACGACACGAACGGCATCATTGTTGGCACCGTCCTGGGGCAGAACGGTATCACCACGGGTGGGAACGACCTGTGCCTCGACAGCGGCGCCGGCCCACTCTCCATCGTCCAGCCGATCAACACCGGCGCCGGTGTTATCCGCCTGGAGTCGGGCGACACGATCGGCCAGTCCACCCCAGGCACCGTCACCACGACCACCGGCCTCGGCGTTCGGTCGGTCAACGCGGTCAACCTGAGCCTGGCGGGCAACAACGTCGCCACCTTCGCGGCGGTGGTCACGGGCGTGGGGCAGGCGCTCACCTTCAGCGAGTCGGGCGGCTTCACGGTTGGCACGATCGCGGCTGACCCGACCTGCGGCTTCCCGCTGACGAGCGGCGTCACGACCAGCGGCGGCAACGTGACGCTGATCTCGACGGGTCTTCTGACCATCGGCACCGGGGCTGGCCAGGACATCACGGCCGCCGGCGCCACCGTCGATCTGGTGGCGGCCGGCGTGACCGAGAACGCTGGCTCGACCATCACGGCGGCGAACCTGCGCCTTCAGGGGACCGGCGCCTTCACGCTCACCCAGGGCAACGACGTCGGCACACTGGCGGCGGCGGTCGCCGGCCCGCTCCGATTCACCGACATCAACGCCCTGACGGTCGGCACGGTGCTGGGCACGGCCGGCATCACCACTGGCGGTGCCGACCTCACCCTCAA